>LNFM01000328.1_pt1 | contig 158297 bp, 163 predicted proteins | sample 596031 | NCBI WGS metagenome assembly LNFM01 (sample SAMN04254537, study PRJNA301005) | activated carbon metagenome | isolation source: dual media filters at the Ann Arbor, Michigan drinking water treatment plant | place: USA: Ann Arbor | reverse complement strand
AATGATTTGTTCTTCCGTGAATCGCTTCTTCATGTTGCCTCCGTTGAGGCAAACTCTAATTCAATTCCGGACTATTCTCGGGGAGCAGGTCACCGCCAAGCTAAATGCTGTTCGGGCGACTCAACAACCGTCAAAGTGGCCGCTCATTAGCCAAGCGGGTAATGACTACCCAACACTGAGCAAAAAAGCCACCCTGATTAAATCAGATGGCCGTTTAAGTGGCGGAGAAGGCCTCCAAGCCGTGCCTCAGATATTCCAAGCATCAACATCGCAGCAGCAGTAACGCCGGAGTCGTGCTTTGAACGATGCACATAACAAATTGCATCGTGAATACGCTTAGATGCCCCATCTACAATGCAGGAGACACGAATAGCCTTGCGTAGCCCCAGTTGTGCAAAATGACAGGCGAATAAACCGAAACGAGGCTTAGAAATGAGTTACATATTCGTCTTAATAGGGGTGCTGCTTTTGATCGTGCTATTCAACACGATCATTAAGGCTAAGCTGCAAAAGGAAGAAAGCGGAGATGGTGCCAGCGATGTTCCTTACTTTAGGAAAGCGGTGCTGACAGAAGTTGAGCAGGTGCTGTATCACCGTCTTGTGGAAGCACTGCCAGAGTTGATTATTCTGGCTCAAGTACCAATGTCTGGCCTTGTCGGAATCCGTAAGCAGGGGAACAAAAACTGGCAGGGGCAGTTCAACGCAATAAGCAAAAAGAGCGTTGATTACGTCGTTTGCCGGAAGGACTTTTCTGTTGTGGCAGTCATTGAGCTTGACGACTCGACACATGAGGCCGCAGACCGACAGCAATCGGATGCTGTAAAGAACGCCGCATTTAAGCAGCTGGGGATTGAAATACTACGATTACAGCCGGGCAACATGCCCGCCGCCGAAAGCATCGCCGTAGCATTTGCGACATTCCTGAAGAAAGAAGACCAGCATCCTCCACTTAACGCCGCGTAGCAAAAGAACAGCGGGGTTATTGGCGCGCGCAACATGCCATGAACGTGGCATGCGCATATACCCATGAATAAGGCTGGCAACCCTTCAGAAAGAAGATGTTTTGCCGGTTATAGCCGCTTTGGAATGGGTCACTAAGACCAAGGAAGAAAGGAAAGCCGTGTGGCTCCCTTTTGTAACAAATGAGTGGCGGAGAGGGTGGGATTCGAACCCACGGTAGGCTTGCACCTACGCCTGATTTCGAGTCAGGTACATTCGACCACTCTGCCACCTCTCCGCGTAGGGCCGCGATTGTATCACCGAACCGGGCGCCATGGGGGCAGCAGATAGGCATCTGAATGTGGGAGAATGCGCGTCCTGCCTTCGTGTGGAGCACCCCATGTTCCCCACCCTCGCTGTACGCGCGGCCAGAGCATCGGTCGTGTTCCTGTTGTTTGCCGTGGGCGTCACCCTGGTTACCAATTGCACCCGTCTGTCGCCGCCGGCACACAGGGGCGAGTTGGTCGTGGGTGTTCGCAATACGCCGGTCTTCTACCAACTTGAGGATGGCGTACCCAGCGGCTTTGACTACGACCTAGCCGCCGCCTTTGCCGCTGAGCTGGGGGTCAAGCTGCGCGTGGTGCCAATCCGCAATACGGAAGAGCTTGCCAGTCAATTGCGGCGTGGGCGCATCCACATTGCGCTGTCCATGCCGATTGTCGAAGGCAACAGCGATCTGTTTTTCACATCCTCCTTGCGCGAGTCGCGCTATGTCGTGGCGCATCAGGCCTACCGCATCGGCCCCAGTGACGTGGACGATCTGGTTGGCCGTTCGATCACGCTAAGTACTCACTCCCCTGCCCTTGAACTCTTGAAGAGTCTGCCGCAAAAACTGCAGATATTCACGCAGGACAAGGGCGACGAAATCAGCCTGCTGGCACGCATTTCAGAGCAGAAAGCTGACCTGGTGGTCACGGACAGCTTGCACTTTGATATCGCCTCAAACTTCTACCCTGATCTGCGGGTTGGTTTCACCCTGCCCGGCCGTATTCAGCTCGGTTGGGCATTTGCGGATGGCGAAAGCGAGCTCTACACCAAGGCACTGACCTTCCTCGAAACCGCCCGCGAGAACGGCACGCTGGCGCGCCTTGAAGACCGCTACTTTGGCCACATCCGGCGCATCAGTGAACAAGGGACTGCGCGCTTTTTGCAAGATATTCAAACCAAGCTGCCTGCGCATCGCCGCAGCTTTGAGATCAGCCAGGAGATCACCGGCATTGACTGGCGGCTGCTCGCCGCGCTGGCCTATCAGGAGTCAAAGTGGGACCCGCTCGCAACCTCATTCACCGGCGTGCGGGGCATGATGATGCTGACCGGCGATACGGCAGACCGCATGGGGGTGACTAATCGACTCGATCCCCGACAGAGCATCCGTGCCGGCTCAAAGTATCTTGAACTACTTTACGATGACCTGCCGGAGAGCATCAAAGACCCTGATCGGCTATGGATGGCCCTCGCCGCCTACAACCTAGGCATGGGCCACATGAACGGTGGTCGTGCGATTGCCGAGAGCATGAAACTCGACCCGAATTCTTGGTATGAGATGAAGAAGGTGCTGCCGCTGTTGGCACGACCCGAGTATTACAGCCGCCTCAAGAGCGGCCGGGCGCGCGGGGGTGAAGCGGTGATCATGGTCGAGAATATCCGTACTTACTACGACATCCTGACGCGCTTTGAGCCAGCCTATAAGCCGCTGCTTGAGTAAGCGATACCCATGAAAAAACGCGGCCCCGGTGTAATCACCGGGGCCGCGTTTTTTATGCCTGCCAACCTTTCGATCAGCTAGCCTTAATCACATCCACTTCACCCATATAGGGGCGCAGGACAGCCGGTACGGTAATGCTGCCATCGGCGTTCTGATAGTTTTCCAGCACAGCGACCAAGGTGCGGCCCACTGCCAGACCCGAACCATTGAGTGTGTGCACCAGCTCCGTCTTGTTCTTGTCGTTGCGGAAGCGCGTCTGCATGCGGCGCGCCTGGAAGGCTTCGAAATTGGAGCAGGAAGAAATCTCACGGTAGGTGTTCTGCGCAGGCAACCACACCTCAAGGTCATAGGTTTTGGCGGCAGAGAAGCCCATGTCCCCACTGCACAGCGCCATCTTGCGATACGGCAGTTCCAGCTTCTGCAAAATCGCTTCCGCTTGGCCGGTCAGCTCCTCCAAGGCTTCCCAAGACTTTTCCGGGTGCACGATCTGCACCAGCTCAACTTTATCGAACTGATGCTGGCGGATCAGGCCGCGCGTGTCACGACCATAGGAACCGGCCTCCGAGCGGAAGCACGGCGTATGACTGACAAACTTCAGAGGCAAGGATTCCGTATCCAGAATCTCGTCGCGCACAAGGTTGGTCACCGGCACTTCGGCGGTAGGGATCAAATACAGATGCGTGCCATCGCTGCGCGGGACACGGAACAGATCTTCTTCAAACTTGGGCAACTGGCCAGTGCCAAACATGCTGTCCGGATTGACCAGATACGGCACATACACCTCGGTGTAGCCGTGCTCGCCGGTGTGCGTGTTCAGCATGAACTGGGCAAGTGCACGATGCAGGCGGGCAATGCCCCCCTTCATGACCGAGAAGCGGCTGCCGGACACCTTAACGGCAGTTTCGAAATCCAGACCGCCCAGCGCCTCGCCCAGATCAACATGGTCCTTGACCGGAAAATCAAAAGTCTTTGGCGTACCCCAGCGCAGCACTTCGACGTTGCCATGCTCGTCCTTCCCTTCTGGCACGGTCTCGTGCGGCAGGTTAGGAATCACGGCGATGAAGGCATTGAAGCGCTCCATCAGTGCAGCCAGCGCTTCCTCATTGGCCTTCAGCTCATCGCCCAGACCAGCCACTTCTGCCAGCACAGCGGAAGCATCTTCGCCCTTGCCCTTCAACATGCCGATCTGCTTGGACAGCGTGTTGCGCTTGTTCTGCAAATCCTGCGTGCGCGTTTGCAGCGTCTTGCGCTCGTTTTCGAGGGTCTGGAAAGTCGCCGCATCGAAGCTCACACCGCGCGTGGCAAGGCGAGCAGTGACGGTATCAAGCTGGGTACGGAGGAGTTGAATATCGATCATAGAAAGTCCTAATTCAAAAGCTGACCACGAAGACACAAAGCACACAAAGAAAAAAGCTAACGATCACTTAATTGGTTTGTTTTGATCTAACTTGGTGCTCTTTGTGTCTTGGTGGTGAAAGGGGGTTACTTTTTCTTTGCTTGTCTATCCAGCTCGCGCAAATGCGCCAGCTTGTCGGCAATCTTGAGTTCCAACCCGCGCGGTGTGGGCTGATACCAGTTGGGCTTGGCCATGCCCTCGGGGAAGTAGTTCTCACCGGCGGCATAGGCTTCAGGCTCGTCATGGGCATAGCGGTAGTCCTTGCCCAGCCCCATGTTCTTCATCAGCTTGGTCGGTGCATTACGCAAGTGATCGGGCACCGGCCTCGACTTGTCCTTTGCCACAAAGGCGCGAGCCGCATTATACGCGGCGTAAGCGGCGTTCGATTTAGCCGCAATTGCCAGATACTGCGCGGCTTCGGCCAGCGCCAGCTCACCTTCGGGGCTGCCTAGGCGTTCGTAGATGGCGCAGGCATTGAGCGAAATTTCCCAAGCGCGTGGATCGGCCAAGCCAATATCCTCGATCGCCATGCGCACCAAACGACGGCCCATGTAGAGCGGGTCGGCGCCGCCATCCAACATACGTACCAACCAGTACAGCGCCGCGTCCGGGTCGGAACCACGCACGGACTTGTGTAGCGCCGAGATTTGGTCGTAGAACGCATCCCCGCCCTTGTCGAAACGGCGCAAATCGCTGGCGAGGGCGTTCTCGAGGAAAGGCGTGTCGATTCGCTCCACACCTGCGGTTTCTGCCGCGGTACGAATCTGCGCGAGCACATTTAATAGACGGCGCGCATCACCATCGGCATAGCCAATCAGCCGGTCGCGCGCGTCATCCTCAAAGTCCACCTCTGCAAAGGCTTCCTGACGGGCACGCTCAAATAGCTGCGTCAGGTCATCCTCGCTCAAGCTCTTGAGCACATACACCGCTGCACGCGACAGCAGCGCGGAATTCACTTCGAAAGACGGGTTCTCAGTCGTGGCACCGATAAAGGTCACAACGCCGCTTTCCACATAGGGGAGGAAAGCATCTTGCTGGGACTTGTTAAAGCGGTGCACTTCATCAACAAACAGAATGGTGCGGCGCTGATGCTGAGCCAGTGTGTGTTCGGCCTGCTGCATGGCCTCGCGGATATCCTTCACGCCGGAAAACACAGCGGACAGGGCAATAAACTCGGCATCAAAACTAGCTGCCATCAGGCGCGCCAGTGTGGTCTTACCCACCCCCGGTGGGCCCCACAGAATCATGGAATGCGGGGTACCAGACTCAAAGGCTAATCGCAGTGGCTTACCCGGCCCAAGCAGATGCTTTTGCCCGATGACCTCGGCCAGTGTCTTGGGGCGCAGCAGTTCGGCCAGCGGTGCGTGCGGCACCTCAGGCGTTCCAAGCAGATCGCTCATTCACCCACCACATCGACACCCTTGGGGGGCGTAAAGCTGAACATACCGTTGGGCAGCGAAGGATTGCGCTCAAAGCTGCTGAACACCAGCGTGGTGACCTGACCAAAGTTGTCGCGCACTTCCATCAGGCGCGGCTGCTTGTCGGCAAAGCCGATGCGCACACGTGCAAACGTGCTGTCCTTATCCTTGGGAATGGCATCCACAATCTCTAGCCCATCGACCGTGCCCGGTTCGCTCAGGGTAAAGCTCTTTTCGATGTCGCTATTGCCAGCGAGAATGGCCACAGGGCTGCTGCCGAGTGCGGCGCCCAGCTTCTTGATGGTGACCTGCTCCAGATCCTTGTCATAGCTCCACAGCTTGACGCCATCGCTGACCAGCAGTTGCTGATACGGCTTTTCGTAGCTCCAGCGAAACTTGCCCGGACGGGAGAATGCCATGATGCCAGCCGACTCCTGAGGCTTACGTCCAGACTTGCCGACCACCACCTGTACGAAGCTCGCCTTGGCCGAGCGCGTTTCGGCTAGAAAGGCCTTCAGTTCGGCAATGCCGCCGGCCGCGGCAGGGAAGCTCGACAAGGACAAAGAGAAAAGCAGCAGAAAGGGCGCAAGGTAGGGTTTCATCCCTGCATTTTGCCAGACCCGGCCTAGAATCGGGCGGGCTGGACACGTTGCCTTACAAGACGGCTCAAGCAAAAGAAAGGCGTGCCTGACCCAATCCTCCCGCCTGCGGCCTGACCCGTGCAAAAGCCAGCAGCTCATGCATACGCGCCTGTTTGCTGCGCCAGTCACGGAAAAGCTCCTCCCCCACAAGTGCATAGTGCCAAGGCAGTCCGTCACGTAGTTCGGGGGGCAAGGTGTTGATACGCTCACACCACGCATGCGCTGCTTTCAGTTTGCGCTGAACATTCGGGTGGCTGGTTTGCGCCTGCGCCTTGGTTTCCACGAGATAAATCGCCTCTGCGGTGCGCACCAGAAAATCCGGCGAATAGAAGGCAGGCAGCCCATCCTCTTTCACATAGCGTAAGCGTGCAAAGTCGTGGCGCGTTTCGCTGATCTTGCAATGGGCTGAGACACCTGAATCCGCTTCAGCCCATTCAATAAAGGCTTTTTCTAGGCCACCGCTACGGGTCGGGAAAGGCAAACGCTCATAGATGCATTTATTCACAAGCAGCGAAGCACACTCGCGCATGACGAGCGAGCCAACCTCCGACAAGTGACGGTGACGGACTTCCACCTCCCCCACAATCGGCCGCTCTTCGGCCTCAATTAAGGCCAGTGCAAACACCTGTGTGATGTGCTCCACCAACGGGTTAAGCAGTAGCAGGCGCCATCCCTCATCGGCCATCGGGTCAAAGCTCGCCCCGAACAGGCGGTTCCGAATGTAGTCCTCCAACCATCCGGCCAGCGCCGCTGTGGTGGCTTGCAAATAGGGCTTTTCTACATGCGTTGCGATCTTGCGGTTCTTGGGTAGCGGCTGACTCAGCGCCTGCCCGATGCGTCGCGTCAGGCGGGCCAGATAGTCGTTGTAGCCGGCCACGTTCATGACCGCACCATCCACGCGGTAATCGCCAAACAGCGTAGTGCTCAGCAAGTCCTGCGAGACAAAAGTATCGCCCTTGCCCAGCATGGCGCGCAACTCCTCCACACCCATAGCGGTGAAGGCTGGCAGCTTGCTCATATCCGGCGCTTGATGTTGCAGCCGTTCTTCGGCCTCGCGCAAGATGAAAGGCAAGGCAAAGTCGAACTTCTCATGGCCGTCGCGCAAGCCCACCTTGATCATGTCGCCCAGCGGATTCGGCTCATCGTCATCGTCTTCCATGACACCCGCCACACCCGCCTGCATCAGCTCGTCGTAGAAAGACTGGAAAGCAGGATGTTCAACAATCGAAAGAATGTCGATCAGGCTGGCTGGCTCCGTACCGGTGTTGATGCGCTCGCGGTTCTCCCGCTTGATATCTTCGTATTCGCTATCGCGCCACATCAGGCGCAGGCCGCGCCCAATCGTCTGCTCCAACAGGATTTGCGCTTGTGATGATCGCAGCGGCACGATCACGCAGATGTTGTTCACGTCAAAACCTTCGCGCAGCATCAGCACGCTCACAATCACACGCGGCGTGGCATGTTTATCCACATTGAAGAGACGCTCACGCACTGGAGCCCAGTCCTTCTCGCCCAGTTCGGCCTTCTTGCCCGAGTCAATCGCCATCACCTCATCGTCGCCCATCCCCTCATCACGCAGGAATTGCACCACCAGCGGCGATACCGTCGTGTCTTCACACACCACCAGCATCTTGGGGTGGCGCGTCGGGTCAATGGCAGCAAAGTCAGTTTCTAGACGTTTCAACTTGGCCAAGCCAGCACGCAGCATCACGCGCTGACCTTCGCTCAGAATAGGGTTGCCCTCATCATCGCGCTCAGCCTTGAATTCCAGCGGCAACGCACCGATTTCCTTGCGCCGATCCAGCACCAGCGACTTCACCAAGCCAGCGCGCATGGCGCTCTTAAGGTCGAAGTCCACCACAATGTGCGGGAAGAACACCTTACGCTTGTTCTTGCCGCCGCCCACATCGTTGTAAGGCGTGGCCGAAAAGTCCACTTGCACAAAGCGGGCACCTTTTTTCTCGGCAATCCGCGTCAGGCTCTTTTGCCACTCCACCTCGCTGGCTTCGCCTTCTTTTTTCACCTCGTGAATGTGGTGCGCCTCATCGTTGAACACCATCAAGGCAGGCAAGTCAGCCAGATAATCCAGCACGCCGCCTCGCGCAAAACGCCGGTCCAACGTTTCGAGGGCATTCCCCGCTGCCTTGCCCGGTGTCAGTGGCAACAGCTCGGCAATCACCGTTTGCGGGTCAGCCAGCGCCTCGCCACTGGCCGGGGCCAGAATATCGGCCTCGACTTCCTCTTCATCTTCGCCGCTCAGCACATGCCAATTGGCAATCGCAATCAAGCCATTGCCCGTGGTTTTGCTGCCGATTTCCTGCTTCTCGCACACATTGCCTTGCACAAACCCAAACACGCGCTCGCGGTGCTGCTCGGGGATAAATAGCTCAGCAAACTGCGCAATGTCCGAGGTCGAAAAATCACGCATGCCGTTCTTCTGCTTGCCGCGGAGCGCATCCAACAGGCGGTCATACACAATCAAGCCGGGGGCCACGATCAGGAAATGACGCGTGAACTTGTCATCGTCCATGCCTTCGGCCAGCATCGCCGTCTTGTTCAGCAGTTGCCAGATCATTAGCGCCTGCATCACCCACGTTTTGCCCGTGCCCGTGGCCATCTTGAGGCAATACTTGGGGTGGTCATGCTTGGCCTGCGTCACTTCATTCAGGCGGCCACCCATCAGCAGCGCATCGGCCGCCACGGCCTGATACAGGCCCTTGAGCGACGTGGTGCCCAGCACCTCGTGTGCCACGATGGTGTTAAGAATTGCCTGCCGCTGTCCGTCATGAAAATTGAAGCTGCGCGTCTGGCAATAGTCGGCCAGAAACCACCAGCGCAACAGCTCAGCGGTCGTGGGTGTCACCAGCTCGTAAATATCGGCCACGCCATCTTCTAGGCCAATGCACAGTTGCTCGGTCTTGGCGGTGAGCGCCTTGGCCAGTGCCAGCGGGTCGTCCTTGGGCGTGCTCATGCGCTAGCCCCCGCGACAGAAACCTCAACCAACACCTCTGCCTCAAAGCCGAACACATCCACCACCCGCACGCACACGCGACGCGGGCCTGTCTTAACGGGCAGCGTCAGCACCGCCTCGGTGGTGACGCGCAGCGGGTCGCCATCATTATCGGCATTGCCGCGATAGTCCTGCCACACCGAGCGGAACACCTGTCCGTCGTAATCGGGATCAACCGCCCAGTATTCGATCAGCGCCAGCGGCTCTTTGTTCGCCACTGCTTGCAACTTGGCGCGATTGGCCTCGTCGAGGTTGATCGCCTCCGGCGACAGCAGCACGTAATTCGCCAGCCGCACCGTCAGTGTTTCCTGTGCGCCCTGAATCTGACGCTGCACAGGGTGCAGCGTCAGATACTGCAAACTCGCAAAGCGTACCGAGCTCTTGAGCTTCTCCAGCCCGCCCTTTTTCTTCCAGCCGTGCATCGTTGAAGGCAGTTATCGCCTCGCCGATGGCGGGCTCGAAGTTCCAGCCCAGCACCACCACCTTGTCCCAGCCGCCCATCAGCGTATCGCGCTGGGCAATGGCTTTTTTCAGCGTGGCCGCGCCCGTGAGCTTGTTGGGCGAATCCACCACAATCAGCGTCTTGTTGCCCCCGGCCGTAATCTTGCCAAGGTTGCGGTTGGGGTTGTCCTCCGGCGGTAGCGGCAATGCACCGAACAGCGACAGCACAATGCCCGCCAGATCACCGACGCGGAACTTTTTACCCAGCGTGGCCTTGGCCGCCTCCACCTGATAGTCGCCAATGGCTTGGTAAAGGAAAGGCTGGGCGTTCTGATCGATCAAGCGTTTGCGCATGATCATGCAAGCCGGCTTACCCAGGTCGCTGGTGATCCAACGGCAGCCAAGCTTTTCGGCCACGGCAGCAGTAGTGCCGGAGCCGCCGAAGAAGTCAGCGATGAGTTGCCCCTTTTCGGTTGCCGACTCAATTACTCTTTTAATCAAACGCTCAGGTTTTTGCGTGTCGTAACCTACAGCCTCGTTGCTTGAATCCATCAACCCAATTCGGACATCCTCATCAATCCATAGGCTTCCGACAACCTGTCCGTCTGTTTTGTCGAGGTACCTTTTTTGATAGACAGCCCCCTTGGGGCCAATATAGATATTTCCCTTAGAGAACTCGCTATCAATTCTGTCTTGCCCCCACGCCCAATGTCTTCCATTTGGTGGTGGGAGCGTTAAATCGCCAAATCTCCGAGGCTCTCCTTGCCCGGGTGCATCTAGGGTAACCAATGCGTACTGGCCATTTTCATCGCTATATTTGTACGTTTTCTTTACGTATTCTTCAGAGTGATCTCGATACACAAACTTGACATCGGAAACATCCGGGTTCTTTCCGTACCAAAACAATGTGTCGTGAACTTTTCCTGTTGCTGTTGAGCTTTTGGGCTTCGTTTTCATCCAAATAACTTCGTTCAGCAAATTCTTCCTTCCAAACACTTCGTCTAGTGCAATCTTGACGTAGTGCCCCACATGCCAGTCGAGGTGCACATAGATGGAGCCCGTCTCGGCCAGAAGTTCGCGCATCAGCACCAGCCGTGGCGTGATCATGGCGAGGTAAGAGGCCGTACCGTCGCTCCATGTGTCGGAATAGGCAAACTGCTCGGTGACCTTGGTGCGGTAGTCGGCCTTGCTGTCAAAGGGCGGGTCGATATAGATCAGATCCACCTTGCCGCGCAATGAGGGCGTGTGTTCGTCGCCGGCCAAGAGTGCGGCCATCGCCATGAGGTTGTCGCCGTAGATCAGGCGGTTGGCCCAAGGGGTGTTTCCGGCAGGTGTGGCATCGCCAAGCGCAGGCTGCACATTGCCAAACAACCCGCCCTGCACGCTGGCCAGCGCGGCGGCCGCATTGCCCTGCTGTATCCAGTCCTGCGCCGCTGTGTCTTTGTTCGGCAACACCCATTCGCGGGTTTGCAGCGCCACGCGGTGCCGCCCTTCCAGACTTTCGAGAATGCGCTCAGCTTCCCGTTTCCCCTCTGCCACGATGCGCGGCAGCTCTTCCAGCAGACTTTTGGCCATTGTTTTTTTGATGTAACTAGTAACGTAACTGAAAGTCTAACAAATTACGTAACTAGTTAATTCGGTTGCGTGACTTTTGGTTACGCCCGATAGCGTGCTGGGCATGGAAAACCCAAAGGCAAAATTTGCGAAACGCCTCGCTGCTGCAATGCAGGCAGCAGGCTATGAGCCGAAGCCCGCTGTGCTGGAACGTGAATTCAACCAGCGACATTGGGGGCGGCCCATTGGTTTGCACGGGGTGCGCCGCTGGCTGCGCGGCGAAGTAACGCCGACGTTCGAGAAGATCGAAACGTTGGCCTCTTGGCTGAACGTAACGCCGCAAGAGCTGGGCTTCGGCCCCGAGATCGAACAACGCGTCACGGCCAAACGCAAGCGCTGGGACGAGGGCATTGGCTATCAAGAGCGCGAAGTGTTCGATGCCTTCCTCAAGCTGCCCGCCCCACAGCGCAAGGTAGTACGCGAGGTAATTCTGGCTTTTGCGCGGGCGCACGCGGCGGCTGGCAAAGACAAAGCCTAACGCCTAGAGGGCGGCGTCAGACCGGCACAATTAACGCAACAAATAATTGTATTTAAAGTATTTTCCGTATATATTTTGATTTATGGAAAATGCACGGAAAAGCGATCTATTGATCCCCTTGCCCGATGACGCGCAGCGGCAATACATTGATGCGCGATCAACCTACACGGCTTGGGAAGATGCCCGCAAGGAAGCATTGGCTGTGCGCGGCGGGATGTATTGGAAAAAGCAAGGCGTGGGGGAATACCTGATCCGCACCGGCACACGCAATACGCAAAAGAGCTTGGGGCTGCGCACCCCGGAAACCGACGCCATTTACACCCGCTTTACCGAACGCAAGGCTGCGGCAGCGCAGCGTCTTGCCGACTTGAAAGAGACGATGACGCGGCAGCAGCGCATGAACCGGGCCTTGTATGTGGGCCGGGCGCCAAATGTGCTGGTGGATATATTGCAGGCACTGGATAAAGCCGAACTGAGCGAGTATTTCACGGTAGTCGGCACCCATGCGCTGTATGCCTACGAGGCGGCAGCAGGTGTGTTGATTGCTCCGCCCGAGGCGATGGCCACACAGGATGTGGATTTACTGTGGGACACCCGCAAGCGGCTGCGCTTTGTCGCCAACATGAAGCGGCTGGATGCCTCAATGCTGGGTCTGCTACAACGGGTAGACCCGAGCTTTCGGCTGCGTAGCGACCAGCACTACACAGCAGTCAACAGCAAAGGTTTTGAGGTGGATATTTTGCGCCGTGAGGCGATTGAGGATGACCCACACCCTGTGCGACTGACTGAAGATGAGGAGGATTTTTGGGTGGTGCAGGCAAAGAAGGCAGGCACCTTGCTGAATGCTGCGCCCTTTTCGGCCATGGTGGTGTCTGCTAACGGACACATGGCGCGCATGCACACGGTGCCACCCAATACCTTTGTTCGCTTTAAGCGCTGGCTGGCTGAGCAGCCAGATCGTGACCCGCTCAAAACATCACGCGACAAATTGCAGGCTGATATTGTGGCGGCGTTAATCGCCGACTATTTGCCGCAATATGCACTCGCTTAGGTACTCGCTTAGGTACTCACCTAAGTACTCGCTTAGGCAAGTACCCGACAGCCTGCTTTAACCGTTCTGCTCCGGCACCAGCACCTCACGACCGCCAGCGCCATTCATGGGCGACACCAGACCGGCCTTTTCCATTTGCTCGATCAGGCGCGCGGCACGGTTGTAGCCAATGCGCAGATGGCGCTGTACCAGCGAGATGGAAGGACGGCGGGTCTTGAGCACCACTTCAACAGCTTGGTCATACATCGGGTCGGCTTCGCCATCCGCATCGGGCTCGCCGCCCATACCGCCACCGTCTTCTGCGGCCGGTGCGGCCAAGATGCTGTCGATATACTCAGGCGGGCCGACCTTCTTCAGGTAATCAACCACGCGGTGCACTTCGTCATCGGCCACAAACGCGCCATGCACGCGCACTGGCAGGCCGCTGCCCGGCGGCAGGTAGAGCATATCGCCCTGCCCCAACAAAGCCTCGGCGCCCATCTGGTCGAGAATCGTGCGCGAATCAATCTTGCTGGAGACCTGGAAGGCAATACGCGTCGGGATGTTGGCTTTAATCAAACCAGTGATCACATCCACGCTCGGGCGCTGGGTAGCCAGCACTAGGTGGATACCGGCGGCACGGGCCTTTTGTGCCAAGCGGGCAATTAGCTCTTCGACCTTCTTGCCCACCACCATCATCAGATCGGCCAGCTCGTCGATCACCACCACAATGTAGGGCATGTGCTCCAGCGGCTCGGGACTTTCTGGCGTCAGAGAGAATGGGTTGCCAACATGCTCGCCCGCCTTCTTGGCGTCGGCGATCTTGGCATTGAAGCCCGCCAGATTGCGCACCCCCAGAGCCGACATCAGCTTGTAACGCTTTTCCATTTCGCCCACACACCAGTGCAGCGCGTTGCCGGCCTTGCTCATGTCGGTGACGACCGGTGCAAGCAAATGTGGGATGCCTTCGTAGATCGACAACTCCAGCATCTTGGGGTCGATCATGATAAGGCGCACATCCTTGGGCTCGGACTTATAGACGAGCGAGAGGATCATGGCGTTGATACCAACCGACTTGCCGGAGCCAGTTGTACCCGCCACCAGCAAGTGCGGCGCCTTGGCCAAGTCCGTGACCGTGGGCTGGCCAGAAATGTCCTTACCCAGCGCCACAGCCAGCGGCGAATTCATGTCGTGATAGGCCCGCGAACCAATAATCTCGGTCAGGCGCACGGTTTGGCGCTTGCTGTTGGGCAGTTCCAGCGCCATGCAGGACTTGCCGGGTACGGTTTCGACCACGCGGATGCTCACCAGCGACAGTGCACGTGCCAGATCCTTGGCCAGATTGACGATCTGGCTGCCCTTCACACCCGTTGCTGGCTCGATTTCGTAGCGCGTCACCACTGGGCCCGGGAAAGCCGCCAGCACTTGCACCACCACGCCAAAGTCGGCCAGCTTGCGTTCGATTAAGCGGGAGGTGAATTCCAGCGTGTCGGCACTCGGCATGTCATCCGGGTTATGGACAGGCTCGGCCAGCAAGTGCAGCGGGGGCAATGCGCCGCCCGGCGCATCAAAGAACAGCGGCGCCTGACGCTCCTTCTCGATGCGTGCCTCGGCCTTCTTGGCCAGCGGTACTTCTTGCACGATGGGCTCGATGCGTACCGGCGGCGGCGGATTGGCTTCAACCCGCTTGAGTTCGGTTTCAACCAGTGCCTCGCGTTGCTCGGCGACAGCGCGGCCAATCTTCTTGTCTTGGCGGGTTTGCCAGGCGCTGATGCTGCCTAAGTAGATGCGCTCCAACAGGAAGCCGAAACGCTCGACAAAATTAATCCACGAGACCCCGGCAAACAAGGACAAGCCCAGCGCAAAGAGGGTCAGCAAAATCAGGGTGCCGCCGGTAAAGCCAAGATATTGCAGGGCCAAATTGGATACGCCGTGACCGAGCATGCCGCCCGGCTGGAACGGCAGCGCCACCTTGAGGCTCCAGAAACGCAGCGATTCGACACCGCTGCTGGCAACCAGCAATACGATGAAGCCACAGAGCACCACCGACAGGTGGCGGCGATTGGTTTCCTGCGAAAAGCCCAGACGGCGATAGCCCCAAGCCAGCAGCAGGAGCAGGCACGCGACCCACCACCAGGCGGAGAGGCCAAACAGATACAGCATCAGATCAGCCAGCCAAGCGCCAAACTTGCCGCCGGGATTGACGACGTTCGGTGCCAAGGCGGCGTGCGACCAGCCCGGATCGGCCTTGTCAAAGCCCCACAGGATCAACGCCAGAAAAGCGGCCAGTGCGGCAACACAAAGCCAGCGGGCTTCATGCACCAAGGCAGCAATCTTTTCCGGCAGGGGTTGGGACAGGTTACGTTCGGCCATTGCAGTCATTCTCATCTCGCACCAAGGCGTCCGTACGACACGGACGGGTAGCAGCGTCCCATGGTAGCCAGCAGCGCCCTCAGGCAAAGCGCCGATAAAACCCCTTTTCAGGCTGGAAACCCGAACTTGACTGCGCATTTGGCCGATGCCACTGATAATTTTGACGATAAAACTGAAATGCGCGCTAACAAAACTTGATAAATCCGATGACTGCCCCAGTTACTGGTGAAGAGAAGCACACAAGCCCTGACTGTGAAGCCCCTTACCCGCCAGTGCTTCTTTATAATCGCCCTCTGATTTCAACACGGACATCATCATGAGCACCACCAACGCCACTGTGCGCCACATTCCCCTGCTAATTCTCGGCTCCGGCCCAGCCGGCTATACCGCCGCCGTCTATGCCGCGCGCGCTAACCTGAACCCTGTGATCATCACTGGCATCGCTCAAGGCGGGCAGCTGATGACCACCACCGATGTGGACAACTGGCCGGCCGACGCCGATGGCGTGCAAGGCCCGGAGCTGATGGCGCGTTTTGAGGCGCACGCCACGCGCTTCAACACCGAGATGGTGTTTGACCATATCCACACCGCTAAGCTAACCGAAAAGCCCTTCACCCTGATCGGCGATGCTGGCACCTACACCTGCGATGCACTGATCATCGCTACTGGTGCCTCAGCGCAATATCTTGGCCTGCCTTCGGAAGAAGCCTTTGCCGGCAAGGGCGTATCGGCGTGCGCCACCTGCGACGGCTTCTTCTACAAGGGCCAAGATGTAGCCGTAATCGGCGGCGGCAATACTGCCGTTGAAGAAGCGCTGTATCTGTCAAACATCGCCCGTCATGTGACCGTGGTGCATCGCCGCGACAAGTTCCGCTCAGAGAAGATTCTGGCCGACAAGCTTTTCGCGCGTGAAAAGGAAGGCAAGGTCACGATCAAGTGGAACAGCACACTAGACGAAGTGCTCGGCGACAAAACCGGTGTGACCGGCATGAGGATCAAAAGCGTCAGCGACGGCAAGACCGAAGACATCGCCCTCAAGGGTGTCTTTATCGCCATCGGCCACAAGCCGAACACCGACATCTTTGCCGGCCAGCTGGAAATGGAAAACGGTTACCTCGTCACCCAGGGCGGCCGCCACGGCAACGCCACACAGACCAGCATCCCGGGCGTATTTGCAGCCGGCGATGTGCAAGACCACATCTACCGCCAAGCCATTACCAGCGCCGGTAGCGGCTGTCAGGCAGCGCTCGACGCCGAGCGTTACCTGGACGACCTGAAGTAAGTTGTCGCAGTAACTCGTCACTCAGCATGAAAAAGCAGCGCCCGCCGACGGAGATCGCTCCGGAAGAGCGGGCGTTGTTTCGTGATGAGGTCGCCGATGTCGTGCCCATTCAGCATGACCGCGTGGTGCATGACGTGCCGCCACCACTGGCGATTCCACGGCAGCGTGAAATGGATGAAATCTTGGCGCTGGCCGAAAGCCTTGATGCAGCGCCGTTTGAGATCATGCTCGAAGGTGGCGACGAGCTCGCCTTTGCACGCAATGGCATCCCCAAGATGGTTCTGCGCGATCTGCGCGCGGGCCGTTGGGTGTCACAAGGTCAACTTGATCTACACGGGCTTAACCGCGAAGAGGCCCGCGCCGCGATGGCCGAGTTTTTGGCCACAGCATTAGTCGCCGGCCTGCGCTGTGTGCGCATCATTCACGGTAAAGGCTTACGCTCCCCCGGCCGCGAGCCCGTCCTCAAGGAACTGGTGCGCAACTGGCTGGCGAACCGCAAAGAAGTGCTGGCCTATGCACAAACTCGCGCAGCCGAAGGTGGGGGCGGTGCAGTCACCGTTCTGCTCAAACGCGACAAACCGCACACTGCAAATCGCTAGCGCTGCTGGCATCAATAAAAAACCGGCCTCGGCCGGTTTTTTATTGCGTGATGTGGCCTGATCTTGTCAGACCCGACACCTAATCAAATCGCTTCGTCACCCGTTTCGCCGGTGCGGATGCGCACGACCTGATCAACGTTCGACACAAAGATCTTGCCGTCACCGATCTTGCCGGTGCGGGCAGCCTTGATGATGGCCTCAATGGAAGCCTCCACATTGCTATCCGCAACAATGATTTCCAGCTTGATCTTAGGCAGGAAGTCGACCACATACTCGGCACCACGATACAGCTCGGTGTGGCCCTTCTGGCGGCCGAAGCCCTTGACCTCAGTCACGGTCAGGCCGGTCACGCCAACTTCATGCAGCGACTCACGGACTTCGTCGAGCTTGAACGGCTTGATGATGGCTTCGATCTTCTTCATTGCGTTTTCCTGTGTGTATGAGTGACAGAGGGTTTAAAACTCGTCCTGATAACCGGATGTTATCGGATAGCGCCAGTCCTTGCCAAATCCGCGTTGCGAAATACGGATGCCGATGGCGGCCTGACGACGTTTGTATTCATTACGTTTGAGTAGCGTAACCACGCGGCGCACATCGGCCTCGCTGTAACCGCGGGCGATGATCTCGCGCGGCGACTGGTTTTGCTCCATATAGCCCTCGATGATCGCATCGAGAATTTCGTAAGGCGGCAGGCTGTCTTGATCGGTCTGTCCAGGCTTAAGCTCAGCTGAAGGTGGGCGCACGATGATGTTTTCGGGAATCGGCACATCCTTGCCCTGCGTCAGCGCGACCTGATTGCGATAGCGCGACAAGCGATAGACGAAGGTCTTCATCACGTCTTTGATCACCGCATAACCACCAGCCATGTCGCCGTAAAGCGTGGCATAACCGACGGCTGTCTCGCTCTTGTTGCTGGTGGTCAGGACAATCGAACCGGTGCGATTCGACAGCGCCATCAGGATCATGCCGCGCGCACGCGCCTGCACATTCTCTTCGGTCGTATCCCATTGCGACTTAGGCAAGCCCGTAAACAACGGCGCCAGCGTATCGGCATAGGTCTGCATAACTGGCTCAATCGGAATTTCGTCGTATTTAATGCCCAGTACGCGCACCATTTCGCGGGAATCGTCGAGGCTCATCTGCGCGGTGTAAGGCGATGGCATCATCACAGCATGGACCTTGTCCGCACCGAGTGCATCGACTGCCACGCACAGCGTCAGGGCCGAATCAATCCCGCCGGACAGACCAATAATGGCGCCCGGAAACTTGTTCTTGCCCAAATAATCGCGCACACCGAGGACTAGCGCGGCATATGCCGCGGCCTCATCACTCTGCGGTGGTTCAATGTTGCTGGGCAACAGTTTGCCACCTGCAAACTCAAGGACCGCCACCGTCTCGACAAAAGATGGCAACTGTGTCAGCAGCTTGCCAGTGGCATCCAGCGCAAACGACGCGCCATCGAAGACCAGCTCATCTTGCCCGCCCACCAGATTGGCATAGACCACGGGAATGCCCATGGCGGCGATCCGATCTCGCACGACGCCCTGACGCAGATGCTGCTTACCTACGTGGAAGGGGGAGGCATTGAGGACCAGCAAGACCTCGGCCCCGGCTTCAGCGGACTGCTCGGCCGCACCCTCCTCCCAAACATCCGCACAAATATTGATGCCGCAGCGCACGCCCTTGATCTCGATCACACAAGGCTCGGTGCCGGCGTTGAAGTAACGCTCTTCGTCAAACACCTCGTAATTGGGCAGGTGATGCTTGCGATACGTGGCAGCGACTTTGCCGTTCAGCAGCAGGGACGCAGCGTTATAGCAAATATCCCCTTCGCGCAGCGGATGGCCGATGATCATGGCCAGGTCTGGCACCGCGTTGGCCAATACTTGCAGGGCATTTTCAGCAGCCCGGTAGAAATCGGCGCGCAGGAGCAGATCCTCAGGCGGGTAACCGCACAAGGCCAGTTCAGGGGTCAGCAGGACATCGGCGCCCTGTGCTTTTGCCTCACGGGCAGCGGCAACAATCCGCGCGGCATTGCCGTCCAGATCGCCCACCGTACAGTTGATCTGGGCGACAGCAATTTTCAAGGTAGACATGCCGCAACTATACAACAGCGGCTATGCTCTCCCTTATGCAGACCCGCTTGTTTGAGCACTATCAGGACATTCCAGCCGAAGCGTGGAATGCACTGGCAGGCCCCCAACCCTTCCTTCAGCATGGCTTTTTGGCCGGCCTTGAAGACAGCGGTTGCACAACGCCCGAAACTGGATGGTCGCCGCAACTGCTCACACTGTGGGAAGGCGATGTGCTGATGGCCGCCATGCCGCTATATGCCAAGACACACTCGATGGGCGAGTTTGTCTTTGACTGGGCCTGGGCAGAGGCGTACGCCCGTCACGGACTGGCCTATTACCCCAAACTCAGCGCAGCGGTACCGTTCTCGCCCATCCAAGGGCCACGCCTGTTGGCACGCAGCCCGGAGGCGCAAACAGCATTACTCGATGCGGTGCTCACTCATGCCGAAACAGCTGGCTTCTCGTCCCTACACATTTTGTTCCCATCACCGGACGAGCTGTCGCGCTATGAAGCCAGAAACCTGCTGATCCGCCGCGGCGTGCAGTTCCACTGGCAGAACCCCGGCTACGCTGATTTTGATGACTTTCTGGCCGCGCTGACCCAGACCAAGCGCAAGAAAATCCGCCAAGAACGCCGGCGGGTGGCCGAAGCGGGTGTCACGCTGCAACGCCTCACGGGCGCACAACTTACTCTGGCGCACATGGCGTTTGCCTACCGCTGCTATGCCAACACCTATCTGGTACGCGGCCGCCACCCCTATCTGGCGCCAGCATTCTTCAATCATCTGTTGGCCACGATGGCGGATCACCTGCTGCTTGTCATTGCTGCACGGGATGGTGAGCCAATCGCCATGGCGATGAATCTCTTCACTGACGACACTTTGTGGGGACGTTACTGGGGCTGCATCGATAACGTGCCCTGCCTGCACTTTGAGGCCTGCTACTACCAAGCCATCGAGTTTTGTATTGAGCGCGGCATTGGCCTGTTTGAAGGCGGCGCGCAAGGCGAACATAAGCTCGCCCGCGGCTTTCTGCCCGTCACCACGTGGTCAGCGCACTGGGTGGCCCATCCGCAGTTCCGCGCGGCCATTGATCACTTCCTGCAACGCGAAACACAAGGCGTTGAGGAGTACATGGATGAGCTGAACGAGCACGCGCCTTTTCGCGCCACGCCATAAACAAAAAAGCCCACCAAAAGGTGGGCTTTTTTTAGATCGGGCTGCCTGCTTACTTTTCAGCCTTGTAACGCGCAACGCCTTCGGTGATTTCGGTGTGCGCATCGTCCTTGCCGCCCCAGCCGTTCACTTTGACGAACTTGCCCTTTTCCAAATCCTTGTAGTGCTCAAAGAAGTGGGCAATACGATTGAGCTCGTTCTCGGACAAGTCTTCCAGCGTCTGGATATTCTTGTCGCACGGCGAAATCTTTTCATGCGGCACGGCAATCAGCTTGCCATCGTCGCCGGCTTCGTCGGTCATCTTGAGAATGCCAAGCGCGCGGCAACGCACGACCACACCGGGGGGCAGCGCATAGCTGGTCAGCACCAGAACATCCACCGGATCGCCGTCACCAGCGAGCGTTTGCGGGATGTAGCCGTAGTTGCAGGGATAGTGCATGGCGGTGGACATGAAGCGATCAACGAAGATCGCGCCGGTTTCCTTATCCACTTCGTACTTGATCGGGTCCGAACGCATCGGAATTTCGATGATGACGTTGAAATCGTGCGGCAGATCCTTGCCGGCGGGAACGCTATTGAGGCCCACAAACTGCTCCTGAAATGATTGAGACGAAACCGCGATTATACCCGGCCGCCCCGACCACTCGTTTCAAGGCGAACATGTCACGATCAAACCGCCCGATTCAAGCGGCCAGACTGGCCTCAAAGCCGATGTCATCCACCACCTCGACCAAGGCCTGCGGGCTGATCACCGCTGCATCATGCTCGACCGTTGCTTTGGCCGCCGCCAAATTCACTGCCACCGTGCTGACACCTGCAATGCCCTGCAAGGCATTGGTAACACTGCGTACGCAGCCGCCACAGGTCATACCCTGAATATTGAGTGTGCTAGTTGCCATGCTTGCTCCCATTGAAAATCGAACATCTAAAACTCACCCATCGCCGCTGGCTACGCTGCCTTCCAGCGCTTGAGGAGCAGCGAGTTAGTCACAACTGAGACCGAGCTGGCCGCCATGGCCGCACCGGCAATCACTGGATTCAACATACCCAGCGCCGCGAGCGGAATGCCGAGCACATTGTAGATAAAGGCGAAAAATAGATTCTGGCGAATCTTGCGTAGCGTCGCGCGTGACAGCGATATTGCTGCCGCAATGCCCGCAAGGTCATTCCGCATCAGCGTGATATCGGCAGCTTCAAGGGCAACATCGGAACCAGCGCCCATCGCAAAACTCACATCTGCCGCCGCCAACGCGGGGGCGTCATTGATGCCATCCCCAACCATGCCAACATGCTTGCCTGCCGCGCGCAACTCGGCGATCACCTCGGCCTTGCGTTGCGGCAAAACCTCGGCCTCAAAGCGTTTGATCCCGAGTTGTGCAGCAATTGCAGCGGCTGTGCGTGGATTGTCGCCCGTCAGCATCAAGACCTCGACCCCCATGTCCCGCAGGCGGGCCACCGCAGCCGCTGTGCTTTGACGCAAGGGGTCTGCAATGGCCAGCCAGCCCATGAGACGATCATCCGCCAACAGCCCCACCACGGTTTTACCGGCCGACTGCAAGGGTGCGAGTACGACATCATCCGCGGCATGCCCCAGCTCGGCCAGGCTGGCGGGTGAACCGAGCATCAGCATTTGATCACCCACACGGCCCCGCAAGCCCTTGCCCACTAACACCTCAACCGCTGCGGGTGCTTGCAATGGCAAACCTGCGGCCCGTGCCACCACTGCCTGTGCCAAGGGGTGCGTGGCTCCCTGCTCCAGACTGGCAGCCAGCATGAGCAGCCTTTCTTCAGTGATACCGGGGGCAGGTAACACGTCAGTGACCTGCGGCTGCCCCAACGTCAGGGTGCCGGTTTTATCCACCGCGAGGACATTGAGCTTTTCTGCCAGCTCCAGCGCGGCCGCATTGCGGATCAGGATGCCGTGCTGTGCGCCATTACCAGTCCCCACCATGATGGCGGTTGGCGTGGCTAAGCCTAGGGCGCATGGGCAGGCAATCACCAGCACAGCAACGGCATTGATGAGGGCTGGGGTAAATGCGCCTAACCACCACCAGCCGAGGACGAAGGTAAGGAGCGCGATCCCCACGACAACCGGCACGAACACCGCGGCCACCTGATCAGCAAGGCGCTGTACCGGGGCTTTGCTTCCTTGTGCAGCCTCAACCAGGCGGATGATGCCGGCCAACAACGTATGTGATCCCACACCCGTGGCGCGACACACCAGCTGGCCGTTTCCATTCACCGTGGCAGCCAGCACGCGCGCGCCAACAGCCTTATCCACCGGCAAACTTTCGCCGGTGAGCATGGCTTCGTTCACGCTTGATGTGCCCTCAATCACCTCGCCATCAACAGGCACGCTCTCGCCACCGCGCACCACGAAAACATCGCCAGGAATCAAGCTGTCGACGGGCACCGTGCGGTACTCGCCGTCCTTGAACAAGGTTGCGGTTTGCGGCTGCAGGCGAATCAGCGCTTCAATGGCCTCACCTGTCTTCACTTTGGCGCGGGTTTCGAGCAACTTGCCGAGTAGCACCAATGTAATGACAGTCGCTGAGGCCTCGAAATACACGTGTTCATGCAAGCCCGCGAAAAGGACCACCGTGCTGAATAGCCAAGCCGCACCGGTACCCAGCGCAACCAGCACATCCATATTGCCACCACCACCCCCCATGCTCGGAAATAAGGCGTGCCAGGCGCCGACATAGAAGCGCCAGCCTATCCATAGCTGCACTGGCGTGGCGAGGAGGAACTGCAGCCAACGTGGCAGCACGTCCTGATGGCTGTGCATGTCGCCACTGAACATCCAGCCCATCTGGGCGACCAATGGCAGCGTCAGCAGGGCCGCGATCGCAAACTGCCGACAGTCAGCTTGGTACTGGACCAGCTTGCGCGCTTTTTCATCATCGCGGGTTGCTTGCGTCGATACGGTGGCGGCGTAGCCGATCTTTTCAACGCGTGCGATTAGGTCTTCCACGCTGAGGCCGGTGTAGCGTACCTGTGCCTTTTCATTGGCAAAATTCACTGCCGCCTCAACGCCCGGCAGCTTGTTCAAGCCCTTCTCGATACGGGCAGCGCAGGCTGCGCAAGTCATGCCTTCCAAGGCTAGTTCAACTGTTTGGCCAACCTCCTCGGACAAAGATTGGCCGGCATCAGGGCGGATAAAAGCGGTGTGGCTCATGGGCGTAGACTACGCCTGATATCGACTGTCACACATGACATACCAGCCCTTGCCACAAATGCCCGCCCAGACTGGTGGCATTGATTAGCCCCCACACACCAAAGGCAATCACGAGTAGGCCACTGGCCATGCGCACGTACGGCGAACGGGTGATGGCACGCAAACGTGTCAGCAACAGGCCGGCAAGTAACAGGTTCGGTAGCGTCCCCAGGCCAAACGCCAGCATAGTCAGCGCGCCCCGCGACGCGGAACCGGCCAGCAAGGCCGTGCTCAACACGCCATAGACCATGCCACACGGCAGCCAACCCCACAGCAGGCCCAGCGGATAGGCTTGCGCTACCGTCCGCGCAGGCAGAAATCGTTTTGTATAGGGTTGCAAGCGACGCCACAGCCACTGCCCCATGCGCTCGGTAAAGGCCAAGCTCTGCGTGACGCCACAGAGATAGAGGCCAAGGGCAATCAACATCAGATTGGCGGCAACATACAGCGCCATTTGAATCGGCAACAAATGATTGAGCAGCAGGCCCAAACTGCCGACGGCACCCATGATGGCGCCGGCCAGCGCATAGCTACTGATACGTCCGAGGTTGTAGGCCAGGTGTAGCGGGAAGGCCGAAGGTACGTGCCCTGCCCTAACCACGGGCTGCGCGCTAAGGGCACTGACAATGCCACCGCACATGCCAACGCAATGCACACCGCCGAGCAGGCCAATGAGGAAAACGGCAATCAAGCCGGTATCAGGCACACCAGTTCCTCGCTCGGCGCATCAGCGCCAACTCAAATGACTTTGGAATAACGCACGCGTTCGCGCTCAACGCGCAGGTAGCGGTCAAACACCATGGCGATAGCGCGTACTAACAGGCAACCGCTAGGCTGCACGGTAATGCACTCAGGCTCGACCTTCAACAGCCCGGCCGCCTCCATGTCACGCAGCGCTTCCAGCTCAGCCGCAAAATAGGAGTGGAAGTCGATGAGATGCGCAATTTCGATTGACTCAATCGACAGCTCGAAATGACACATCAGCGCCTGAATGATCGAACGGCGCAGCACATCGTCGGCCGTCAGCTCAATGCCGCGCATGATCGGTAGCGTGTCCTGATCGATGGCATCGTAGTACTCATCGAGCGTTTTCACATTCTGGCTATAGCTTGAGCCCACCTTACCGATGGCAGACACACCAAAGGCCATCAGATCAGCATCCGCATGCGTCGAGTAACCCTGGAAGTTGCGGTGCAAGCGACCCTGCCGCTGTGCCACGGCCAGCTCGTCATCTGGCTTGGCAAAGTGATCCATGCCGATATAGACATAGCCCGCTTTGAGAAAGCGACGAATTGCCAGCTGTAGAATTTGTAGCTTGGCATCCGCTGACGGCAGGTCAGCATCATTGATGCGGCGCTGCGGTTTTGCCAGCGCCGGCAAATGCGCGTAGCTGTAAAGCGAGATGCGGTCAGGATGCAGGTCAATCACTTCTTCAAGTGTCCGGTTGAAGCTGATCACATTCTGCTTGGGCAGGCCATAGATCAGATCAACACTGACCGACTTGAAACCCTGCACACGCGCCGCATTGATGACCAGTGCGGTTTCGCCATAAGACTGAATGCGATTGACGGCCTCTTGCACGTCCGGCGCGAAGTCCTGCACACCCACACTCATGCGGTTAAAGCCAAGCTCAGCCAGCACCGCGACGGTTTCGGCATCCACCTTGCGCGGATCGACTTCAATCGAATACTCGCCGTTCGGCACCAGATTAAAGTGACGGCGAATACTCCCCATCAGTTCGCGCATTTCATCATGAGACAAAAACGTCGGCGTACCTCCACCCCAATGCAACTGCACCACATCGTGAGTGCCAACCAGCGCTGCCGCTTGCATCTCGATCTCGCGGGTCAGGTATTTGATGTACTTGGCGGAGCGACCGTGGTCTTTTGTGACGATCTTGTTGCACGCGCAGTAATAGCAGATCGTATTGCAGAAGGGGATGTGCACGTATAATGACAACGGCTTTCCAACCCCGCCGACATTACGGCGTTGCAGCCAAGAAACGTAAGTGTCTGCCGTATAAGCCTCGATGAAGCGATCTGCCGTCGGATAAGACGTATAGCGCGGCCCGCTGACGTCAAAGCGACGTAGCAGTTGCGAGTCGAAAATGCATTCCTGAAAGCTGTTCACGTTGTCAGGTTGGAATGGATGGAGATGTATGACGCAGATTGCCGCAAGCCAAGGAGAACCGCATTGACACAGATCAAACCGCAGACAGTCGTAGCCGAGATCGGTAGCAGCCACCCAGCGCCAATTCTGCATTCCCTCCGTACAGCCTGTTCCCAATGCAATCTGCGTGAGCTGTGCCTGCCACTGGGCCTGAGCGACAAGGAAATCCATCAGATCGACGAGATGATTGGCGCCAGGCGCCGCATCAAGCGTGGTCAGCACCTCTACACCGCGGGTGAGCCCTTCACCGCAATTTATGCCATCCGCTCTGGCTTCTTTAAGACGGGCGTGATCATGGAAGACGGCCGCGACCAAGTCACCGGCTTCCAGATGGCGGGCGAGATTCTGGGCATGGACGGCATCAGTAACGAGCAGCACACCTGTGATGCCGTCGCACTTGAAGATAGTGAAGTCTGCACCATCCCCTTTAGTGAGCTTGAGCGCCTGTCCACCGAGATCCGCAGCTTGCAGCACCATATTCACAAGGTGATGAGTCGCGAGATCGTCCGTGATCATGGCGTCATGATGCTGTTGGGCACCATGCGGGCGGAAGAACGTCTGGCCGCTTTCCTGCTCAACCTGTCGCAGCGCTTCTCCTCACGCGGCTATGCCGCCAACGAATTCCACTTGCGCATGACCCGGGAAGAAATCGGCTCCTACCTGGGCCTGAAGCTGGAAACTGTCAGCCGCACGCTGTCCAAGTTTCAAGATGACGGCCTGCTGAGCGTGCAGCAGAAGCATATTCAGCTGCTCAATACCGAAGGTCTCAAGCAGCTGATGAATACCCGCCGCTAATCAGCGCGCGGGAAACTCACATAGAAGCAAGCGCCGCCGCCGGGCAAGTCGCGGTAGCCGCATTCTGCACCGCAGGATCGGGCGATTTCGCGCACGATGGACAAGCCAAGGCCTGAACCTTCAACATGCGCACCGGGCACACGGTAAAAGCGCTCGAAGATACGTTCGTGATCAGCCGCATCCACACCGGGACCGTCATCCTCCACGGAGAGCTCCACGCGTTCATCCCGTTCGATGACCTTCAGTGTGATTTTTTGTCCGCCATAGCGCAGTGAATTGTCGATCAGATTATTGATCACTTCGCCCAGCATAACGGACTCACCACTGACATACAGCGCATATCCAGGTGTTTCCAGCCCGAGATCCACTTGCTGCTGGAGGGCACGCGGAATCCAGGCACCACCAGTGCTAAAAGCCAGATCACAGAGATCCACCCGCTCCACATGAGGCACTCCGCCGCCCGGCTCGGCGCGGGCCAGCAGCAAGAGTTGGGACGATAGACGCGCCGTACGCTCGATAGCATTGACAAGCTGTTGCAGGAGACTTTCGCGCAGGGTCGCATCGGTTTCACGCAAGGCCCGCTCAAGCTGAATGCGTAAGGCGGCCAATGGGGTCCGTAACTGATGCGCAGCATCTGCAACAAACCGCTTCTGTGCCGCAGCAGCATTATCCAGCCGCAGCAACATGGCATTGAATGCGGACAGCAGCGGCAGTAGCTCCTGCGGCACCTCGGCCACTGGGAGCGTTGTCAAGTCGTCGGGAGAACGTTGCTCAATCGAAAGGGCCAACTTCCTGAGTGGCAGCAGTCCCACCGACACGCCCTGCTGAATGGCAAACCAAGCGAGGATCATTAGCGCCACCTGCGGTGCAATGACAGCAATCACGATTTCATTGGCTAGCACCTTACGTTTGTGTAGGGTCTCGGCAAACTGCACCACGATCGAATAGTCCGCACTCACCGGCGAAAGCGGTATGGAAACAACACGCACCGGCTCCCCTTGTACCAAGGTGTCGTAATACACCGCGCGCTGCGCCTTACCCGGCGGTGCGGGCAGAACAGTGTCGCCCGCCACGACCTCGCCGCCCACCACGCGGATTTGATAGTAGATGTGGTCGGTGGTGTCGGCACGCAGAATTTCGTCAGCGACAGCGGGCATGTCGAGTAGCACGTCCGTCCCACTCACCTGGACCTGTTCTGCCAGACCGCGCGCCTCCTCAAGCAGCGAGCGGTCATAGCTGGCATTGACGAAGTTCTTGGCCTGGAAATAACCAATCACGCCACTGATGAGCATGACGATGGCCATGGGTACCAGAACGCGCAGGAGCAAGTTGTTACGCAGCTGAATATTTTGCGTTGTCATGGGAAGTTGAGCAATATCAACCGGTAAGTGGCCGGCTTTCCTATACTGGGATTATCCATGACTAGGAGACAAAACATGTTCAAGCATCTGCTCGTCCCCACCGATGGCTCTGCACTATCGGACGAAACCGTGACATCCGCGGTCCAGTTTGCGGCCGAAGCAGGCGCGACCGTGACCTTCCTGTATGTACGCCCGGATTATCCAGTCAGCTATTTCGGCGAAGGGGCGCTGGTTGATCCCACCACACCGGAGAGCTTTGCCGAGATGACGCAACAGGTAGCGAATGACATTCTGGGTCGCAGTAAAGCCATGGCAGACAAGCGCCAAGTCAGTAGCCACACTGTCGCTGTCATCAACGATCTGCCCTATGAGGCGATCATCGAGACCGCCAACGTCCAAGGCTGTGATCTGATTTTCATGGCCTCGCATGGGCGTAGCGGGCTGGTGGGCTTGTTGCTGGGCAGCGAGACGCAGAAGGTGCTGACCCACTCAAAGATTCCTGTACTGGTTTATCGCAGCCCTAAAACCAGCTGATGCCCACCTGATCAGCCGCGGGCATTGACCTCGCCCGCTGGGCGCTGCAAGGACCAGGTCAGAAAGCTTGAACAGGCGCAGACCATCCAGAAGGCCAGAAAGCCGATTGAATAGGTTGCGATTGCACTGTAATGCACGGGGTCACCGAGGAAATACAGCTCCTGCGGGTTCACAAGGGAAAAGAAAATTCCCTCTGCCACACCGGCAATGATGAACGACGGCCAGAGTATCCACATCCACTTCTGCATATCGCCTCCACCTGGTTGATGCGGCCATGGGCCGCAGGAAACTACAGGGTACCGGTTGCTGTGCCGGTAGTAGTGCGGCCTATCTTAACCTCAGTTGCGGGCAGAATCACCTTGCCAAGCAGTCGCCACCCCTGGCTTTCGTCCTCAATTAACAACAGCCAATGACCCGACTGCGGCAGATGAAGATGGCCACGGTATTGATCCCCCTCGCGTTGCAGCATCTGCACCTGATCAAGCCCGGCACGCGTCGGGTGCGAGAGTGTCACGCGCACGGTGGGCGGCGGCACGAAGCTCGCCTCCATGGCAGATAGCTTGACGGTCACCACCTCGCCCGCCAAACGCAAGCTAGCTTGCAAGCCCAGCGTATCGGCCTGACTACTGCTGGCGAGTGTCTGCTGTGCGGCGAGGCCCTTGCGGTAATAATCTTCCGTCACCAGCGGATCGCCCTTGGTATAGGCAATCCAAGTAGTGATGATGCCTGCGAACACCACGATCAACGGTCCGCTCATCAAAATCCACGGCCATGGCTCGCGATACCAGGGCTTGCTTGCATTCAAAGACATTGGCATTCCCATCATGTTTACCTCGGGATAAAGAAGGTGGCCTTCTCGTGTGCTTCGGCATCCCCTAACAGGGATTCGATTTCGAAACTGATCGGGTTAGAACCGGGCTTACCGGACTCAGGATCGGCCCGCACTTCAAAAGTAAAGACGCGCGAGGATTCGGCCGGCAGCTCAATCACATGGTCACTCGCCAGCTTGATACCGGGCAAGCCCTCGACCTTGACTGCGTAGAACTGATAATGTTCGCTGACATTCATCACCTGCAAGCGGAACACGTTTTCAATCAGGCCGCCTTCCACTTCGCGCCCCATGATGCCGCGATCGCGAATGACATTGACCTGAAGTGATGACTTGGTCAGCAAACCAAACAAGAAGGCGCTGACGACAATACTCAGAATGCCCATGTAGATGAGCACACGTGGGCGCACCACATGGCGCAAAATTTCACGCCAGCCCCAGTGCTGACTCAATGCGTTCTCGGTCGAGTAACGGATCAGCCCCTTGGGGTAGTTCATCTTCTCCATCACCTGATCGCACGCATCAATACAGGCGGCGCAGCCAATGCACTCGTATTGCAAACCATCACGGATATCGATGCCCGTCGGACACACTTGCACACAGATTTGGCAATCAACGCAATCGCCCTTGCCCTCGCTGCGGGGATCAATACCCTTCTTGCGTGATCCGCGCGGATCACCGCGCTCCGTGTCATAGGTAATCACCAGCGTATCTGGATCAAACATCACCCCTTGGAAGCGTGCATAGGGGCACATGTATTTGCACACTTGCTCGCGCATGTGGCCGGCATTCAGGTAGGTAAAGGCGCTGTAGAAGCACAGCCAAAAACTTTCCCACGGCCCCAGCCTGAAATTCCAGACTTCACCCCACAGCTCATGGATGGGCGTGAAGTAGCCGACAAAGGTAAAACCCGTCCAAGCTGCAAGCAATGCCCAGGTGAGCACCTTGCCGCCTTTGCGCAGCAGCTTGACTTGACTCATATCGCCAGAGTCCAGCTTCATGCGTGCGCCGCGGTCACCCTCGAATACCCGCTCGATCCACAAAAAGACTTCGGTATAGACCGTCTGCGGGCATGCAAAACCACACCACAAGCGGCCGGCGACTGCCGTAAAAAGGAAGAGGCTGAATGCCGAGATGATGAGCAGAATGGCGAGATAAAACACATCCTGCGGCCACAACACCAAACCAAAGAGGTAAAACTTGCGCTCGACAATGTTGAACAACACCGCCTGACGATCATTCCACGGCACCCAACACAGGCCGTAGAACAACAGCTGCGTAAAAATCACCATGCCCCAGCGCCAGCGTGCAAACAGGCCCGTCACGGCGCGCGGGTAAATCTTCTTGCGCACCTCGAAGAGCGATTCTTCGACGATCGAAGGCGCCCCTTGCGGGACGATTTCGATAATCTTCTGTTGCTGCGGGCTGAGGTTCATGGCTTTTTTCTTTATGGTGTACTGCAGGCTCTGCGCTTACTTCCCTTCAGGTTTGGCTGCCTCCGTGCGATTCCCCTGGCTAAGGCCATACACATAAGCGGTCAGGAGATGCACCTTGTCTTCGCCAAGGAACTCGCCAAACGCTGGCATTTGATTAGTACGCCCCTTGGCAATGGTCTCGATCAGCACCGCATCGCGACCGCCATACAGCCAGACCTTGTCGGTCAGGTTCGGGGCCAGACCAAGAGTGCCTTTGCCTTCAGCGCCGTGACAGGCAGCACAACCGTTATTAGCAAACGCTTCCTTGCCACGTGCGGCACGAATCGACTTGTCGGTCACAGCGCCTGATAACGAACGCACATATGTCGCCAGATCCTTGATCACCTCCTCACCCAGATGGCCGAAGGCAGGCATGACAGCCATACGGCCCTTGAGCAAGGTCTCCTTGATCTGTGCAGGCTCTCCGCCCCACAACCAGTCGCTATCGGTCAGGTTGGGAAAGCCTTTTGAGCCCTTGGCATCCGACCCATGGCATTGCGCGCAGTAGTTGAGGAACAGGCGCTCACCAGCTTCGCGAGCCTTCGGGTCCGCTGCAACCAGCTCGACGTTCTGGGTCAGAAGCTCACCATAGGCAGCCTTGAACTGGGCTTCGGCGGCGGCCTTTTCCTTCTCGTACTGGCCTGCGGATGTCCACTGATGCTTGCCGGCAAAGTTGCCCAAGCCCGGGTAGAGGGCCAGATAGACCAAGGCGAAAAAGATGGTGCCGTAGAACAACCAGCGCCACCAGTTCGGCATTGGATTGTTGTACTCCTCAAGGTTTTCATCCCAGACATGACCCGTCACTTGGCCCGAGTTACTGCGCGCACGGCTTTGCGTCCACAGGATGATGATGCAGAAGGCAATGCCGCCCAGTGTGAGCAGGATGACCCAGATGTTCCAGAAACTATTGTTGAAGTCACTCATGACTGGTGTCCTTTATGCTGGTCGGCAGTGCTGGCGGCGGCTAGCAGAGGCTCGTCGTCCTCCAGCGGCAGGCGGGCCAGTGCCTCGAAATCAGGTTGGCGCCTGGATGACCAGGCCCACATCACAATGCAGATGAAGAGTAGGAAGCTGATGACAGTAATCAGCGAACGCAGATCGTTGACGTCCATGGTGGCCTCCTAGCGCGTCTGCTTGAGCGCGGTGCCCAAGCCTTGCAGATAGGCAATCAATGCATCAAGTTCGGTCTTGTCCTTGATAGCGGCATACGATCCAGCAATCTCTTCATCGCTATAGGGCACACCGAGACGACGCAGCGCTTCCATCTTGGTCTTGATGTTCGGCTCATTGAGCGGACGATCCAGCCAGTGGTAAGCGGGCATGTTGGACTCTGGCACCACATCGCGCGGGTTTAGCAAATGCACGCGATGCCAGAGATCCGAGTAGCGGCCGCCAATACGTGCCAGATCGGGGCCAGTGCGCTTAGAGCCCCACTGGAATGGGTGGTCATAGACGAACTCGCCAGCCACAGAGTAGTGACCGTAACGTTCGGTTTCAGCGCGGAAGGGGCGAATCATCTGCGAGTGGCAGTTGTAGCAGCCTTCGCGTATATAGATATCTCGCCCAACCAAGCGCAGCGGGTCATACGGTTTGACCAACTCGTTAGCAGGGGTGGTGGTGGACTTCTGGAAGAACAGCGGCACGATCTCGACCAGACCGCCAAAGCTCACCGCCAGGATTGTCAGCACAATCAGGAGGCCAACGTTCTTCTCGATTTTTTCATGAGTCAGCATGATGGTTCCTTGATCTCTTAGTGGGTGCCAGACGGTGCAAGCACCGGAGCGTCATTCACGGCAGTGCCGCCACGGATGGTGAGCATCATGTTCCAGACCATCAGCAGCATGCCGGCGAGGAACAAGGTGCCACCAAGCAGACGGATTTCCCAGAAGCGATAGCTGGCCTTGACGGACTCAACGAAGGAGTACGTCAGCGTGCCATCCGGATTGGTTGCGCCCCACATCAGGCCCTGCATCACACCGGCAATCCACAACGAGGCGATGTACAACACGATGCCCAGCGTGGCGATCCAGAAGTGCAATTCGATCAGGCGCTTGGAGGCCATCTCGGTCTTGCCGAACATGCGCGGCAGCAGATAGTAGGTACAACCGATGGCGATGAAAGCCACCCAACCGAGCGCGCCGGAGTGCACGTGGCCGATGGTCCAGTCGGTGTAGTGCGAGAGCGCATTGACGGTCTTGATCGACATCATCGGACCTTCGAACGTGGACATCCCGTAGAAGGACAGCGAGGTGATCATGAACTTGAGAATCGGGTCATCGCGCAGTTTGTGCCACGCGCCCGAGAGGGTCATGATGCCGTTGATCATGCCACCCCAGCTTGGAGCCAACAGGATCAGCGAGAACAGCATGCCAACCGATTGGGTCCAGTCAGGCAGTGCGGTGTAATGCAAGTGGTGAGGGCCCGCCCACATATAGGTGAAGATCAGCGCCCAGAAGTGCACCACCGACAAGCGATAGGAATACACAGGACGATTGGCCTGCTTGGGCACGAAGTAATACATCATGCCGAGGAAGCCAGCGGTGAGGAAAAATCCAACCGCGTTATGCCCATACCACCACTGAATCATCGCGTCCTGCACACCGGCATAGGCCGAATAGGACTTGGTCAGCGACACCGGCATGGCGGCGCTATTGACGATGTGCAGCAGGGCGACGGTGAGAATAAAAGCGCCGAAGAACCAGTTAGCCACATAGATGTGCGGCGTCTTGCGCTTAATCATGGTGCCGAAGAACACCACGGCATACGAGACCCACACCACAGCGATGAGGATATCGATTGGCCACTCAAGTTCGGCGTATTCCTTACCGGAGGTGAAGCCCAACGGCAGGCTGATGGCCGCCAGTAGAATGACCAGTTGCCAACCCCAGAAGGTAAAGCTGGCAAGGGCCGGCGAAAACAACGGTGTGTGACATGTGCGCTGAACGCAATAGTAGGACGTCGCAAACAGCGAACAACCGCCGAATGCGAAAATCACTGCGTTGGTATGTAGGGGTCGGAGACGGCCATAAGACAACCATTCAACGACGTTCAGTTGTGGCCAAACCAGCTGGGCGGCGATGATGACGCCAACCAGCATGCCGACCACTCCCCAGACGACGGTCATCACCGTGAACTGGCGCACCACCTGGTAGTTATATGCAGCTGCTTGCGATTGCATGCTGAATCCTCATTTCAATGACGGCCCGCCCATCCGAATGGATGACGCCTAGGCTCATGAGTGGAAGATACCGGCGCTGCAAATAGCCGCATTGACTCAGATCAAACTGCTAGCAAGCAGTGCTATCAAAACAGTGCGCGCAATCGATGCACATCAATCAAACATAAAAAAAAGGGGCGCGAAAGCGCCCCGAACCCCAACAAAGAGATCGCATGATGCGGCGAATGCAGCCGACATGACTTGATCTGGGTCAAACACAGTTCACGCTGTTGGTGGCTTTGGTGTGTCGTCGTCAGTGAGGATGCGAAAGCCCTCACCTTCCAAGTCTTCAAACTGTCCATCGCGCAGCGACCACCAGAACACAATAGCGATCAGAAACACCAACAGCAGTGAGAGTGGAATCAAAATATAGAGACTGCTCATGCCATCCATCATGCCTCCACAGGCGCCACTCGGGGCATTGGGTGTTGCATGATGGCGGGGGCTTCAACACGCTGCAAACGCAAGGCATTGAGCACAACAAAGAGTGAGCTTGCCGACATGCCAATACCCGCAAGCCATGGGGTAATGAGCCCAGCCATGGCCAGCGGAATGGCTGTGATGTTGTAGGCAAACGCCCACCACAGGTTCTGGCGGACAATGCGCATGGCACGCTGGGCGATCAATACGCCCTCGGCTAGCGCTTGCAGATCATTCCCGAGCAACACCACATCGGCCTGACTGCGTGCCAGATCAGTTCCGCCCCCCATGGCGATGGAGAGCTGAGCCTGTGCCAGCACCGGGGCATCATTCACGCCATCACCAGTCATCGCGACAATCGCACCATCCGCCTGTAGTGCCTGCAGCGCAGCATGCTTGTCTTCCGGCAGCATGTTGCCACGGGCATCGGTAATGCCGAGGGCTGCCGCCAAACGGCGCACAACAGCCACATCATCTCCACTAAAAATGGATACCGCGATATTGCGCCGCATCAGCTCGCCCACCATGGCCTGCGCACCCGGCCGCAGACGGTCGCCGAGACGGAAAGCCGCACGCCAGCCCTCTGTATCGGCGAGCATGACGACGATATCGCCGGCTGCCTGCCAGTGCGTAACTTGATCCGGCAAGGCTTGCTGATGCAACGCTTGTGTATAAGCAATGCTGCCAAGCCTAACCGGGTGTCCCGCGAGCGTGGCACACACCCCCGCCCCTGTCTGCGCCTGCCGGTCAGTCAAGGCAAGCTGAAGATCGGGCGAAGCGGCGACACGAAATGCGGCGGCAAGTGGATGTTCAGAGCCTTGCTCAAGGGTCGCCGCAAGTTGCAATGCAGTAGCGGTGTCGTCATCGCGCGACCAAGTGTCGAGGATGCGTGGCTGGCCTTCGGTGAGCGTGCCAGTCTTGTCGAATACAAAATGCGTGGCGCTCGCCAGTGCCTCGACGGCATGACCGCGCGTGAGGAGCAAGCCGCGGCGCGCCAGCGTGCCCGTTGCTACCGTCAGCGCCGCCGGCGTGGCCAGCGACAAGGCGCACGGACAGCTCACCACCAACACCGCAACAAAGACCCACAGTGCCCGCGTAGGGTCCAGCCACCACCAGAGTGCGGCAGTGGCAATCGCCATGATCAACAATGCCGCAACAAAACGGCCCGCAACCTTGTCGGCCATCTCGACCAATTGCGGACGCTCGCTCGCAGCCTGGGCCATCAGGCGCTGAATCGCCGCCAAACGTGTAGTCGCCCCCACTGCTACGACACGCATTACCAAGGGGCTGCTGATATTCATGCTGCCCCCCGTGAGGCTTGCGCCCAGTCGCTTGGGTAATGGCCGACTCTCGCCGCTGAGCAAGGATTCATCCACGCTACTGGTGCCATCAACAATCACGCCGTCTGCCGGCACACGCTCACCCGGACTGACCAGCAACAGGTCGCCCACCGCCAACTCCGCGACGGCAACGTGCGCGCCCGTGAGCGCAGGAAAGTGATCGAGCCGAAACGCCAGCGCTGGCTGTGCACGATTGATCGCCTCAATGCCTCGCGCAGCCTTCTGCCTCGCCATCATTTCGAGATAGCGCCCGCCCAGCAGTAGGAAGACAAACATGGTGACAGAATCGAAATACACCTCGCCCTGCCCGCTCAACGTCGCCCACAAGCTGGCGGCAAAGGCAGCGCCAACCCCCAGTGCCACAGGCACATCCATGCCCACTCGGCGCAAACCAATATCCCGCCAAGCGCGTTGGAAAAACGGTGCGGCTGAATACAACACCACCGGCAGCGTGAGCAACAGGCTGGACCAACGCATGAGTTGCTCGATGTCAAACGTCATGTCGCCATTGGCCAGATAGACCGGCACCGCATACATCATCACCTGCATCATGCCGAAGCCAGCGACAAACAAACGCCACAGCGCAGCCTGACGTTCACCGCGCGCCAACGTCTCCGCCTTAGCGACATCGTAGGGATGGGCGCGATAACCAATCGCAGTAATGGCATCAAGAATCTGCGACAAGCGCGCAGCCCGCTCGTCCCAGCGCACACGTGCCCGACGTGTCGTGTAATTGATATTGATCGCCGTTACCCCCGGCACACGGGCGACATGCTGCTCATTGAGCCAGACACAGGCCGCACAGGTCAGCCCCTCCAGCACCAAATTAGCCTCCCGCTCATGCTCCCCCACGGGCGACACAAAATCCTTCTGTACCGCAGGGTGATCAAACAAACCGCTGGTTTGCAGGGCAAGGGGGATCGCCTCGCGTGGCGAGGCAGGCAAGGTATCGCGGTGCTGGTAATACTCATCCAGCCCGCCATCCACAATCGCCTGGGCCACAGCCTGACAGCCACCACAACACATGGCACGGGCATAGCCGCCCATATGGACACTCAGGTCAAGGCCGGCAGGTACCGGCAATCCACAGTGATAACAAGGCTCGGCCATGGGCGAACACAATACCGTTGAGTCAAGCCGACAGCATAGCTGCCCCCAAACCAAGCCCATTTGTTCTGGATCAAGTCCGGCGGCCCAGTGGTGCTGCTGACCGGAATCGAACTGGTGACCTACTGATTACGAATCAGTTGCTCTACCAACTGAGCTACAGCAGCACTGCGGGCGGCATTATAGCAACAAAGGGCTGTTCTGGCCCTCCTGCCATTGATCCGTATGGATACGCCGCCTGTCGGATAGCGGTAGACTGCCCCGGGTCTGCTTTGCTTTACTTAAATCACTAAAAGGAAAGGTCCGTCCATCATGTACCGGAATCGAGCAAATCGCGGTTTTTCTCTGATCGAACTGATGATTGTGGTTGCGATAATTGGCATTCTTGCTGCCATCGCGGTACCTGCTTACAACGAATATGTTATCGAGGCAAAGATGGTAGAAGCACACTCCAACTTGGCGGATGTGCGCGTGCGTGCGGAGCAGTACTTCTCTGATCGTCGTACTTATACGGGCTTTACTTGCAGCATCCCGGCTGCCAGTGCTAAGTATTTCACGTATAGCTGTCAAGGCACACCGGATGACACCACTTATACCGTCCGTGCGGTTGGCGCCGGTACAATGGCAGGAGCTACCTTTACGGTAAACCAGTCAAATACCCGTACCTCTACATTTACGGGCACTTTTGCCACCAGCGGCTGGACCAATTCGACCGCCTGCTGGAAGCGGAAGAAGGGGGATACGTGCTGATACGCCGACAACGTGGTTTCACCCTGATCGAAATGTTGATCACGGTGTGTATCTTTGCCGTTCTACTCGGTGTTGGTATCCCACAATACCGTGGTTGGGCTGCGCGAAATCAGATTCGGGTGACAGCTGAAACACTCATGAGCGGGCTGGTCACGGCACGGAATGAGGCACTGAAGCGAAATACGCTGGTTAACCTGTACTTAACTAACTCACTTGCTTCCACATGCGCCTTGAGCAGCAATGGACCACACTGGATAATCAGCCTAGATGACCCCGCTGGTCTCTGCAACATTGCACCCTCAGAGACCGTAGCACCCCGCATCATTCAGAAGCGGGCCGGTAACGAATCGGGAGTAGCACCGACAATTTCCGCGATCAATGTCACTAGTTCAGCCGCCAATCGATTGACATATACAGGCATTGGACGCATCCAAAACATGACTAGCACCGGCGTCAGCACCAATCCGATCGCAACTATTAATATCAGTTTGCCGGCAGAAGGCGCATGTGAAGATGCTGGCGGCACGGTAAGGTGTTTACGCATCGTAATTACAACTGGCGGAGAAGCTCGTCTCTGCGACCCTGCCGTTACTAGCGCAACCGACCCGAGGAATTGTGCATGAAACTTGCACTCGCTCACAAGCAACAATCAGGCGTAATGCTGATCGAGGTGCTTATAAGTATGCTGCTTTTCATCATTGGCATCATGGGCATCATCAGCTTGCAGGCAAACTCGCTCAAGTACACAAATGATGCAAAGTTTCGTGTTGAGGCCAGCAACTTGGGGAACGCAATCATCGGTCGCATGTGGGCCGACCCACTAAACCTCTCTGCTTATGCCCTTTCTGCAAATACACCATGCCCAGGAAATCCGACGACGGAGAGGGATCGCTGGCTGTGCAGCATAACGACAACCTTGCCTAACGCAATGGGCGCAAACTCGCCGACGATTGCGATTGGCAATGCCACAAGTCCGACGGCGGTGACTGTCACTATCAAATGGCAAAAAGATGCAACCGACTCAATTCATGAGTTCGTGGTTGTCACTGACATCAGCATGAATTGATCTATGCGCCCTCTTTCCTATCAACTCTCTCCTCTCCGCCCGATCTACAGAAATAAGCTAAGCGGCTTTGGTCTAGTGGAAGTTCTCATCGCCATGATGATTGGCATGGTTGGCATGATGGCAATCATGCAGGCATTCACCATGAACGAACGCTACAAGGAAAATACCGTTGGCACTAACAGCGCTCAAACTAACGGCAGTATTGCCCTATTCACCCTAGAGCGCGATATTCGTATGTCTGGCTATGGAATGGTTCATTCAGCTGCTTTTGGATGTAACGCATTGCGTTACTACTATGGTGGTCGTTATACCGACCCTCCGGGTGGTGGTAGCGGTGCGCCACTACCCAGCTTGACCTTTGCACCTGTCGTAATCTCTCAGGGTACCGGCACAGAGCCGGACAGCATTGCATTAATGTCATCAACCAGCCCCTATCGCTTTTCACCTGCCACACTTACGGCAGCCATGGCTAGCCCATCTTCGCCATTGTCTTTGGATGACACGACTGGATTTGCACAAAATGACATTATTGTTGTAGCGCAAGGCACTTTGTGCGCAATGATGCAAATCAGCGCTGTACAGTCAGCAGGACTCCTTCTGCAACACGAAGAAGGAAGCCTTACCCGCTTTAACCCTCCCAGCTCTGGGAACTCATTACCCACTTTCAGTGCAGGAGCCCTAGTCTTTGACCTAGGCTCAGCCTGGGTTCGTAATTACACCCTGGCAAATAATAGTTTGACTGTTTCAGATCTTGGCGTGCTTGTCAGTAGCAACCCCGCGACTGTCATCGTGGATGAAATTGTAGATTTGCAGGCCGAGTATGGTGTGGACGACGGCAGCAACGGCGGAACGCTTGGTGATGGGGCTGTGGATGGCTACACCACGTCCACTCCCGCTTCGGCGTTGGGCTGGATGCAGGTGCTGACGGTGCGCCTTGCTGTACTCGCTCGAGGTGCTTATGAGAAGCCCGCAGCCGGCACTGCATGCACAACCACTACTGTAGCCCCAACATGGGCAAATGGTACTCGGACATTGACTGTCCCGGACGGGTTACCCAGCTGCTATCGATATCGTGTTTTTGAAACCACAGTTCCCATCCGCAACATGGTTTGGAAGGATGCGTAATGGGTAAAAGAAAAAAACAACAAGGAATGATTTTATTCATCACCTTGATTATCTTGGCATCAATGACCTTGACTGCTATAAGCCTTGTACGTACCGTTGATTCATCAACCCTTCTGGCAGCAAACTTAGCATTCCGTCAGAGCGCCACGATGGCAGCAGACGCGGGCCTTAAAACTGCCATCGACTGGTTAGGCAGCAACTCCTCAGGCACCTTCTTGCACACGGATCAACTATCCGCATCGACTGCATACTGGGCCAGTGCTCAAAACAGCTCACCAGCCTTTGATCCACTGACCTACAACTGGGATGCATCCAACCGCTCTGTTTGTATCGACAACTGCAACAAGGACGCTGCAGGTAACACAAAACGTTATGTCATCCACCGCTTATGCGAGCTCGCTGGGAATCCAATTGGCATCGCTTGTGTCCGTCCACCCTCTACTTCTGGCAGCACCAACAACAGCTCTAAAGGCGTTGTATCGGGGAATAGCTTACCAATGACCGCCACAGCAGCAGCATATTACCGCGTAACGATTCGAGTAACAGGTCCTCGCAATACGACCAGCTACATCCAGGCAATCGTTTATTGATCCATATTTTACGGGTCATTCAGTCAGCAAAGAGAGCGAAGATGAACACAATTTTACTAAAGAAGCTCGCAACTACAGTCGCACTAGGATGTGTCAGTGCTATGGTGTTTGCAGCGCCGACGGCCATTCACAATGAGCCCTTAGCGCAAGCACTCTCAGGCGTGAAGCCGAACATCATGTTCATTCTCGATGACTCAGGATCAATGGAGTCACCTTACTTGCCCGATTACGTTGTGTCATCCAACTGTCGGCGTAGCGCTACTGTGGGTTCAACCCCACTGTCATCATCGCTTACTGGTTGTGTTTTTGGAGACGTCCCATACAACAGCGCCGAATTCAATCGTCAGTATTACAACCCCGAAATTTACTATCCACCAAGCCCTGCTCCGGGAGGCGTAACCAATGCAGCTCGCAATATGAACGCTGCGAATACCAATAACTGGACACAAGTCAGAACTGATATTTTCAATAAACAGAATCTAGACTCACTTGATAACACTGCGACTTACGTAAATTTAGTTACGGGATATCCTGATCGTGTCTGGTGTGCAGACCCCAGTGACGCGATTACGAGTTGTCGGAGTAGTGCAGACCACACCTACCCGAATGAACCCTATAAGTATGGTGTTGATGCGGGTAACAACGTTCGCTACAAGTACGGGGCACCTTACTACTACAAAGTTTCAACACCACAATATTGCACTGACAACAAGCTGACCAGCTGCCAAGCTACACAAGATGCAACTCATACTGTGCAAGCACCAGTTCGTTTTTGCACGAACAATACCCTTTCAAATTGTCAGTCAAAGCGAATTTCTCCCTATGTCTATCCTTATTTCGCTGGACAACTTGTAGGGGCAACAGCGGGAACTCGAGCTTCTGCAACAATCACTGTAGGGAACTCAGGCTCAGACAACTCTGTTTCGGTTTCATCGATCATGGCTGGAACAACTGAACTGATTGGAACCACCATCACTGCATCAGGCGGAACAAACAGCGGCTCTGAGCGAAATACTGTAGCCAATTCGATCGCAACGGCAATCAATAGCCGCACTGGGATCACTGGATACAGTGCAACAGTTAACAATGCAGTTGTAACCGTACGGGCACCCTTGGGCGCCGTTTATAATGGTGTTGCAATTCAACCTGCCACTACTGGCGGTGGAGCTCGTGCGACTGCGCTGATTACAGTAACTGTAGGTACGAGCACAAATAATTCTAACCGCCAAATCACCAACATAACGGTCGGTGGCATTACGATTTGGGGAAGCTTCACTTATACAGCCACCGCAAGCCAATCAGTTGCTGCAGCTACTGACATCGCAAATCGAATAAACACATACACCAATACTAATCCTTGGGAATACACAGCAACATCCTCTGGAAATGTTGTAACAGTCTATGCCCCAATCAACGTTGGAGCACGACCTAATAATCTTGCTCTCGCAGTGACTAGAGGTAGTGCCATTACGATCAGCACCACTTCAATGGGTGGCGGTTCAGGGGCTCTTGATGTCCCGCTTACAACAACCGCTTTCTCAGGCGGCGCGGATGTTGCCACCGGTACATGGACAAGTGATATCCACTTCGAGCGGGTCGATATTGTCCCGACCAGTGGAGGCCTAGCCAAAACATTCCCTCGAGGAGTGAATCGCGATGATTGTGTGACCAGTGCGACGTACTGTACGTACGAGGAGGAAATGACCAATTTCGCGAATTGGTACACTCACTATAGAACACGCATGCAGTCAGCAAAGAGCGCTGCTGGACGTGCGTTTTCGGGAATCACTGACAGTATGCGGGTTGGCTTCATCACGATTAACCCGATGTCCGGTAGCAGTGTCGTGTCATCCCGCTACTTGAAGATCAATGATTTTGCCTATAACTCTGTAGCCAATACCGGACATAAGAAAGACTGGTATGACAAGCTGTATGGAACAGGTTTCAATGGCGCCACGCCACTCCGAGAAGCACTTGCACGTGTTGGCCGCCTCTACGCCGGAAAGACTGACGGGATTAACAGTGGTTTCACCGCAAGCGACAGCCCAATTCAATATGCCTGCCAGCCAAACTTTTCGATTCTGACGACAGACGGTTATTGGAATGGCAACAATGGTGTGAACCTCACGAGCAATGGCATAAGCAATGAAGATAATGTGGATTCTGGCTATTCGAAGCGTATCGATGGTGCATACGATGGTGCGCTCACGGGCGCCACATCAACGCTGTCGGATGTGGCAATGTATTACTACAAGACTGACCTGCGCACAGACTTAGCCGACACTGTATTCACCACAAGTAAAGACACAGCACCACATCAGCACATGACGACCTTTACCGTGAGTATTGGTCTCAGTGGCATCCTAGATTACGATCGTAGCTACGAAAGCAAAAACAGTGGCGACTTCTATGCCATCAAGCAAGGAACTTTAGATTGGCCAGTTCCTGCCGCCAATAGCGAGACAGCGCTCGATGACCTCTGGCATGCGGCAGTAAATGGGAGAGGCACGTTCTACAGTGCAGCTAATCCGGAAGATTTTAATAATGGGCTGACAGACGCACTCACGCAGATGTTCGCGCGCGCCGGGGCCGGTTCTGCAGCGGCAACCAGTAACCTGCAACCAACCCAAGCAGACAACTTCGCATTTACTGCTGAATATGAAACGCAATCATGGCGGGGCAATCTGATCGCCCGAACAATTGATACGGTGACAGGCGAGGTATCGACTGCCTCCCTCTGGTCTGCGGCATCTCTGCTTGATGCTAACAATTACATGAATCGAAATATTTATACTTTCGACAGTTCAGATACAACAGCAACCTCAACAGCAGGCACCGGTAATAAACTTAAGAGCTTCTGCATGCCTTCCGCATCATGGGCCACCTGTAGTGATGGTAGTGGCCTGACGACTACCGAGCAAGGATATTTCAACCCTAATCAGCTTGGTCAATATCCAGGCTGGGGATTGCTGCAACGTGCAGGCGCTTCGGCAAGCAATCTAGTTAGCTATATTCGCGGGGATCGTTCAAACGAAACTACCGGAGGAAGTAGCGGCAACGATTTGTATCGCGAACGAGCTTCGACATTGGGCGACATCATCAATGCTCAACCCGCATACTTGAAGGGATCACCTTACAATTACGACAATACAAACAATCCGTTCTACTCTCAATATAAGAGTGCTGTTACTACACGACGCGGTACAGTGTTTGCTGCTTCAAATGATGGCATGTTGCATGCATTTGAAACAGACGTTAATAACTCCCCGTATTATCAAACTCAGGGGATATCGACGATCTCGACTAGTGATGACGTCTTTGTAGGTAACAACGCTGGTAATGGTGAGGAACGCTGGGCATACATTCCAGGGATATTACTACCCAGCATTCACAAACTTGCTGAAACACCGTACACGCATCGCTATTTTGTTGATGGCTCACCTGTAATCGGTGACGTATGTAGTGGTCACACTGCCAGCACTCCTTGCACCTCTGTAAACAACTGGAAGTCGATCTTAGTTGCAGGGCTTAACTCGGGTGGGCGTGGTTACTATGCACTGGATGTCACTGACCCTGTTAACCCTAAGGCATTGTGGGAGCTAACCTCAAGCACGACTTGTTTGACTGATGCACAAGTTGCGACGGGGTCTTACAGTAGCGATTGCAATGTGGGTTTGAGTTACGGAAATCCACTCATAGCCAAACGACCATCTGATGATCGTTGGGTTGTCATCGTCACCTCTGGATATAACAACTACAATCCAGGAGATGGCAAAGGGTATCTTTATATTCTAGATGCGATTACTGGAAAAATCTTGCAACGCATGTCCACTGGTGTCGGCTCAAGTGGGACAGCTGCCGCAAGCTACAGCGATGCAAGCCCAAGCGGCTTAGGGCGTATCAACGGCTGGGCAACCAATGCGATTGAAAACAATGTTGTACTGGCTGTCTACGGGGGAGATCTTCAAGGGAACTTGTGGCGTTTTGATCTTGATCCGACTAGCAGCAACTACAACACAGTATTCAAGCTCGCCACCTTGAAAGACAGCGTGGGGAATGTTCAACCTATCACAATTAAACCAGAGCTTGGCCTAGTTGCTCCATTTCGTATTGTGCTTGTTGGGACAGGAAAATATCTGGGCACCACAGACCCTGCTGACCTTTCCCAGCAAACTTTGTACGCCATTCGTGACGATGCCTCGACAACAACCGTACTGGTACGGAATGATTTGTTGCAACGACTCTTTGCGACTACATCAGGCACCACACGAAGTACGCAATCCGGTATTGCAATGGATTGGTTGAGCTACAAGGGTTGGTATATTGATTTACCTGACTCAGGTGAGCGCGTCAATGTGGATCCCCAGCTACAACTTGGGACCCTGATCTTTGCCTCTAATGTTCCATCGACAGATATTTGTTCCGCTGGTGGTTACGCATGGATCAATTCTCTTGATTACAAACAAGGCTTACAAGTAACCGGAAACGTTGCATCTAACAAGTCAAGCAGTGCAATGGTGGTTGGTTTTAGTACCATTAAGTTAGCCGGTGGCACAGTGAAAACGATTGCAACCACAGCAGACAATAGGCGTACAACATTCACGCCGGCGGTCACTACGGGTCTTGTTTCAGGCAAGCGTGTCTCTTGGCGCGAGCTGATCAATGAGTGAAAAATTGCGTGGCGACGGCGGAAACTCTTATCGAGGATAGACGCGTATGTGGGTCGAGCTTATACAAAGCGATCATCGCGTCTGTCGTTGCTCACAGTCTATTGTTCGTCCAACTCGAGTTTGGTGATTTTTCACTTCGACATGATGGAGTGATACAGCGACCTCACACCCGTGCTGTGATTGTTGCCCGTCAATCGCAACCAGATAAAGCAATCAGCCTATCACCGACATTATTAGAGGATGAAGCCGGATCAAAAAAAACGCTTTCATCTCCAACTTCACAGCGTCAGAATGATTTGAACGGCGACGTGGATGAGCCATCACACCAATCGACACTTGGCATGAATTGGGAAAGGCTGTATTACTTCCCTTTAGTCGAACTGAGTCGTCGTCCCACTCTTATAACTCGTCCAGATTTCAAGATTTCAGAAATTTCTGGGCAAGTTGAGGTGAATGGTCACGTGCGCATTGAGGTACTAGTTGAGAACACGGGGAGAGTGAATGCCGTCCGTTTGGTTCACACAGACTTGCCGTATCCGTATCCACAAAAAGTTATGCAGGCATTTCAAAAGGTTAGCTACACGCCAGGGATGAAGGATGGCCTCAATGTGAGAACACGTATTTTGATTGAGGCAACCTATATAGATGGCGTCTTAAACAACGATATTGGGCAATCATGGGAGCTCACTTTCCCAGATGAGGGTAAGCCGCATACCCCAATTACACTGCCCGAGAATCGCCATCAGAGAAAGCAAAACCCAAGCATGAAGCCTTAGGCGTTATGCAAGGTCCTTTGGAAGGGGAAAAGTTACATTCTCTTCAATGCCAATAAGCGGTGTTACCTTCGATAAGCCGAGTGATTGCAGCTTTTCGATTACGCCAGCAACCAACACCTCAGGGGCTGAGGCACCTGCAGTCACACCCACACGACTATCTGGCTTGATCCATGCCGCATCAATTTGTTCTGCACCATCGACAAGGTAAGCAGGAATACCAAGGTTCTTAGCAACCTCTGCGAGGCGATTGGAATTTGAGCTGTTCTTAGAGCCAACCACGATCACCACATCACTGTCTTTTGCCAGCGTCTTCACCGCATCCTGACGATTCTGCGTGGCGTAGCAAATGTCATCCTTCTTCGGACCAACAATGAAGGGGAATTTGTTTTTCAGGGCGCTGACGATACTGGCTGCATCATCGACTGACAGAGTTGTCTGTGTGACATAGGCCAACTGCTCAGGATCAGTGACCTCAAGCGTTGCCACATCGGCAACACTTTCGACCAGATACATGCCGCCTTCGGCCTGCCCCATGGTGCCCTCGACCTCTGGGTGTCCCTTGTGGCCAATCATGACGATTTCTTTGCCCTGCCCGTGCATCTTGCCGACCTCAACGTGCACCTTGGTGACCAAGGGGCAGGTGGCGTCAAACACATTCAGGCCGCGTGCCTCGGCTTCAACACGCACTGCCTTCGGCACGCCATGGGCGCTGAAGACCAGCGTAGCGCCAGCGGGCACATCCGCCAAGTCCTCGATGAAGATAGCGCCCTTGGCCTTCAGGCCATCCACCACATACTTGTTGTGCACGACCTCATGGCGAACATAAATCGGTGCACCGAACTTTTCCAACGCGCGTTCAACGATGGCAATCGCGCGTTCAACGCCGGCACAAAAGCCGCGAGGATTGGCAAGAATAATCTGTTGCATAGGTCTATCCCGTTCAACCAGCCTTTCTTCGTGAAAGGCGGTGATGATCAAATAACGCCAATAACATCCACCTCAAAACGGACAGACTTGCCCGCGAGGGGATGGTTCAAATCGACAACCACAGAATCGTCATGCACTTCGCGCAACAAACCGCTTGCTTGCTGACCGGGCTTGATCGCCATGGTCACAGCTTCGCCAACGGACAGCTTTGCATCAGCCGGAAATTCGCTGCGCGCCAAGCGCCTGACCAGATCCGCATTATGCGCGCCGAATGCATTTGGCGAGAGATCAAAGCTGCGCTGACAGGCTGAGGACAAGCCAAGCAGACACGCCTCTAGCGGGGGGGCGAGCTCTCCGGTGCCAAGCTGAAACGTCGATGGACGCGCATCCATGGTGCTCACCAACTCCCGGCCATCGCAACTCAAACGATAGCGCAGGGTCACCAGACTGTCGGCTTTGATGACGTCACTCATCTGGCTGACGACTTTCTAGAAACTGCTGTACCAGCATGCACACCACGCCAAGGGTGATGGCACTATCGGCGAGATTAAATGCGGGGAAGTGATAACCGCCTGCATGAAAGTCGAGGTAATCCACCACTGCACCAATCGCGATGCGATCAATCACATTCCCGATGGCACCACCAAGAATCAGGGTAAACGCCAAAGGGGCCAACTTTTCTTGCTGATGCTGGCGAATCATAATGACCAGCCAGACTGAAATCACAGCAGCAAGGGCGATGAAAAACCACCGCTGCCAGCCCCCCGCCCCCGCCAGAAAACTGAACGCAGCACCGTGATTAAGCACATGCACGAGATTGAAAAACGAAGTGATGATCAGCCCTTCGCCATAAGCGAAGTTGCCAACGATCACGGCTTTCACCACCTGATCCAGCACAATCACCAGCAAGGCCAGCCCAAGCCAAGCAAGCCAGCGCTTTGATTTAGGCATGGGTGACAACGCCGACTCAGGCATGATCTCGTTGCTCGCCAGCGCCATGCAGATTGCTGGTACAACGGCCGCAGATGGTTGGATGCGCGGCATCGTGGCCAACATCGGCACGCCAATGCCAGCAACGCTCACACTTCTGATACGCGGTCGGCACAGCCACAATCGCTTCGACTTCCGCATTCACAACGATGGCCTTGGAGCTAATCAACACAAAACGCAGATCGTCCTCCAGTGAGGCCAGCGCTGCGTACTTATCGCCACTCACGCGAATCTCGACTTCGGCCTGCAGCGAAGCACCGATCTTGCCTTCGGTACGCAGGTCTTCAAGCACCTTTGCCACCTCAGCACGCGTCTCGCGGATCAACGCCCACTTGGCGCTAAGTTCAGCCTCACCCGCTTGTGACGGCAGCTCATGCCAGGTGGTGAGCATAACGCTCTCGCCACCCTTGATGGTCGCCCAGATTTCTTCGGCCGTGAAAGACAGAATTGGTGCAAGCAGGCGAGTTACGCTTTGCAGGATATGCCACAGCGCACTTTGCGCAGCACGGCGTGCGCGCGAGTTTTCGGCGCTGGTGTAGAGGCGGTCCTTGAGAATGTCGAGGTAGAAAGCGCCCAGCTCTTCCGAACAGAAACCTTGCAAGGCCTGCACGACCTTGTGGAACTCATACTTGTCGTAGTCCGCTTGGACTGTTGCTTGAAGCTCTCTGGTCAATGCCAGTGCATAGCGATCAATTTCCAGCCATTGATCAAGCGGCAGCATGTCCTTGGCCGGATCAAAATCGACGGTATTAGCCAACAGGAAGCGCAGCGTGTTGCGCAGGCGGCGGTAAGTCTCAACCACGCGCGACAAGATTTCCTTGGAGATGGACAGTTCGCCCGAGTAGTCGGTCGAAGCCACCCACAGACGCAGGATATCCACGCCCATGCTATCGGCTACTTCCTGCGGCGCCACGACATTGCCCTTGGACTTGGACATCTTCATGCCCTTGCCATCGACCACGAAGCCATGGGTCAGCAGCGCCTTGTAGGGCGCACGGCCGTCGATGGCGCAGCCGGTCAAGAGCGAGGAATGGAACCAGCCGCGATGCTGGTCTGAGCCTTCGAGATATAGATCAGCCGGATAGCCGCAGGCATCGGCATGGCTGCCCCGCATGACGGACCAATGCGTGACACCCGAATCAAACCAGACATCGAGCGTGTCGCTCATCTTGCTGTATTGCGCTGCCTCGTCGCCCAGCAGCTCCTTTGGATCGAGCGAGAACCACGCCTGAATGCCCTCTTTCTCGACGCGCTGTGCCACCTGCTCCAGCAGCTCGGGGCTGCGTGGGTGCGGTTCGCCCGTTTCGCGATGCAGGAAGAAAGGAATCGGCACGCCCCAGTTGCGCTGACGCGAAATGCACCAGTCCGGACGATTAGCGATCATGGCATTCAAGCGCGCCTCACCCCAACCGGGGAAGAACTCGGTATCGGCAATCGCCTTGAGTGCATCCGCACGCAGATTCGGCGAGTTTGGATTTTTCTCGTCCGCATCCATGCGCACAAACCACTGCGTCGTGGCACGGAAGATGATCGGCGTCTTGTGGCGCCAGCAATGTGGATAGCTATGACGCAGCTTGGCGTGCTTGAGCAGCGCGCCCTTTTCAGTCAGCAGCTCGATCACCTTGGGGTTGGCTTCCCATACGGTCATACCGGCAAAGTTTTGCACCGTACTGATGAAGCGGCCATCATCGGCCACTGGGTTATCTACTGCGAGCTTGTACTTCAAGCCAACCTGATAGTCATCCACGCCGTGTGCTGGCGCGGTATGCACAAGACCTGTGCCGCCTTCGACGGTGACATGCTCACCCAGAATCCATGGCACCTGACGCGCTAGGAAGGGATGCTGGAACAATTGATTTTCCAGCGCAGCACCCTGTACAGAGCCCAGCACTTTATGCGAGGACACTTCATAGCGGGCAAGGCACGCTTCGGCCAGCTCGCGCACGAGGATCAGCAGCCCCTTCTCAGTATCGATAAGGTCATAGGTGAATTCGGGGTGCGCGCTAATGGCCTGATTGGCTGGCAGCGTCCATGGCGTGGTGGTCCAGATCACCGCATGGATGGGCGCATTGACGGTCACACCGAAGGCCTTTGCCACGGCAGCGGTGTCAACGGCAGCAAAGGCGACATCAACAGCATCTGAGGTCTTGTCTTCGTATTCGACTTCAGCCTCAGCCAATGCCGAGCCGCAATCGAGACACCAGTTCACCGGCTTCAAGCCGCGATACACGTAACCCCGTTCGAGCATCTTGCCGAGGGCGCGAATCTCATCGGCCTCGTTGCTGAAGTTCATGGTCAGGTAGGGATTGTCCCAATCTGCCAACACGCCGAGGCGGATGAAGTCCTTCTTCTGACGTGCCACTTGCTCGGCCGCATAGGTGCGTGCCAGTTCGCGCACCTTGTCGGCAGGCAGGCCCTTGCCATGCTGCTTTTCAATCTGGTGCTCAATCGGCAGTCCGTGGCAATCCCAACCTGGGATATACGGCGCATCAAAACCCGACAGGGTCTTGGAGCGGACGATGATGTCCTTGAGAATCTTGTTTACTGCATGGCCGATGTGAATATCGCCGTTGGCATACGGCGGACCATCATGAAGCACAAAGCGCGGACGGCCTTTAGCGGCTTCACGAATCTTCTTGTACAGCTGCTTCTGTTGCCACTCGGCCACCCAGTTCGGCTCGCGCTTGGACAGATCCCCCCGCATCGGGAAGGGGGTGTCCGGCATATTCAGTGTCTTGCGGTAATCACTCATTTTGATTCTGTGGACTCTTGAAAATAGTTTCGGGTTGCCTCGACATCGCGTGCAATCTGCGCCTTGAGCGCATCAAGGCTGGCGTATTTGGCTTCGTCACGTAGCTTGTGATGGAAATTCACATGCACATGCGCGCCATAAATATCGCCTTGAAAATTGAGTAAATGCACTTCCAGCACAGGCTTCAGCCCAGCCGCAATCGTTGGGCGCACACCCACGCTGGCAGCACCGAACACCGGCGCCTCACCCAAGCCATCAACGCTTACCGCATATACCCCAGTCAAGGGCAGACGATGACGGGCATGCTGCACATTCGCTGTCGGGAAACCCAGCGTACGGCCGATCTTGTCGCCATGCATGATGCGGCCGGAGATGGAAAATCGACGGCCGAGGAAGTGTTCGGCGCGAATCAGATTGCCACTTGCCAACGCAGCACGAATGCTTGAACTGGAAACACGCTCCCCATCCAGCTCGATAGTGGTCATGGCCTCAACGGCAAAGCGATGCGCGATGCCCGCCTTCTGCAATAGTGCAAAGTCGCCGCTGCGGCCCTTGCCGAAACGGAAGTCGTCGCCAATCAGCAGATGACGGACGCCCAAGCCGCGGACAAGAATTTTCTCAATGAAGTCGTCAGCACTCAGGCTGGCGAACGCGGCATTGAAACGGCACACGTAGACGTGATCAACGCCGCACTCAGCCAACAACTCCAGTTTCTCGCGTAGCCGGGTTAGTCGTGAAGGGGCTTCTGCCGGGGTGAAGTATTCGCGTGGATGTGGTTCAAAGGTCAGGACAGCCGCCGGCATGGCAGCCTTGCGCGCAATCGTGACTAGGCGCTGCAACATGGCGCGATGGCCAAGATGCACGCCATCGAAGTTACCGATGGTAAGCACGGAGGCAAATGCTGCCTTAGAGGGGATGCCGCGATAGACGATCATGCCGAGGTCGGAGCCAGGCGCTTGCCCGGAAAATCCCTAACGAAAACCGGCAATTATATCAGCCGGCGCCTATGCAGCCCTAGGCTTGCGCGGATCAATTTACGCTATGAAAGCAGCTGGAGCGCTTTAGTCCAGGCGGGCCAGCTTGGACTTGGCCAGCGGCGGATTTTTCGCGAAATAACGCTTGATGCCGCGCAGAATGGCCTCAGCCATCTTGTCCTGATAATCCTCGTCAGTCAGCTTGGCCTCTTCTTCTGGGTTCGAGATGAACGCAGTCTCGATGAGGATGGACGGAATATCCGGCGCCTTGAGTACAGCAAAGCCAGCCTGCTCCACCTCGGCCTTGTGCAAAGTATTGATGCTACCTAGCTCGCCCAGCACCGACTTGCCAACCTTGAGGCTGTCATTGATGGTCGCGGTCTGCGACAAATCCAGCAGCGTGCGGGCAAGGTATGGGTCTTTGACGCCAATATTCACGCCACCGATCAAGTCGGCCGCATTTTCTTTATTGGCCAGCCAGCGTGCGGCGGTGCTCGATGCGCCGTTTTCCGACAGCGCAAACACGCTGGAACCGCGTGCGGTTGGCTTGATAAAGGCATCGGCATGCACCGAGATAAACAAATCGGCATTCACACGCCGCGCCTTTTGTACGCGCTGATGCAGGGGCACAAAAAAGTCGCTGTCGCGCGTCAGCACCGAACGCATGTTTGGTTCGGCATCAATCTTTGCCTTGAGGCGACGGGCAATTGATAACGTCACCGTCTTTTCATACGTGCCGCGCCGGCCAACCGCACCGGGGTCTTCGCCGCCATGCCCGGGGTCAAGCACAATCGTCACCAGCCTCGCGATGTCGAGTTTTTCAGATTTCGCCGGCCGAGTGGACTCGGGGGCTTTGTCCTTGTGGCGCGCAGCCGTCGTATCGGGCTTGCTTGACAGCTCTTGCTTGTCTTCAGACTGCTCAAGCAAAGACATGAGCGGATCTGGCGGCTCGATCGGGTAGAGATCAAGCACCAGTCGATGCCCGTACTCACCTACAGGTTTGAGAGTGAAGACCTGCGGCTTGATCTCGGCCTTGAGCTCAATCACCAAACGCACCACGCCCGGCCGGTTGCGCCCGGCACGAATCAGCTTGATATAGGGATCAGTCTCGGAAATTTTGCCAGGTAAGGATTGCAGCACCGAGTTGAACTCGACACCTTCAATATCCACCACGAGCCGATGCGGGTCCTTAACCAACATTTGTGAAAACTTGAGTTCATCGCTGTGTTCAAGCGTCACGCGCGTGTAGTCACGCGCCGGCCAGACGCGCACCCCCATGATGCTGGCGGCACTGGCGGCAAAGCCGGTGCGCGTCACCAGAAGCGTCAGTGACGCAGCAGCGAACTTGAGAACATCACGACGCGAATGCGAGCGAGCCAGACGCAGCTCGTCCGGGTCCGTCAGCGGATCGGATTCGACGATACGGAAAAGAGGGGCTGGAAGTTTTTCAGACACAGCGCACCTCGCTCGCTGGCGGCATGCACTTCAGCGCTGCGGCCATCGCCATCAACGCGGAGCCGGATGCAGAGGTCTGCCGAAGGCAAATACGGGGCTGCTTTGTCCGGCCATTCGACCAGACAAATACCATCGCCCTGAAAGTATTCGTCCAAACCTGCATCTACATACTCTTCCGGCTCGTTGAATCTATAAAAATCAAAGTGATACAAGTTTAACCCAGAAACCGTATGAACTTCAACCAAAGTATAGGTCGGGCTTTTGACCTTATTTCCATAACCGAGCCCGCGCAGCAGTCCGCGCACTAGCGTGGTCTTGCCAGCGCCCAGATCACCCTCCAGCGTAACCACCATGCCCGGCTGCAGCACAGGAATCAGCGCAGCACCAAACGCAAGGGTTGCAACCTCGTCGGGAAGCGACAGAATCAGCGGGTTATGATTGGGTGCATGCATGCAGAAATATCAGGACAAATGAAGCAGGAGGAAGGAACCAGCACAAACTGGGCCGGGCTCGCGCTCGCCATTAAGGCGTGGGGACGCGAGTTGGGCTTTGCTGCCATTGGCATCACCCATGTGGATCTCAGCCATGCCGAAGCGGGCTTTCTCGACTGGATTGCCAAGGGTTATCACGGCGAGATGGATTATATGGCACGGCATGGCGAGAACGGCCTGACCCGTGCCCGGCCGGCCGCGCTGGTGCCCGGCACCGTCTCTGTCATCACGGCTCGCCTCGACTACAAACCCGATGCCGCTGATGCCGGTGCCAATCTGCAAGACGCAGGACGGGCCTATCTGTCCCGCTATGCGCTAGGGCGTGATTATCACAAAGTCTTGCGCAATAAGTTGCAGGCGTTGGCTGAGCGCATTAATGGAGAACTGGGTACAACACACGCTCCAGCCTTCCAGTACCGCGCCTTCACCGACTCAGCACCTGTGATGGAAGTGGAGCTTGCTGCCATGAGCGGGTTGGGCTGGCGTGGCAAGCACACCTTGCTACTCAACCGCGACGCAGGCTCATTCTTCTTTCTTGGCGAATTGTTCAGCAATCTGCCACTCCCGGCCGATGCGCCGACCAGCAGTCATTGCGGCACCTGCCAGTCTTGCCTCGACATCTGCCCGACGCAGGCATTTGTCGGGCCGCATGTGCTCGATGCGCGCCGCTGCATTTCTTACCTAACCATTGAGCTGAAAGGCAGCATCCCACTTGAGCTGCGCCCGCTCATCGGCAACCGCGTGTATGGCTGCGATGATTGTCAGCTCGCATGCCCGTGGAATCGTTTTGCACCGCTGAGCGCGGAGGACGATTTCAAGGTACGCAATGGCCTGGATCAAGCTACGTTAGTAGAGCTGTTTACGTGGAGTGAAGAAGAGTTCAATCACCGTCTGGCAGGCTCGGCTATCCGCCGTATCGGCCATGAACGCTGGCTACGCAATCTGGCCGTCGGGCTTGGCAACATCCCACCCGACCATGCTGCTGCGCCAGCAGCGGTGATGGCATTACAGGCACGACTGAACGACGAAAGCGGCTTGGTACGCGAACATGCCCAATGGGCTTTGCAACGGCTGATTGCTTAGCCCTGCTCCACCGGCCGCGAAGGATCACTACTCCACTCACTCCACGAACCTGCGTACAAGCGCGACCCTGTCAGCCCGGCCACTTCCATGGCTAGCAAATTGTGGCATGCGGTCACGCCTGAGCCGCAGGAATGCACTACGCTGGCTGGGTCTGCATCACCCAACTGCGTCATAAACTCGGCGCGCAATAGCTCTGGCGATTTGAAGCGCCCATCATCGCCAAGGTTCTGCCGGAAAAAACGATTATGCGCGCCGGGAATATGGCCACCCACAGCATCCAGGGTTTCGTTCTCACCCCGAAAACGATCTTCACTCCGTGCATCCAGCAGATAGGCTGAAGAGGTGCCCAAGAAAGACAGCACATCAGCAGCACGCACCACGGGGCCAGTCTGGATCAAGGGGTAGTCTTGCGCAGGAAAGCTTTGCGGCTGCTGTGACAACGGAAAGCCGGCCTCTGTCCACGCCTGAATGCCACCATCAAGCACCGCGACATGACCACGATGGCCAACCCAACGCAGCATCCACCATAGACGTGCGGCAAACATACCGCCTGCGTCATCGTAAATGGCGACAGCGGAGTCCGGTGTCAATCCCAGCGACCCCAAGCGCATGGCGAATTGCTGAGGATCGGGGAGTGGATGACGACCATTGTGACCATCTGGCTGCCCCGATAACTCATGGCTCAAATGCAGGTATCGGGCACCCGGGATGTGCCCATTGGCAAACGCCCGCGCACCCGCGCCGGCATCCCGTAGGTCGTAGCGGCAGTCAAAAATTCGATACGTGGTGTCGGCGTGCAGTGCTGCGGCAGTAATCAATGCCATTACACGGATTCCACCCAAGCACGCGCCTCATCGGCATCTTCAAAAACTTGCAGTTCGGTATCCAAGAACACCTTGTTAAGCCATGCGCTCCAGGTGATCCATTGGCTCTCAGTCACGATCGCGATGCGCCGAAAATCATTGGCATGCTCGCGTGAGAACTTGATGTCCTCCCACAGCACATCGACGGTGAAACTGAGCATTTCGCGCAGATCCAGATACAAATCGACTGGCCCTTCAAAGTCGACTTTGTAATTGACCAGCGCTTCAAATTCCGTGTAGTCCGCCAACGTGAATTCGCCTAGCACCGTGACAGTGACAAGCGTTCCTTTGTGATCGATTGCAATCATGGCGCGTCCTTTCTTCCGATGAATCGTGAGACTGACAATTCCACTATAACTCAATCAATGGGGTCGGCAAGCGCCCTTTCCGACTGCCTAGAATATGCCGTTGCCATGACGCCGGCGACGATGATCAGGCCAACCCCAAGGTAGGCCAATAAAGGCAGAGACTCCGCCCACAGCAGAAAGGCAAACAGACTGGAGAAGACAACCGTACTGTAGGAGAGGCTGGCGGTGGACAAGGTTTTTCCATGCTTGTAGGCGGCCGTCATGCAAAGCTGTGCCAAGGCGCCACAACCGCCAATACCGAGCACAGGTAGCCAGCTCGAAGCGTCATGCGGCGTATGCGCACTGCCCAGAACCCAGGGCAACCCAGCCAAGGTGGTGGCTAAGGAAAAGATGAACACGGTGCGCCATGCTGGCTCGCCCAACTGGCCTAGCGTGCGTACGTTCAGATAGGCCACGGCCGACATCACGCCACAGGCAAGGCCACATACCGCGCCGAACCATTGCGCCGGGTTCAGAGTCGGCTGGAGTAACAGCACAATGCCGGCAAAGCCTAGCAACAAGGCAAGATAGATTGGGCGGCGCACGGGCTCATGCAGCCAGAACGCCAGCAGTAGAGAAAGGAATAGGGGAGAGGTGTAGGACAGCGTAACGGCAGTGGATAGTGGCAGCTCGGTCATGGCGAGAAACGAAGCCATCAGGGCAACGGTCCCGGCAACACTCCGCCACAGGTGGCTACGCAGATGCCGTGTGACCGGCGAGAGGCGATGCCACACCATCCAGGCACCGATCAGGAGCAGCGCGATGAAGCCGCGGTAGAAGATTAGTTCAGCTGTAGCAAACTGCGGACTGGCAAGTTTGACACACACGCCCATGGCAGCGAACAACACGCTCGCTGCCAGCATCCAGACCACGCTCACTGTACGTGATCGATCAGATCAGCGGCCCTGCAGCGCTTCGCCCATCACGCGGCGATAGAACTCATGGAAATGCTGCATGCCGTCTTCCATAGGCGACTGATACGGGCCGACCTCATTGCGCCCGGCCTTCCACAAGGCATGGCGGCCACGATCCATGCGCTCGCCGATTTCATCGTCCTCGACAGCCGTTTCCATGTAGGCGGCCTGCTCGGCGGCAATGAACTCGGGCTCGAACAGCGCGATGTCCTCGGGGTAGTAGAACTCGACGACATTGAGCGTCTTATTCACGTCTTGCGGGATCAGCGTCGATACCACCAGCACATGCGGATACCACTCGACCATGATGTTCGGGTAGTAGGTCAGCCAGATGGCACCATGCGGTGGCAGCTGACCGTTGTAGTACTGCAGCACAGCGTTGTGCCAGCTTTCATAAGCCTTGGAGCCTGCCTTGGCGAGCGAAGTCACGCCGACGCGCTGCACCGAATACCAGTCGCCAAACTGCCAGGTTAGATCGTCACAGGTAACGAAATTGCCGAGGCCGGGATGGAATGGCGCAACGTGGTAATCCTCGAGATACACCTCGATGAAGGTCTTCCAGTTGTAGTTGCACTCATGCAGCTCAACATGATGGAACTGGTAGCCCGTGAAATCCAACTCCTTCGCCACCCTCATGCCCGCCAGATCGAGATTTGCCGAGCGCGGGCCTTTGAAGAGCAGGCCTTGCCAGTTCTCAAGCTTTTGCTTGTGCAGATTCAGGCAGGGGTTGGCCGGAAAGTGCGGCGCACCAATCAGTTCACCACCGGTGTTGTATGTCCAGCGGTGAATCGGGCAAACAATGTTTTCCGCATTGCCACGGCCTTCGAGCATGATGGCCTGACGGTGACGGCAGACATTCGACATGTCGTAATGACCATCCGGTTGGTGCACCAGCACGCGGCCATGGTCCAGCCATTCTTGGGTCCGGTAGTCATTGATGTTGGGCACCATCAGTTCATGACCGACATAACCCGGACCAGCATCGAAGATCAGCTTTTTCTCCAATTCGAAAAGCTTTTCGTCGAAATACCAAGATACGGGGAGCTGCGAGGCTGCGGGGGAAAGCAGCGCTGCGCGCGCGATGTCGGACATTATTCCCAACCTCCAAGATAGAGTCAGACCCGGAAACCGGAAAACCAGTAGTAAATAACTGGAAAAACAGGGGAATGCGATTATATCGGAATTGACCAGACCCCACACCTTGGGCTATTTTTACGGTCTTTGCTTCTAAAGCCACTCTGCGGAATCTTCATGGCCAAGGCCACCCCTACCCCTGACAACACACCTGCCTCATTCGAAACCGCACTTGCCGAGCTGGAAACCATCGTCAAGTCGCTAGAAGGCGGGCAAAATGGCCTGCCGCTTGAAGAGTCGCTTTCGGCCTATCAGCGCGGCATGAACCTGCTGCGTTACTGTCAGGACGCCCTAGTTGCGGCAGAGCAGAAAATACAGATTCTCGAAAAAGATAATTTGCGCGACTTCACCCCCGCCTCTGACGAATGACCCCTGCCAACGATTTTTCCGTCTGGATGCAGAGCATTCAGGCGCGCACTGAAACCGCGCTTGATCATCGCCTGCCGGCCAAGACCATCGTCCCCACGCGGCTACATGACGCCATGCGTTATGCCACGCTGGGTGGTGGCAAGCGCGTGCGTCCCTTGCTGGCACATGCGGCAGGGAGTGTTTTCAATGCGCCGGCTGAGGCACTAGATACGGTCGCCAGCGCCGTCGAGATGATCCACGTCTATTCACTCGTGCATGACGACTTGCCCTGCATGGATGATGACGTTCTACGTCGTGGCAAGCCAACGGTGCACATCGAATTTGATGAAGCCACGGCCATGCTGGTCGGTGATGCGCTGCAGGCCCTCGCCTTTCAAGTCCTCGCCACGCCGAGTTTGGTGAGTGACAGCCAACGCCAAGTCAGCATGCTGGCCCTGCTCGGCCAAGCCTCTGGATCGCGTGGCATGGCCGGCGGACAAGCCGTAGATTTGGATTCCGTGGGTCAGCAGATCACGCTTGAAGCCCTGGAATTCATGCACATCCATAAAACTGGTGCGCTCATTCGTGCAGCCGTGCTGCTCGGCGCCCATTGCGGCAACGCCGACACGACAGAGCTGAGCAAACTTGCGCACTACGCCAACCGCGTTGGCCTGCTTTTTCAAGTCGTCGATGACATTCTCGACACCGAAGCGGATACTGCAACTTTGGGCAAGACGGCTGGCAAGGATGAGGCGCAGAACAAGCCGACCTATGTCAGCCTGCTCGGGCTCAGCCGTGCCAAGGCGCTGGCAACCGAGCTGCGTGATGAAGCGCATGCCGCTTTGGTAGACTTCGGTGATCGCGCACAACGTTTGCACCAGCTGACCGACTTTATCGTTGCCCGCTCCTTCTGATTGAATTAGACGATGTCGCCACTGACCTCCGAAACACCGCTACTGGACACCATCAACGCGCCTGCCGACCTGCGTGCACTTGAGCGCGAACAGCTGCCGCAAGTAGCTGATGAGTTACGCGCCTGTCTGCTTGATTCTGTTGCCAAGACGGGCGGGCACCTCTCCTCGAATCTCGGCACAGTCGAGCTGACCATTGCCCTGCACTACGTGTTCAACACGCCCGAAGACCGACTGGTCTGGGATGTGGGGCATCAAACCTATGGCCACAAAATCCTGACCGGCAGACGTGCCGGCATGGCGCGTCTGCGTATGCAAGATGGCATCTCAGGCTTTCCGCGCCGCAGCGAAAGTGAATACGACACCTTCGGCGTCGGCCACTCTTCCACGTCAATTTCCGCCGCCCTTGGCATGGCCGTTGCGGCACAGGCCAAGGGCGAAGATCGCGCTGTCGTTGCCATTATTGGTGATGGCGCGATGTCTGCCGGGCAAGCGTTTGAAGCACTGAACAACGCAGGGGCGATGGACGCCAATCTGCTGGTCATCCTCAACGACAACGACATGTCTATCTCGCAGCCTGTCGGCGCGCTCAACAAGTATCTTGCCCGCCTGCTGTCCGGCCGAACCTATAACGCCGCCCGCCGCGCCAGTGAAAAAGTCCTGTCCGGTATGCCGTCAATGCTTGAGTTCGCCAATAAAGTCGAAGAGCATGTAAAAGGCATGATCACGCCGGGCACAATGTTCGAGGAACTGGGCTTCAACTACATTGGGCCGATCGATGGCCACGATCTAAATGCCTTGATCCCCACCCTGCAGAACCTCAAGAAACTCAAGGGGCCGCAGTTCCTGCATGTCATCACACGCAAAGGTCAGGGTTACAAGCTGGCCGAGAACGACCCAATTCTCTATCACGGGGTTGGCAAGTTCGACACGCAGAACGGCATTGCCAGTGGCAAGGCCGCAGGAAAACTGACCTACACCCAAGTATTCAGCGACTGGCTGTGTGACATGGCTGCAGCCGACAAGCGTTTAGTCGGCATCACCCCTGCCATGCGCGAAGGTTCCGGGCTGGTCCGTTTTGCGGCTGAATATCCAGAACGCTATTTCGATGTTGGCATTGCCGAGCAACATGCGCTCACGTTTGCTGGCGGTCTTGCCTGCGAGGGCATTAAGCCTGTTGTCGCTATCTACTCAACCTTCCTGCAGCGCGCTTACGACCAATTGATCCACGATATTGCCTTGCAAAACCTTCCGGTGATGCTGGCGATTGATCGCGGTGGTCTGGTGGGTGCGGATGGCGGCACACACAATGGCGCCTTTGACCTGTCCTTCCTGACCTGCCTACCGAATATGGTGGTCATGGCCCCGGCAGACGAAGCCGAGTGTCGCCTCATGCTAACAACGGCCTACCATGTTGATGGCCCCACTGCAGTGCGCTACCCGCGCGGCAGCGGCATTGGCACAGTGCCGGCAACGACGCTGGAATCATTGCCTATCGGCAAGGGCGAGATCAAGCGTCATGGGAGGAAAGTTGCCATCCTCGCTTTTGGTAGTCTTGTTGCCCCGGCTTTGCAAGCAGCGGAGGCGCTGGATGCCACAGTGGCGAACATGCGCTTCATCAAACCAATTGACCATGCGTTGATCCGTGAATTGGCCAGCAGTCATGACTTGCTCATCAGTGTGGAAGAAAATACCCTGATTGGCGGGGCAGGCGCCGAGGTTGCGCGGTCACTTGAAGAGCAGAGCCTGAATGTCCGCCTTGTACGTTTGGGCTTACCTGATGTCTTCATCGACCATGGCGATGCGCCCAGCCTGCTGGCCGAGCACGGCCTCGACGCTCATGGTATTGAAGCCAGTATTCGCAAGGCTTTATCCGTATAAGCTTAGAAAAAAACAATAGCCTCCTGCTATACACTCAATAGTTGAGTGATTTTGTCGGGAATGCTAGAATTCACACATATTCAATCACCGGGGCATTACTCATGCCCCGTCAGAAAGCAGCTATGAACTCCAGGGACAATAACCTTCCCATTCCGGACGTGCAATCAAGCGAAGACTTGCGCCGTATGCCTATTAATCGCGTCGGCATCAAGGCTATTCGCCACCCCGTTAAAGTCCTCGACAAGGATCGCGGCGTCCAGCACACCATCGCAAACTTCAACATGTATGTCGGTCTGCCCCACAACTTCAAGGGCACCCACATGTCGCGCTTCGTAGAGATTCTCAACTCTCACGACACCGAAATCTCAGTTGAAAGTTTTGAGACCATGCTGCGCGAAATGGTTGTTCGCCTTGAGGCGGAAACCGGCCACCTCGAAATGAGCTTTCCTTTCTTCGTTAATAAGACCGCCCCAATTTCCGGTGTGAAGAGCCTGCTGGACTACGAAGTGACCTTTACCGGCCAGATCTTGGCTGGGGGTGAATATCGACAGATCACCAAGGTAGTAGTGCCGGTCACCAGCCTGTGCCCCTGCTCCAAGAAGATTTCCGAGCGTGGCGCTCACAACCAACGCTCACACGTCACATTGACTGTTGAGACGACTGATTTCGTCTGGATTGAAGAACTTATTCAACTCGCCGAAGCACAAGCCTCCTGCGAGCTGTATGGCCTGCTCAAGCGCCCGGATGAGAAGTACGTGACTGAGCGCGCTTACGATAATCCAAAGTTCGTCGAAGATCTGGTGCGCGATGTAGCCGGAGCACTCAATGCCGAACCACGCATTGCCGCCTATATCGTCGAGTCGGAGAACTTCGAGTCGATTCACAATCACTCAGCTTATGCCCTGATTGAGCACGACAAGCGCGCTAACGCTTAATCTCGGCCAGTGCCAAAGCAAAGGGAGCCAGTTGCACTTGGCTCCCTTTTGTTTTATGTGGCCCTTAGCACCTGACTGACGGCCCAGTTCAAGCAAGCCAAAACCAAAAAGGGCGCCAGTGTGACTGGCGCCCTTTTGGTTGCTGCGAAGAAGACTTAAGCCTTCTTGGTCAGCTTTTCCTTGATACGTGCCGACTTGCCCGAACGATCGCGCAGGTAGTACAGCTTGGCGCGACGAACAGCACCACGACGCTTGACTTCGATGTCAGCGATCAGCGGGGAGTAGGTTTGGAAAGTACGCTCAACGCCTTCGCCCGAGGAAATCTTGCGGACGGTGAAGCTGGAATTCAGGCCACGGTTACGCTTGCCGATCACAACGCCTTCAAAGGCCTGGACACGCTTGCGGGTACCTTCAACGACGTTCACGCCGACGATGACAGTGTCACCCGGGGCGAAGTCAGGGATGGTCTTGCCGAGACGGGCAATCTCTTCTTTTTCAAGTTGTTCAATCAGGTTCATTTCATACTCCAATGGTCGATGGCTTTTAGCCGTTCAGGCAGAGCAGGGTTGCCCCTGATACCCGCACTTTATGTGTACTACTGACTGCTTTGATACGCCTGCTGAAACTCAGCCAGCAGTTTTGCTTCTTCCTTGCTCAGCGAGCGAGCCGCAAGCAGCTCTGGACGCCGTAGCCAGGTTCTTCCTAACGCCTGCTTAAGGCGCCAGAGACGAATCTTTTCATGATTGCCGGACAACAACACCTCCGGCACTCCTACGTCTTCATACACTTCCGGACGTGTGTAATGCGCACAATCCAACAGCCCAGCAACAAAGGAATCCTCAACTGCCGAATCGGCATCATTCAGGGCCCCAGGAAGCTGCCGCACACAGGCATCAATTAACGCCAATGCAGGGATTTCTCCGCCCGATACAACAAAATCACCGAGGGATATTTCTTCATCCACACAACGTTCGATCAGGCGTTCATCCACGCCCTCATATCGCCCGCAGAGCAGAATCGCTCCCTCACCCGCCGCTAACTCAAGCACCCGCTGATGTGTCAGCGGCTTGCCTTGCGGCGAGAAGTAAATCACTTTCGCATTCGAACCACGCTTTACCTTGGCTGCAGCAATTGCAAGCTCTAGGGGCTGTGCCAGCATCACCATGCCAGGCCCACCACCGTAGGGTCGATCATCGACCGTGCGGTGATTGTCTTCGGTAAAGTCGCGGGGGTTCCAGCACTGCAAATCCCATAACTTGCGCTCCAGCGCCCGCCGCGTAATTCCCGAGGCAGTCACTGCAGTAAAAATCTCGGGGAACAGGGTTATGACATCGAAGGCGAGCATCGCTCAAGCACCCCTTACCAGTCCCGTTCCCACACCACACGGATCACTCCGGCGGCAATATCAACCTGCTCAACCACGCTACCCACAAAAGGCAACAAGCGTTCGGTATCGCCATCCTGCACCACCAGCACATCATTGGCAGCCGCTGAAATCATTTCGCTGACACGCCCTAGGCTTTCGCCCCGGGTGTTTTGCACCTCAAGGCCAACCAGATCATCCCAGTAAAACTCGTCAGCCTCGGTTGCCGGCATGGCCTCACGTGGCACTGCGACGTAGCAACCATCTAGTGCTTCGGCTGCATTGCGGTCGTCCACACCAGCGATCTTGGCAATCAAGCCTTTGCCATGCTCACGCACAGCTTCAAGCTTGAATGCACGCCAGTCCGAATCGGACTTGGCCTGCTCAGGATCGGCAATCAGCCACCACTGCGGCAGTGCACACCACGACGCCGGATCGTCGGCAAATGGATGCAGCTTGAACCAGCCCCGCACACCATACGGGGCGACAAGACGCCCCAAGATGATCATGCGAGAACCGTCACTTGCGTTTATCAGGCAGCCTTCTTTTCAGCGAGTTGCTTGACCAGACGGGCAGCGGTCGGTGACAGTTGTGCGCCATGGCTTTCCCAGTAGGCCAGACGTTCGGCATTTACCACCAGGCTGTCGGCGTTGCCGGAAGCCACTGGGTTGTAAAAACCAACGCGCTCGATGAAACGACCATCGCGACGATTGCGCGAATCGGTCACAACGATGTTGAAGAAAGGACGCTTCTTGGCGCCGCTACGGGCAAGACGGATAACAACCATTTTTGAAACCTCGTTCCGGAAATCGGAGAAAGCCGGCGATTATAGGGGAAAAACTAGCCGGAATCAATGCTTAAGACAGGAAGCCGGCCAAGCCTTAAAAATGCTTATGTGACCACCACTTGAAGGCGTCGGCAATCGTCTGCTGCACAGCCAGAGCAACAGACTAAAGCGGGGGGCACCCATGACAACACCAGCTAATTACTGCTGAAGGCAAGGCTAAGGTCATCTCGATTGGCGCGGCCCAAAACTGAATAGGGCGGAATTGGATGTGCGGAAAGATCAGCCAGCCAGCGCGAGGGCCATGGGCCCAGATAGGCTGTAGAGGCAGAATTCTACTAGAATCACTCACAAGCAACTTCCGGAACGGTCGCACGTGCCCCTAGATGAAACTCAGCTGATCGCTTCCCCTGCCATGGACGAGGTACTCGACTGGCTTGGCAGCAAGAGCGGTGATCCGCTTGACGACTTGATCCCCCTGCGCCGGCACTTGCGCACCGTGATATCGCTATCACTACAGCCACGCGTCTTGATGCGCCTGCTGGACTTGTTCGAGCCTCGCGTGGCTCGCATTCACGCATTGGTGTTCCCTTTGCTGCTAGACGCCAGCACTCCGCTGCCACGCAATTTACGCGTGCTCAGCCAGAGCCTGGTAGACCTGCATGGGCAGTTAGCCGAAGGCTTCATGTATGTTGTTGGGCATGCCGTTGGCGAAGGCTTCCAGCGTCCCAAGCGGCGGCGTGACACGCTTGCTGCCCGCGCGTTGCACAGCCTACGGCTGCAGTATGAGTTATCCCTGCGCATCGCCAGCGGTACCCCACCCGGCTTCTGGAAGCAGATTAACTCCCTGCTGGTGAACCAGCAAACGACCGAGCACTTCCTCGATAGCCCGACGCTGCAACTGCTGCACCTTGTGCTGGCAATGCATGCGGCACAGGCCGAGGCGCTGACGCCCCGAGAACAAGAGTTCCTGTGGCGCCATGCCGAGCAGCTAGCCGCCCAAGTAGAACTGACCACCGCCTTGCCTAAAAAAATTGAATGCTGGCTCTGGGTCGATACTCATGACGAGCGCCCGCCCACGCCGGCCAACCGGCGCGCTCCACCCAGCGCGGATGGCCTGCTTTTTTACACCTGCCACACCTTGGGTGTGGTCACACAAGCCAGCCTTGACGGGCTTACGGCGCCACGCAACTTCCGTAATGTGCTGCATCATGCTGCGCGGCGCTGGCTCAACCCACCACAGCGCCGTCACAACCGACGTCGCGGCAACTACCGCGTCGAGGTCTGCCCTCGGCTCTCCAGCCTGTGGTCTTTGCTGCATGGTGACTTGTCAGCGGCAGCGTCTAAACAAGTCACCAATGAATGGCAGGTCATGAACGACAGCCCGGCTGGTTACGCCGCCATGCACATTGCTGGCAACATGCCCAACCTGCTGTCCGGTTCGGTGATCGGCATTCGGCGTGACGCGAAAGAACCCTGGAGCTTGTGCATGGTGCGCTGGGTCCGCAGCGAGAACTCCGAGCATCTGGAAATGGGGCTGGAGGTACTTGCTCCGTACGCAGATGCCGTACGTATTGCGATTGCCTCACGTCCGGCTGCGCCGATACCTGCCCTCCTGCTCCCCCCATTAAATGGAACCAACCGAGGGGAAACGCTGCTGACCGAACGTGGTGTCTACGAAACAGGACGGATTGCCCTGATGCACGAGAAAGCCGGCAAGCTGCAGGTGGTCGAATGCCAGACCCAGCCACTGGTTACACAAACGTCGAGTATCGAGCTGTTCGAGTTCGAGCGAATACAACATCCAGCACATTGAATCGAAGGGCTTAGCCCTTCTCTGTCTTCGGTAATTCCGAGACGACATAGGCCCCGACCAGAATCACGGTCCAAGACAAAAACAGCCAAAGCAGGAAGATGGGAACGGCAGAGAAGGTTCCATAAATCACAGCATGTGCTGAGAAGTACTTGAGATACAGGCTCAGCAACTTGTGAATGCCAACGAAACACCCGGCAGTAAAGACGCCACCCAAAAGCGCATGTGAGCGCGGAATGCGGCAATTGGGAACCGCCCAGTACAGCAATGCAAAGATGGCCACCATGAACAAGAATGGTAGGCCACGCAACATAAAGCCAACAACGCCGCTACTCGAATCCGTGACCCAACCCAAAGAAGTGGTGACGAGAAAGGTCACGGCCACCAGACTGGCGCCAAAAATAACGGGGCCGAGCAGGAGTGCGACGCTGTGCATGAGAATGCGCCGTAGAAGCGGGCGGTGCGTTCGAATTCGCCAGATTAGATTGAAGGTCCGCTCAATCGTCAGCATCTGCACCAAGGCAGTAGCAGCAAAGGTTACGAGCCCAAGCCAGGTCAGACGCTCCGCCTTATTCGCAAAGAGGCTCACATACTTGGCGATCACGACCCCCGCTTTTTCCGGTAGCAGATTTGCCAGTAGGAATTTTTCAACGGCTACGCCAAGCCCGCTTCCAAACGGCAGGATCGAAATCAAGGCAACGGCGCCCGTAATCATCGGCACCAGACCCAGCAGGGTCGTGAACGACAGGGCCGCCGCAGTTTGCGTACAACGCTCGCTACGAAAACGCTGGGCAACGCGGACAACAAGTCGGAAAGGGGTGAGCAGCATGAGCATATAATCCAACGATTACGACCTGAGGCAAAGCAGAAAAAGAATGCAGGAAATTCTGGTGCTCTACTACAGCCATCACGGCGGGACCCGACATCTGGCGCAAGCCATCATGCGCGGGGTGGAACAAGTGGACGGCATGAGTGCCCGTTTGCGCACGGTTCCACGCGTATCCACGGTGTGTGAAGCGGTGGAGCCTGAGGTGCCGGACAGTGGCTCGCCGTATGTCGAACTGCAGGACCTGAGCGAGTGCATCGGTCTGGCACTCGGCAGCCCGGTGCGATTTGGCAACATGGCGGCTCCCCTGAAGTATTTTCTGGACTCGACTGCCGCAGATTGGCTCAAAGGCACGCTATCCGGCAAGCCAGCTGCCGTATTCGCTTCAGGCACAAGCATGCATGGCGGACAAGAAAGCACCCTCCTGTCGATGATGCTGCCATTAATGCATCACGGCATGATTATGGTAGGTTTGCCCTTTACCGAAACCGAGCTCAGTACCACTCAGCGAGGTGGCGGCCCCTACGGCGCCAGCCATGTCAGTGGCACTGAAGGGAATGCTATGCCCACCGATATTGAACGCAAAATCGCCACCGCGCTTGGTCGTAGACTCGCGCTAACCGCAAAGAAACTTGCCGCATGAGCCTACTAACCAATGCCCGCTTGCTGAACCTGATTAGCAGCTCATCACTGATTGCCCTGATTCTGCTGTGTACGGCGTGGGAGTTGTGGCTTGCCCCCTTGCGGCCTGGCGGCTCCATGCTGGTACTCAAAGTGATTCCACTGTTGATCGCGCTGTTCGGCATTTTGCACGGCAAACGCTACACCTACCAATGGACTTCGATGCTGATTCTTTTATACTTCACCGAGGGCACGGTCCGGGCAACTTCTGACACCGGGCTATCGCAGATTTTGGCGTGCATCGAAACCGCGCTGACACTGGTGTTCTTTGCCAGCACGATTTACTACGCCAAGGCTACACGCACCAGCCAGCCCCGTCGGGCAGGCTAAGTTGGGGGAGAAATTACGCAGCCTTATTCCGCTGTGTGAGGCGCCAGACTAGCAAAACATATCCCGACGCAGCATAGATCAGGAACAGTGAAAACATCACGCCCGGCGGGTAGAAAGCTGTCAGCGCAAAGAACAGAGCAATCGCCGCCACGGCAATAAATGGCACACTCTTGCGCAGATTGATTTCCTTGCCGCTCCAGTACGGCACATTACTGATCATGGTCAGACCGGCGAAGATGGTCAGTGCACAGGCATACCAGCGCAGGTCTTCCCCCTTCCAGCCAAAATCAGTCATCACCCAGACCAAGCCAGCAATCAACGAGGCGGCTGCAGGGCTTGGCAAGCCCTGAAAGTAGCGCTTGTCCACCACACCAACATTCGTATTGAAACGGGCGAGGCGCAGCGCAGCGCCTGCACAGTAGATAAAGGCAGCGATCCAGCCGAGCTTGCCCATACCTCGCAAGGCCCACTCGTAGATCACCAGTGCAGGGGCGGCGCCAAAGGACAGCATGTCGCACAGGGAATCGTATTCGACACCAAACTCACTTTGGGTATGCGTCATGCGTGCGACACGGCCGTCTACACCATCTAGCAGCATGGCAATGAAAATGGCAATTGCGGAGTACTCAAAATTGCCGTTCATTGCCTGCACGATGGCATAGAAGCCAGCAAACAAGTTTGCGGTCGTGAACAGATTAGGCAGGATGTAAATCCCGCGCCGACGACGCTCGGTGGTCATCAGGGGCTGGTTCTCTCCGTTGCTCAAATCTGACATGGGCTTAACCTGTAATGGTGAGGGGCGATTATAACCAGACCGTCAGCTGACTACGGAAGTTCCGCGAGGATTGTCGTGGTCGCACTGACCTTTTCACCGATGGTGACTTTGACCCGGCTGTCTGTCGGCAAATAGACATCGACACGCGAACCAAAGCGGATAAAGCCATAGCGCTGCCCACGCGAGAGAGCGTCGCCTGCCTTGACGTAACAGAGAATGCGGCGGGCGACCAGGCCTGCCACCTGCACGCACGTTACATCATGGTTACCCGTGCGGATATGCAAAGCATTACGCTCGTTTTCGGTCGAGGCCTTGGCAAGGTCTGCATTTACAAACTTGCCCGGGTGATACCACACACCCTTGATCTCTCCATCGACCGGGCTGCGATTGGAGTGCACATTGAATACATTCATGAAGACACTAACCTTAAGCGCATCACGCTCCAGCCAAGGGTCGCGTACAGGCTCGATGGCAACGATGCGGCCATCGGCAGGCGAAAGGACGGCCTTTTCGACTTGGGGAATTTCACGTGGGGGGTCACGGAAGAACTGCACGCAGAAGACAAAGAAAACCCACACAGGCGCAGCCCAGCCCCAACCGCAGGCATATGTCAGTACAGCAGCCAAGGCACCACTGATGATGATGAAGGGCCAGCCTTCGCGTGCCAGCAGGGGGTGGGGGTATGCGTTCATGTTGATCCGGTTCAAATAAGGGAAATACCGTAAAAAAAGGGCACAGCGCGCTGTGCCCTTTTTGATTCTACCGCAGCAGAACTTTTAGTTCTTGCTTTGATCAACCAGCTTGTTCTTGGTGATCCACGGCATCATTGCACGCAGTTGCGCCCCGACCTGTTCGATCGGGTGAGCTGCGTTCAGACGACGGCGTGCAGTCATTTCAGGGTAGTCGGTCTTGCCTTCCAGGATGAACTGCTTAGCGTAGTTACCGTTCTGGATGTTGGCCAGACAGGTCTTCATGGCTGCACGGGCTTGATCAGCGATCACAGCTGGGCCGGTCACGTACTCGCCGTATTCGGCGTTGTTCGAGATCGAGTAGTTCATGGTGGCGATGCCGCCTTCGTACATCAGATCAACGATCAGCTTGAGTTCGTGCAAGCACTCGAAGTAAGCCATTTCAGGCGCATAGCCAGCTTCGACCAGGGTTTCAAAACCGGCCTTGACCAGTTCAACCGCACCGCCACACAGCACTGCTTGTTCGCCGAACAGGTCGGTTTCGGTTTCTTCGCGGAAGTTGGTTTCGATCACGCCAGCCTTGCCGCCGCCGTTGGCAGAAGCGTAGGACAATGCGATGTCCTTGGCCTTGCCCGACTTGTCTTGGTAAACAGCTATCAGGGTTGGTACGCCGCCACCCTTCAGGTACTCGGAACGCACGGTGTGGCCAGGTCCCTTCGGGGCGATCATGATGACGTCGACGTCTTCACGCGGCACCACTTGGTTGTAATGCACGTTGAAACCGTGGGCGAAAGCAAGGGCAGCGCCCTTCTTCATGTTCGGCGCGATGTCGTTCTTGTACACGGCCGGGATGTTTTCATCCGGCAGCAGCATCATGACAACGTCGGCGTCCTTCACAGCAGCAGCGATTTCGGACACGTTGTGGCCAGCGGCTTCAGCCTTGCTCCACGAAGCACCGCCCTTGCGCAGGGCGACGGTGACGTTCACGCCAGATTCCTTGAGGTTCAGGGCGTGAGCATGGCCTTGCGAACCGTAACCAACGATGGTGACCTTCTTGCCCTTAATCAGGGAGATGTCAGCGTCCTTGTCGTAATAAACTTTCATGAGAGTTCCTTGGTAAAAAATCAGGCTTTGAGAATGCGGTCGCCACGGCCAATGCCGCAAACGCCAGTACGTACGGTTTCGAGGATCAGATCCTTGTCGATGGCATTGATAAACGCATCGAGTTTGGCGGTGTCGCCGGTCAGTTCGACCAGGTACGTCGCATCGGTCACATCGATAATGCGGCCGCGGAAAATGTCGGACATTCGCTTCATTTCATCGCGGTCCTTGCCGGTGGCACGCACCTTGATCAGCATGAGCTCACGCTCAACGTGGGCAGCTTCTGAGAGGTCAACCACCTTGATCACGTCAATCAGCTTGTTGAGCTGCTTGGTGATCTGTTCAATGATGTCATCAGAGCCGCTGCTGACAATGGTCATGCGCGACATTGACGGGTCTTCAGTTGGTGCGACCGTAAGCGACTCAATGTTATAGCCGCGCGCGGAGAACAAACCAGAGACACGGGCCAGTGCGCCCGCTTCGTTTTCGAGAAGAATAGAAATCAGATGTCGCATAATTACAGGTCCTCGGCCAGGATCATTTCGGACAGACCCTTGCCGGCAGCCACCATCGGGAACACATTGGCGGTTGGGTCGGTGAGGAAGTCGAGGAAGACGAGCTCGTTCTTGTGCTTCACGAAGGCCTCGCGCAGCGCCGGCTCAACATCCGACGGGCTGGTGATCTGAATGCCGACGTGGCCATAGGCCTCGGCCAGCTTGACGAAATCAGGCAGCGCATCAACATAGGACTCGGCGTAGCGATTGCCGTAGAACATTTCCTGCCACTGACGCACCATGCCCAGATAGCGATTGTTCAGGTTGACGATCTTGACCGGCAGACGGAATTGCTTACAGGTCGACAGCTCCTGAATATTCATCTGAATCGAGCCTTCGCCCGTCACACAGGCAACTGGTGTATTTGGATTGGCAAAGCAAGCGCCCATGGCCGCCGGCAGGCCAAAGCCCATGGTGCCTAAACCGCCGGAGTTCAACCAACGACGTGGCTTGTCGAACTTGTAATACTGTGCAGCCCACATCTGGTGCTGACCCACATCGGACGTGACGATAGCTTCGCCACCGGTGACTTCGTAAAGTTTCTCCACCACGTACTGGGGCATGATGATCTCACTGCCCATCTTGTACTTAAGGCTCTTCTTCTCCCGCCAGACATCGATGTCTTTCCACCAGGCAGCGAGTGCCTTTGGATCGATCTTGCCTTCCGATGCATGAACCTGAGCAATCAACTCATCTAGCACGTCATTCAGATTGCCGACGATAGGCACATCAACCTTGACGCGCTTGGCAATCGAAGACGGATCGATATCAACATGAATGATCTTGCGCGGAATAGAACCGAAGTTTTCTGGATTGCCGATCACACGGTCATCAAAGCGCGCACCAATCGCCAGCAGCACATCCGCATGCTGCATAGACATATTGGCTTCATAGGTGCCATGCATGCCCAGCATGCCAACGCTCTGCTTATCCGTTGCCGGGAAGCCACCCAGGCCCATCAGGGTATTGGTGACAGGCACTTCAAGCAGATGAGCCAACTTGGTCAGCTTTTCAGCAGTGTCGGACAGAATGATGCCGCCACCCGCATAGATCAGCGGACGCTTGGCTTCCAGCAGCAACTGTACTGCCTTCTTGATCTGGCCACTATGGCCCTTGGTCACCGGGTTGTAAGAGCGGATCGAGACCGTCTTGGGATACTCGAACTCACACTTATCGACGCCCAAGTCCTTGGGAATATCCACCAGCACAGGGCCAGGACGACCGGTCTTGGCCAGATAGAACGCCTTCTTGATGGTCGGCGCCAGATCGCGCACGTCCTTGACCAGGAAGTTGTGCTTAACGCAGGGGCGAGTGATACCAACGGTATCGCACTCTTGGAAAGCATCCTGACCGATATAGCTGGTCGGCACTTGGCCGGACAGCACCACCATCGGGATCGAGTCGGTATAAGCTGTTGCAATACCGGTCACAGCGTTGGTAACGCCGGGGCCGGAAGTGACCATGCAGACACCGATCTTCTGCGACGAGCGCGAGTAGGCGTCAGCCGCATGTACGGCTGCCTGCTCGTGACGCACGAGAATATGTTTGATTTTGTCCTGCTTGAACAGTTCGTCGTACAAATGTAGGACCGAGCCGCCAGGATAGCCAAATATAAATTCGACCTTTTCTTCCTGCAGGCACCTGATTACAATTTCCGCGCCAGTTAATACCATCGCATTTCCGCCTAGGGTGTTTGTTCCGGGAAACCGGTAACATTAAACCGAGACGCACTTGCTGGTCAAGGTCTTTTGGCATTTTGCGGCTGATTTTCCCTACTACAACAAGGACAAGGACCCTCCCCTGGCTTCACGTAACCAACTTTCGGACTTCCTGGCCGGAGTCGAACGACGCGCCTTCAAACAGGCGCTCTATGCCGTGCGCAACGAAGAATCCGCGCTGGACATCGTTCAGGACGCCATGATGAAGCTCGCCGAAAAATACGGTGATCGCCCGGCAGAGGAGTTCCCGATGCTGTTTCAGCGTATCCTGCAGAACACCATTCGCGACTTCTATCGTCGAAGCAAGGTTCGCTCCCTCTGGACCACCCTGTTTTCGGCGCTAACGCCAGACGGGGACGAGGATAGCGATCCGCTGGAAACCATTGAGGTCGAAGACCTGTCTCAGACAGGTGCAAACCCGCAGAAGCAGCTTGAGCAATCACAAGTCCTTGCTTTAATTGAGAAAGAGATAGAAAAGTTACCGCCACGTCAACGCGAAGCCTTCCTCATGCGTTATTGGGAAGACATGGACATTGCCGAAACGGCATTGGCGATGGGATGTTCAGAGGGTAGCGTTAAGACCCACTGCTCCCGCGCCACCCATGCATTGGCAAGTGCCCTCGCGGCACGGGGGATAAAGTTATGAACGAAGAACTTAAATTTGCGCAGAAAATCAGTCATGCCCTGGATCATGGCAATGACGATCTTGATCCGAAGCTGGCCTCGCGCCTGCATGCGGCGCGCATGGCTGCACTCGATCACCAGCGTCAGCCGGTGGCCGTCTTCAGCCTTGCGGGCATAGGTCATCTGACTGCAGATTTCTTCCGGTCCAGCTTTGTCCCTGCCATTCTTGCCTTCGCCCTGATTATTGGCGCCGCCGGTACCCTGTATGTGGATGACCTCATGCAGGCCGACGAAAACGAAGAATTGGACAGCGCACTGCTCTCAGACGAGCTGCCCATCAACGCCTACCTGGACGACGGTTTTCAGATATGGGTCAACGCATCCTCGCCATCCTCGGACTGATCGGAGCTTTAGTTACCCTGCCCGCTGCTGCGTATGAGCTCCCCATGCTCAAGCAGCCCTCGTGGCATGAGCTAAGCCCGCAACAAAGACAGATTCTCGCCCCGCTCGCTGCCGAGTGGGATCAAATGGAAGCCGTACGCCGCAAGAAGTGGGTTGGCATTGCAGGCCGCTACCCCCACATGACGGCCGAGGAACAAACGCGCATTCAATATCAAATGCGCGAATGGATACGACTCTCACCACAACAGCGTATTGTGGCCCGCGAAAAATACAAAGCATTACGCAACGCGCCCGCTGATCAGAGGGCGAATATCCGCGAACAGTGGTTACGCTATCAAGGGTTGCCTGGCGAAGAGAAGCTACGCCTGCAGGAAGAGGCTGCTCGTCAGAAAGAAGAGGCGCGTAAGCAAGCACATGAAAAAGCCAAACGCGCTACATCCGTACTCTCCGCCAAGGTAGCCAAGCCCGGCTATCCTGTCGCCCCTATTCAGCAGGCACCAGCGCCCGTCAGCACGCTGACTCCGAAACCGGTTGCCCCCGCAGAAACAACCCCAGCACACCCCAAAGAGCCTTAAGCCTACGCCGTGTCACATCTCGCTGATCTACCCGGCCTGCGCCGCCGTATTGCTGGCATTGCCTACGAAAGCCTACTGCTCTTGGGCGTTCTCTCTGTAACCTTCATGGTGCCGCACCTGTTGCTTGGCATGGCGTTCAGCATCACGGCGCCAAGCTGGTTGCTGGCCCTGAACTTCTTCGGTGTACTTGGCGCTTATTTCGTTTGGTATTGGTACAAGCATGGACAAACACTCGCCATGCAGACTTGGAAAATGGAGTTGGTGAGCGCTGATGGCAGCCCCCCAAAATTGGAGCAGTTAGTCGCACGCTTTATCTTTGCGTGGGCGATCCCACTGGCGATGATCTACATCGTGCAGCACCTACTTACTGGCTTGCCGCAGCACCTCCCGCGCTGGTATCCATATCTGGGCGGGATCGTCTGCTTAATTTGGGCGTTCTTCGACCGCGAACGCCAGTTTCTGCATGATCGACTAGCCGGGACCAAGATCATTTTCAAAACGTAGTTACCGCCCACAAAGTCGCAAGATAGGTTGGGCTGACTTACCTACGCTCCGACCACCAAAGCATCACCGTTGCCGTTAGGACGAATATCACGCTCGGTGTAATCGCTGAGACAAAAGGCGTCCAGTGATTGATGATGCCAAGGCTTGAGAACAGGCCGTTCAGCATGTTGAACAAGACGCCCAGCATGATGCCAGCAAACACCTTGAGGCTGACTGCGCCCATGCGGTCCTGCAGATAGGCAAACGGCAATGCCAGCACCAGCATGACCAAGCAGGCTAAGGGATAGATCAACTTTTTCCAGAGCGCGATTTGGTAACGTTCGGTCTTCTGCTGATTCGCACTCAGGTGGCCGATATAACGGTAGAGTCGGTCAATCGACATCCGTTCAGGATTTACAAGCAACACGGACAAAATGTCCGGATTCAAGCCGGACGTCCAGATTAGCTCTGGCATGCGCACGATGGTCGCACTATCGCCGTTGAAGCGCGTCTGCACCACGTTACGCAGCACCCATTGATCCGGTGCACGAAACTCGCCCGTTTCGGCTTCCTCAATGGTCTTCAGCTGAAAGCGTTGGTCGAACTGATACACACGCACCCGGCGCAAACCTGCCTCAGGCGTAACCTCAGCAGCATTCACAAAAGCCTTATCGTCCTTCACCCACAGACCGGTGCGAAACTCCTGCGCCACCAGATTGCTCATGGTGCTCAAGCGCAGCTGCTGCGCAGCGCGCTCTGCAGGCGGAACGACCACCTCACCAATCAGGAAGGTCAGCACCACGAACAAAGAGCCAATCTTGAGCAGCGTAACCACGAAATCTCGGGTGGCAGCACCCGAGGCGCGCAAAACCGTGATTTCTGAATGCCGCGCCAGCTGCGTCAGCGCATACAAGGCGCCAATCAGTACCGCAATTGGCAACAGCTCATAGCTCCGCCCCGGCACGGATAACAAGACAAAGCCCACCGCATGTTGCAGTTGGTAGCCCCCTTTGCCAATCGATTCGAACTCGTAAATGAGGTCGAAAAAGGAAAAGAGCATTAGAAACGCGGCCAAGACCAAGGCGGTCGCAGCGTAGACCTCGCGTGCGATGTAACGCTCGTAGGTTTTCAGAATTTGCGCCACAAACGTCCCCACGAGAATAGTGATGCGCGGCGCCAGAACAGGGCCAGCAAAAGCACGAACATCAGCGCATGAACCGCCCAGACACCAATCTCAAAAGGCAGCTTGCCGCGGGCAACCCAAGCCTGACTCAGGCTGATCAGGTTGCTGTAAATCATGAAGGTCAGTACTGCGAAAATCAGGTTATTGGTCCGGCCGGCTCGCGGATTAACGAACGACAACGGAATTGCAAGCATGGCCAGCATAAGAGCGGAGAGCGGCACACCAATCCGCCATAACAATTCGCCCATGTTGGAGCCGTTCGGATCATCCAGCAAGGCGCGTAAGGGCAGGCTGCGCGGCGACACATCCACCCCACGCGTCTCTCGCGTTTCGGTACGGATAGCGTAGCGTTCGAATTCCATGATGCGGTATTCGGGCGAGCCCGGCATGCCCTCATAACGGCGGCCGTTTTCCAGCACAATGAAGCGGTCGCCATTCGGATGCTGCTCGGAATGCCCCTCGGCAGCGGCCATCACACCAAGACGACCATGCTGCATGGAGCTGATGAAGATATTACGCACCCGCCCATCCTGCTTGCTGTCTGCCCCATCAACGCCTTCGACAAAGAAGACGCGTTGGCCAGAGGAGGATTCTTTGAAAGCGCCGGGGGACATGCGCGACAGATCGTCACGCTGATCCATGCGCTGGCGGTATTCGTTACTCTTGAATTGCGCCCAAGGAGCCAAGAACAGTGACAGCGCCAGAATCACACTGACGATGGGCAGCGCAAACTTAAGGACTGGGCGCATCCAATCGCGCAGTGATAGGCCGCTGGAGAACCAGACGACCATCTCAGAATCGCGATAGAAGCGCGACAACGTCATCAGCACGGAGATAAACAAGGTCAGCGACAGTAGCACTGGCAGATAACCGAGTGCTCCAAAGCCCAAGAGCGCCATCACCGCCTCGGGTACCACGCGCCCACCGGCTGCCTGGCCGAGCAGCCGAATTAGCTGCGTCGTCAGCAGGATCGAAAACAGGGCCACAAAGACGGCCACAGCAGTCTGGGCAAATTCGCGCTGGGCAGCGCGTTGGTAAATCATCGTTGCTTTGTCTTTTCAGCGAAAAATCGGGATAATCGAACGAGAGGCGGTATTTTTAAACTTTTGCCTAAAAATGCCAGCCCAGCTGAGCGCAAGGAAGACCCGAGCGACGGCGACTGAAACAGCATCAACAGACTTGTCGGTGCGATGGACGCGAAAGATCTGGTCACTGACCAGATCACGCAGAATCCACGCCGAAAAACATGGAGAAGCGCATGGAATTTAGCATAAAAAGCGGCAGCCCTGAGAAGCAGCGCAGTGCCTGCGTCGTGGTTGGCGTCTATGAGTCACGCAAGCTTTCCGTTCCCGCCGAAATCATCGACAACGTCTCGCACCAGTTCCTCTCCGACATCATCCGCCGTGGTGATATGGAAGGCAAAAGCGGGAGCACCCTGTTGCTGCACAACGTTCCGGGCACACTGGCTGACCGTGTCCTGCTGGTCGGCCTCGGCAAGGAAAAAGATTTCCGCGAAAAGGAATATCGCAACGCTATTGCCACGGCAGTACGCACCCTGAACGAAACTGGCGGCTTTGATGGCACCGTGTATCTGACCGAACTCAACGTCAAGAAGCGCGATGCCGGCTGGCGCATTCGCCATGCCACCTTGGTAGCACTGGATACGCTCTACCGCTTTGATCAGCTTAAGTCCAAGAAGGAAGAAGTGCGCCGCCCCTTGCGCAAGCTGACCTTCTGCGTAGGTCGCCGCAGCGAACTCAAGGATGCTGAGCAAGCGCTGATCGATGGTCAGGCCATCGCTGCCGGCATGAGCTTGGCTAAAGACTTGGGCAACCTACCCAGCAACTTCTGCACACCTTCCTATTTGGCAGCTACCGCCAAGGCGCTGGCAGACGAATACAAGATGAAGCTCGATGTTTTCGAGCGCGCCGATATGGAAAAGCTGGGCATGAACACCCTGCTATCCGTTGCCAAGGGCTCGCACGAACCACCCAAGTTCATCGTCCTGCAGTATCTGAACGGCAAGAAGGACGACAAACCTATCGTCCTCGTCGGCAAGGGCATCACCTTTGACACCGGCGGTATTTCGCTCAAGCCTGCCGGTGAGATGGACGAAATGAAGTACGACATGGGCGGCGCCGCCAGCGTGCTGGGTACCATGAAGGCGATTGCGCAGATGCAATTGCCGCTTAACGTCATCATGGCCGTTCCCACCACCGAGAATATGCCGGGTGGCGGCGCCACCAAGCCCGGTGACATCGTCACCTCCATGTCTGGCCAAACCGTTGAAATTCTGAATACCGATGCCGAAGGCCGACTCGTCCTCTGCGATGCACTGACCTATGTGGAGCGCTTCGAGCCTGCCTGTGTGGTGGACGTTGCCACCCTCACCGGCGCGTGCGTGATTGCGCTGGGCCATGTCGCTAGCGGCCTTTTCTCCAACAACGACAGCCTGGCGCGCGAGCTGCTGGATGCCGGCCAAGACGCCAGCGACCGCGCATGGCATATGCCGCTGTGGGATGACTACCAAGATCAGCTGAAGAGCAACTTTGCCGATATGGCCAATATTGGCGGCCGTCCGGCAGGCAGCATCACCGCCGCCTGCTTTCTGGCCCGCTACACCGGCAAGTACGATTGGGCTCACCTTGATATCGCCGGCACTGCTTGGAAGTCGGGCAAGGACAAGGGCTCAACCGGTCGCCCTGTGCCGCTGCTAACGCACTTCCTAATGGGCCGCGCCGGCCGTGCATAGCATTGTCATCATGAGTAACCGTAGCGAGCGAACCAAGGACAAGGCGCCCGGCGCGCAGCAACCGGAATGTGCTGTAGCACATGAGGATTGTGAGCACCGCGTAACGCCGCCATTGGTTTGCGCAGTAGGTTAATCGGGGTGCCAACGTGACGAAGATCTTTTTCTACCACGGCATGCACGACCGCCTGCCCTATGCCACCCGCCTAATTGCGGGCGCATGGGCGCAGAAGAAGGCGATCACGGTGTATGCGCCCGATCCATCGCTGGCCCAACAGCTCGACCAAATGCTGTGGGCGCAGAATTCGACCGGCTTCATCCCGCATTGCATGGGCGACTCGCCGTTGGTGGCGGAGACACCGATCCTGATTGCACGCAATGAAGGCGAGCTAGAACGCAGCACGCAGGACCAACGCCTGCTTAATCTGAGCAATGAGCTGCCGCCGGGATTTGCACGCTTTGAAAGCTTGGTCGAGGTAGTTAGTCAGGAAGATGATATCCGCAACAGTGGCCGCGAGCGCGTGCGCTTTTATCGTGAGCGCGGCTACGACGTACAGTTCAAGGACATCGGGAGCGAAAGCGCATGAGCGAGCCGAATCAAGACCAAGCCACGCCCTTGCTGCAGCAGGCTGACGCCCTGATGCGAAGGCATCGCCGCGTATTTGTTGCCGGAGCTGATCCCGTAGCGACCAGTAACCCCACCGATCTCGGCGACGTGCCGGTACTAACGGAAGTCGTGGAAAGCGACCACCTCATCGCCAACGCATCGCGTGTGGCCGAGGATGAAGTGCGAGCGCGCATCCATGCAGCCATTGGCGAGGCCGTTGGCGCCAATGAGGCCGAGCTGGCTCGCGCCCTGGAACGCTGGATTGCCACCCAGCTGCCCCACGCCCTCTCGCAAGCGCTGGAAAGTGTGGCTGAGCAACTGAAGCTTGAGCTGGCATCCCGCCTGCGCGCTGAGCTGCTGACCCGGCCGATGTTTGACCAGCAACCCCTATTCAAGCAAGACAAGTAGCGGCTAGGCAGTGCCTGCCTCCCGTATAATTCAGGGCTTCCCCTCTTTTTCTTTTCCGCTGTAAATCATGGAACTCGCCAAGAGCTTCGAACCGGCCGACATTGAGCGCCGGTGGTACCCCCTTTGGGAATCGTCTGGTCATTTCAAGGCTGGGCTAGATACCGACAATAAAAACGCCTTCTGCATTCTGCTACCACCGCCGAATGTGACCGGCACGCTGCACATGGGGCATGGTTTCAACCAGACCATCATGGATGCGCTGACGCGCTACCACCGCATGAAGGGTGACAACACCCTTTGGCAACCGGGCACCGACCACGCCGGCATCGCCACGCAGATCGTGGTTGAGCGTCAGCTCGGCCAACAAGGCATATCGCGCCACGACCTCGGCCGGGAAAAGTTTCTGGAAAAAGTCTGGGAGTGGAAGGAATACTCGGGTAACACCATTACCCAGCAAATGCGCCGCATCGGCACCTCGCCGGATTGGTCGCGCGAACGGTTCACCATGGATGCAGGCCTGTCCAAGACCGTCACCGAAACCTTTGTCCGTCTCTATAACGAAGGTCTGATCTATCGCGGCAAGCGCTTGGTCAATTGGGATCCGGTTTTGCACACCGCCGTGTCTGACCTGGAAGTTGTCAGCGAAGAGGAAGATGGCTCGCTGTGGCATATCCGCTATCCGCTCGCCGATGGCTCGGGCTCGCTCGTAGTTGCGACCACCCGGCCGGAAACCATGCTCGGTGACACCGCCGTGATGGTGCATCCGGAAGATGAGCGTTACGCCCACCTGATTGGCAAGACCGTCAAGCTGCCGATGTGTGATCGCGAGATCCCGATCATCGCTGACGACTACGTGGACCGTGAATTCGGTACCGGCGTGGTTAAGGTCACGCCTGCGCATGACTTCAACGACTACGCCGTCGGCCAGCGCCACAAGCTGCCGATGATTTGCATCCTCACCCTGGATGCCAAGATTAACGACGAAGCGCCCGAACAGTATCGTGGTCTGGATCGCTTTGCCGCACGCAAGCAGATCGTCGCGGACCTCGAAGCAGCCGAGCTGCTGGTCAAGATCGACAAGCACAAGCTCAAGGTACCGCGCGGTGACCGTACCAACGTCGTGATCGAGCCGATGCTTACCGACCAGTGGTTCGTGGCCATGAGCAAGCCCGGTGCGGATGGCAAGAGCATTACGCAAAAGGCGCTGGATGTCGTCGCCTCCGGCGAAATCAAGTTCTATCCCGAAAACTGGGTGAACACCTACAACCAGTGGCTCAACAACATCCAGGACTGGTGTATCTCGCGTCAGCTCTGGTGGGGCCATCAGATCCCCGCTTGGTATGGCGACAACGGCAAGGTCTACGTCGCCCACGACGAGGCGGAAGCCAAAGCACAGGCCACCAAGGATGGTTACAACGGCAGCCTCCGCCGCGACGATGACGTGCTCGACACCTGGTATTCGTCAGCACTGTGGCCATTCTCGACCCTGGACTGGACCGGCGAAGAAGCCACCGACAAGGCCAACCCGGCGCTTGACCTCTACCTGCCTTCGACCGTTCTTGTCACCGGCTTTGACATCATCTTCTTCTGGGTGGCGCGCATGGTCATGATGACCACGCACATCACCGGCAAGATTCCGTTCAAGCACGTCTATGTGCACGGCCTGATTCGCGATGGCGAAGGCCAGAAGATGTCCAAGTCCAAGGGCAATGTGCTGGACCCGATTGATCTGATCGATGGCATCGATATCGAAGCACTGGTAGCCAAGCGCACCACCGGTCTGATGCGCCCGACCGATGCGCCCAAGATCGAGAAGCGTACCCGCAAGGAGTTTCCGGAAGGCATTACCGGCGTGGGCACCGACGCACTGCGCTTCACCTTCCTGTCGCTGGCCTCGCCCGGCCGCGACATCAAGTTCGACATGGAGCGCTGCGAAGGCTACCGTAACTTCTGCAACAAGCTGTGGAACGCCACCCGCTTTGTGCTGATGAACTGCGAAGGTCAGGACTGCGGCTTCGGCAAACCTGGCCCATGCGAGCCCGGCGATTGCGCACCGGATGGCTATCACCATTTCTCGCAAGCCGATCGCTGGATTGTGTCTGAGCTTCAGCGTGTTGAGGCTGAGGCAGCGCAGCACTTCGCTGACTACCGTTTCGATTTGCTCGCCAAGACGGTATATGAGTTTGTGTGGGACCAGTATTGCGACTGGTATCTGGAACTGGCCAAGGTGCAGATCCAAACCGGCAATGAAGCCACGCAGCGGGGCACCCGCCGCACCCTGTTGCGCGTACTCGAAACCATCCTGCGTCTAGCCCATCCGCTGATGCCCTTCATCACCGAAGAGCTTTGGCAGACCGTGGCACCGATGACAGGCATCAAGACCGATGGCCAGTCCATCATGCTGCAGGCCTATCCGCAAGCGCAGCCGTCCAAGATCGACGCGGCGGCAGAAGCCTGGATGACCCAGTTGAAAGAGATGGTCAATGCCTGTCGCAGCCTACGTGGCGAAATGAATCTCTCGCCGGCCTTGCGTGCGCCAATGATTGCAGCGGGCGATACTGAAGTGCTCAAGGGCTTCGCGCCCTATGTGCAAGCGCTCGGCAAGCTGTCGGAAGTCACCGTGGCGGCCGAGTTGCCGGAGAGTGATGCACCGGTACAGATCGTCGGCAACTTCAAACTCATGCTCAAGGTCGAAATCGACGTTGCAGCAGAGAAGGAGCGGCTGGGCAAGGAACTGTCCAAGCTCGATGGCGAAATTACGTCGGCCGAGAAGAAGCTCTCCACGCCAACCTTCGTCGAGCGTGCGCCGGAAGCCGTTGTTGCACAGGAACGCGCCCGCCTAGCCGAAAAGAGCAGCCAACGCGAGAAGATCGCCGCTCAGTTGGCAAAGCTGAAGTAAGGCATCTTGCACCTAACAAAAAGGGCATCCCGCGGGATGCCCTTTTTCATTTCAGGACACAACGATCAACGACGCTTGAGCAAAAACTCAAACACACCGGGGGCTGTCTCGCGGCTGCCCAGCAATTGGTTGCCGGTTTGGATGGCGAAGGCGGCGAAGTCCTTGACCGAGCCGGCGTCGGTGGCAATCACGCGCAGCACCTCGGCACTCTTCATGGTCGCCAGCGCCTTCTTGGCGCGCAGGATAGGTAGTGGGCAGGTCAGGCCGCTCGCGTCGACTTCGGCATGCACGGTAATGTCTTCGGACATGATGTCTCCGGTGTTTTTATGTCGTCAGATGACGGTAGATTTCTGCCATCCGCATGGGCAAGCGATAGGCATTTGGCACCACCTCATAGCGGGCAGGGCCATACAGGTGCGGCAGGTAGTCAGCGCCTTGTCGGTCGATGGTAACGCAGAAGCTGCGGATGCCGCGCTCATGCGCCTCTTGCAAGGCTCTGCGCGTATCTTCAATGCCGTAGTTATTGCGGTACTCGTCGCCAAAGTCGTCAGGGTAGCCGTCTGAAATGGTGATCAGCAACTTGTGGCGCGCGCCCTGCTCTTCCAGCAGCTTGGACAAGTGTCGTACGGCCACGCCCATGCGCGTGAAGTCTTTGCCCTCAATGCCGGCGATCTTGGCACGCACGCTGTCGTCATATTGTTCATCGAAACGCTTGACCGGGTAGATCTCGCATCGCTTGTGGCCCCAACCGGAGAAGCCATAAATGGCGTAGTTGTCGTTGAGCAGCTCCAACGCTTCGCACAGTAGGATCAATGACTCGCGCTCGGCATTGTTCACCCAGCCTTTAGTTGAACCACTCATGTCCACCATGAACATCACTGCCAATGAGCGCTCGTTGCGCACGCGGCGACGGAACAGGCGGTCGGAAGGCTCGCTGCCATTGCGGTGATCGATGACGTGTTCGATCATGGCATCAATATCCATCTCTTCGCCATCGACCTGACGCGAGAGCATCTTGTCCTCGCCCTTGATCATTTCCAGCTGACGACGAATCTGCCAGATGTAGGCGCGATACTTGTGCTTCACCTGATTCACGTAGGCGGGATCCCCAGGAGCCACAGGCACTTCGTAGAGATGGCACCACTCTTCACGGTAGGCGCCGCGCTTGTAGTCCCACTCGTCGTACTTGAAATCGGGCTCGGGGAAAAGTTGTGTATTCGGATTAACCGGCATCACGACATCGTCGTTGCGACGTACCGGGTTCTTTCCCAAACTTGTCGAGCTCGGCATGTCGCCCGGCTCCATGTCTTCGCCGGCTACGCCTTGGCCAACGGCCTCACCATCATCGAAATCAGAGGGGAAAGGTTCGAAGGCAATTTCCTGTGCGCCAAAACGTGGCTTCCCATCCGTGCGTTTTTCAGCGCGGATGTTCTTCATGGTCTGCGTGGGGTCGATGGTTGCGGCGTGCACCATGGCCGGGATATCGACGTCCGTCTTTAAGAAGGCGTCCAACACTTCCAAGGTATCGGCCAAGGTGGCATCCGGTTGCGACAGTCGCGGCAAGGCGGGCTCAAGCTCAGCGGGCCAAGGGCCGCGCAGTTCAGCGATTTCAGCCACTAGACCGGGCAGATCGCGCAACAGCTTGGCTTCGAGGCGCACAGCCTCCAGCGCTGCGAGCAGACGTAAAGCGCGCTCGTCACTACCATAGCGGAGTAGCGCGTTTTGGGTCACTGCCTGTCCATCTTCGCCCGGCTCAGCATAGAAGGTGCCATAGCGCGTCTGCGCCCACAAGAGTGTTGCCATCACCTTGTAGAGCTTGCGATTGGAGGCTGCATCCGGCAAGGCCGCCAGCTCATACGGTAGATACATCACCTGGGTATCGGTCCACGCCTTGTCGCGTTCATCCACACGGATGTCGAGCGCTTCGCCTGAGATGGCCTGCAGGAAAATATAGGTGCGGTGGATGACGTCGTCAAAGGTGGCGACGGAATCGTTGTAGCGATAACGCAGGATGAAATCGTCGAGGTCGCGGAAAAACGCCTTGGCAGTCGGCACATCCTCGCGGTCCTTCATGTCGAGACCGTTGAGCACCCAAATCTCAAAGCCTTCTGCATCAAGCCGCTCCAGCGCTTGTGGCGCCAAAGTGGCCATATGCAAGGCCAACTCAAAGCTGCTCTGCGCGGCTGCTTCCAGCCAGTGCAGCACTAGGTCTTGCTGTGCGCGCGACAACGGCTCCAGCCCCTGCACGGCACGCTGCATCCCAACGGTATCGGGATGCCCCGGCAGTGCATTCTCGACGCGTAGCTCGATCTCGCTAAGAAAAAGACGCCGAACAGCGCTATTGGTCACGACACAATCCCCGCATGCAGCTCACCCCTGAACACGCTCAGGATGAATAGAAAAAACGTCATCTCAGAAAACAGCGTTGACCAGGTCTTGCAGGCTGGCGGTCATGTCCGGATCATCCGACAGCGAACGCGCCACCGCAGCGGTACATGCTGCTTGCGGCTTGACCCCACTGGCGATCAGTTGAGCGGCATGCACCAGCAAGCGGGTGCTGGCGCCTTCGTCGAGGCCAGCGCCCTTGAGGTTGCGCGTCATCTGACCGAGCTTGACCAGCTTTTGCGCGATATCGTCTGACACGCCCCCTTCGGCAGCCACAATCTTGGCCTCCACCGCGGCGGTCGGGTAGTCAAAGTCAAAGGCTACAAAGCGCTGGCGCGTTGATGGCTTAATTTCCTTAAGCACGCTCTGATAGCCGGGGTTGTAGGAAATCACCAGCATGAACTCTGGCGGCGCCTCTACCTGCTCGCCATGCTTGTCGATGTTCAGTACCCGGCGCGCATCCGCCAGCGGGTGAATCACCACAGTGGTGTCCTTGCGTGCCTCGACAATTTCATCCAGATAGCAGATGGCACCAGCACGCACGGCAGCCGTCAGCGGGCCATCCACCCATACGGTTTCGTCCCCCACGATGAGGTAACGACCAATCAGATCGGAGGTCGTCAAATCGTCGTGACAAGACACGGTAACGAGCGGACGCTTAAGCTTCCATGCCATGTGCTCAACAAAGCGAGTCTTGCCGCAACCGGTTGGTCCCTTCAGCAGCACGGGCAACCCCGCCTTGGCAGCCGCCTCGAACATTTCGATTTCGTCGTCGACGGACTGGTAAAAAGGCTCCTCGTCGATGCGCATGAGCTGGGGCGTGATGTGGGTTTGCTTGGTCATGATGTCGGTGCTGGGTAGGTGGGGCCAAGAACGACGGTACTTGGCAAGTAAATTAGCGTTTGTCTTTGGCTTCGTCAGCCTGTTTTTGTTTCAGTTCGCGCAGGCGGGCATCCACCTGCGAGTATTCAAAAAAGTCACCATCCGGCGACTTCTGCGCCAACAGCAACTGTTCAACTGCTTGTATCAACTGTCCGCGTTGCGCATGCGCCTCGGCTTGTGATCGATGCTGTTGCAAGCGCTTTCCTTGTGCTGCATAGCTTTTGGCCTGCAACAGATACAAGCGATCATCATTCGGCCAGTATTGGAAATCGTATTTTACCTGTCGCAAGGCGGCCTCATGCTTTTGTGCAGACTGAAGCAACTCGATGAGTGCATAAGACAAGGCCCGATTCTGCGGAAAACGCTGCAAAGACTCCCTCAACGTCGCCTCAGCAGCAACTGCATCGCCTTGCCTCTGCTGCACTTGGGCAGCCAACGTTTCCACCAGAGGGGATTCCGGCTTGAAACGCCGTACTTCGCTCAGTGCTTGTGCTGCTGCCGCCGGATTAAGCGCACGCAGATGTGCATATGCCAAGCCATACCAAGCCGCCACTTCAATGCGATATTTCTTCTCGCGCAGCTGGGCCTGAAATTCCAGCACCGCATCGCGGCCTTGCCCTTCGGTGGCGAGAATCTTGGCCTGTACTAGGCGGAAGTTCAGCGAGTCGGGGATATCGTGCTTCGGCCGGCTTTGAATTCGATTGCCCATGTCGGCAATCCGCTCGGTGGTCAGCGGGTGAGTACGCAAGTAGCCGGGGGCATTGTTCTCATATAAACGACTGAACTTTTGGAGCCGCTCGAAAAAGCCACCCATGCCACGCACATCGTAGCCGGAGCGTTCGAGCAGATTGAGGCCGAGGCGGTCGGCCTCACGCTCGAACTCGCGGGTGTAGTTGAGCTGATTTTGTACCGTCGCCGCCGTAGCCGCCACGACGCCGCCCATGCCAGCCTGCGAGTTGTTACGTGCTGCAAGCAGGGCCAGCGCCATGGCCACCATCACAGGCACGGATGCCTGGTTTTGCTTGTTGAACAAGCGCGCTAAATGACGCTGCGTGACGTGTGAGATTTCATGTGCCAGCACTCCGGCCAACTCCGACTCCGACTCGGCAGACAAAATCAAACCTGTATGCACACCGATGTAACCGCCGGGCATAGCAAACGCGTTCAGGGTTTTATCGCGCAGGACAAAGAACACGAAGGGCTGACGTACGTCGTCGCTGTGGACAGCCAGCTTTTGCCCAATGCCCTCAATAAACCCAGTGACTTCGGGATCATCCAAAAACTCAGGCTGGGTACGGTACTCGTTGAGCACCGATTGGCCGATGCGTTGCTCCAACGCAGGGGGCAGATCGACCTGTGCCGCCTCACCTAAATCCGGCAGGTTCTGACTCAAGCCAGCGGGAGGCAGCAATAGCAACAGGCTTAAACCCGAAGCCGCCAGACGGCGCGCAGTGGCAGAAGGAACAAGACGGGTCATGGACATACCCGTTATGATACCGCCTCACCCGGCAGGCCCTAGCCTGCGCACTACGGTTTGCCGTGCAAATTTTGCCGTTTCTTTGGAGTTGCCATGAGTACGTCGCCCACCTCGCCTTTGACCCATTTTGACCATGCCGGACAAGCGCACATGGTGGACGTAGGTGCCAAAGAAGATACACAGCGCATTGCCCGCGCCAGTGGTCGGATTGTCATGCAGCCGGAAACATTGGCCCTGATTCAGGCCGGCGATGCAAAAAAGGGCGACGTGATTGGTATTGCGCGCATTGCTGCGATACAGGCATCAAAGCGCACCAGCGACCTAATCCCGCTATGTCACCCACTCGCCTTGACGCGGGTCGCGGCGGAATTTCATGTGGATGCTGCGACAAACTCAGTTGAGTGCGAGGTCACAGCACAAACCACCGGCAAAACCGGGGTAGAAATGGAAGCGCTGACCGCCGTCAGCGTCGGCCTTCTGACCATCTACGATATGTGCAAAGCCGTGGATCGCGGCATGCAGATTGAGAACATTCACCTGCTCGAGAAGCAGGGCGGCAAATCCGGGCACTGGCTAGCTGAGGTATAGCACCCGACAGGCAAGCAACTTAGGCCGTGTCGTTGATGATGGTGCCAGTAGTCTGCCCCTGATCATTCACGACAGGTGCTGGGCGCTGTTCATTTTGCCGTTCGAGTTCGCTTGCACGCCTCGTCTCCGCTTCAGCCTGCGAAGCTTGTTCGGCACGCACTGCCGCTTGCTGGGTTGCGTCAGCGGTCTGCGTACGCGACGATGGGGTCGACGTCAGTACTGACTGGGTAAGACTGGTTGCAGCGGAAATGCCATCCATGATCACGCCTCCTGAAATTGACGGGGCTGGATTTAGCCCTTGCCCGTACTACCAAAACCACCTGCGCCCCGCTCACTTTGCGGGAACTCATCCACTACATTAAAGCCGACTTGCAGCACAGGCACAATGACTAATTGCGCAAGGCGGTCGAGCGGATTGAGCGTAAAGGGCTCATGGCTGCGGTTCCAAGTGGATACGAAGATTTCACCTTGGTAATCAGAGTCGATCAACCCCACCAGATTGCCCAGCACAATGCCGTGCTTGTGGCCCAAACCGGAGCGCGGCAGAATCATGGCGGCCAGCCCCGGGTCGGCCAGATGGATGGCAATGCCAGTCGGGACCAATACGGTCTGGCCAGGCAGAATTTTCATCGAGGTTTCGATGCAGGCACGCAAGTCCAGCCCTGCAGAGCCGGGCGTGGCATATTGCGGCGGTTGCTCTTTTAGACGCGGATCGAGCAGCTTGACGTCAATCTGATGCATTACTTCATCTCCCTTATTTGACTTCCAACAGCCCGGCGATGTGGTTGACGATACTGCGCGCAATGGTCAGCTTATCGCCTGCTGGCAGCGGATAGACACCGTTCTCCGCAAACAACGTCACTTGGTTACTCTCGCCACCCAAGCCATCCTGAACTAAATTTCCAACAACCAACGGCAGCTTCTTGGCGCGGCGTTTCCCTTCGGCATACTCCGCCAGATTCTGGCTTTCCGCTGCAAAGCCTACGCAAAACGGGGGGCTCGGTAGTCCCGCGACCTCGGCCAAAATATCTGGGTTCTTGGTCAGCTCAACTGTCAGCACATCCGCCTGCTTCTTGATCTTGTGTTCCACCGGCGCAGCTGGGCGGTAATCGGCTACGGCAGCGACGGCAATGAAGATATCCGAAGGCAGTTCGGCCAGCACGGCTGCACGCATTTGCAAACCACTCTGCACGTCAATACGGCGCACACCATGCGGGGTCGGCTGACTACTGGGTCCAGCGACTACGGTAACCTCGGCACCCGCCTCGGCACAGGCACGGGCCAGCGAAAAGCCCATCTTGCCGGAGCTCGAATTGGTGATACCGCGCACGGGGTCAAGTGGCTCAAATGTCGGGCCAGCGGTCAGCAGCACGCGGCGGCCTGCAAGTTTCTTGGGCTGGAAGAAGTAGACCAAGGCATCAAACAGTTCCTCAGGCTCCAACATGCGGCCTTCCCCAACCTCGCCACAGGCCTGCTGGCCGGACGCGGGCCCAAGCACTTGAATATTGTCGAGCTTCAGCTGGGTGACGTTGCGCTGGGTGGCGGGGTTTTCCCACATTTGCCGGTTCATGGCCGGCGCGACCAACAGGGGGCAGTCACGGGCAAGGCACAGCGTGGTAAGCAGATCATCCGACCGTCCCTGCGCTAGGCGAGCCATCGTGTCAGCGCTGGCGGGGGCAATCAGGATGGCATCAGCCCCACGCGACAGGTCGATATGCGCCATACCGTTGGGCATACGGGCATCCCACAAATCGGACCAGACAGCATGCCCGGTGATCGCTTGAAAGGTTACCGCACCGACAAAGTGTGAGCCGGCTTCAGTGAGAACCACATCCACGCGGGCACCGGCCTTGACGAATAGGCGCGCCAGTTCGGCCGCCTTGTAAGCGGCGACGCCACCGGTAACTCCTAAAACGATACGTTTTCCTGCAAGTAGCGACATGGCAGAATGCTCTATCCAGACAATCAGATCATTCTACCCGATGGCGATTACCGACTGGCCTGAACACGAACGACCGCGCGAGCGCTTGCTGCAGCACGGCCCGGCCGCGCTTTCCGATGCCGAGCTGCTGGCTATCTTTTTGCGCGTTGGCGTCCGCGGCAAGAGTGCGGTCGATTTGGCGCGCGAACTGCTGGCGCATTTCGGCAACAACCTGACGCATCTGGCCGAAGCTGACCTTAAATCCATTGCGACCGTCCCCGGCATGGGCCCAGCCAAGGCAGTGCAACTCAAGGCGGTGCTTGAGCTGGCGCGACGGGCGCTCGCCGCACCCATGATGGAACGCGACGTCCTCGCCTCCCCTGCAGCAGTGAGGGACTGGCTCAAGCTCAAATTGGGCGGGCTGGGCTACGAAGTCTTCGGTGTGCTGTGGCTCGACTCGAAAAACCGCCTGATTGCCTGGGAAGAACTTTTTCGCGGCACCCTGTCGCAAGCCAGCGTATATCCGAGGGAAGTGGTTAAGCGCGCCCTGGCCCATAATGCCGCCGCCGCCCTGCTCTGCCACAACCACCCATCCGGCGTGGCCGAGCCATCGCAGGCCGACGAACTGCTGACCCGGAACCTCAAAGACGCCCTAGCACTGGTCGATGTCCGGGTGCTAGACCATTTTATTGTGGCTGGCACCGCCACCCCGCTGTCCTTTGCCGAACGGGGGCTTTTGTAGAAAAAAGCCCCTTGCACCAACCTGCGATGAGGCAAAAGGGAAAAAGGGCTTGATTTACCGATCAAAACTCCGGTATAGTGCACGGCTCTGCTGAAACCGAATTTTGGAGCAACCAAGATGTCTCGCGTCTGCCAAGTAACGGGCAAAGGCCCAATGGTCGGAAACAACGTTTCCCACGCCAACAACAAGACCAAGCGTCGTTTCCTGCCTAACCTGCAGAATCGTCGTTTCTTTATCGAAAGCGAAAACCGCTGGGTGCGCCTGCGCGTGTCCAATGCGGGTCTGCGCACCATCGACAAGAATGGCATCGAAGCCGTTCTGGCCGATCTGCGTGCTCGCGGCGAAGCTGTATAACTCTTAAGTACCAAGGGGGTTCCTCCCCCTTAGAACCACTCACTAGTCAGCCTGCACAGCAGGCGATTTAAAACGGAGAACGATCATGGCTAAGGCCGGTCGCGAAAAGATCAAGCTGGAATCGACGGCCGGAACTGGCCATTTCTACACCACGACCAAGAACAAGCGCACCACGCCTGAAAAAATGGAGATCATGAAGTACGATCCCAAGGCGCGCAAGCACGTGGCTTACAAGGAAACCAAGCTCAAGTAAGAGCCCTTCGGTTTCAAGCAATAAAAAACCCGCCCAGTTTCGCACTCGGCGGGTTTTTTATTGGCTGAAACTCAGGCTCCACTGCAGGACCACAGGACTCCTTAACCCCCAAAGCTAGTCTTGATGTTTAAGTTAATGGGGAGCGTGTGCTGCCGATTTTTTGGCTGTTGCTAGAGGCAGGCTGCGCTTATTTGCCGCCGAGTGCGATCAATCAGATTGCTACAGGAGCTGCCCGGCAGAAAGCCGGGCAAGCCGCCGCTGAATGCGGCGGCGTGGCTTCTGAGTAGGAGTAGGTAGAGATCAGGCGCTGACGGTATAGCTACGCAGACGCAGGGAAAACTCCTGCAGCTGACGCACACCGCTTTCTTCAGCGCGGTGAATCCAGTCTTGCAATTGCTTCAGCAGTTGCTCATGGCTGGCGCTGGAACGGGCCCAGATTGCCTCAAGCTCATGACGCATCTCAACCAGCTTGGCCAAACGCTCGCTCTTCGCCAGCACTGCCTTTGTCTTGTCGCAGGCTTCCGCATCGCCGAGCACGTGCTTGAGAATGGTATGGTGATGTGCCTCTTCGCGCAGATGCTGCAATTCTTCATGGGCAACCTGACGAAGCGACTTCAGGTACTTGGCCAGCACATCGTAACGATGGGTAATCACGGCATTCAGCGTAGCGTGATCAACCGCCGGACGTACCGCACCGAGGCGAGGGCGGGGTGCAACTTTCTTGACGCGCGCCTGGCCCAACATTTCTAGGATGCGGATATACATCCAGCCAATATCAAACTCGTACCACTTGTTGGACAGCTTGGCCGAGGTGGCGAAGGTGTGGTGATTGTTATGTAGTTCTTCACCGCCAATCAGGATGCCAATAGGGATGAGATTGGTGCTGGCATCCGCACAGGCGAAATTGCGATAACCCCAGAAGTGGCCGAGGCCATTGATGACGCCAGCGGCCCAGAACGGAATCCAGATCACCTGCACTATCCACATGAGCAGACCAGGCACAACACCAAACATACATAGATCGAGTGCGAGCATGATGGCAATGCCAAGCTTCTGATACGGGGTGTAGAGGTTATTCTCGATCCAGTCATCCGGGGTGCCGGTGCCGTACTTGCTGATAGTTTCGCGATTGTGGGCTTCCTTGACGTAGAGGAAGACGCCGCCCCAGAGCACCTTATTGATGCCGTGAATTTGCGGGCTGTGCGGATCCTCTGCGGTCTCGCACTTGGCGTGGTGCTTGCGATGGATGGCCGCCCATTCTTTTGTGTTCATCCCAGTCGTCAGCCACAACCAGAAACGGAAGAAGTGGCTGGGGATAGGTCCCAGATCAAGCGCACGGTGGGCCTGATGACGGTGCAGAAAGATCGTGACGCCAGCGATGGTGACGTGTGTCAGCCCCAGCGCCACCACTACATAGCCCCACCAGGGCAAATCGAAGAAACCGGACATCAACATGCGGAAGCGCGCCTTTCTTTTCAAGCGGACGAAAACCTTACGATTTTACGCGAAAGCGGCCCAGCGTTTTGATAAATCTGAACTTCTGGTCGAGCTCAATCCAGCAGAAGGCTAGCTGTCATTCTTACAGCGTGGTTTTGCTGGAATCTCCCACTGTATTAAGTACATGCACCTCACGCTGCGGGAAAGGAATACTGATACCTGCCTCGGCAAACGCCTTGAAAATGCCAAGATTGATGGCAGAGCGTACCTGCATGGCATTTACCTCCGGCTGATCCAGCCAGTACAAGAGCTCAAGATTGACCCCGGAGTCGGCAAATAGCGTCAAAAAGGCCTGTGGTGCGGGCTCGGCGGCAACCTGAGGGTGCGCCTTGGCCTCACTGGTCAATATAGCCATGGCCAGCTCAGGATCATCGTGATAGCTGATTTTCACAGGCAGCACATGGCGAACGCTGTAGTCACTATAGGTCTCGTTCTGAACCGCACTGCTAATCAGCGCCTCATTTGGCACCAAGGACTCCACACCATTGCTGGCACGCAGCACGGTATAGCGCGTCGTGATCTGAGTGACCGTTCCCTTATCGGCACCGACTGCAATTACATTGCCAATGCGAATCGAGCGGTCGAGCAGAATAATGAAGCCGGATACATAATTGCTGGCGATCTTCTGCAGCCCCAGCCCCAGACCAACGCCGAGCGCCCCACCAAAAACAGACAAGGCGGTCAGGTCAATCCCCACACTCGGCAAAGCAATCATGACGGCAAGCAGTACCAACACTGCCTTGGCCAGCCGGGAAAACACAACCTGCAGATTATTGTCGAGGCCATTGGCGCTCATCAAACGCGCTTCGATGAGGCTGCCCAGCCACAGCGAAATAAGCAGAGCCATGGCAACCACCAGAAAACCTTGCAGTACCTGCCACAGATCTAGCTTCTGCTTGCCGATCGAAAAATGCACGGCCTCCAGCAGATTGATCAGCTCCGGCAAAAAACCGGTGATGTGCAGGGCAACAATCAACCACACGACGGAAGAAAAGACCCGCTCGAAATTGCGCAACCAAGGCGTATTACTGAAGGTCACGCGCAAGACGAAGAACACGCTACGAATGGCCGCAAGTGACAGCAGCAGTGGAACCGCCAGTGTCAGCAATTGCACATGCAGCATCGGACGGGCAAACTCGCGCGCAATCAGCACCAGCACCAACGCCACAAGCGGAAACACTAGGCGCTTGAGGCCACGATGCCCCAGCTGCAACGCCATGCGCATGTCTTCATAATGTCGATTGTGCACAACCCGCTCGGCCAGTTTGGCGCAGCAAAGCACAGACAGCAGAATTACTACCTGCCAGACGATATCTGGATGCTGCAGGTCTTGCCACAAATCGGCGAGCAGGCTACTCAGAGCGATTTCAAACATATTCATGGTTCACTCACGGTGGGTGGGACATAGCGCTGTGCATCGCGCCGATGTCGCTGCCAGTTTTCGAAATAGGCTTTTGTCACTGCCAAATTGTCGCGCAGGATCAGCAGGTTTTCTGCATTGCGCGCCTGTGCAGACCATGTGAAGTTGTAACTGCCAGTAATCAGCGTGGGTTGGGGGCTCTCGGCGTCCACCACCATGACTTTGTTATGTGCATTGGCGTAGCGATCCTCCAACCACACAGGAATGCCTGCCGCTGCAAGCTTGGGAATCTGGCTGCTATCACTGCCACGCACCATCTCGGCATCCGCCAGAATCAGCACACGCACACCGCGTCGATGCGCCTGCAGCAATGCTTTGGCAATACTGCGACTTGTCAGCAAATAGGCGTGCACATGAATACTGCTGCGCGCCTCGCTGATGATTTCAAGTAAACGCCCCTCAGCATCATCCCAAGGGGAAAACACCGCCTCGACTGTGCCTATCGCCGGGAGTACCCGGCTTGCTGGCACCTGCACCTTGAGCGGTGCTTCCGCCCGTGCCGAAACACTCCAGCAGAGCAACAGCAATAAAGGCAGTTTTTTCAGGCTTTGTCTCAAAGGCTGCCTCAAGAATTGCCTCAAGTACGGCGCTCAAGCACGGCAGCAAAGAAGCCATCTGTACCGTGCTTATGTGGGAACAAGCGCAAATGCTCACCGGTGTCGCAGGTGATGTCCTGCTGTTTCAGCACCTCTGCGGCAGACTTCTGTTCAAACTCGGGGTGAGCCTCCAGAAAACCAGCCACGATCGCCTCATTCTCCTCGGGGAGAATGCTGCAAGTGGCGTACACCAAACGGGCACCCGGCTTCAAAAGCCGTGCTGCCGAGGCCAGAATCGCAGCCTGCTTCTGCTGCACTTCGGCCACAGACGTCGGGCTCTGGCGCCACTTCATATCGGGATTGCGGCGTAAAGTCCCTAGCCCGGAACACGGGGCATCCACCAACACGCGATCAAACTTACCTGCCAATCGCTTGATCTTGATATCCGTTTCGCTGCTGATCACACCGGGATGCACATTCGACAAGCCCGAACGCGCCAGACGCGGCTTTAGCTTGGCAAGGCGCTTTTCGGACACATCAAAAGCATACAGACGGCCACTCGAGCGCATCAGCGCGCCCAGCAACAAAGTCTTGCCACCCGCGCCGGCACAAAAGTCCATGACCATCTCGCCGCGGCGGGGCTGCAATAGATGCCCAAGGAGCTGGCTGCCTTCATCCTGCACTTCGATGGTTCCATCAAGGAACAATGGGTGCTTGGCTAGTGAAGGCTTTTTCTTCAGCCGAATGCCCTGCGGAGCATACGGACACGGCTCAGCCTCGATCCCTTCGGCTTGCAGCTGTTTGAGCACAGCGTCGCGGCTGGACTTGACCAGATTCACACGCAGGTCCAGCGGAGCAGGTTGATTCATGCCGCGCGCCAATGCGATCACATCGTCATCGCTCATGAAGGCGGCAAGTCGATCTGCCAGCCAGTCGGGCAGGTCGGTTTGTTCGCCCAACGTACCGGGTGGCAAGCTGACTTCACGCAGGGCGTCGAGCCACTTTACTTCCTCGATGTCCAACGCGCCTGCCAGCTGGCGGTTGTTGTAACCGGCAACACGGGTCAGGGAGGCCAGCAGCAGACGCTGCGGCGTAACGCGATCACCACACAGGCGCTCTAACGTACGCTTGCGGCGCAGCACGGCATAGGCCGTCTCGGCGATAAAGGCCCGATCACGCAAACCGATCTCGCGGTTGTTGCGGAAAAAATGCGAGAGCACTGCATCAGCCGGGTAGTCGAACTTCAGCAACTCGTACAGCACGTTGCGGGCACCCTGCAGGAGCGGAGCATTAATAGGCATTGAACTCATATTTTTCCTTGCAACACATTGAAGTTGGCGACGACGTGATGGTCATCAGCACAACGGGTAAGACGAAGGGCAAGCGCAGTCAGCGCATGCCGGGATAAACGATCTGGTCAGCCTGCAACTCGGTTAGGCCGCCCTTGCGATCCACATACCGGATTTTCACCGGTAGCCGGTCGTGGTCTCGGGCCAGCCACACATCCACGCCTTCGGCATCGCGCCCGCGGTACGACAAATGATAGGTTGCCAAGGTACGATCCTCTGCCTGGCCATCCGCCGCGTCCGCGGCGCGTGCACGCAATGTCAGCGGCACATCGGCCTCCACCTTGAAGACATAGCGCTCAAACTTACGGCCCGTGGTGACCATCAAGGCCAGCTCCGGCGCGTCCAACGGATAGAGCGCAAACTGGTAAAACATCGACAGCACATCCTGCGCACCCTCCGCCAAGGGCAGGCTGCTGCCATTTCCAAGCTGCAGGCGCTGCTGTGCCCAATCGAAATCGGCCCGATGGCTGCCGTCCTTGCGATTATCCCTGAAAGACAGCGGTCGCAGGCCACCTTCTACAATCTGCCCCCTACTGCTTTGCCCGAGGCGCACATTACTGAAGAGGGCGATCAGGCCTGTTGTCTCAATCGTGCTGTTGAGCTCGTAACGATCCCCTTCTACCGTCCAGGCATGCACGGCCTGCCCCACCACAAAAGCTTGTTCGCCCTTGGTCACGACAAAGTGCAAGCGCCCGGAGGCTGGCAGGGCTCGTACAGGTACACCAGTGCCGCTACCTTCAGTGCCCGAGCTAGCCCGGGAGGCTGCAGCGGTACTTGCTCCGTCAGGTGGCAGAGGCGCAGCAGTTGAGGAAACAGTTGACGGCGCGGTGGGCGGCGTCGCAGGGCGTGGCTGCGGACGCGGCGGTTGGCTGACCGGCATGGCGGGTGGTGCAGGCGGTGGAAGCAGCTTAGCTGACAGCACCACCTCATCGCCTTCGGATGCTTCAATCCATGAAGACCAGAAGCCTCGCCCTGCCAGTAAGAGTAGTAGATGTAGGCAGACAGACAGGATCAATGCCCAGCGCAGGGGTCGGGCAATGAACATCGGATTTAGCGCAGAACGACAGCCACCGGCAGGAATACGGCCGTTGCCACATTCTGAACAACCTTGACCACGGTGCGATTGGTCTTGTCAGCGATAGTGATGGAGAGCAGGTCGAAGTTGCCGATCATCTTGCCAATTTCACGTTCAAAACTGAGATTGGGGACAGGGTACATCTCATTTGACAACAACAGAGGCTGCCCGTTCGCATCACGGCTATTGGCTAGCTTCCACGCTGCGATCTCAACATTGCGGGCAGCGTTGTACAGGCGCTGCGGATCAAGGTCATCGTAGAAATAAAAGTCGTTTTTCTCATTGAAGGCTTGGTGCGCCATGCTGCCCAACCCAGCCACAAATGCAGCCACACGGTCCCCCGTGTAATCCTCTCGCAACCCCAGCACAATGGCCTGCGTACCCACCTTATCGCCGAGCTCCGGCAAACGATAATTACCCACCGCAAAGATGCGCGCCACAGCGGCCTCATGCGTGGCATGGCCGGCCACCTTCCATTCGCGCGGGTTGCGTCGATACAGCTTATCGGCCAATACGCGCAGACTGGCATCGAGCTGAGCACGGTGCGCATCGCTGACACGGTCAACATCAGCCTTTGCGAGTTGTGAGGGGGCAAGCTGGGATGTCTTGCTGCCACGGGGTGTGCTACATCCTGCAAGCAGGGTGCAAACAATCAGGGTCGCGGCAATCGGGGTGGTGAGCGAGCATCGCATAGGTCCATCCTACCCCGGAGGAAAAAACGGTAAATCCCCAATCAACCGGCGCGACGGTGCCTAATCCATCCGATTAGTGCGGGCAAAAGCGACACAACAACAATGCCGACGATGAGTAGCGAGAGGTTTTTCTTGATGACATCAACATTGCCAAACAGGTAGCCAGCCACGCAAAGGGATACCACCCAGATCACCGCCCCCGCAACATTGAAGGCGGTAAAGCGGGAATAGCCCATGTTCGCCATGCCCGCGACAAACGGCACAAAGGTGCGAAACAGGGGCATGAAGCGCGACAACACCACGGCCTTGCCGCCGTGCTTCTCATAGAAAATCTGCGTCGCCATGACCGCGCTAGGCTTGAGGAAGGGAATACGCCCGGCCGCCACAATGCGCTCGCCAAACACGCGGCCAATTGTGTAATTGACCGTATTGCCTAATATTGCCGCCACAATCAGCACCACCATCAACACTGTCAAGTCCATCCCACCAATCGCTGCCACGGCGCCAGCAACAAACAGCAGCGAATCGCCGGGCAGAAAAGGCAGCACGACAAAGCCTGTCTCGCCGAATACGATGGCGAAAAGAATGGCGTAAATCCAGAGGCCGTACTCTTGCACCAGCAGGATCAGGTGCTTGTCCAGATGCAGGACGATATCAATGAACTGGGCAAGTAAATCCATGGGTAAGGGCGGCAGCGCGGCGCAACAAAAGCGCCGATTCTAAGGGTAAATGGACGCTTTTCCCTATCTCCTGCCCCAAAGACGGAAAGAGCAACTGTTTGGCGGGTGGCAGCACCACGTAACCCCAAACGCCAATATGTTTTGGCTTGAGGGGGCGCTGCGCCAAAAGCCGCCAGATATAATCCAAAGATGCCCATTCGCCAACTGCCCGACCTACTGATCAGCCAGATCGCCGCTGGCGAAGTGGTCGAACGACCCGCTTCTGTTCTCAAGGAAGTGATTGAAAATAGCCTCGATGCAGGTGCAACGCGCATCGACGTGCAGCTTGAAGAGGGCGGTGTGCGCCTGCTGCGCATCACCGACGATGGCAGCGGTATCCCCAAAGATGAACTGCCGCTGGCGCTCGCACGTCACGCCACCAGCAAGATTGCGACCCTCGATGATCTTGAAGGGGTCAATAGTTATGGTTTTCGTGGCGAAGCGCTCGCCTCCATCGCCTCGGTCGCCCGCGTCTCCCTGAGCAGCCGCGCAGCCAATGCAGCACATGCTTGGCGTATCAGCAATCACAACGCCACTGCCGAGCCAGCCGCTGGCACCCAGGGTACAGTTCTGGAAGTCGCCGACCTGTACTTCAACACGCCCGCCCGCCGCAAATTCCTCAAGACCGAGGCCACGGAATACGGTCACTGTGTCGATGTATTCCAGCGCATGGCGCTGGCCCGCCCGGACGTGAGCTTCACCCTCAGCCACAATGGCAATGTGCGCCAGCGTTTACTCGCCACCACGCCGGAGCAGCGCCTCAAGGATGTGCTCGGCCCGGAGTTTGCCGGCCAAACCCGCGCGGTGGATGAACAGGCCGGTCCCTTGCGCCTGTCTGGTCTTGCGGCGCTGCCCGCGTATTCGCGCGCCACGCGTGACGCCCAGTTTTTCTACGTGAATGGTCGTTTCGTTCGCGACAAGGTGCTGGCGCATGCCGCACGTGAGGCCTATGCCGACATCCTGCATGGCAGCCGTCACCCGGCCTATGTGCTGTTTCTTGAGCTCGACCCGCGCGGCGTGGACGTCAATGTGCATCCAGCCAAGACCGAAGTGCGCTTCCGAGACAGCCGCGGCATCCACCAATTCGTCTTTCATGTCTTGCAGCGCGCCTTGGCCGCGCCGGTACACAGCGGCAGCGCCACTATCCATGCTGGCGCAACTGAACAGGCGCAAGCAGGCTATCAGTTTGCGGCGCCCACGCATTACCCGCCACCATTGCAGCACCAAACCTCGTTGGCAGTGAACGAACCCGCAGCACATGCCTATCTGGCGTTCGCGAAAGCGGCATTCAACCCCGCAAGCGGCGCCCTGCCCTCCCCCCCCACATCGTTGCCACAAAGCCAGAGTGCCCCGCCACTCGGCTATGCGATTGCGCAATTGCATGGGGTGTATGTCCTCGCACAGAACGAGGCGGGCTTGGTGTTGGTGGATATGCATGCTGCTCATGAACGCATCCTGTATGAGCGCTTGAAGCATGTGCTTGATGCCGGCGCACCCGCCTCCCAACCCCTGCTCATCCCCGCGCTGATTCATGCGTCGGAAGGCGAGATTGCCGCGGCGGGCGAACATGCCGACACACTGCATCGACTGGGTTTCGAGCTTGCGGCAGCTGGGCCGCAGGAGCTCATCGTGCGGGCTGTCCCTACGCTACTAGCGCATGGCGATGTGCCGGCACTCATCCGCGCCCTGCTCTCCGATCTGCGCGAGCAGCCGGCTAGCCGTGTCATTGACGCGCGCCGCAACGAGCTACTCGCCACGATGGCCTGCCACGGCGCCGTGCGCGCCAATCGCAGCCTGACGATTCCGGAAATGAATGCCCTGCTGCGCGACATGGAAGCCACCGAGCGGGCTGACCAATGCAATCACGGCCGCCCCACGTGGTCGCAACTGTCGATGAAGGATCTCGACAAGCTGTTTTTGCGCGGCCAATGAGTCGCCCCCACCCATGAGCAACAACAATCCAAGCACCGGCAACATGGGAAAGGCCATTTTCATCCTCGGCCCCACCGCCAGCGGCAAAACTGCGCTGGCCATGCGTCTGGCCGACCAGTTCCCGGTTGAACTGATCAGCATTGATTCAGCGCAGGTCTTCCGCGACATGAATGTCGGCACAGCCAAGCCGGACGCAGCAACGCTCCAACGTTACCCACATCATCTGATTGACCTGATCAGCCCGGAAGAAAGCTACTCGGCGGCGCAGTTCTGTAAAGATGCGCTTCAAGCCATGGCCGACATCACCGCGCGCGGCAACATTCCGCTGATCGTCGGCGGCACCATGCTGTACTACAAAGCCCTGACCGAAGGACTCGCCGATCTGCCACAAGCTGACTTGGCTGTGCGCACCCAAATTGATGCTGAGGCTGCTGCTAAGGGCTGGCCAGCCTTGCACGCCCAGCTGGCGCAAGTGGATCCAGACACTGCAGCACGCCTGAAGCCGAACGACTCCCAACGTATTCAACGGGCAATCGAGGTTTTCCGGCTGAGCGGCGAACCGATGTCAGCCATTTATGCACGCCAAGAACGTGAAGTGCTGCCTTATCGGCGCATGACCATTGCCTTGATGCCGACCGAGCGCGCTTGGCTTCACGAGCGAATTGCCCAGCGTTTTGATGAAATGCTGGCGCAAGGCCTTGTTGAAGAAACAGTGTCTTTACGGAAAAAGTATGCGCTCCATGGTGATATGCCCTCGATGCGCTGCGTTGGATACCGGCAAGTCTGGGACATGCTGGAGGACAAAATCCCGCCCCGAGAGCTGCGGGATCGCGGTATATTCGCGACTCGGCAGTTTGCCAAACGCCAGATCACTTGGCTCAACTCGCTGCCCAACCTGACATTATTCGATTGCCTGAAGCCCGCCTTGGCAGAGACAATACACACCAACGTACAGAACTTTCTAGATCCCGCATCATGAGTCTGCCCATCGACCAAAGCGTCGACGCCTACACCATCACTTTCCGGCGGGAAATCGTTTTCTATTTGCGCCAACTGATCAATGATCGAGATCAGATCAGCATCAGCTTCAATGAAGGTCAGGACACTATCCTGACCATCTTGCTCCATCTCGATGAAGAAAAAGGGTTGCTGTACTTTGACTGGGGCAGTTCGGAGGAAGTGAACAGGCGTTTCCTGCAAAGCGAGCGCAACTTCTTCGTTGCCATGCCTGCCGGGATTCGCAATCAGTTCATGTGCGTCAAGCCGCAAGCCGTTACCTACGACAAGCGCCCGGCGTTTGCCGTGAAACTCCCGGAAAAATATGTGCGCCTACAGCGTCGTGAATTTTTCCGCCTGACCCTGCCCATGACCCAACGTCCGATCTGCCGTATCACGGTAGAAGACAAGGCCATGGAGCTCTCCACCGTCGATATCGGTATCGGCGGTGTCGGCCTTGAAACGCCTGCCCTGCTGTTTCCTTGCGAGCTAGGCATGAACTTCTCGGACGTGCGTATTGAGATGAAAGGCTTTGGCGACCTGCAAACTGAACTTGGCATTCGCTATTCGGGTGAGGTCACCAAAGGTACCAAGCAAGTCCAACGTCTTGGCTGTGTATTTCTTCGACTCAGTTCGGCACAGGAAAATCTGGTCCAAAAGTTCATGGCTCACATTCAGCGCGAGGAACGCGCCAAGCTAGGCTGATCCGCCAGCCACAAATAAAAAAGGACGCCGTGGCGTCCTTTTTTATTTGTAAACCGCTTAGCGAACGATGCTTAACGAACGATCGTTTGATGCTGGCCTTCAGTACGCGCTTCGATCTTACCCAAGGTATAGACGGTCTCGCCTTGCGCCTTAAGGAAGTCAGCGGCCTTGGCGGCATCTGCGGCGGCGACGATCACGACCATACCGATACCGCAGTTGAAAACACGGTGCATTTCATCGTCAGCGACATTGCCTTCCTTTTGTAGCCACTGGAAGAGCGGGGGCAGCGTCCAAGCGCTACGTTCAATCACGGCAGTCACGTTTTCCGGCAGTACGCGCGGCACGTTTTCGGTCAGACCACCACCGGTAATGTGCGCCATGCCCTTGACATTCATGGCCTGCATCAGGGCCAGCAGCGGCTTCACGTAGATGCGCGTCGGTGCCATAACGGTATCGCGGAAGGACTTGCCATGGAAATCGGCATCCATGTCTGGTTGAGCACGGTCAATAATCTTACGGATCAGCGAATACCCATTCGAATGCGCACCGCTCGATGCCAAGCCCAGCACGACATCACCCGGCGCAATATCCAGCCCGTTGATGAGTTGCGACTTTTCGACAGCACCAACTGCAAAGCCGGCCAGGTCGTATTCACCATCGGGGTACATGCTCGGCATTTCAGCGGTTTCGCCACCGATCAGGGTGCAGCCTGCGTATTCACAACCTTGTGCAATGCCCTTGATGACGGTTGCAGCCGTGTCGATATCCAAGCGACCGCAAGCGAAGTAATCGAGGAAGAACAGGGGCTCTGCGCCCTGCACCAGAATGTCGTTAACGCTCATGGCGACCAGATCTTGGCCCACGGTGTCATGCTTGTTCAGATGGAAAGCCAGCTTGAGCTTCGTGCCCACACCATCGGTGCCGGAGACCAACACCGGTTCTTTGTATTTCTTCGACAGCTCAAACAGAGCGCCGAAACCGCCCAAGCCACCCATGACCTCGGGGCGCATGGTGCGCTTGGCGAAGGGCTTGATGCGTTCGACCAGTGCATCTCCGGCATCGATATCGACGCCAGCATCGCGGTAAGTCATGGCGGCATTAGGGTTGGCTGGGGCTGTCAAGTTGAGTTCCTTTGTTGAGTTCCACCAAGCAGGCGGATAAAGTAGCGGCTTCGCGCAGGGTTGCAGGCCCGGGGCCGCGCGCTAACCCTGAATTTTACCGGATATCTATGTCCTCAGACCGCCTTCAGACCGGATTGTGGATCGCCTTCGGGCTGGTTCTGCTGTGGCTGTTGTATTTACTCTCGCCGATTCTCGCGCCCTTCCTACTGGCAGCGATCATTGCTTACGTCTGCAATCCCTTGGTGCAACGTCTGCAGGTATGGGGCGTGCCGCATCTAGCCGCCGTTGTCGGGGTGATTGCCACGTTGGGGCTGATTCTGGTCGGGCTGTTGCTGATTTTGATCCCGCTATTGCAGTATGAGCTGATGCTGCTGGTCGAACGGCTGCCGGACGCCTTAGCGCTGGTGAATGAGCAGCTCGTGCCCTGGCTGAAGGAACATTTCGGCATTCGCCTGCGCCTCGACCCACCTTACTTACGCAAGCTCCTCAACGACAATGTCACCGAGCTGCAAGGCTTGGGCATGCATGTCTTTACCTCGCTGCGCATTGGCGGCATGGCCTTGGTCGGGATTGCCACCACGCTATTGCTGACGCCCGTTGTGCTGTTTTATCTGCTCATGGACTGGAACAAGCTGGTCACCCGCATTGATGCCGCGATCCCGCGCGACTGGCATGCCAAGTGCAGCCAGCTGCTGCGCGATATTGATGCAGTACTGTCCGAATTTCTGCGCGGTCAGTTGCTGGTCATGCTGGCATTAGCCGTGTATTACAGCATTGCTCTATCTATCGCCGGGATTCCCTCGGCGCTGCCAGTGGGCATTCTCACCGGCCTGCTGATTTTCATTCCTTATGTCGGGTTCGGGATCGGCTTCTTGCTTGCGCTGATGGTCGCTGGCCTGCAATTTACTGGCCTGTCGCCCGTCATCGCCGTATTGGTCATCTATGGCCTAGGACAAGTTATCGAAGGCTTTTTCCTCACCCCGTATTTGGTGGGTGACCGCATCGGCCTGCACCCACTGGCCGTATTGTTCGCCTTGATGGCCTTCGCGCAACTGTTCGGCTTTACCGGTGTATTGATTGCCCTGCCCGCCTCGGCCGCCCTGCTAGTCGGCCTGCGTGAAGTCCGCGCCCTTTACCTGAGCAGCCGCCTCTACCGCGGCGATCAGCCCAATATTGAAACATGAGCATGAATGCAGTCCCACGGCAGCAAGTACTGCCGCACATCCGCCCGCCCCAACAGCCCAGTCTCGACAACTTTGTGGTCGGCAGTAATGCCGAATTACTGACCACACTGTCCAGCTTTGTCACAGACTTGACGCCACGCGCACTCTACGTGTGGGGAGAAACTGGCTCTGGCCGTAGTCACTTGTTGCAGGCCGTCGCCGCACTCAGCGCAAGCACTGTGCAGTCAGGCAGCAGCATTCCCGGTGACCTGTCGCCCGCTGAGAGCACACTGCTCATTATTGATGACGTGGAAACGCTCTCCCCGGAAGCGCAGATCGCGCTGTTCCGCTGCTTCAACGACATGCGCCTGAAACAGCTGCGCCTACTCCTCAGTGGCAGCACTGCACCGCTGCATCTGCCGTGCCGAGAAGACTTGCGTACCCGCATTGGTCAGGCGCTGATTTACGAAGTCAAACCGCTCTCGGACAGCGACAAGGCCAGCGCCCTGCTCTATCACGCTGCCCAGCGCGGCATGCGCGTCGATGACCACATCATTGACTATCTTCTGCGTCATGGCCGTCGTGACCTGCCTGCATTGATGGCGGTGCTCGATGCACTCGATCAACATTCTCTCGAACAGCAGCGGCCCGTCACCCTGCCGCTGCTGCGCGAAATCATGCAAGCCGGCTAAAGCCACAGCCGCCCATTCTTTCAGGTATCTCTCATGAAACTCGTACTCTTTGATCTCGACAACACACTGCTCGCCGACGACAGCGACTTCCAGTGGGCGCAATTTCTCATCAGTAAGGGCGTGCTCGACCGTGAGGTCTATGAAGCGCGCAACCAGCAGTTCTATGACCAGTACAAAGCGGGCACGCTGGATATCCATGAATTTCTCGACTTCCAGCTCGCGCCACTGGCGCGTCATGCCCGCGAAGTGCTGGATGCCTGGCACCGCGAATACATGGCCACCGTGATCCGTCCGGTCATTACCGACAAGGCCCGTGCGCTTGTTAATCAGCATTTGGCTGAAGACAGTCTCGTTGCCATCGTCACGGCCACCAATGTGTTTGTGACCCACCCCATCGCCCGCGAATTCAAGATCCCGCATTTGATCGGTACGATCCCTGCGCAGGAAGGCGGACGCTTTACGGGCAAGCCACGTGGCACGCCGTCCTTCCGTGAAGGTAAGATCGAGCGCGTTAATGACTGGCTGGAATCGCTTGGTTTGTGGTGGGGCGCGTTTGAGTCAACTCATTTCTACAGCGACTCACGTAACGACCTGCCGTTGCTTGAAATCGTCAGCCACCCGGTGGCTGTCGATCCGGACGACACTTTGCGCGCCCATGCTGAAAGCAAGGGCTGGCCGGTGATCTCGCTCCGCTAAACATCCTCGCTCAATGCGTACAACAGCTCTGGCCCATGGCCAGGGCTGCTTTGGCTGCACCAGCACTGCTGTATCATTGCTGCTTTCCGGCCCCACGCCACCAGACACACACCCATGATTCGCAAGCTGTTGCGGCGCGTCTTCAAGAAGCCCGCGCGCTCCTCCCGTAAAGACCAGAACTCGCCTGCAGAGCTCGCTGTAGCCGTGCATGGCATCCGCCGTGAGCAGGTATCGTCAGCGGCACGCCGCACCTGTGACACCCTGCAACAAGCCGGTTTCAAGGCCTATGTGGTCGGCGGCGCAGTCCGCGACCTGCTCATCGGCGTTGATCCCAAGGATTACGACGTTGCCACCGATGCCACGCCGGATGAAGTGCGCGTCCTCTTCCGCCGCGCGCGCATCATCGGGCGCCGCTTCCAGATCGTGCACGTCATGTTTGGCAGTGAAACCATTGAGGTCTCGACCTTCCGCGCTGCGCACGACAAGAACACCATTACCGATCAGCACGGCCGTGTGCTGCACGACAATGTGTGGGGCAGCATTGCGGAAGATGCGGCCCGCCGCGACTTCACCGCCAACGCGCTCTACTACGACCCGGTTAAGGAAATCATCCTCGACTATCACGATGGTGTGGCCGACATTCAGGACAAAACCCTGCGCATGATCGGCGAGCCGCGTACGCGCTACCGCGAAGACCCGGTGCGCATGTTGCGCGCTGTGCGCCTCGCCGCCAAGCTAGGCCTGCAGATCGATGCAGCCACCGAACAGCCGATTCGTGAAATGGCTGAGCTACTGGAGAATGTGCCGCCGGCACGCCTCTTCGACGAGATGCTCAAGCTGCTCACCTCCGGCCATGCCGTTGCCTGCATCAAGCGCCTGCGTGCGGCTGACCTACACCACGGCTTGCTGCCTTTGTTGGATGTGATTCTCGAACAGCCGATGGGCGAGAAGTTCGTGATGCTTGCGCTGGCGAATACGGATGCCCGCGTACGTGCCGGCAAGACCACCTCGCCGGGCTTCCTATTTGCCACCCTGTTGTGGCACGAAGCCTTGGCTAATTGGGAAATCCGCAAGAAGCGCGGCGAGCTGCCCACGCCAGCCCTGTTTGAAGCCATGGACGAAATCCTCGACCAGCAGGCTGAAAAGCTGGCCATCACCCGTCGCATTGCCGGCGACATCAAGGACATCTGGCTGCTGCAGCCGCGCTTCGAGAAGCGCTCCGGCAAACATCCGATGCGTCTAATAGAACAGCCCCGCTTCCGCGCCGGTTACGACTTCCTGTTACTACGTGCGCAAAGTGGTGAAGTGGAGATGGAGCTGGCCGACTGGTGGACGACGTTCCACGATGCCGATTACAGCGAGCGCGAGACCATGCTGGTACCGGATACCGATCCGAAAAAGCGCCGTCGCCGCAAACGCAGCAACAGCAAGAAGAGCGAGGCCCCCGACACCTCCGGAGACGCCGCTTGACGCTTGCCTACATTGCCCTCGGCGCCAATCTGGGTGATGCCGAGGGTACGCTGCGGATCGCCATGGGCGAGCTGGCCGCACTCCCCGGCGCCACCCTGAAAGCCCGCTCCTCTCTGTATCGTACGGCGCCCATTGGCCTCATCAATCAGCCTGACTTCATCAATGCAGTCGTGGCATTGGATACCCCCGCCAGCGCCCACGAATTGCTGGGCCAGCTGTTCGAAATAGAGCAGCGCTTCGGACGTCAGCGTAGCATCCCCAATGCAGCGCGCACGCTGGATCTCGACCTGCTACTGCATGGGGATGAATGCTCGGACACAATCGCACTCACTCTGCCGCACCCGCGCATGCACGAACGTGCCTTTGTGCTCGCCCCACTGGCTGAAATTGCGCCGGCGTTGGTGCTACCCAAGCATGGCAATGTCAGCGCCTTGCTGGCTGGCTGTGCCGACCAGTCGATTGAACGGATAGCGTGAGCCATGTTGGGCTTCAGCGGCCCGGTTGTGGTTGTGACTGCTGGGTGTGATTTACTTCATGATCCGATAAGCAAATATTCCTACAGCGCACGCACGGCCCAAGCGGTTGTCGCCATGAGCTGGGGGGATCGGCTAAACTTCGACAACTAGCCTGATGCCGCATCAGAGGACACTGAATGACTTATCTCGCCACCGACCGCTCGATTGAAAAGCCCGTCACCCTGCACGAGCTTGGCCGCATGTACGCCAGCCGCGAGCCGATCACCAGCCTGACGGCTTACGACTCCAGCTTTGCTGCATTGCTCGATCGCGCCGGCGTAGACATCATTTTGATCGGCGACTCCGCTGGTAATGTGATTCAAGGCCACAAGTCCACGCTGCCAGTCACGCTGGAGCAAATGGTTTATCACACAGAATGCGTCGCTCGTGGGACCAAGCGCGCCATGGTTGCGGCTGATCTGCCCTGGGGCTCGTATCAGGAGAGCAAGGAGCAGGCACTGCGCAGCGCATCTAAGTTGATGGCGGCCGGCGCGCACATGGTCAAGCTGGAGGGTGGCCTGTGCATGACCGACACTGTGCGCTTCCTCACTGACCGTGGCATTCCGGTGTGGGCACATATCGGCCTCACCCCGCAGAGTGTGAACATGCTCGGTGGCTACCGCATTCAAGGCAAGGATGAAGCTGCCGCCAAGCGCATGAAAGACGAGGCGCTGTCACACCAGCAAGCAGGCGCCGTTGCCATGCTCTACGAGCTAATTCCGGCAGCCTTGGGTAAAGAACTGACCGACATTCTCAACATCCCCACCATCGGTATTGGTGCGGGTCTCGACTGCTCCGGTCAAGTCCTCGTATTGCAGGACATGCTCGGCATCTACCCGGGCAAGCCGGCGCGCTTCGTGCGTAACTTCATGGTGGGTGCAAGCAGCATCGAGGAAGCCGTGCACAACTATGTGGTCGCGGTCAAAGACAAGACCTTCCCCGCCCCTGAGCACTGCTACTAATGAAGGCCGTTGTTGCAGTTTGCGGCATCGTGCTGATCATGATCGGCCGCATCTTCATCTATCGCGCGTCGAAAGCCGCTTGGCTGATGCCGGGCGATGACAGCCCCATGCACAAGCTGATGGCTGATCCGCAGCTCAAATCCCGCTACCGTTTTGGGCAGGCGCAATACTTTCTCGGCGTTGCCGTGTTTGCGACCTGCTTCTTCCTCTAGAAAGCACGACCTCCATGCAAGTCCACCCCACCATTGCGGGCCTGCGCACAGCCCTGCAACAGGCCACCCAAGCGGGTCAGAAAATCGCTTTTGTGCCCACCATGGGCAATCTCCATGACGGTCATATCGCCCTAATGACCGAAGCACGAGCGCATGCAGAGGTTGTGGTCGCGAGCATTTTTGTGAATCGCCTGCAGTTCCGTCCGGGCGAGGATTTCGACGCCTACCCGCGCACCTTTGAAGCTGATTGCGCCCGTCTTAGGGCAGCAGGCGTGGATCATCTGTTTGCACCAGACGAAGCGGAGATGTATCCGCAGCCGCAGCAGTATCAAATTGAACCGCCGCCGGAACAGCAATCCATCCTCGAGGGCGAATTCCGCCCCGGCCATTTTCGTGGGGTTGCCACTGTGGTCGCCAAGCTGTTCAACATCGTTCAGCCGCAGGTCGCACTGTTTGGCAAAAAGGATTTTCAGCAGGTCATGGTCATTAAAAACATGGTCCGCGAGATGGCTTTTTCAATTGATATTATTGATAGCCCCACTATTCGCGCTAATGACGGATTGGCCCTATCATCGCGCAACGGCTACCTCTCTGCCGAGGAACGGGCCGAAGCGCCCCGTCTGGCAAGGGAATTGAAGAAAGTGGTGACTGCCATTCGGGGTGGAAATCGCGACTATTCAAGCTTAGAAAGCGCAGCAAAACAGGCACTCACTGCCCATGGCTGGGTGCCTGATTATGTTGCGATAAGACGAAAAAGTGATCTACAATCGCCGTCCGCTCACGAATCCGTGCTGGTCGAAAACCTCGTGGTTTTGGCGGCTGCCAAATTAGGCAGCACACGCCTGATCGACAACATGGAAGTTTAGGAACCTGCGATGCGCTCATGCCGGCAGATTCCAGCAGCATATAAAGAGGCAGCGACAGCCGCGCTGCCGTGGGATGAATTGCCCGCCTTTGCATGAGAAAGGGAACGCAATGCAACGCATGATGTTGAAGTCCAAGCTGCACCGCGTCACGGTGACACAAGCCGAGCTGCATTACGAAGGCTCTTGCGCCATTGACGAAGATCTTCTCGACGCCGCCGATATTAAGGAATATCAGCAGATCGAGATCTGGAACGTCAACAACGGCCAACGCTTCACCACCTATGCCATCCGCGCCGAACGCGGCACTGGCACGATCTCGGTCAACGGCGCTGCTGCCCGTCTGGCTGCGCCCGGCGATCTACTGATCATCGCCACCTTCGCTGTATACAACGAGATCGAACTGCAAAAGTTCGAACCTGAGCTTGTGTATGTTGATGCAAAGAACCGCATTACCAATCGCAGCAAGAAAATTCCGGCACAAGCGGCCTGACACGTCTCTGTGATTGACAACAAAAAGCCTCCTTGCGGAGGCTTTTTGCTTTTGTGGCGATGATAGGCGGGCGTAAATCAGAGACGTGGCCGCAATACCGCCGACAGCGCAAACAAACCGCGGCGAAGTTCTGAAATCAAGCTGGGCGGACAACTTCCCTCTTGGGCATGCTTCTCGAGCCGCAGGAGGCCCTCCACGAGGGGCGAATCACCGAACAAGGCCACATTGCTGCGTAGGGTATGGGCAAGGCGTTGGACCACATCCCATTGCATCTGCGCAAGAGCAGTTTCAATGCGCTCAAGATCACGCGGCCATAACTCAAGGAAGTCTGCGCCGACGATGGTAACGATTTCCGCATCGGCACTATCCAGCGCCGCCGCATAGTCAAAACTTTCCATGGCTGGCACTATGCGAGCAGGGGCATTTTGCAATGTGTGGATGAGGGCCAGCAGTTCTTTCTGTCGCAGTGGCTTGGTCAAGTAGCCATCCAGTCCGGCTGCCATCCCGCGCACTTTGTCTTCTTGCAAGGCAGCTGCGGTCAGCGCATAAATTGGCCTCCGCGAACGTCCCTCTAGTTGCTCAAAGTGACGAATTGCCGCCGTCGCATCCAAGCCGCCCATGACGGGCATTTGCATATCCATCAGGATGAGATCGAAATCCTGATGCTTTGCTGCCTCAACCGCGGCCTGTCCATCCGCCACGACCTGTGTAGCGTGCCCCCATTTGGTCAGCATGGTCTGCATCAGCTTCTGGTTTAGTGGCTGATCTTCCGCCAACAGGATAGAGAGCTGCAGTGACTCTTCGCGCAAGGAATGGCGAGTAACCAAGGGTGCCGTCATGTCCTCCGGCCCTGGTTCGTGGCTGAGCACACGGTGCAGAGCTTGAACCAGATCAGCCTGCGTAATGGGCTTAGTTAAATACGCGTCAATACCCAGCTGCCGGCACCGCTCTGCATCGCCACGCATTCCGGCAGAGGTCAGCATCACCAAAGGCAGATCATTCAGTCCGGGGTCGGCTTTCATGGCAATTGCCAAATCAAAGCCGCTCATGATCGGCATGTGCGCATCCAGAATAACCAGATCGGGACGAGGGCTACCTGCTGCATTGAGCAGGCGCAGTGCTGCTGCTCCGCCATGTGCCGTCATCACCTCGACCTCCCACCCTTTGAGGGCCTCTGACACCATGCGCAGATTGATGTCGTTGTCGTCCACCACGAGTATGCGTTTGCCGCGTGGAGCCATGGCAGCTACTTGCGCATGCAAAGCAAAGTCACGCGTCAGTGTGGTCGTGAAATGGAAGGTGCTGCCTAGCCCCGGTTTGCTCTCGACCCAGATACGCCCGCCCATCAAATTGACCAGACGGGTGCAGATGCTGAGCCCAAGACCTGTACCGCCGTATTTACGGGTAGTCGAGGTATCCGCTTGGGCGAATGCCTCAAAAATATGCTGCTGTTGTTCTGCTGAAATACCAATTCCGGTATCGCTCACAGCAAAGTGCAACACGACTTGGTCCGCATCATCATGATCAAGCAGTACCTTCAATGTGACGGCGCCCTGATCCGTGAACTTCACCGCATTACCGAGCAGGTTGAGCAGAATCTGCCGTAAGCGACCCGGATCACCAATCAAGTATTGAGGGGTTCTGAAGTCAATGTCATGCTGGAGCTGCAATTGCTTCTGTTGTGCGCGCACACCGATGGTCTTAAGCGTTTCATTGACCAGCGTGCTTAAATCGAATGCCATGGCATCGATAGACATTTTGCCGGCTTCGATCTTAGAGAAGTCGAGGATGTCATCAATGATCTGTAGCAAGGCATCTGCTGACAAGCGAATCGTATCGAGATAGTCGTGCTGCTCGGCATTCAGATCGGTATCGAGCGCCAGCTCGCTCATGCCGATGATGGCATTCATCGGCGTACGGATTTCATGGCTCATATTGGCCAGGAAATCACTCTTGGACTTATTGGCAGCTTCTGCCACTTCCTTGGCATGAAGAATGGCGCTTTCCGAGCGTTTGCGATCGGTGATGTCCAGAATGCTACCCACGAGGCCGGTGATCACACCGTTTTGCTGTGTCAGTGCCGCCTTGCTGTAAATGACATCGCGCACCTCACCATTTCGTACGGTCAGTTGCGATTCAAAAACCTGCCGGCCACCATGTGCAAACATTTCAAGGTCGCGCTGATTGCCAAACTCAGCCTGTGCTGGTGGCAACAGATCAAACCCCGTCTTACCTATCCAAGCTTTTCGCTCAATGCCAAAGAAATCAAGAAAGGCGCGATTGAAGCCAAGGTAACGGCCCGTCACATCCTTGTAGTACAGAGGAACAGGGACCGACTCCATGAGCTGATTTTGAAAATGCAGCTGCGCAGCGATTTCACGCTCATTGCGCTTCCGTGCCGTAATGTCAGTCCGAATCGCAATGTACTGCACCGGCTTGCCGTTATCGCCGAGGAAAGGAACGATCGTTGCCTGCACCCAGTACAAATGCCCATTCTTGGAGCGATTGTTAATTTCACCACGCCAGACCTTGCCAGCAGAAATGGTGTCCCACATGTCGGTGAAAAACTCGGGGGTATGATTCCCTGAGCCGATCACGCGATGGTTCTTCCCCAACAACTCGTCGATGGAATAGCCACTGATTTCGCAGAAACGATCATTTGCATAAATGATGTTGCCGTGCACATCGGTAATGCTGACAATTGCGTGCTGATCCAGCGCAAACTTTTGTTGTTGCAGACTCAGGTTGCTGGCATCCAGCTCGCGGCGACTAGCTTCCCGTTGCTCAACCAAGTCGCTCATCAGACGCGACAGAGAGGCTAGATCCTCATCATCTGGCGCAAGCGCTGGCAAATCACTGTGCTTTAACAGATCATTGGCGGTGGTCCGCAATGCTGCGATGGCTTGACTGCGTGCCGTCAGCTCCGCGCGCAGACGGCTATTGGTCTGCGCCATTTCTTCCGAGCTGATATCAAGGCTGCGCGAACGCAAGTCCAGATCACGCTCATATTGATCGTAGCTGCCTTGAACACGCTCCAACAGCTGCGGCAAATTGCTCACGAACGCCTGCTGCTCGGGCGTGCCGTGTGCCTCAGTCAAGGCACGCAGCGCCTTCAGATGCGCTTGAATTTCGAGTTCTGACTGCCACCCAAAAATTCGCTTCAGCTGGCGGAAGAGAAGACGTTTCATGCGAACTGCCGATCAAACTGACTCAGATAGAAAGGCGATGGTCATGGTCTGGTTGTGCAACTTGCAGGGTTCTTCCGGCGCCATGGGACAGATTTCCCCATAGGAGTAGAAACCTGTAATCGTTGCCTGCGCGCCCAACATGTCTCTGACCACTTCAACCTCTTCGTCCACCAAATCGCCCATGGTCAGTTTGCGGCCGACACAGCTCACCAGAATCGCCAGATCAACCGGATGATCCCCCATCATCTCGCTAGCCGCTTGTGCGGCGCGCTCCGAACCAATTGCTAGCGCATCCGGATTCGAGTGCATGAGCCGTAAGTAGCCATCCGGATCTATCTCGCCTGCCAAGATCAAGCTATTAGTCGCTTCATCAATACCGAGAATCGTGCGGATCAAGCCACTGTCCATTTGCTCAGCATTCATCATCAGAAAGGGAAATAGGAGGCCAGACGCCGGCAGCTGTTTGGCATGATCGCCCAGATAGCGTTTGTAAATTTCCAGCGCGGGCTCGCCATCCAGTTCATAGAGCAGGTTCCCCTCACATCGCGTCACCTTACGAACGGGACCAAAGGCCTGCCAACCACCAAACGAACCAAAGGCGTAGTGCAGCGCGTCTCCATAAAAACCAATCGCAACTGCGCGCTGGGTGGCAGGGCCGGCCGAACTTAACACCCAGGTCTGGTTAAAGGCAGTGCCATCACCGGCCAAGCCGCCGCTGACGGGGATGGTGCTGCCGATACAATCGCTCAAGCCTGCACTCAAGGCACTACCGTTGATCGCAACACCTTGTGCGAGGACAAATACCGCACGTAAATCCGGACCTACCAACTGCTCGCCCAGTCGTTGGCCGGCGGCATATGAATCCTGCATATCGGACAGTGTTGTGGTGGCTTCCCAGATTTCTGTTTTTTCGAAATGTACGCCAACAATTGTGCAACTGTCTTCTGCTACGCCCTGAGCGGTAATCTCACCCGCCGTGCTGCATCCAGTACGAATCGCTGTGGGGAAAGCGGCCGCCAGTGAAGTGCTCAACAGAGATGTGTCGGCCATCATGCTTGGCGCCCCAAACACCAGCACCCAATTGGGTTGAATCGACTTAAGTGCCTCCAGCTGTGCCGGCAAATTATCAAGATTACGCAGATGCAGTTGTTTGACTCTCACGCTTAAACCTCCCCCATATCAGCCGGATCATCGGCATAACGTTCACGAATTGCGAGCACGTCATCCCACGCACCCAAAAAGGCATCAAGACAGGCTGGATCAAAGTGCTTATCGCGGTTGTCCTGCATGAACTCGACCGCGCGCTCCAGTGTCCATGCGGGCTTGTATGGGCGAGCGGAGGTAAGTGCATCAAACACATCAGCCACGGCAACAATGCGTCCATACAGCGGAATATCCTCGCCCCGCAGCCCGCCTGGATAACCACTACCATCGAATTTCTCGTGATGGCTGAGCGCGATGATCGCCGCCACCTGCAACATGCGTGAATTGCTGTCGGCCAAAATTTCGTAGCCTTTGCGCGCATGCTCTTTCATGATCTCGAACTCTTCCGGAGTCAGCTTGCCCGGCTTAAGGAGAATATGGTCCGGCGTCCCCAATTTGCCAACATCGTGCATGGGTGCCGCCGCTAAAATAATTTCTTGCTCTGCCAGCGGCAGACCCAAACGCTCCGCAATCAAGCGCGAATAAGCTGCCATGCGCTGAATATGTGAACCGGTTTCTGGGTCACGAAATTCAGCCGCACGAACCAGACGCACAATGATCTCGCGCTCACGCTCACGTACCTCAGCTGTGGCTTTATCAACCGCCTCCGCCAGCCATGCGGCATGGTCACTCATCCGGCGCTGACTGCGTCACAACTCGCACAAGTTCGACGCACGCGCAATGAACTCGCTCTTATCGATGGGCTTGTTGAGAAAATCACTCGCCCCGCCGGCCAGCGCCTCATAGCGAATTTCACGGTGATCATTCGCCGCTGTCATCAGAACGGGGATGTCATGGCGGCCAAGCATGGCGCGCAACCGTTCTAAAAAGACGAGGCCGTCAGGTGCCGGCATCATGTGATCGAGGATGACGAAATCGACTGGGTTGAGCTCACACCACAACAAGCCTTCGCTGGAAGACTCAAAGCAGGTGACATCAAGCTCCGGAATCTTGTCGAGCAAGGCCTTGAATAGCTTGAGATTGATTGCCGAATCATCGACAACAACAACATTGAGTCGCATAACCCTCTCCTGCTTAAATGCCGAGTGAATCTATTAATTTTGTTTATTTTCATTCAGCATACCTTAAGCATGAGAACGGAGGAAGCTGCGGCATGGGTCGCGCAATTAAACAGTAGAGGCATGTGTGCAAAAGAAAGACTGACAATAACTCCATTTATCGCCAACCCGATAATTTTTAAGGGGTTCCACCTATTTGCGTAGCGGTTTTTTAATTCCAGTCCCACGCCTTGTTACATTTACCTAGCTTGAATAAGCCCCGCGTGACATCACCTAGCTTGTGCCAACATCGGCCTGCGTACGGACACCCCATGCCTTCACGTCGTTTCTTCCTGACCGCCTATGTTCTACTGGGGCTGCTGCACATCTACATTGGCTTGCGCCTGCTCCCGGCCCTGCCTGGTGGCACCACATCCGTGCTGCTGGGCACCTTGTTTCTAGTCGCCTCCACTGCACTGATCCCACAAGGGCTGCTGGCACGCTCGCGCGATGATGACAGGTTGGCCTGGGTCAGCCTGTTGCTGATGGGCTTATTTTCATCACTGTTAGTCTTTACGCTGCTACGCGATCTGGCCCTCTTGCTCACCCAGTTGTTTGCTGCTGAGGCGCCATGGCAGGCAACACTCTCCGCCGACTCGGCGATTGCCGTCATCGTGGTGGCAGGATTGGCCAGCATGCTGGGCTTGCTAAATGCACGGCGTCGGGCGCGTGTGGTCGACGTGGATATTCCGATCGTCGATCTGCCTGAGGGATTGCAGGGCTTCAGCATTGCGCAAATCAGCGACATTCATGTCGGCCCAACGATCAAGCGCCGCTACCTCGATGCCATTGTCGATACGGTCAACCAACTTGACGCCGATCTGGTGGCAGTCACTGGCGATTTGGTGGATGGCAGTGTCAGTAAGCTGTCTGCACACACCGAGCCACTCAGCCGACTCAGCGCCCGCCATGGCACCTATTTTGTCACTGGCAATCACGAATACTATTCCGGTGCCCCGGCCTGGGTAGAGGAGCTTGGCCGTCTCGGCTTACGGGTGCTCAACAATGAACATGTGGTGCTTGACCACGCCGGCGCGAAGATCGTGATTGCGGGCATAACCGACTACAGCGCACACCTGTTCTATCCAGAACAGCGCAGTGATCCGCACGGCGCAATCGCTGGTGCACCTGCCGTACCCAAGATACTACTTGCCCATCAGCCGCGGAGTGCATTTGCGGCGGCAGGTGCAGGTTACGACCTGCAAATCTCAGGTCACACCCACGGCGGGCAGTTCTGGCCGTGGAATCATTTTGTACGTTTCCAGCAACCGTTTACTGCGGGGTTACGTCATGTTGATGGCTTGCTCGTTTATATCAGCCGCGGCACGGGTTACTGGGGCCCGCCCAAACGCTTCGGTGCGCCCTCCGAAATTACCCGTTTGCGGCTGGTGCGTGCCTGACCGCGATGCCACGCAGTCAGTAACCCTGCTGCGGCAAATAACGGCAGCAAATGCAGTTGCCTCGAAATGGCGAGGGCTCCCCGCGGCAACACTACGGTAAATATTGCCGTTTTGGCCCCGCAAACAGCGCAGATAGCGTGTGGTACGGGGCTTGCTCCTGTATCGACACACAGGTAAGCGGGAGCACGCTCATGAAAGTCAATCAATGGTTAGATTCGCTCGCCCTCAAATCCGCCATCACTTCAGGCACGACAACTGAATCCAGGTTTGCCGAGACCCTAGCGCGCGCGCAGGCGACTGACGGAACCGAAAAAATGACGGCGCTGCGCAAGGAAATTTCTGACTGGCTGAAGAAAGACCCCGTCGAACACCTGCGGGATGCCATTCTTGAAGCAATTGGCTTGAGCGAAGAAAGCCTAAGCCAATTGCCGCCCGAGCAGCAGGCCGCGATCGAGGATTACATCGCCGAGAAAATCAAAGAAAAAATGCTCGCGGCCACTGGGATACCTCAACCACAAAGCGCATCACAAGTGAGCGTATTGCAAGCGTTGCAGAGTCAATTACAACGCTCAGGCTCGATCAGTGAGTCCTGACGCGACCGGGATACTTTGAAAAAAGGCCCGCTTAGAAGCGGGCCTTTTACTTTAGGTGGGCAAGGAAAGGGGGCTACTCAACACGGCTTCTTCGGCAGCCCAATATCCAGTGGTGCACGGACCCATGGGTCGGGTTCCGCCATTTCGCGCGGCCGCTGACGGCGATTGATAAACGGTGGCGGGAAAGCCACGGATGAATCATCACTGCCCGAGCGCATGAACCAAAATTGCCGGCTCATGCTTTTTTTCTCCTGGTTGCTCACCCAAGCGCAAGCGATCTTCAGGCGTGCTTCTTGGCCGCGTGGCTTTTGATATTCAAATCCCCACGCGCTTCAAAGACCTTCAGTTGCTTTTCTGCTTCATCAACCGACACGCCGTATGACTTCTGGATTTCACCCAGTAGTTCGGTGCGCTTACCCGCAATCACGTCGAGCTGATCATTGGTCAGCTTTCCCCATTGCGCTTGAATCTTGCCCTGAAACTGCTTCCAGTCACCTGCAACGATGTCCCAATTCATGTCGAACTCCTTGTGTGGATCGGCTGGCGAGCTCGTCAGCCGGCGATGCTGGAGTGAGGCTTTTCGGTTATCCACGACATGGATAAAACATCTCACTGCAGCGTGCAACCACAAGACTATGCCCAGCGAAAAACAGGGTCGGTGCGGTGACGCACAGACACACCAAGCGGTATCGCAGATATTGCGGTTAGTGCGAGCGCTTATTGCGAGCGCTCACTGCCTGGGAGAAAAATCATGACATTAGGAACCATTTTGCTGATCGTGCTTGTGCTGATGCTGATCGGTGCACTACCCAACTGGTCGCACAGTCGCAGCTGGGGCTACGGGCCCAGCGGAGGGATTGGGTTGGTACTCACCGTACTTTTGATTCTGGTTTTGCTGGGCAAGATCTAATCATCCCGGCTATCCCGAACACTCTGCATGTGGCAGAGCTTTGCTGTTTCACTCTCCAAGGAGTTACCCCTGATGAATCTTCTACAACGTATTGCCACCCCCTGCCTTGTGCTCATGCTTGCCCTCGTGGTTGGCTGTGCATCAACGTCTAAGCAAGCCGGTACCGGCGAGTATCTTGATGACACCGTTCTGACGACCAAGGTCAAGGCGGCCGTCTTTAATGAGCCCACCCTTAAGTCAGCTGAAATCAATGTCGAAACTTTCAAGGGTGTGGTTCAGCTCAGCGGCTTTGTAACGTCACAGGCGCACATCAACAAGGCCATCGAAGTTGCCCGTAGCGTGAATGGCGTGACGTCGGTCAAGAACGACATGCGCATCAAGTAACGCAGTAAGGGCACCAAAAAAATGGACACCTGAGGGTGTCCATTTTTCATGCAGCATCACCAGATTGCGTTTACGAATGGCAACGACTCACACCATTACTTATCTGGCTGGCCCGCATCTTGAATCTTCTCACCTGCCTTTTCAACTGACTTACCTACGCTCACTACCGCCTTGTCGACCTCTTGTCCGGCCTTTTCGACGGGCCCAGCTTCCTTGCTATCACAGCCGTAGATCAGTACGGTCCCCAGACCCAGCAACAAAGCGGTTCTGGAGGCCTTCATAAATTTGGTCATGTTCATCGCCATCTCCCTCTTGATGCAACACGAACAGCTTGACCCAAGGACCAAGCTGTCTTGATCGCAGTGATTACTTCTTCTCGATTTCATGGCCAATGATGCCGCCGACAGCCGCGCCACCCACTGTGCCAAGCGCACTGCCGCCGGTCAGTGCTGCACCGCCAACGGCGCCGACCCCGGCACCAACGGCCGTACTCTTTTCCTGCTTGGACATACCCGCACATCCACCCAGCCCGAGCAAAACGACGATTGCAAACATACTGCTGATGCGACCTTGTTGTGTCTTCATGGTGTTACCTCATTTTTATCTCGTTGAACGTTAAGCAAGCGACACCCCAATAGGTGCCGCTTGTAACTCATGACATGTGACGTATTACTTACCGAAATGCGCCTTGGCCTGGATCAGGCAATGCTCTTTCGATGCACCAGCATAGACGTCACACTTTTCCTTGGCCACGTCGTAGTTGGCATCCAGCTTTTCGCTGGCCGCATCGCTGCGCGCTTCGGCTGAGGTCTTGGCGGCCTTATCATGGGCAGCAGCCGACTTACCCTTAGCCTTGGTATTGGCATTCCAGATCTTCATCTGTGCCTCTGCATCTGCCTTGGCCGACACTTCGGCGGCTTCGGCTTCTTTCACGCAGACATCCTTGCGATTGGAGGCCAGATCATCACAGCGCTCCTTGGCTACTGCATATTCAGCATCAATCTTGGCAACACGCGCCTTGTAATGATGCTTAGAGGTTGGCTCACGGCGAGCCTCCAGCTCGGTCATTGCAATATCTTCACGTCCCTTGGCTTCCAAGATGCAGATGTCCTTAGCGTTACCGCTGAAAGGGCCACACTTTTCGCGATCAGTACGCAGTTCGGTCGCGATCTTTGCCTTGGCCTCGGCATAGTCCTTCTTGGAAACGCTGTCTGCCATTGCGAGCGGTGCCCAGGCTAGGCTCAGTGCCAATACGGTCATGTTGAATTTGTTCATGGTGGTTCCCTTAGGTCATCGGTTTGAGCACATGTACGAGACATGCAGCCGGCCAAGATTGCGCTGCGTACTGCCTGCGCCCGTGGTCACGATGCAAAATGCATCTGTGTTGGCTCCGATGTGCCGAGAATAGATTTGAGCAAGCCTGCCGTCTGTCTGCTGGCGAACATATAAATAAGGCGGCCACTATGTTCGTTAGCGTACATACTGACAATCCGCGTAGCTATGTCGTGCGCTCACATTCACCGGGTAAGCCTATGCTCAGTCTTAACGACCCGCGCCAGAATCACCTTCTCGCCGTATTGCCTGCCGCCGATTACAACCGCATTGCCCCAGAGCTTGAGCCGATCACCATGGTGCTCGGCGAAGTGCTCTATGAATCGGGCATGCAAATGCGCCACATGTATTTCCCCACGAACTCAATCGCTTCCTTGTTGTATGTCATGGAAGATGGGGCTTCTGCCGAAATTGCCGTCGTTGGCAATGAGGGCGTCGTTGGTGTGTCACTGTTCATGGGCGGCGAAACCACACCCAGCCGCGCTGTCGTACAAAGTGCTGGTCAGGCATTTCGGGTCCGTGGGCAGATCATGAAAGATGAGTTCAATCGCTCAGGTCCCATGCAGCACTTGCTGCTCCGCTACACACAGGCCTTGCTTACGCAGATGGCACAAACGGCAGTGTGCAATCGGCATCACACACTTGATCAACAGCTCTGTCGCTGGCTGCTCCTCAGCTTTGATCGTTTGCTGACCAATGAGCTGGTGATGACACAAGAGCTGATTGCCAATATGCTCGGGGTACGGCGTGAAGGGGTTACAGAAGCCGCTGGGAACTTGCAGCGCAAGGGCCTGATTTCCTATCAGCGCGGTCATATCCGACTGCTAGACCGCCCCGGTCTGGAAGCGCGCGTTTGTGAATGCTATGCAGTGGTCTATGAAGAATTTAAGCGCTTGCTGCCTGACACCCAGGCGCGCTAGGCGCGCACTGGGAGTTGGTCTTACTTGCGTTGCATGGCTAGGCCGATCAGGGCACCCGTTGCGATAGCGATGCCAATGGATGACCACGGATGGGCGCGGACATGACAGGTGCCGGAGGCCAACGCCTGTTTGCCGGCATCTAATGTTTCTTCCTGTACAACACGTGCCTTACTCAAGGCGGCATCCAGCAACTGCATACCGCGGGCACGCGCCTCATCGGCCTTTTCACCGGTGAGGTCGGCCGCCGACTGCAGTACTGCCTGCGCGTCTGTCACCAGGGTATTAAGTTCATGGCTGATCGTGGGTGTCTTATTAAAATTGAACATGGTTTTTTCCTTAAGATTAGGTAAATCGGTCTGGGCGGATTGCAAAGTTTTGATCCACTTACGCCAGTAGGTCGCGCATATCGTCTGCATGCTCTTCCTCCTTGGCCATGATGCCAACCAGCATGTGCCGCGTAGTTGGGTCTGCCTCGCCTATCGCTGCAATCATCAGTCGATAGGACTCGATGGCGACTCGCTCGGCAATTAAGTTGGCACGGATCATGGCTTCGATATCGTCGGCATCGTCGTACTCGGCATGACTCCGCGCCACCAGCGTGGCGGGGTTGAAATCAGGTTGGCCATTGAGCTGAACAATCCGCTCGGCCAACTGATCGGCATGTAACTGCTCCTCCTGCGCGTGCAGGAGAAACTCCTGCTTGATCGGGCCGTTCTGCAAGCCATTGGCGGTGTGGTAGTGGCGCTTGTACCGCAGAATGCATACCAGCTCAGTGGCCAATGCTGCATTCAACATCGCAATCACCTCAATCCGCTTAGCCTGATAGCCCGCAGTGACGGCACCATCATCAATATTTTTAGCCGCCGCACGAATGGCATCGGTATCGATTCCTGTGTGCGGCATTGATGTGACGTTATGCATAAGACACGCCCGCTTTCATGATCTTCACGATCACTGACTCAACGCGGGCCAACGCGGCCATTCTCATCTGAGAGCACAATCTCGACCCGACGATTGAGCTGACGATTCGGGCTGCTGTTGTTGTCAGCCACCGGAAACTCTTCGCCATAACCGCGGACGGCAATACGCTCACGTGCCACCCCCATGTCGGCCAGTGTCATACGCACCGCATCAGCACGACGCTCGGACAGTGCCTGGTTATGCGCGGTACTCCCGGTGCTATCGGTAAAGCCTTCAATCAACACACTGCGTTGCGGATTTTGTTGCAACACTTGGGCTAGCTTCTGGGCAGTGCGAGCGCCTTCGGCATTTAGATTCGATTGATCGGTGCCAAACAGTACATCGCCAAAGGTAATCACAATGCCACGCGGGGTTTGCTTGGCGCGCATATCACTCAGCTGCGCTTCGAGCTGTGCATTACGAGCTTGGGCATCCTGCGCCACCATGCGGACTTGGGCATTTTCTTGGGCACGCTGTTGCAGCAGTACCTGATCACGCTCACGGCCACTGTTGGCAATGCTGGCTTCGGCGGCACGGCGCTTGGCGACTTCCTGTGCATAGGCGACTTTCTGACGGGCCACGTAAGCGAGCTGGTCGATCTTGCCAACGCTGTCGTCATTGGTGGCGGCCTGATTGGCCTGCTGCAACGATTCACCGGCCTGGCGCAGCTCCATCACCGCATAGGTGCCGACATTCGGCTCGCGCTCAGCTTGGGCGTAGTCATAGCGTGCCTGATCAAGCAAGGCGGTGGTTTTTGGCATTGAACTACAGGCGCCAAGCAGGGCTGTGATGAACAGCAGGGGCAGCATCAATCGATTGTTTTTCATGTCTCAATCCTCAAAAGGGATACGGCAACAAACGCCCTGCGGATGCAAGGCGTTCGATAAAGATCACGGGTTGGCGCGATTCAGTTCGTTACGCAGGACACGGATGTCGTTCTGCAAGGCATCGGATGCGATCTGAGCCTTGGTTGAGGTTGCCTTTGCCTGAGCCAACTTGGCGTCGGCCTGTGCCTGATTGGCGAGCTCACCCGCTAGCTTGTAGTCCTTTGCCGCCATGGCCTTGTTGGCGAGTGCAAGCTTTTCGCGGGCAGCACTCATTTCATCTGGCGCATATTGCATTCCGCCGGCGCCAGCGGCGCTCTGCACTGCGGCTGCGGATACGGCCACATCCGCCGTTGCGGGGGTTTTAAGGCTGCTACAGCCGCTCAGTGTTGCAACGGCCAGTAGCGTCACACCCGTGGTCAGAATGAAAAAGGGCTTACTTACTTTGAGGGTCATCATCGTTCTCCAGTGAATGGCGGGGTAGATCCCCCGTTGCTGAAGTCCGTTGTAGGCTGGATTCACAAGCACCTCTGTTCGCTGACGAACACAAGGCAGATTTAAGTCCGGCAGGTCATCCAGACTTATGTGCGCCACCGTCCCGACAACCGGGTATTGAGCCTGCAGGCTGACTGAACTTGAATCCGCGCAGCCTCTGTGATCACGGATATCGAGCTCTCAGGGAGTCGCCGTGTCTGCTATTGCATCTGTACCCAATGCCAATCGTTTAATTGCCAGCTTACCGCGCAAGGACTGTCAGCGATTTTTGGCCAGCTGTGATGAGGTCACACTCAGCTTTGCAGACGTGCTGGTCGAACCGGGTGAGCGTATTCGGCACGTCTACTTCCCAACGCACAGCTTCATTTCAATGACCACGCCAATAGATGGGCATAGCAGCCTTGAAGTCGGATTAATCGGCGATGAAGGCATGCTCGGCATCTCACTGATACTCGGTGTCGACACATCGCCGTTACACGCGTTGGTGCAAGGTGCAGGGACAGCATTGCGCATGACAACACCGGTCTTCCGCCGTGAACTGGCGCAAAGTGTGGCGCTGCAAACGAGCCTCAAGCGCTATCTCTACATCGTACTCAGTCAACTGGTACAAACCGCAGCCTGCACGCGCTTTCACGTTGTGGAGCAACGGCTCGCACGCTGGCTATTGATGACACAGGATCGCGCGCATGCGGATGAGTTCCACATGACACAGGACTTTCTGGCGTACATGCTTGGGGTGCGACGTGTGGGTGTAACCAAAGCCGCGTCGGCACTGCAGAAACTAAATTTGATCAGTTACCGCCGTGGCAACATTCACATTCTTGACCGCCCTGGCCTACGTGCAGCGGCCTGTGAATGCTACGAAGCCGACAAGGCCAGTTATGAGCGGATTCTTGGCTAGACGGGATGAAAACGGATTAGTGTGTTCGCAGCTTGTGGTTAAGCCAAATCAGCTTGGCGAACAGCACCATGGCGCCGGCCTGATGAAGTGAGGCGAGAGAGACGGGTACATGGTGCAGCAGCGTTGCGATACCCAGTGACACCTGTATGACCAGCATGCCGAGCATGGCATTCGCCGCGCCCCGCGCCTGCGGCGCATCGCGTTGTACCTTCCACCACAATGCGGGCACCAGCAACATCAGCACATACGCGATCATGCGGTGATCAAACTGCACGGTGGTGATGTTGTTGAAGATGTTCAGCCACCATGGGTCGAGGACAAACAAATCAGCCGGAATGAAATGGCCGTTCATCAAGGGGAAGGTGTTGTAAGCAAGACCCGCGCGAATGCCAGCAACAAAGCCGCCGGACAGCACCATGACGGAGACAACGGCCAGCACCCACAGGGCCAAGCGACGCACACCCGCGGGCGTCGCCGGATCATCACTACGCTCACGCAGCAAACCCAGTGCAGTCCAGAGCATCAAGCCGAAAACAAGGAAGGCCATGCCGAGGTGGGCGGTCAGACGGTACTGACTGACGCGCACATCGTTCACCAGCCCGCTCTTGACCATGTACCAGCCCATGGCGCCTTGCAAACCACCGAGGATAAGAAAGCCAACGAGCTTCCACTTGTAGCCTTGGGGGATGCGGCCGCGCACCCAAAACCACACCAACGGGATGAAAAAGACCAAGCCAATGACGCGGCCGATCTGACGGTGCGCCCACTCCCACCAGAAGATGAACTGAAAGCCAGCCAGATCCATGTCGTGATTGACCTGATGGAACTGTGGAATCTGCTTGTATTTCTCGAACAGGATCAGCCAGTCTTCATGGCTGAGTGGTGGAATCGCGCCAAGGAGCGGCTGCCATTCGACGATGGACAAGCCAGACTCGGTCAGGCGAGTGACTCCGCCCACCACCAGGGTGCAAAACACCAAGGCACAGCAAATAAGCAACCAGATCGCAATCGGCTTGCGGCTGGCGTGGGAGGCGGAGAGCGAGAGGGATTTCATGGGCTTGATTATACGGTGCAGTCTGGCTTTGGCATGGACAGGCCGGCGCGGCAAGGGTTCCCGCATGCTATCCTTTTGGGTCAAATAAAGGCTGCATCATGGAAACCCGCAATCACCCCAACGACACCCCTTTTTACCAACCCACCGGCGATGAAATCGAGCTATTCGAACGCGCTTGGCGCAATCGACTACCGCTGCTGATCAAGGGCCCGACTGGCGTCGGCAAAACCCGTTTTGTCGGCTATATGGCCGCCAAGCTGGGTTTGCCCTTGTACACCGTGGCTTGCCATGACGATCTGACCGCCGCCGACTTGGTTGGCCGCCACTTGATTGGTGATGGCACCACCTACTGGAGCGATGGCCCCCTCACCCGCGCGGTGCGCGAAGGTGGTATTTGCTACCTTGACGAAGTGGTGGAAGCCCGCAAGGACACGACCGTGGTGCTGCACCCACTCGCGGATGACCGTCGCGTGCTGCCGATTGATCGCACTGGCGAAATTTTGCAGGCGCCGCCCTCATTCATGCTGGTGGTGTCGTACAACCCCGGCTACCAAAACTTCCTCAAGGGCATGAAGCCATCGACCCGTCAGCGTTTTGTGTCGCTGCGCTTCGACTTCCCCGCCGCTGCGCAGGAAGAGGCCATTCTGGTCGGCGAAACCGGCTGCAGCGTTGATCTGGCCAAGAAGATTGTTGCCATCGGCCAGCAGTTGCGTGCGCTCAAGGATGTGGATCTGGAAGAAGTCGCCAGCACACGCCTGCTTGTATACGCTGCCACCTTGATTAATGACGGCATGGACCCAACCAGTGCCTGCAAGGCTGCGCTGGTGGAAGGCCTCACCGATGATGCAGAAATCGCCGAAGCGCTGCTGCAAGTCATCCACGCCGCCTTCGATCAGTAAACCATGCGCATCGTTGCGGCTTTCGTTCTCCTGCTCGCCTTGCTGGCTTGGCTGGCGCCGACCATTCGGGCGTTTCGCAATGGCAAGGTCAGGCTCGGTCTGATCGGGCTGGCCAGTGGCCCACTCGCCGTCGGCCTCTATTTGCTCGACCGTCATCCTAATGTTGCTATGGGTGTGTTCGTTGCCCTGATGATCGGCGGCAGCGTGATCTGGCGTTTGGCGCGCAAATAAAGTCGGCAAGTCGTTACTTCCATGGCTGAAGCAAACATCTATCCTGACGCCGTCGTGGCCTTGCGCGACATCGAGCGCACCGCCGGTACGCTCTATCGCGCCCTCGGCCGCGATGCCGGGCTGCGTGTTGCCGCGACCGATGTACAACTGGGCGCCTTTCTGCAGCAAGACACCTTGCGCCTGCCGCAATGGCTGGCCTCCTATCCGGAGCGCCGCCTCAATCGCGAGCTGTACTACTGGCTGATCGCGCTGGCCGCGAATTTTGAAGATAACGTCGAGATACCGCTCGACGCGCGTAATGCACAAGCACGTGAGCGTACCCTCGCCGCCCACCCCGGCTGGTGCCGCCGCTTCGATCGTCTGCTCGCCGCAGCGGCAGACCCGGCAGCCCTGCAACTGCGCGATGCCCCCCCGCAGGAAGTGGCCGCAGCGGCAAAAGCCGGCGTGCGCAAAGCCACCGCAGCCACAGATGGTGGGGTTGAGCGCGAGCATCGCTCGAACAAACGCGACACCATCATCCACACGGTCAAGCTCGACAAGCCGTCGGCAATCACTGAATTCATCAAGGTTCAGGACACCGAGGCCAAAAAGCCGGACGCCAACGTCAACCAGAGCGAAAGCGTGAACCCCACGGCGATGGGCCGTGATGGTTCAACCGTCAGCGCACGCCTGCGCTTGGATGTGGAAATGCCGCCGAGTGGGCATGAAGACATCATCATCGGCCCCGGCATTCCCGTGGATGAATGGGATTACCGCAAACACATGCTGCTGCCGGGCCACTGCCGTATTCAGGAACTGGTCGGGCGTCATGAGGGCGGCCTGCTACTGCCCGAACATCTACGCAAGCATGCGTCCCGTCTGAAGCAGCAGTTCAGCGCCCTAATCCCGCAGCGTCACTGGCTCAAAGGCCAACCGGATGGTTCGGAGCCGGACATTGATGCCTGCGTGCGCTTGTATGCAGACCATAAGGCAGGCAGCCGCGAGATGGGCCACGATGTGTATTTGGCACAGCAGCATCGCGAACGCGACCTTTCCTGTCTGGTATTGGCCGACCTATCGCTGTCGACCGATGCGTGGGTCTCTCACAATCAACGCGTGATTGATGTCATTCGTGACAGCTTGATGCTGTTTGCCGAAGCCCTCACCGCCACGGGCGACAAGTTTGGCCTCTATGGCTTTTCCTCGCAGCGCCGCGAGCAGATACGCTTCCACCGTCTCAAAGAATTCAACGCGCCCTATGATCCGATTGCACGTGGGCGCATTGCGGGCATTAAGCCCGGCTTCTACACACGTATCGGCGCAGCGATTCGCCACGCCAGCAGCATCTTGGAAAAGCAGGAAAGTGCGATGCGTGTGCTGCTCGTCCTCACAGACGGCAAGCCGCATGACATCGACTATTACGAAGAGCGCTATGGGATTGAAGACACCCGCATGGCGCTGATGGAGGCAAAGAAGAAACGCATCAAACCCTTCTGCGTCACCATCGACCGCGAGGGCTCGCACTACTTGCCACATCTGTTCGGCGTGAATGGCTACACCGTATTGCGCCGGCCCGAAGAACTGAGCAGCAAATTGCCGATGCTGTACGCGCAGCTAACCGGGCAGAACTAAAACCAGTCAGCGTCGTTACAAACAACAAAGGCACCCAAGGGTGCCTTTGTTGTTTGCGTTATATCTCAATCTGCGAGCCCAGTTCAACTACCCGATTGGGCGGAATCTTGAAGAAGGCGGTGGCTGGATCAGCGTTGCGGAACATCCACTTGAACACCACTTCACGCCACGGCGCCATGCTGCGAATCTTCTTGTTCGAGATGATGATTTCACGCGACAGGAAGAATGAGGTTTCCATCGGCGCGTAGTTCACACCATACTCGCTACACATGCCCAATGCAGCCGGCACATCGGGCTCGTCCTTGAAGCCGAAACGCACGATGACCAGATTAAAGCCATGTTTGAGGGTATGCACTTCAACGCGATCAATCTCAGGCACGTGCGGTACATCTTCCATCTGCACATTGAGCATGATGATGCGCTCGTGCAGCACCTTGTTGTGCAAGAGGTTATGGAGCATGGCACGGGGCACGCCGTCAGGATTTGGCGTCATGTAAATGCCGGTGCCTTCAACACGATGCGGGCCACCGTAATCCAAGCTTTCAAGGAAAGCATTCAGCGGCATCGCATCCTGACGTAGCTTATCGAGCAGCAAAGCACGCCCACTGCGCCACGTGCTGAGTACAGCAAAGACTGACAGTCCAAGCACCAGCGGGAACCAGCCACCATCCAGAATCTTGGTAGCACAGGCAGCGAAGAAGGCGATATCCACGCTCACAAACAAAATCAGGAAAGCCCCTGCCTGCCACCAATTCCACTTCCACAAACTACGCACCACGATGAAGGCCAGCACAGTGTCGATCATCATCGTCAGCGTGACCGCGATGCCATACATAGCGGCCAAATTGGATGAGGTCTGATAGGTCAGCACCAGCAACACCACAGCAATCAATAGGAGCCAGTTGATATTGGGAATGTAGATCTGCCCGATCTCACGCTCTGAAGTGTGCAGTACCTGAATACGTGGGCAGTAGCCCAGCTGCATGGCCTGGCTGGTGAGCGAAAAAGCGCCTGAGATCACGGCCTGTGAGGCAATCACGGTGGCACAAGTGGCCAACCCTACCATCGGGTACAGCAGCCATTCCGGCACCAGCATGAAAAAGGGGTTCCGTACGGCCTCTGGATTATCGAGCAGCAATGCACCCTGCCCCAGATAGTTCAGATACAGCATAGGGAAAACATAGCAAAGCCATGCGTACATGATGGGCCGCCGACCAAAATGGCCCATGTCCGCATACAGCGCCTCCCCCCCGGTGATGGCCAGCACCACCGCCCCCATGGACAGGAAGGCAGCGAACGGTTCGTGAATGAAAAAGTTAAATGCGTACCAAGGGTTGATCGCTGCAAGGACTGCCGGGTGTTCAATCACATTCAGCAGCCCCAGCCCCCCCAGCGTGGCAAACCAAAACATCATGACGGGGCCAAACAAGGCAGCCACGCTCGCCGTGCCTTTACGCTGTACAAGGAACAGGGCAATCAGAATGCCAATCGTGATGGGCACCACATAAGGCTTGAACATTGGCGTCGCGACTTCCAGCCCTTCAACAGCTGAAAGCACCGACATGGCGGGAGTAATCACCGCATCGCCGTAGAACAGGGCGGCACCGAAGATGCCCAACACAGCGATCAGCCAGGCCAGCCGCGGGTTGCCTTGGGCGGTACGCAAGGCCAGCGCGGTAAGCGCCATGATGCCGCCTTCACCGCGATTATCGGCGCGGGTAATAAAGAGCACGTATTTGAGCGAGACCGTAATCGTCATCGCCCAGAAAGCCATCGACAGGATGCCCAACAAATTGTCTGGCGTCAGGGCCAATGGGTGATGCCCATTGAACACTTCTTTCATGGTGTAGAGGGGGCTGGTACCAATGTCGCCGTACACGACACCCATGGCTGCAAGCGCCATACCGCCTAGGCTTGCCTTATGGCTTGAATCGGAAGACAAGAAACCTCCGGTAAATCTGCCCGCAAAAGGGCGTTGCTACATCACGGAAGAAACACAAAAGAAGACGTGCGGGCTGTCATTCATATGCACCCCGGTGGGGCCGAATTATACGGGGAATGCGCAAATAAAGTCCCAATCGCTAACGGTACAAGGCGCTGATTCGACATCAAAACAACGCTTGCGCAATTGACTATGCGCAATGCCCTTGCTAGCGGTATGGGTTCATCTGATGCCCCTGTCCAAGATAAAGAAAAACCTCGTTCTGGCTGGCTTTCTGAGGTCGATAACGATAAGGTTCGGCTTTTAAAGACCTTGTTTTGGGCAGCCAAAATTCGGGTTTAATTTTTTTGGTGTAAGTGCATGGAAATCAAGGTCAATTTTCTCGACAAGCTGCGTCTTGAGGCGAAGTTCGACGACTTTACGGTCATTGCTGATCAGCCGATTCGCTACAAGGGCGATGGCTCAGCGCCAGGGCCCTTTGACTACTTTCTCGCCTCGTCAGCGCTGTGTGCGGCCTATTTCGTCAAGCTCTACTGCGAAACCCGCAACATTCCGACCGACAACATCCGCCTCTCGCACAACAACATTGTTGATCCGGAAAACCGCTACAAGCACACCTTCAAAATTCAGGTCGAGCTGCCAGCCGATATTTCAGACAAAGACCGTCAGGGCATCTTGCGCTCAATCGACCGTTGCTCGGTCAAGCGCGCCGTACAAGCGGGCCCGGAGTTTGTTATCGAGGAAGTCGAAAATCTCGATGCCGATGCGCAAGCCTTGCTGACCTTGAATCCCGGAACTGAAGCAAGAACCTACATTCCTGGCAAGGATTTACCGCTGGAGCAGACCATTACCAATATGTCTGCGGTGCTGGCCAACCTTGGCATGAAGATCGAGATCGCGTCTTGGCGCAACATCGTGCCCAATGTGTGGTCGCTGCATATCCGCGACTCACACTCGCCCATGTGCTTTACCAATGGCAAGGGCGCAACCAAGGAAAGCGCGCTCGCCTCGGCGCTGGGCGAGTTTATCGAGCGCACCAACTGCAACCACTTTTACAACGACCAGTACTGGGGTGAGGAGTTCGCCAATGCAGAATTCGTGCACTACCCCGACGAGCGCTGGTTCAAGCCGGGCAAGAAGGATGCGCTGCCCAAGGAAATCCTCGACGAGCATTGCCTCGCCATCTACAACCCCGATGGTGAGCTGCGCGGCTCGCATCTCTACGACACCAATTCCGGCAACACCGAGCGCGGTATCTGCTCGTTACCCTATGTGCGCCAGTCGGATGGCAAGGTGGTGTACTTCCCCACCAATCTGATCGACAACCTGTTTCTCAGCAATGGCATGAGTGCTGGCAATACACTGGCCGAGGCACAGGTGCAGTGCTTGTCAGAAATTTTTGAACGCGCGGTGAAGCGCGAAATCCTTGAAGGTGAAATCGCATTGCCAGACGTGCCAGCGGCCGTGCTGGCCAAATATCCCAGCATCGTCGCCGGCATACAGGGGCTGGAAGAGCAGGGTTTTCCCGTGCTGGTTAAAGACGCCTCACTCGGCGGGCAATACCCGGTGATGTGCGTCACGCTCATGAACCCGCGCACCGGCGGCGTGTTTGCCTCCTTCGGTGCGCACCCCAGCTTTGAAGTCGCGCTCGAACGCAGCCTCACCGAGCTTTTGCAAGGCCGCAGTTTCGAAGGCTTGAATGATCTGCCGCGACCGACGTTTGAGAGCAACGCCGTCACCGAGCCCAACAACTTTGTCGAACACTTCATCGATTCCAGCGGTGTTGTGTCCTGGCGCTTCTTCAGCGCCAAGGCTGACTACGATTTTGTGGAGTGGGACTTCTCCGGCCACGGCACAAATGCCAATGCGGACGAAGCTGCCACGCTGTTTGGCATCTTGTCGGGCATGGGCAAAGAGGTCTACATGGCTGTTTATGACCAGCTGGGGGCAACAGCCTGCCGCATCTTGGTCCCTGGCTATTCCGAGGTCTACCCCGTCGAAGATCTGATCTGGGACAACACCAACAAGGCGCTGCAATTCCGCGAAGACATTCTCAACCTGCACCGTCTAGATAACGCTGCCCTGCAAGCGCTGCTTGAACGTCTGGAAGACAGCGAGCTGGACGACTACACCGACATCATCACGCTGATTGGCGTTGAGTTCGATGAAAACACCGACTGGGGCCAGATGACGATTTTGGAGTTGAAGCTGCTGATCAACCTTGCTCTGCGGCAATTTGAAGACGCCCACGACCGCGTGCAGACCTACTTGCAGTACAACGAAAATACCGTTGAACGCGGCTTGTTCTATCAGGCTTTGAATGTCGTACTAGAAGTGGTGCTGGATGATGAGTTGGAACTGGCTGATTACGAAACGAATTTCCGCCGCATGTTTGGCAACCCGCGCATGGATGCGGTGCTTGGCTCGGTCGATGGTAGCGTGCGTTTCTTTGGTCTCACGCCAACCAGCATGAAGCTGGAAGGGCTGGACAGGCACCAGCGCCTGATCGACAGCTACACGAAGCTACATACAGCGAGAGCGAAGTCTGCTCAGGCGAAGACTGAAAACAACTACTGAATCACTGAAACAAGTTCAGTGGTGCCGAGACCGGGACTCGAACCCGGACACCTTGCGGCGGCGGATTTTGAAAAGGCCAAAAATATTAGCCTTTTTTATCCATAGTAATCAGTGCATTACCTTGTGCCGCCTGTAAAGGGCCATTTTGTGCACGGCATTGCGAATGGAGTTGTACAGGGGTTTTTGGGAAATTCTGGGACGAATCAACTCTCGGAGACAACCTGATGACCCGTATCGAAAAAGGAATCTACAAACGCGGCCCGTACTCTTTCCAAGCAAAAGTGCGGGTGGGCTCCATTACCGTCACAGCGACCTTTGACACACTCGCTGAGGCACGAGCCTATCGAGATAAGACTAAGGCCGATATTGCGCTAGATCCCAACGCAAAACTCGTACTGGAAGCCCGTGTGAAGAAACGCGAGGCTGAGGCGCTGACCTTAGATCAGGCTCTGCAGCGCTACGAGACAGAGATCACAGCTACAAAGAAGAGTGCCGTAAAGGAGAAATCCAGAATAGCCAAGCTGCGGCGGTCCAAGCATGTGCACAAAAGCTTTTACCGAGTCAGCCCGGAAGACATCCTAGCGATCCTGGCCGAGATCCGACACGAGCAAGCAGGCCCCAAGCAGGGGCTCCCGGTCTCCGATACCACCAAGCGACTGTACGCCATGCTGCTCAGCCACCTATTCAACATCGCCCGCAAGCGCTGGCGGTTGAGGATAGACAATCCTGTAAGACTCATCGAGCTACCAAAGCCAGGTGCCTCTAGGACGCGCCGACTTGAGGGCGACGAAGAGAATCGCCTGTTTCGAGAGCTTGCCAAGGGCAAACAAGCCGCAATCATGGTCCCGCTCTTCCGCTTTGCCATCGAGACCGCAGCCCGCCTGGGCGAACTACTCAAATTGGACTGGTCAGATATCAAGACGAGTGAGCAACAAGGCACCATGCTGCTGCGCGACACAAAAAACGGTGAAGACCGGATCGTGCCGCTTACACAAGATGCTGTCATGCATCTACGCGCTCTGCCCAGCCCTATCAAAAGTGGCAGGGTGTTCCCAGTACAGGAAAAGAATGTCCGGGACGCCCGTAACTTTGCGCTGGCCAGGGCAGGAATCAAGGATTTCCGATTCCATGATCTCAGACATGAGGCGACGAGCAGGTTTTTTGAGCTCGGCCTAGACAGTATGGAGGCTTCGGCCATTACCGGGCACAAAACCTTGTCGATGCTAAAGCGCTATACGCACCTACGGCCCGACGATTTAGCTAAAAAAATGAATAAATACATTGAGATGCGATATGAAGCCACAAAAACAAGCCCATCACAAAATCAATAAACACCATCTTTACACTACGTGTAAAGATGGTGTATCATTCGCACAAAGCACACTCTCATACTCACCGTAATGGATGTTGAATTCGATAACGAGGATTTAGACCGCCTTGAAACTGACCCTCAGTATTCAGCCGGATTCCCGCAGGAGATCGTTCGTGCCTTTCGTAAACGCATGCAGCAAATCAGGGCCGCCCACGATGAGCGAGACTTCTATGCAGCCAAGGCTTTACGCTTTGAACGACTCAAGGGAGATAGAGAAGGGCAGTGCTCGGTTCGTCTGAACCTACAGTGGCGCCTCATCCTCGAAATAAGGGGCGAGCATCCATGCAAGGTCATCGGAATTGTAGAGATTGTCGATTATCACTAAGAATGAGAATGGAGAGATCATGAACGCACGTATCCCTGCTGAGGTATTTCCACCAGGAGAGTTTCTGCGGGAAGAGCTGGAAGAGCGGGAATGGACCCAGCAGGAGCTCGCGGACATTCTCGATCGGCCTGCTCGCCTTGTTAGCGAACTAATTTCTGGCAAGCGCGCCATCACACCGGAAACGGCTCGAGGACTAGCTGCTGCATTTGACACATCCGCTGAGTACTGGATGAACCTCGAAAGCCAATATCAGTTATCAAAAGTAAAAACCACCCACGATAACGTTGCTCGTAAAGCACACCTGTATAGCAAGTTTCCTGTGCGGGAAATGCTTCGTCGCGGGTGGATTCGCGCGAGCGAAAATCTTGACGTACTGGAACAACGTTTCTGCGAATTCTTCGACATCCCATCTATTGATGAGGTGCCAACTCTTATCCATCATGCAAAGAAAACGCATGTTGCGATGGATGCCACACCATTACAAATGGCATGGCTCTTTCGGGTCCGTAGCATGGCCGCGCAGCAGCAAGTACCCGCTTATTCAAAAAGTAACTTGCTAGCTGCAATAGAGAAGCTCAGTGCTCTTATATTGGCTCCAGAGGAAGCGCGCCATGCTCCACGGATCCTAGCAGAAGCAGGGGTGCGGCTAGTCTTTGTAGAACCAATGCCTGGCTCTAAGTTAGATGGCGCTTGTTTCTGGCTAGATGACGACAAGCCAGTAATAGGTATGACTCTACGCTTTGATCGTATTGATAATTTTTGGTTTGTTCTCCGCCATGAAATCGAACATGTCTTGCAAGAGGATGGCAAGTCTGGTGACCCTATCATTGACATAGAGGTCGGCAATGAAGGGGAGAACCTACCTGAGTGTGAGATACGCGCAAACAAGGCTGGGGCAGATTTCTGCGTTCCGCCCGATCAGTTAGAAAACTTTATTGCTCGAGTACAACCGTACTTCTCTGAACAAAAAGTGATTTTGTTTTCTCAGCGGATCAATGTACATCCCGGTCTAGTCATTGGACAACTGCAGCGCAGGCTGGGAAGGCATGACTTTCTGCGTAAGCATCAAGTAAAAGTACGCTCTTACGTACTGCCATCAGCTGATGTCGATGGTTGGGGTTCGTTTTCCGAATAAAGGAGGCTCAAATGAGTGCTTATTCAAACCAAGTAAAGGCATACCTTGAACGTTATCAATCAGAGATTGCCGGGGAAGATGGTCTTATTGATCCTCACGCCGTCGCTGAGTGGGCCTACAAGAACGGCCTACATAAACCTAGCTTAAAGACGGTCATAGATGCGATCGCAGCCGATATAGCTCAAGTATTTCGGGAGGAATATCGAACCGATTCCCTTGGTCAGCGCTATCGCGCCAAGCATGCAGTTCGCTCAAAACAGGGGAATAAGACTATGTCCCTTTGGGCAGACATGGACGATAGCAGGGCTCCCCAAGAGCATTTTGTTCGGTCCTTTGCTCAACGGCGTCAACAGATCGTTGGTGATTGCTTTCAATTGAAGACTGATGTGGATGTTTATAACAATAAGCATCCTAGCCAACAGCCTATACAGATTCCTCTAGACTTCACGTATGACGTTGAAGAACTTCAAATACCGTTCATGAGAAAAGCGGCATAGCCTCAAGATAGTTGCCCGCAATAGGTCGCCGAATGTGGGACCTATTGAATACCGCAACTTAGCCGCATTCTATGAAAGAAAAAGGCCGCCCTCGGGCGGCCAATGCGTTCAAATGCGGCAAGGTTGCTACATTCTCAGCGCCCTGCTCCGGGGCGTGATGGCTGACTGATGTCGTGCGCCATTCCTTTCTCCCTCGCTGTGCGTGTCCGTTCGCGCAGAATCTCCCCGCTATTCGTGTAGATCTTCACTTCGTTGGTCGTGCGGGTCAGATCGGTGTAGAGCGCTCGATGGTCGGTCGTGATGCTGTTTGTGTCCTTCTCGATCAGCAAGTTATTTGCACCTAGCCCTTGGGCACTGTGGCCAGTTGCAGCGTACCCGTGGGCGAGTGCCACAGGCTTCTGCGAGGCATCAAGCTGAACCAGATTCCCGTTGTCCATCCGGACACGTAACTTGCCGTCCTGGATAGCCTCAACGGTACCGCGCTCATTGTTCTGCACCTTAAGCTCACGGTCGTTAGCCAATATCCGGACACGGTCACCAGCGGACATCTCGCGATGCTCTAGGCTACCAATGGTGATGCCCTTCGAGCTCAGCTTCGCAGGCTGGAACTCAATCGTCTCTCCAGACTTGCCAAGCACGACACGATCAGGCTTTACTGCCTCGATCTGCCACACCTCGCCCTTCCGTACGCCCAGACTGTCGTAGTCCCTTTCAAACCGAACCTGCCCGCCTAGGGCATAGGCGCTGATCTGTTTTTTTTCGGCAGCTGTATGGTCGCCTCGCTCGAAGACTTGGATCATTTCGCCTTTGCCTGCCAAGCCGATTTTTTCGCGTATCTGCTGGTTCAGTTCTCGAGTCGCGGCACGAGTCCCGGTGAGCACCAGAGTTGTCTCGCGCTCGTTTGGCGGCAGGCGCGCATAGTCGTTGGCGATTGCATCGCGCCGAGCGGCATCATCCTTGATCTCGACCAGGCGGCCAGTCCGCTCAAGCAGATCGATCGCCTGTGCCGTACGCTCACGGTCAGCGCTCAATTGTGCGGCATCCCGTACAACCTCCGGCGCATTACGCTGGCGCTGCATCGTCTTGATTTCAGCCTTGGTCATGCCCTGCTCGGCCAGCATGGCCAGCGGGCGCCCTGCTTCGACTGCGGCGTACTGCATGGAATCTCCAACCAGCAGAACTCGCGCCCCGGCCCTCTCAGCTCGCTCAAGGGCCGTCGCCATTGCCAGGCTCCCGACGAGACCAGCCTCATCAATGACAAGCAGCGTTTTGTTGTTGAGGCCATCAGTAGCGTTCGTGTCGGGGAGCCAACTCTGAATTGTCTGCGCTTGGATACCGGCTTCATCCAAGGCTTTAACCGCCGAGCCCTGCGCGCCCAAGCCGACTAATTTCCAGCCAGCCTCTTCCGACAACCCCTGCACAACGCGCATTGTCGTGGTCTTTCCGGTACCGGCCCGCCCCTCAATGCCGACCACCCGGTTTCGACCAAGAAGCGCGGTGGCCACTGCTGCAGTCTGCTCATCGCTCAAGCCGGCATCTGCTGCAGCCCGCTCAACCTTCTCCAGACTAGTGATCTCTACCACCTTGCCGCGCCCCATGGCCTCGACGCTTAGGATCCGTGTCTCAATGGCCAAGGCCGATTTGGTGGTTGCGAGTTCACGGCCATCGGAAGCTTTTCGGATAAGTATCTCGCCGACCTGCACTTGACGGGCGAGCTCCTTTTCTACTTCGGCCGTCGATGCTTGGCCGATGGCAGCCAGAAATGCGGACTCCCGAAGCTGAGTTAGCCGCACTAGGCTATCTCGCTCGGTGCAGTGCGCCTTGGCGAAATCGATGGCCTCCCTTGCTCCTACCTTATCCTGCCCACGCGTCGGCAGCCGATCCGGCACCGGGCGGAAGCGTAGGTCAATTCCTAGCGCCTCTGCGCGCCGCTCCCAATCAGCTTTTAACAGAGCTCGGTCATGCTCTTCTTTGGCATTGCGCGTCGCCAGTGCCGCCGCCTGGAGTTGCTCGGGACTGGCGGTTTCCCGGCTCAGTTTACGTTCGGCAAGCCAGGCATCGATCTGCTCACTTCGGCTGGAAAACTCCCTGATTTGCTGTGCAGTAATGTGAGCAAGCTCAAAGCCATCTTTGGTCGGCACGATCTCATAGCCGACCTCACGGAGGGTATGGGAAAGCTCTGCTTTGTATAGTGCATCCAGCTCTTTCTGATGCCTCAAGATGTCGCGGTTTTCGATGGCGCGCCACTCGCCATCAGACCTTTTCGTGGCATTCATCAGCAGGCAATGTGTATGGAGTTGCGGGTCACCGCCTCGGCTTGTCGCGTGTTCGATTGCAGCGATCACAGCGTTCCCTGTGGTCTCACTCCGCGTCGCCCCAGCTTCCGTTATGCGGGCCTGGACAAGCCCCTCTACACGGGCCATGGCCAGCTTAACCGCCTGCCTGTGAGCGTCGATAACACGCTGATCCCCATGGACCAGCGCGGCGATGGAAACGCTCTTCGGCGCCGAAACCGTCAAGTCTGTGGCGGCTCGCCGAATGGCACTCGAGGTCTCGTTCAGGTCGATGCCGTTAGGTAGGTGGCCGTGAAGCAATGCCTTGAGGTCTACGGCCTCGACCTGCCCGGCCAGACCCAGCTCGGCAGCTCCTTTGCCCAGCCAGGCTCCCGGCGGCTCGCCAGCTGTGTAGTAATCGTCTCCGGCGTAATAGTTAGATGCCTGCCCGGGACTCACATTCCTCACCGACAACATCACGTACCTCCATGGATCTTTGAAAGTTCGTCGAGGCCTTCTTTTCTTCTGGCTGATGGCGGTGGTGGAGCTGGCCGAGGAATAAAAGGAGCGACCTTGCGCGGGCCTTCCACAATCGGCAGGGTCACCTGGCAGGCATCCATTCCGGCGATCCGGAGAAAGCCAGTGCGCGGAGGGAGAGTTTGGAATTGGCTGGCCATGATGAGCGCCTGCCGAACATGGCGAACCGATGAGGATTCGGAGCGCCTTCCTTCTGACTTGGAGGTGCTTTTGTCTGCCCGGGTGAATTCAGTTTCACCAAAATCCTTTTCAAGAAACTTGGCGGTTTCGCCATCACTGGTGCGCAGTGCGATCACAGTCTGAAGGCAATTTTTCAAGAGGTCGCGGCCCGTGTCCCCCCATATCGCCTTAAGTTGGGCAGTCGTCTGGATGCCAACAATCAAGCATGCCCCCTTCTTCCGGCCCTTGCTGGCCAAGTCCAAAAGCTTCTCGACCTTGCCCAAGCTGGCAAACTCATCGGCGATGATCCATATCCGGCGTGAAAGCTGCGTTTCTTGGGAAAGAAGAGCAGTCGCAAGGATCTCCGCCGCGCAGCGACGGATAGGCTTCAGTAGCCGCGTCTGGTCTTCACGATAGGGAACCCAAAGCCAGCCATTGCCATCCGAAGTCGCCCATTCCGACACGCTAAATCCGTCCCTGCCAGCCTTCTGATCAAGCCATTGGAAACTCGTTAGACGGCCACCGATCATGGCTACGATGCTGCCCCGAAAACGCTCGTTTCCCTCCATAAAATAGGATGCCGCGGGATGCCCATGGATCAGCTTTTTGACCTCATCAGGGGTTCCCAATGCCGCAAACCTAATGAGGTCACCATTGATCGGGTTTCCTCGGCGCCAGAGGCGCTCAATGATCGCAGTCAAAACGTTCGCCGCGTGGCCGATCCAATCCCTTTCAGCCTCGTTTTCTGCCTCGCCGATTAGTGCCGCCGCTACAGCGGCGGCGTCCCATTCGTCCGACATTTCCGCAAATGGCGACCACGATTCAGAGCGCGAGTCGAGCGGATTCAGGATCGAATCACCCGTGGCCGCCCAGCCGCTCATGGCCTCCCCCCCGGCATCGAAAACGATGGCCTTCTCACCGCGGCGGCGGATGGTCTCAAGTAGTCCGTTGATAGCCAATGATTTACCGCTGCCGGGCGATCCAAGGATGGCAAAACTAAGTGACTCCAGCTCGCGGGGGACAGGTATGCCACCGAAACAAATCGCGTCTTCCAGTTCGCTATTGCGCATCTGCTTTTCAACTTTTAGCCTCACTTCCTTGGCCGTCAAAAGGCGGGCGCCTAACTCATATTTTTGCTTTCTGGATCCGGCACTACCAACTGTCAGATGCCAGGCCAAAAGACCGGCGGGGCCGGCAGGAATAAGAGCAAACAGCAGCGCCGCACTTAGGCGTTTTCGCGTTCTTGTAGTGGTCGTTTCTATGGTGTTGATTGCGCGCCAATAACGGATTTTTTGCGGGTCATTTGCTTCTCGGAGCTCCGGCGCCGGGAGGATATTCTCGTAAAAAAATATCTGCGCCTTTGCGCCCAAAAATGCCTCACCAGCGGAACCAGTAAGGGCAATCGTCAAACCGTATCCGGCCACCAAAAAAATAAGCATGGCCGTGACGCTGGCCTGTGCCAGGCGAATCAAAAAATTATCGAAACTCATCTGTCCTCCGCGATTTTTTGGACAGCGGCAACGATGCGCCGCAGAGATTCCTCATGCGCCTTTACGCCCCCCTCAAGCGCAGCCAGGCGCTGCGCCAGATCGAGGCCTTGACCACCGATAACGGCTCGCTCGATGAGAAGACGGCTCATCGTCGCGGGCGGAAACCCGGCCTCTGCAGCCAGACGCCGGATCTCCCCGGCGAGCTCGCCGGGGAGCCTGATCGTTAGTCGTTCAGCACGCATGGCGCACGCCCTCCAAAGCCTTGCCATGCAAGGCTTTCAGGCCATCAGCGGCAGCGCGCCAAAGGCGAGGGCGCACGCGCAGAAGACGCTTGTGCCCCAACGGTTTGCGGGGGCCGAAGGCCGCTGCGTGATGTGTGAGACTTTCCGAAGGAAAGGCTTGTGCCTTTCTGGGGGTGTGGGCGCAGCCCACGGTGTTGATGTCGATATTGAAAGACCTGCTATTCAGGTCTTTCATACGCATGAGCATGACTGTGATCATTTTTGATCACCCTGGCTCTGCGATTTCTTGAGCTCCTTCCTTACCAGCTTCGCAGCCGCTTCAAGTGCAGCAGCGCACACCAGATAGATGTCGAATTTGAAGCCAGCGGCTTCAGATTCTGCCTGCAGATTTTCGAGGTCGGCGGCCAGCTCGGGTGGCAGCTTGATCGTGATATTTTTTGGCTTAGGGGCCTGCGCTGAAATCGGGCGAAGGAAGATTGGTTTGGTCATGGCGTCGTCCTTGTTTGAAGTTGAGACGACACTGATTTTTTAACATGCGCGGCGAAAAGTCGCGGCGCAATGCCACGCACAAAATGGCCCTTTACGGGAGCAAAAAAAAAGCGCCGCGGCCTTCGGCCGCGACACTACGGGCCGCAGGTTGCTTTTACAACCGCTCTCGCTCTGCGGCAGCCTCTTGTTCCTTGAAGGTTTCAGGATAAAACGTGTCAAAGGTCTCGCTCGTACTTCCAACGGACACAGGCCACGGCTGCTCGCAGGGCCACGGTTCAACCATGGCCCACGGGGCAGCCACAAGGCACTCAGGAAATTCCGCGCCGGCGCCGGCGGCCGCATAAATGAAGGTCCGGGCGGTTGCGCCCTTGATCTTTTTGTATCCCCATTCTTCGCACTTTAAAAGGTCAGGATCGACCTCAACGATGGCTCCGGAGGTCGGGGATCGGTAGATAATTTTTTTCATGGATTTTTCCTTTGCGGGGGGAGGGTCTCGAGGCAGTCTTCAAGGAACTTACGTAGCGGGTCTTGCAAATACCCGCTTACATCTAGTCGCACGCCTACGGAGCGGGCGCGCTCCTTTGCGAGAATTAGAAGCTCTTCCAGCTCTGCATCGAGGTGAACTGCGATCTTTTTCTTCGGGCGCAGGGGCAGCTTGAAAGGAGAATTACTCACAGTCACCTCACTTGCGCTGGAGAGCTGAGAAAGGATTGAAACCCTTCAACTTTTCAAGGTCCTCGCGTACCGCCTGACTCCGTGATGCCGCATTTTTCTTTTGCTGGGCAGCGATTGCCTGCTCGCGTTGCTCTTCCGCAAGCTTCTTGGCCTGCGCTTGCGTTTCGACTTGGCGTGAAGTCGTCGCCATGCGCAACATGTCTGCCGATTGTCCGAGCAAGACGTTGAGCTGGGTATTCAGGAGTTGGAGACCATCGCGGCTGCCGCTGATACCACCGATGGCCGCCGCCGTGCGCTGGATGCTGTCTGCCTGGCGGGCCATCCGATCAATCTGCTGGGCCTCCTCATACCGCAGAAAGTTCAGAGCCTCACCTCGAGCCGCGTTGGCTGCGTTCGTCGCATCGACGTACCCCTGCCAAGACAAACCGGACATCGACCACTGCCGCATATGTCCCTCCATCATCGACCTGGACTTCTCAATATCGCCATAGAGTTGGGCGGCTTGGCCAGTGAAGGCACGCAATTGCGAAATGTTTTGTGAAACATCATCGACCTGGTATTTAGGAATTGCCTCGCCGAGGTTCTTTAGGTGTTCGAGCTGGCGGGCAAGTTGCATCTGTTGATTCAAAATCTGGCTAGCTCGCTGCGCCTCTGCAATGACAAGCTGTCCAGATGAGATCGTATTTTTGATGAAGTTGCTGGCGTCGAAGACAGCCCATTGGGCTGAAGCCGGCATCGAAAAAATGAGGCTTGCGGCGGCGGCTGCGAAGAGTTTTTTGAACATAGATTTTCCTTTTTAAGGGTAAAAGTTATTTCTTGGGATTGATGATGTTTCGCGCTGCAGCGACAGCGCCTCGAGCTGCGGAAACGGCGCCACTGGTTGCAGACTTTCCGTTTGCCATTCCCCTCATTGCGCCGGCAGCCGAGGAGACCTGAGAACGAACCGCAGACATCGCACCATCGCCACCGGTTGCAGATCCACTGGTGAGCCCGTTCGCAAGTTCGAAAATTTTGCTCATGAGGAAAGCTACGACGGCGGCCACGATCGTGGCCGCAATGGCAGGGGCGATGTACCCTTGTAGTGCGGCGATCTGATCGGCCCCAGACATCGCAGCAGCCGCTTTGTTGGCCTCAGCCATCCGGGTCGAAAAGTTGGCAATGCTTTGCAGCATCGCCTGCGCAATCAACAGGACCACTGCCCCGACAAACTTCGCAATGCCGGCGGTAAACAAGAATCGTAGCCAGCTCGAGAACAGCCAGCTCGTCACGCTACCGAGTAGAAGCCATGGGATAAGGACCGGACCGGCCAGTACGGCCAAAACGACCATGTATTGGGAAAGGGCGTATGAGCACGCGTACACGGCGGCTGCACCGATGAGAAGTACATTGAATCCGACTAGGACTAGCGCAGCAGCAGCCCACTCTGCGATCTGCCCTGGAGACCACCAGCTCGGAGAGAACCCCATCACGGCGTCATAGACCTGCATGGCGGCGTTTAAAAAAACAGAGAGGCCGCTACCTAAGTCAAGAGCGCCTTGCCCCGCGATCTCCTCCGCCAGCATGACAAACGATCCGTCGACGGCTTTGACGAGATCCATGTCAGTACCCGTACCCCAGGAATTCAACACCCCGAAAATGATGCCTGCCAACAGAAGTTTTCTGATGAGCCCGCCCATTACCGAGGTCACGTCGCCTTCGCTTAAAACCGTCTGCAAGCCGTACCAGCTCAGAGCGATGAGGGTGAGGATTGTGGTCAGGTTTTTGCCGTAGTCGACGAGTTTCCCGGAAATCTTCGAGACGGCTTCAGTCGCGGCAGAGAATGCCTCGCGGATGATCTCAGTTGTCCCGCCGACATCAACGCCAGCGGCAAAGGCCACGCCTGGCAGCGTCAAAAAAAGAAGAAGAATGAGGTGGTTTTTTCGCATAGGTGCCTCCAAAGTCGAGACACCATTTTTCAAGCTTCGACAAAAAAAGTCGCAGCTCAATGCCGTGCACAAAATGGCCCTTTACGAACATTTTTCTAAAATTCTGAGAAAAAAAATCGCAAAGGGCTGAGAAGAGTGAATTACTGGGTATGGGGCAAAGCCCCATGCAGACCAGCAGCCCCAAAGGCCCACAGACGATGAACCGCGCCCTATGAACGACCCCAGTAGAGGCCAGTCTTCGCGCCCTGAAGACAACTCGGCTTCTCGGTGTAATACACGCCTACCTCAAGCCCAGAGTAAGCGCCTCAAAGACGACTGATTGCCATCCGGCTGATTTCCAGTGGCCAGCGGATGATCCACAGCGTGATCATCCGACTCGTAAATTCTGATTTATTGGAAACGGTGCCGTAGTAATCACGCCACTCGACGAGGTCGCGGCTAAGCCGCCGCGTAACCAAAACCCCAAACAGAAAATACAAGAGTGCGGTAAGCACATATGCATCTGCAGCTGGCAGGAAAGCCAACAGAAGAACAAAAGAGACAGTAAGAGCGCCTACCCCCATGGCCCAACACAAAATCGCCATGGAGAGCCTTGCATGCGGTTTTAGATGGTACATAGCACCTCCTCGTTATTGAAAGTCGATGTGCCGGCCGCAAAGCACGACCATATGCATAAGCTCTATAGCCCCTGCCAACATGACACGAGCAAGCAACCTGTCGCCAGCGCGGCGATGTCGGCCGGCCTCCCAGGCTGCTACCAACGGCGTCTCAGCGGAGGCCCAGCCCAGTAGCCCGCCAGTTACGAACGGATTCACTTCGGCATCCCCCCTGCGACCTGAGTGAAACGCGATTGCAAGTTGGCGACGTTGGTTGCTTGGAATATTCATCACAGTTCTCCTTTTGTTGCTTTGAAGGCCCTGCTCTTTGGTGAGCTCCGGGGGACTGGGGGCAGCGCCCCCGGGATCTTTGGTCGTGCTGTGTTGGTTGGCGTCTTGCATGGTTCTCCTGCTTTAATCGTTGGGTTTCTGCTCTTCGGAGCCGCTCGCTTTGGGGCTGAAGAGGTCCGGCCCGAAGGGGCGGCGGGGAAAGAAGGGCGGAGCAATGACACGTGACAGACGGGAAGCCCGAAGGGCCGAGTCGAGGAATAGCGCAACCGCGTAGCGGTGAGCATATGCCGCAGATCTCGCCGACTGGCGCGAGACATTGCAGGGCCGTAGGCCCGTCTAGCCCGCCCCGCCGCAGGGCCTCGTAAGCCTTCGCGGCTCCGAAGAACAGAATCCCTGGAAAGGCTAGGCCGGCGCCAACAAGGTTCCACAGCCCCCCCATTCGCAAAGCGGATGGGGCCATGTGAGCCGCCGAAGGTGGCGATCACGACTTCCCGCCCCGTGCGGACTTCCCACGCCTGCGGGTCGCATCCATCGCCGCTTTTGCAGCAGGCGTTGGTGGCGTTCGGGTCTCTTCAGGCTGAATAGGTGCCACCGGAGGCGAGTAGCTCGGCTTTGGGCGGGATCGCGAAGGCATCCCCGCCTTCACCCAGTGCCGCAGAATCCCCTTTGCCAACGCTGCCTTGGTGGTCTTGGCAACTTGCGACTCGACCTCTTCACGAAGATCTTCCGCCCAGTCCTTAGGAACATCAACGAGCGAGGTGCCGTCGGAAAAGTTAAGGACGGTGCCGTTGTTGTTGTCTTTTATAAACCCGTCAACTTCGGAAAAACCCTTTGTGTCGGCTTTGTCGATTTTCGGGCTAACCGAGTTTCGGAAAATCCGTTTCTCGGTGTCCCCCTTGTCAGGCATGGGATTGAGCGGCGACTCTTGCGCCCAAAGATGGGCTGCGACTAGGACCCAGCATTGCCCTGCTAGCAGCCCACCCTCCCCTCGAATTTTCTCGATGCGCAGAGCTCCAACAGCCTCTAGCTCACGCATCCGCGACCGAATCGCATCTCTGCCGTCAGGTGACATCTTCGCCAGATGCCCAAGGCGAACTTCCCACCCTTCCGGCAAGTCATCCAAGAATACGAAAAGCCCACGAGCGCCGAAGGAAAGTCGGGCATCGCGTACCAACGCCCGCGGCTGTGGATCCGCCATTCTGATTTTGCCCTCATGCCGAAGCGTTCCCTTCATGCCGCTACTCGATTCTGGGTAGAGTGGCGGAGCATGATTTCAAGCTTCGTTGGTCGCCCTGGGCGACGCTTTGGTGGCGATGCTGGCATCGCAGGAGCTACGGCACCCAGCTCCGCCTCAACGATGCCGCGAGCTGCATCGATATGGGCGGCGATGTCGGCAACGGCGACGTAGCGAACGCGGCCAAAAAGGTAGGAGCGAATCGGGAACTCGCCGCGACAGGCTTGGTTCGCCGCAGTTTTTGCCTTGAGCCCAAGAAGTCGCCCAGCGGTGGACAGCGGCACCTGGACGGCGCCGCCGGTCTGCTGCAGCAAAATCTGCAGCGTAGAAAGGTGGGTCATTTTTGCCTCGATGTGGTCGAGGCCGCAATTGACTGGCAAGGCTTGGCGAGGCGGCCGGAAAGGAAGGCCAAGCGGTGCCGCTTGCCTCAGAGAGGCAAGCACGAGTCGCCAGGGGGTGGCGAATTGCGTGAGGAGTTCGGTGCGAAAAACTAGCGCCCGAAATTTGCGAGATGCTGTCTGAGTTTTAGGTCAACACAGCTGCTGACTCCTCGCCAAGAATAGCCCGATTCGTTTGAGTCCGCAATTCCGAATGGGAAAAAACGGGACAAAAAATATCGGGAATCTGCGGGAAAATCTGGGACAAAAAGGGACAAAAACCGTCCCAAAATTTCCCAAACTGGTAGGTATTCGGTGTATTCTCAAAAAACGGAATCGCCCGAAAACCATTGTGAATACTACTGGTGCCGAGACCGGGACTCGAACCCGGACACCTTGCGGCGGCGGATTTTGAATCCGCTGCGTCTACCGATTCCGCCATCTCGGCTACGAGATACAAGGTCGCGTAAAATAGCGCTCCCTTGTGGAGGGAGCGCGCATTATCCGTGAATCGCGCGCGCGACACAACCTCTGCGACACAGAAAAACACTGCCCATGTCCCTAACCCTCGACGATTTTGACTACCCGCTGCCCCCTGAACTGATCGCGCAAGCGCCGCTGGCACAACGCTCGGCCAGCCGTCTACTGGTGGTTGAGTCCCCGCTACAGGACGCGCATATCATTGACTTGCCCCAGCGCTTACGTGCCGGTGACCTGCTCGTCATGAACGACACACGCGTGCTGCATGCGCGCCTGTGCGGCCAGAAAGACAGTGGCGGCCAGGTTGAAGTGTTGGTCGAGCGGCCGCTCGACACCACCGATGTTTTGGCCCAGGTGCGCGCCAGTAAATCACCCAAACCGGGTGGAAAAATCACCCTGGAAGGCGCGCTGACGGTCGATGTGATTGAACGCATTGGCGAGTTTTACCGCCTGCGCTTTCCGGGCAATGCCGTTGAGCTGCTAGAGGAATATGGCCGCTTGCCGCTGCCGCCGTATATCGAGCACGCAGCCGGCGAGGCCGACGAGTCGCGCTACCAAACGGTGTTTGCGCGCGAAAAAGGCTCGGTTGCAGCGCCCACCGCCGGGCTGCACTTTGATGAGGCCCTGCTCTCTACCCTAAATGCTGCGGGTATCAACACCGCCTATGTGACCCTGCATGTGGGTGCCGGTACCTTTCAGCCCGTGCGGGTGCACCACATTGCTGAGCACAAGATGCACAGTGAGCGCTACATCCTGCCGCAAGCCACGGTCGATGCGATTGCCGAGACACGGGCCAAGGGTGGACGTGTTGTGGTGATCGGCACGACCACGCTGCGCACCCTCGAATCGGTTGCGCGCAAGTACAGCAAGCTACAGGCAGATAGCGGCGAGACGGATATTTTTATTACCCCCGGTTTTGACTTTAAGGTGGCAGACATGCTGCTGACCAACTTTCACCTGCCCAAGTCCACGCTGCTGATGCTGGTCTCCGCCTTTGCCGGGAGTGAGACAATACGCGCAGCCTATGCGCATGCCATCACACAGCGCTACCGATTCTTCAGCTATGGCGATGCCATGCTTCTGACCAAGCGCCCTCATGCCGTTTGAGTGTGCCCACCCTCACCCCAGCCTTATCCCGCCCGGCGGAAGAGGTCGCAAAGAGTGATCTGACGATGAAATTTGAACTCCTCAAGACCGATGGCGCTGCGCGCCGCGGCCGCCTGACCCTCGCGCATGGCGTGGTCGAAACGCCGGTCTTCATGCCGGTCGGCACCTATGGCACGGTCAAGGCGATGGCGCCGAATGAGCTGGAAGAAATCGGCGCACAAATCGTGCTCGGTAACACCTTCCACCTGTGGCTGCGCCCAGGGCTGGACATCATCTCGGCGCACGAAGGGCTGCACCGCTTCATGGCGTGGGACAAGCCAATCCTGACAGACTCAGGCGGCTTTCAGGTGTTCTCGCTTGGTGATCTGCGCAAGATCACAGAAGAAGGCGTCAAGTTTCAGTCACCGATTAATGGCGACCGCCTGTTCATGCGCCCCGAAGACTCGATGCAGATTCAGAAGGTGCTGAATTCCGACATCGTCATGATCTTCGACGAATGTACGCCCTACCCCGCTGATGAACGTCAAGCGGGCGAGTCCATGCGCCTGTCCTTACGCTGGGCCCGGCGCTCGCGTGACGAGCATGACCGGCTGGAAAACACCAATGCCCTGTTCGGCATCGTCCAAGGCGGCATGCATGAGCACCTGCGCGACGAATCGCTGGCTGCACTCAGCGACATCGGCTTTGATGGCTTCGCCATTGGCGGCCTGTCCGTGGGCGAGCCCAAGGAAGACATGGAGCGCATCCTCGCGCACACGGCCCCCAAATTGCCGGCTGACAAGCCACATTACCTGATGGGCGTGGGTACGCCGGAAGACATTGTCTATTCAGTCGGCCGTGGCATCGATATGTTCGACTGTGTAATGCCGACGCGTAATGCCCGCAACGGCTGGCTGTTTACGCGCTGGGGCGACGTCAAGATCAAGAACGCCACGTACAAGGCCGATACCCGCCCACTCGATGAGCAATGCGGCTGCTACACATGCCGCAACTTCACCCGTGCCTACCTGCACCACCTGCATCGCACCGGTGAAATCCTTGGCGCACGGCTCAATACCATCCATAACCTGTACTACTACCAAGAACTAATGCGTGAAATCCGTGACGCCATTGAGTCGGACAATTTTTCCGCTTGGCAACTTGAATTTCACCGTCAGCGCGCCCAACTAAAGGCTGGCAGTTGAGCCTTGTGATTAAGCCTTTTGCTTAAGTTAGATCGTCTGGTTTCGCGGCCCTGGTGACAGCTGCCGCACCAGCGGCAGCTGTTATACTTGTGCGCTGTCCTTTTCTTAATAATTTCAGGAGCTTCACGTGCTGATTTCGAATGCATACGCCCAGGCTGCGGGCGCCACCGATCCGACCACCGGCTTCATGGCCTTCTTGCCTTTCCTCCTGGTTACCGCCGCACTCTGGTTTGTCATGGTGCGTCCGCAGATGAAGAAGGCCAAGGAACACCGCAAGCTGCTATCTGATCTACAAAAGGGTGACGAAGTTGTGACTGGCGCCGGGTTCACCGGCCGCATCAGCAAGATCGGCGATAACTTCACCACGCTGGAAATCGCCACCGGCGTTGAAATCCAGATCCAGAAACATGCTGTCTCTGCCGTACTGCCCAAGGGCACGCTTAAGCACCTGTAAAGCGTCAAAGCACGGGGCAGGCACAGCGCAACGCGCGGCTTGTCCCGGTTCTACCTCGCATTCCTGCCCCTCCGTTTCTGCCCTGATCCCATGAATCGTTACCCGCTCTGGAAAAATATCCTGGTCGCCATCACGCTGGTGCTGGGGCTGCTGTACACCCTGCCCAACTTCTTTGGCGAGTCGCCAGCCGTGCAGGTGTCCAGCGTCAAGACCGCCATCAAGGTCGATGCCAAGCTGCTCAGCCGTGTCGAGGATGTGCTTAAAAACGAGGGCATTCAGAATCAGGGACTGTTTGCTGATCACAACAGCATCCGCGTACGCTTTGACAGCACCGACACCCAACTCAAGGCCAAGGACGCCATCGAAAAGGCGCTTAACCCAGTCGCCAGCGATGCCACCTACAGCGTGGCGCTCAATCTGCTTTCCAGCTCGCCCTCTTGGCTGACCTCCATCCATGCCATGCCCATGTATCTGGGCCTCGATCTGCGCGGTGGTGTGCATTTCCTGCTGCAAGTCGACATGAAGGGCGCTGTGACCAAGCGTTTGGATTCAGTCGGTGCTGACATCCGCACCCTGCTGCGTGACAAAAACCTTCGTCATGGCGGTATTGCCCGTGAAGGCAACACCCTGATCATTCGCTTCCGCGATGCAGACACCCGCACCAAGGTGCGAAACGTGCTGACCGATAACCAACCCGATCTCGCCGTGGTGGAACAACAAGAGGGTGGTGACTTTAAGCTCGTGGCGACCATGAAGCCGGAAGCGCAGCAGCGCTTACAAAGCGACTCAATCAAGCAGAACATCAGCACGCTGCATAACCGGATCAACGAGCTTGGCGTGGCCGAGCCGATCATCCAGCAACAGGGCGCAGACCGTATCGTCGTGCAACTGCCGGGGGTGCAAGACACCGCCAAGGCCAAGGACATTCTGGGCCGCACCGCCACCCTAGAAATCCGCATGGTGGATGACGAGAATAGCCAGAACCCCACCGTCATGGAGCAGGCAGCGCGCGGCCTGCCGCCCCCAGGCACTGAGTACTACACAGAACGCGGCGGTTACGGCCTGCTGGTTAAGAAGCAAGTGGTACTCACCGGCGAGCGTCTGACCGATGCCCAGCCCGGCTTTGACGGCCAGAACCACGAACCCGCCGTACATCTGACGCTGGACTCCGCTGGCGCCCGTATCTTCAAGGACATCACCCGCGACAACGTGGGCAAGCGCATGGCCATTCTGCTGATCGAGAAGGGCAAGGGCGAGGTGGTCACGGCCCCACGCATCAACTCGGAAATTGGCGGTGGCCGCGTACAGATTTCCGGTCGCATGACCACCGAAGAAGCCACGGATGTGGCCCTGCTGCTGCGCGCTGGCTCACTGGCCGCACCGATGGAAATTATCGAAGAGCGCACGGTTGGCCCAACCCTGGGTGCCGAGAACATCAGCAAGGGCTTCCACTCGACACTGTGGGGCTTTATTGCCATCGCGGTGTTCATGATGTCCTACTACCTGCTGTTCGGTCTGGTGTCGGTGATTGCGCTGTCGGCCAACCTACTGTTCCTGGTCGCACTGTTGTCCTTGCTGCAAGCCACACTCACCCTGCCGGGGATTGCGGCAATTGCACTGACCCTCGGTATGGCCATTGATGCCAACGTGCTGATCAACGAACGTGTGCGTGAGGAGCTACGTGCCGGTAACTCACCGCAAGCCGCTATCACCGCAGGGTACGGACATGCCTGGGCAACCATTCTCGACTCCAACGTAACCACCATGATTGCTGGGGTCGCGCTGCTGATCTTTGGTTCAGGGCCAGTGCGCGGCTTCGCGGTGGTGCATTGCCTTGGCATCCTGACTTCGATCTTCAGCTCGGTGGTGGTCTCACGCGCTGCCATCAACCTGATCTACGGCCGCCGCAAAAAGTTGACCAGCCTGTCGATCGGGCAAATCTGGCAATCGGGCACGAAATAATGAACTTGATGCTCAGCAAGTCGACCGCATCCGTCGTCCACGCCCACAGCGCGGCACGTACCTCCGAATACCGTCAGAAGGTGTAAGACATGGAATTTTTCCGCATCAAAAAAGACATTCCCTTCATGCGCCATGCGCTGGTGTTCAATGTCATTTCATTCATCACCTTCTTGCTGGCTGTTTTCTTCCTCGCCACTAAAGGCCTGCATTTCAGTGTCGAGTTCACCGGCGGCACCCTGATGGAAGTGACCTACCCACAAGCACCCAACATCGACAATCTGCGCAAGCAAATTGAGGGTGAGGGCTTCAGCGACCCGCAAGTACAAAACTTCGGGAGCTCGCGCGATGTGCTGATTCGCGTGCCACTGGCGAAGGACACCGACTCGAACAAGGTCAGTGAACGCATTCTGAATGCGCTGAAGACGGTCGATACGACTAACCAACCGGAGCTGAAGCGCGTCGAGTTCGTGGGTCCGCAAGTGGGCAAAGAGCTGGCCTCAGATGGCGCCATGGCCTTGCTGCTGGTGGTACTGGGAATCGTTGCTTACCTAGCTGTACGCTTTGAATGGCGCTTTGCCGTCTCGGCCATCATCGCCAACCTGCACGACGTGGTGATCATCCTGGGCTTTTTTGCCCTCTTTCAATGGGAATTTTCGCTGCCGGTTCTGGCGGCGGTGCTCGCTGTCCTCGGTTACTCGGTCAACGAGTCGGTGGTGGTGTTTGACCGCGTCCGCGAAACCTTCAAAAAGAAGCGCGGCATGACCACGCCGGAAGTCCTCGACCACGCCATCACCAGCACCATCTCCCGCACCATCATCACCCACGGCAGTACACAGTTGATGGTGACGTCGATGCTGATTTTTGGTGGTACCGCCCTGCACTACTTTGCACTGGCGCTGACCATCGGTATTTGCTTCGGCATCTACTCGTCGGTACTGGTGGCATCACCACTGGTCATGTGGCTAGGTGTGTCACGCGAACAGTTCATCCCCAAGCCCAAGGTTGAAAAGCAGGAAGCTGTCGTCTGATCCCAGCCTCTCCGCAACAAAAAAGCCCGCTCAGTCAGCAGACTCGGCGGGCTTTTAAAATGGCGTAAACCAGAAGAAGCAGAAACTCAGGGCTTCAAGCCATCAATTCCCGGATCGGTTGCGTAGGTGTGCTTCACGCGCAGCGCCTGACCCGACTTGAAAATATCAAACAGGCGATCAATGTTCGGATGCTTGCCGGGATGGGCACGCGCATCCTCGGTGTGCTCGGCATAGATTTCCAAGCCCTTAGCAGCCGCTTCGGCGGTGATCATGCCCCAGGTTTGAGCCAGGTGATTGTAGACAGCCAGCGAACCGGCCTGACCGGGCTTATTTTCGATCAGGGCGACTTGGTTGCCCTCGGCATCACTGAGAGCGATCGATTCAATGTGCGAAACCTTGGGCAGGCTCTTCAGATGGGTAGCAAATGCAGACATGCGGGAATCCTGTATTGGTCAGATGTTCTTGGCGAGTTCAACAGCCTTGCCGATGTAGGACCATGGGGTCATCTCGAGCAGACGCTTTTTCTCCGATTCTGGAATCGCCAGTGTGGCCACGAAGGTCTGCAGCGCTTCCTTGGTGATGCCCTTGCCGCGAGTCAGATCCTTCAATTGCTCATACGGATTGGGCACGGCATAACGACGCATAACGGTCTGCACCGGCTCGGCCAGCACTTCCCAGCAGGCATCTAGGTCAGCATGCAGGCGTTCCGGATCGGCTTCCAGCTTCGACAAGCCGCGCAAGCAGGAATCATAGGCCAGCAGTGCGTAGCCGGTGGCGACACCCATATTGCGCAGCACGGTTGAATCGGTCAGGTCGCGTTGCAGGCGCGAGATCGGCAGCTTGTCGGACAAGTGACGCAGCGTTGCGTTGGCGAGGCCTAGATTGCCTTCTGAATTTTCGAAGTCGATCGGATTGACCTTGTGTGGCATGGTGCTGGAGCCAATTTCGCCGGCCTTGAGCTTCTGTTTGAAATAGCCAAGCGAGATGTATTGCCAGATGTCGCGGTTGGCATCGATCAGGATCGTGTTGGCGCGGGCAAAGGCATCGAACAGCTCGGCCATAGCATCGTGCGGCTCGATCTGGATGGTGTAGTGATTGAAGGTCAGGCCCAGCGACTCGATGAAGCCCTTGTTGAACTGCTCCCAATCGAAATCCGGGTAAGCCGACAGATGGGCGTTGTAGTTACCGACAGCGCCATTGAACTTAGCCGTCATGCTGACGCCTGCAATGCGCGCACGCGCACGGATCAGGCGGGCAGCGATATTCGCCATTTCTTTGCCTAGCGTGGTCGGCGACGCTGGCTGGCCGTGCGTGTGCGACAACATGGGCAGTTCGGCCAAGTCATGTGCCAGGGTACGGAAGCGCTCCAGCACTTTATCGAAGGCCGGCAGCAGCACCTGATCACGCGACTCTTGCAGCATGAGGGCATGCGAGGTGTTGTTGATGTCCTCGGACGTGCAGGCAAAGTGGATAAATTCGGTTGCAGCGGTCACTTCAGCATTGCTGGCAAGACGCTCCTTGAGCCAATACTCCATCGCCTTAACGTCGTGATTGGTGCGCGCCTCGATGGTCTTCACGGCCTCGGCATCCGCCTCACTGAAGCTGGCGATCACACCATCCAGTTCAGCAATGGTGGCGGCGGAGAAAGGTTTGATTTCGGCAATGTGTGGCGCGGCAGCCAGTGCCTTGAGCCATTCGATCTCAACCTTAACGCGGTTGCGGATAAGCCCGAACTCCGAAAAGAAAGGGCGCAGCGCGTCGAGCTTGGCGGCATAACGGCCGTCCAGCGGCGAAAGGGCGTTGAGTGGTGTGAGGCTCATGGTGATTGGCTTGGGAACACGTAAAACGGCAATTTTATCATGCGGACCCAAGTCGCCCGCCATGCTGTCAGGTAGATGTCAGAATGGAGGCGGGTGGTATAATTTCCTTCGCTTAAGAAGAAGTCCTCAGACAAAAAACACATGAAGCTGATCGGCACTTACCCCAGCCCCTTTGTTCGCAAGGTTCGCATCGTTCTCGCTGAAAAGAAGATCGACTGTGAGTTCCTGATCGACTCGCCGTGGGTGGCAGGCAATGGCATTGCCCAGTACAACCCGTTGGGCAAAATTCCCGTCTTGGTCCTCGATGACGACAGCGCGATCTACGACTCGCGTGTGATCGTCGAACATCTCGACAACGGCACGCCGAACAACAAGATGATCCCGCCCTCTGGTCGTGAGCGTATGCTAGTGAAGCGCTGGGAAGCCCTCGGCGATGGGCTTTGCGAAGCCGCTATTGCGCTGCATCTGGAACGCAAACGCAAGGATGGCGAACGCAGCGAAGGCTGGATCAAGCGTCAGCGCAACCGTATCGAAAACACTCTCAGCGTTGCCAACGCCGAAATTGGCGAGCAGCCTTGGTGTAACGGCAGTGGCTTCTCGCTGGCGGACATCGCCCTCGGCACCGCCCTCGGTTACTGTGACCTGCGTCTGCCTGATTTTGACTGGCGCACTGACTACCCTAATCTGGCACGGCTATTTGAAAAACTGTCACAACGACAATCTTTCATTGATACCGTCCCGCACGACTAAAACAACAAGGCCCGCAGATGCGGGCCTTGTTGTTTTATCGGTGAGGGCGACGCGCTTAGTTAAGCACTCACCAACCAAGCAGGGGCTAGACGATAATACCGCCGCCCAGACACACTGTGCTTTCATAGACCACAACGCTCTGCCCCGGCGTAATTGCCCATTGCGGCACTGCGAAAGAAACCTCGCATTCATCGGCCGTCACGCGCGTGACTTCGCACGGTGCATCCGGCTGACGGTAGCGGGTTTTGGCGTTGTACACCCAATGGGTATGAGGAAGGTCGGCAGCCTCAGTCCCGGCCACCCATGACAAATCCTGCGCCTTGAGGCTGGGCTTGAGCAGCGCCGGATGATCATGGCCCTGCACGACATAGAGCACGTTCTTACTCATATCCTTCTGGGCTACATACCAAGGCAACTCTGGTGCACCTTTGACGCCACCAATGCCCAAGCCATCGCGCTGACCAATCGTGTGATACATCAGCCCCTGATGCTGTCCCATCACCTTGTCGGTATCGAGATTGCGAATCTCGCCCGGCTGCGTCGGTAGGTAGCGCTGTAGAAATTCGCGGAAGGGGCGCTCGCCGATAAAGCAGATGCCGGTTGAGTCCTTCTTGGCGAAATTGGGTAACTTGGCGTCCTCAGCAATCTTCCGCAGATCGCGCTTGAGCAGATGCCCTACCGGGAACATAGTGTTCTTGAGCTGCGCCTGACTCAGACGATGCAGAAAGTAACTTTGGTCTTTGCTGCCGTCCTCGGCCTTGAGCAATTGCATCTTTCCCTGAAAATCGCGCACTTGCGCGTAATGCCCCGTTGCGATGCGCTCTGCGCCAAGGCCCATGGCGTGATCGAGAAAAGCTTTGAACTTGATTTCGGCATTGCACAGCACGTCCGGATTCGGCGTACGGCCAGCCTGATATTCACGCAAGAACTCAGCGAAGACACGGTCCTTATATTCAGCGCTGAAATTGACGACCTCAAGATCGACACCAATCACGTCGCACACCGACGCCACGTCGATCAAGTCCTGACGCGTTGAGCAGAACTCGCTGTCATCGTCATCTTCCCAGTTCTTCATGAACAGGCCGATGACCTTCCAGCCGCGCTGCTTCAGCAATAGCGCGGTGACCGACGAATCCACGCCGCCGGACATGCCAACCACGACCGTACGGCCCTGCCCGGCTTCAATCTTATTTATTTCGTTCTGCATCTCAGTTGCCGACCTCGGGGCCGCCTCCGTCCTTCCAATGTTCCAGCGGCAAGATCACCGCGGGTTTGCCGTTATCCACAAACCAGCTATCCACCACGAACCGGTCCGGCATAATTTCTTCCGGCATGTCTTCCGTATAGGCAATTTTCTCACGCGGCAGCCAGCTCGGCTGCTTTTCCTTGATCGCCGCAGAATAGTGATCAAAGATAAAAAAGCGGTTGCGGTGCTGTACCTCAATCACCCGGTGATAGCGCAACCAGCCACGGCGCTCCAACACCGTCAGCAAACGGGTTGTGGTGGTCGAGTGGTCGATGCAATCCATCGCGCCGTTGACCGCATCGTCGGCCGTATTGCCGCCCTTGTCCACGTAGATTGGGGATTGCATGCCGGCCCACAAGTAAAGGCGCCCGATCACTGGCGCAAGTGCCTGCCGTTCCTGTTCGGGGTTGCGCGCTGCACTCAACGCTTTACGCGCCCAGGCTAGTTGCGGCTCGGTATAGCGCACCGCTTTCTCGGCGGCACAGCCATAGTTGTAACAAATGCTGATGCGCTCATCGGCCGCGGCACTTCCAGCCCAGATCAGCAGGCATGCCAGTAACCAGCGGGGCATAGCCCTATTTTTCCCCGTAATAGCGGATCAGGTCGAGCGGATAGCGCCGACCAGCCAGATAGTCCTGCACGCATTGCCAGACCAAGGGGCTACGGTGGCGATCCTGCCCCGCCTCGATCTCGGCCGGGGTCTGCCACACGGCGCGGATGATGCCGGTATCCAGCTGCCGATCCGCCTCAAAAGCGCCCAAGTCGCCGCTGAAGGCGAAGCGTAGATAGGTCAGCTCGGGTTTGCTCGGTGGCCCCCATTGGTAGATGCCCACCAGCTCGGTCGGCGTGAAATGACAGGCTGTCTCTTCAAGCGCCTCGCGGGCACAGGCAGCCGGGAGCGACTCTCCGTCATCCAGATGGCCGGCCGGCTGGTTGTAGCGAATGCCGTCATCGGTTTCCTCCTCGACCAGGAGGAACTTGCCGTCGCGCTCGATAATCGCCGCAACGGTTGCATTGGGTTTCCAGATTCTTTCCATGCCAGTATTTTACTTTGACTGGACGACAGCGCTCCGAGTCGGGCTGCAAATCGGCTAAAATCACTGCTTTACGCTCATTTAGCTGGAGATTGATTCATGTCCATGTCCGACCGCGACGGTTCCATCTGGTACGACGGCAAGCTCGTGCCCTGGCGGGAGGCCAACACCCATGTGCTGACGCATTCCCTGCACTACGGTTTGTCCCTGTTTGAAGGCCTGCGCGCCTATAAGACCGTGAACGGCACGGCCATTTTCCGTCTCAAGGAACATACGGATCGCCTGTTTAACTCGGCACACATTTTCCGCATGGAAATGCCATTCGACAAGGCCACCATCATCGAGGCGCACAAGGAAGTGGTGCGTGTGAACAATCTCGAATCCGGCTATATCCGCCCGATCGCCTTCTACGGCTCGGAAAAAATGGGTATCAGCCCGCATGGTGCGCAGACGCACGTCGCCATCGCCGCATGGCCTTGGGGCGCCTATCTGGGCGAAGAAGGCATGGAGCGTGGCATTCGTATCAAGACCTCCAGCTTCACCCGCCATCACGTCAATGTGACGATGTGCCGCGCCAAGTACGCTGCCTCGTACGCCAACTCTATCCTCGCCCACATGGAAGCCGTGGATGACGGTTACGACGAAGCACTGCTGCTGGACGTCGATGGTTTCGTCGCCGAAGGCGCTGGCGAAAATCTGTTCATCATCAAGGATGGCCAGATTTACGAACCAGAAATCGCATCAGCACTGATCGGTATCACCCGTTCGACCATTCACTCGCTGGCCAAGGATCTCGGCTACACCATCGTCTCCAAGCGCCTGACGCGTGATGATGTGTACACCGCTGACGAAGCCTTCTTCACCGGCACCGCGGCTGAAGTGACGCCGATCCGCGAGCTTGATCGACGCCAGATCGGTGAAGGTCGTCGTGGCCCCATCACCACCAAGCTGCAAGCCCGCTTCTTTGATGTGGTGAATGGCAAGGTGCCTGAATACGCACACTGGCTGACCCCGGTTTAATTGCACTACCCATTGCCTTACATTGCCTTATCTAAGGAATCAGAATGAGCGACGCAAAAGATAACACCCGCGAAGTTAACGTCACCGCCCATGATCTGCCCCTGCACTGCCCGCAACCCGGCGCGCCGCTGTGGGCGCGTCACCCGCGTGTCTTCCT
>LNFM01000711.1_pt1 | contig 158531 bp, 151 predicted proteins | sample 596031 | NCBI WGS metagenome assembly LNFM01 (sample SAMN04254537, study PRJNA301005) | activated carbon metagenome | isolation source: dual media filters at the Ann Arbor, Michigan drinking water treatment plant | place: USA: Ann Arbor | reverse complement strand
AAACAGCTATGCCTGACGACAATAGCGAGTTGGTCCCACCCCTTCCCATTCCGAACAGGGCCGTGAAACGACTCAGCGCCGATGATAGTACGGACTACCCGTGTGAAAGTAGGACATTGTCAGGCACCCATACCGGAAAAGCCCGGCCTCAATGAGGTCGGGCTTTTTCTTTTCTGTTTACTTTCGTATCGCGCATGCTACGTGTTTGCGTCAGGCCTTAACTCCCTGGCATCCCCGCGAGAACGCAGGTTGCCGTGACGGGGCATGCATGCAGCTTTACTGTGTGCGGTCGGACAACTTTGCTTCTGTTAGACCAGTGTTGCTGATGGCCGGCAGTGATCGCCGGACGTAAAAAAGCCCGACAGATGCCGGGCTTTTTCCTGGAAGGGCTGCCGGAGGGGGGCGGACGGCCTTGCAGTGATTGTTAGAGTGAATGCGATTACTCGACCTTGGCCTTCGCCCGCAGATCGTCGATCTGTTTCTGGATGAGTTCGCGCTGTACCACCTGCTGCAACTGCGGTTTGATCGCCTCGTAGCTCAGCGGCCGTGTGTCATCGAGGCGGATCACATGCCAGCCGAAATTGCTCTGCACCGGATTCTCGGTCAGCTCACCTTTTTTCATGCGCGCCAGTGCCTCGGCAAAAGGACGTACATAGGTATTCGGCGCCGCCCAATTCAGTTCGCCGCCCTGGGCCTTGGTGCCTTCGTCGCGCGAGCGCGCTGCGGCGAGCTTGGCGAAGTCGGCGCCGCCCTTGAGTTCCTTGATGATTTCGCGGGCTTCGGCTTCGGCACCGACAAGGATGTGCCGCGCGCGGTATTCGTTGGCTGCCGGGCTGTCCTTAAAGCGCTCATGCGCCTTGCGCAAGGCGTCCTCCGGAACCTGGGTCTTGCGCTGGGCGTCATTGAGGTAGGCGCGGATCAGGATTTCCTGACGCGCGAGGTCAAGCTGCTGACTTACGTCCGCGCTCTTGTTGAGCCCCAGCTTGATCGCCTCCTGCGCCATTACCTCGCGGCTTACCAGTTCCTGCTTGATCATTGCTCGCAGTTCAGGTGAATCAGGACGGCCCTGGGCGGTGACTTCCTTGAGCAGGGCGTCGGCCCTGGCCTGTGGAATCGGCGTGCCGTTGACCCTGGCTACCTGGGCGTGGGCGGCAGGCACCGTGGCCAGCGCGGCGAGCATCAGGGTCAGCGAGAGGGTAGTGCGCATGTTTGCAGCTCCTGTGGGTGAATTCAGATTTCCTGCGGGGTATAGGCCTTGATGGCGAGGGCGTGGATCTCGCGCTGCATCAACGGTCCCAGAGCCTGGTAAATCATGCGATGCCGGGCCTGTAGTGGCTGCCCGGCAAAAGCCGCCGAAACGATGATCAGCTGGTAATGTCCGCCACCGCCGCGGGCACCCTCATGGCCGACATGCTGACCGGACTCGTCCAGCAGCTCCAGTGACTCCGGCTCAAGCTCGGCCAGTTGATCGTGGATCATCCTGGCGACATTGCCTTCAGCATTGCTTGCCGGTGAATTCATTCGCCGGTTTTTTCCTTCATGTGAGGCGCCAGGATCACCGCCTGGATCACCACGAAGACCAGCATCAGGCCGATGCCGCCAAAGAGCTTGAAGCTGACCCAGAAATCAGTCGAGAAGCCGTAGGCGACATACAGGTTGAGCACGCCCATGAACACAAAAAAACCGATCCAGCCGTGGAGCAGTTTTTTCCAAATCGCGTCGGGAGCGGTGACCTGGGTTTCCATCATCGAGCGGATCAGGTTCTTGCGGAAGGCCAGCTCCGAAACCAGCAGCACCACCGCAAACAGCCAGTAGAGCACCGTGGGTTTCCACTTGATGAAGGTTTCGTCGCGCAGAAGCAGCGTTGCCCCGCCAAACACCACGATCAGCCCGAGGCTGATCCATTGCATGTTCTCGACCTTGCGGTGTCTGAACCACATCCAGCCAATCTGCGCGAAGGTGGCGGCGATCGCCACCGCAGTGGCGATATAGATGCCGTAGAACTTGAACGCGGCAAAAAACAGGATGACCGGGAAAATGTCGAACAGAAACTTCATGGCCGGCTATTATCCTCGCTTAGCCCTCGACAGTCCATTTGGTAAAACGCTGGCGCATGGCTTCCCGCGCCGCCTCGCCATAAGCCGGTTTGGAGACCTCAGCCATGCCCTCGCGGAAAAAAGTCACACAATTCCCGGGCAGGTGGTTTTCCAGCAGGTCATAGGCGGTATTCATGGCGGTTTGATCCCCGCCGCGGGTGGCGATGATCGCGCAGTTGAAATGCAGCATCAGCCAGGGCTGCAGCACGGCCGGATCCCGACTGTCTTTGATGGTCGTAGAAGTGGCGCTGATCAGTGCGCAACCGCGTTCGAACAGGGCCTTCAACAAGACCGGGTCGTTGCCGGTGTTGGCTTGCCTTGCGAGAGCGTTGACTGCCGGTTCCAGTGTGCCGATCCGCGCACCGCGGGCACACAGCCAATGCGTGGCATCCAGGGCCAGATCCTCGATGCCGGCGCGGGCTTCGTCACGCCTCAGCTGCCAGGCCCAAAGCGCGAGGTCGGACAGGCACTCGAGCAGCGAGTCCGACAGCTCATCGAGTTCCTCCGGCGGCAGTCCGGCTTCGTCGTCATCGCCCTGGCTCTGATTGATCAGGTTGCAGGTTTCCAGGCATTCGGCCACCGCTGCGGCAAGTGCTGCAGGCGTCGCTTCCAGTCCGGGGAAGGGGCCGGCCGCATCAAAAGCGGTGATGATGTCGCCGGCGTGGCGGTCCAGCGCGCGGCGGGTGGCCCGGTTCACTATTGGGTTATTCCAAAAACATGAAAGCCTCGGTAGAGGCATGTTTTTGTCATTATTGATGAAACTCTCAATATTTCTCGAATTTCAGCGCCGCGGAGTTGATGCAAAAACGCAGCCCGGTGGGCGGCGGGCCATCCTCGAAGACATGGCCGAGGTGGGCGTCGCAGCGGCTGCAAAGCACCTCGGTGCGGCGCATGAAAAAACCGAGATCTTCCTCGGTGGCGACGTTGGCGGCGACTGCAGGCTGCCAAAAGCTGGGCCAGCCGCTGCCGGAATCGTATTTCTCCGCCGAATTGAACAGCACCGTGTCACAGCACACGCAGCTGTAGATGCCGGCCGCATGGTTGTCCCAGAATTCGCCGGTAAAGGCGCGTTCGGTGCCCTTGCGCCGTGCCACCTCATATTGCTGCGGCGTCAGTTCGGCCTGCCATTCGGCGTCGGTTTTTTTGATTTTGTCGGTCATAATCATTTTCTTGGGCCCTGATGGCCCGGATAAGGTTCCAGAAACATGGAGTTTGCCATGACCACCGCCTACTGGATGGTACTCGTCGCCGGCCTGATGCCGTACTGGCCCACCGCAGTTTCGAAATGGCGCAAGACCTATGACAACGCCATGCCGCGCGCGGGGCTCGAAACCCTGTCGCCGCAACGCCAGCGTGCCTATTGGGCGCAGCTCAATGCCTTCGAGGCGTTTCCGTTGTTTGCCGCGGCGGTGATCATCGCCCACCTCTCCGGCGCGGCCCAGTCCACCGTGGATGGCCTGGCGGTGACATTTGTGCTGCTGCGTGTGCTGTATATCCTGACCTATATCTACGACCGGCCGACGTTGCGCTCGCTGCTGTGGATGGCCGCGGTGGGCTGCGTGGTGGCGCTGTTCGTGGTTGCGGCCTGAACTTCGCGACCTGAACCGCAGGTTCAGAACAACTTGCCGGGATTCATCAGGCCCTGCGGGTCCAGCGCGCGTTTCACCGTGCGCATCAGGTCCAGTTCCACCGCGCTCTTGTAACGCGCCAGCTCGGCAACCTTGGATAATCCGATGCCGTGCTCGGCGCTGAAACTGCCGCCGTACTGCTGCACGATGTCGTAGACCGTTTCGGTCACGTCATGTGCATCGCGCGCCACGGCATCCTTGCGCAGCCGCTCCGGCAGGTAGGCGTTGTAATGCAGGTTGCCGTCACCGAGGTGGCCGAAGCAGATCAGCTTCACGCCGGCGAATTTTGCTTCCAGCGCCGCCTGCGCTTCGCGGATGAATTCGGGAATGCGACCGACCGCCACCGCGATGTCATGGCGATAGACCATGTACGGCTCCTGCCGCGCACCTTCCGGAATCGACTCGCGCATATGCCACAGCGATTGCGCCTGACTGCGGTTTTCAGCGATCACCGCATCGACAACCAGCCCGGCTTCAATGGCTTCTTCCAGCGCGCGCTCGAGGTCGCCGCGCAGCTTGGCCTCATCGGCCGAGTCGGCGAGTTCGGTCAGCACATACCAGGAGTAGGGCGTTGCGATCGGGTCGCGGGTGCCGGGGATATGCCGCCACACCAGTTCCAGGCTGTGCCGCGAAATAAGCTCGAAGGCGGTGATGCGGTCGTTGCAGTGCCTGCGCATCAGCGCAAGCAACTTCAGCGCGGCCTCGGGGTCGGGCACCGCCATCCACGCCGTGGCGTTGGCGGCGGGGCGGGGGAACAGTTTCAGCGTCGCCGCGGTGATCACACCCAGCGTACCCTCGGCGCCGATGAACAGATGTTTCAGGTCATAGCCGGTATTGTCCTTGCGCAACCCGCGCAGGCCGTTCCAGATGCGGCCGTCGGGCAGCACCGCTTCGACGCCAAGCACCAGGTCGCGGGTGTTGCCATAACGCAGCACATTGACGCCGCCGGCGTTGGTCGACAGGTTGCCGCCGATCTGACAACTGCCTTCGGCGCCCAGGCTCAGCGGAAACAGGCGTTCAGCCTCTGCAGCGGCCTGCTGGATAGTCGCCAGCACACAGCCGGCCTCGACGCTGATGGTGTTGTTCAGCGGATCGACGGCGAGCACCTTGTTCATCCGCGCCAGCGACAGCACCACCTCGCGCGGGCCGCCGGGCACCGAAGCGCCGCACATGCCGGTGTTGCCGCCCTGGGGTACCACCGGGGTGCCGGTTTCGGCGCAGATCTTCAGCACCGCACTGACCTCGGCGGTGTTCGCCGGCCGCACCACAGCGGCAGCGGCGCCGCGATAGACGCCGCGCCAGTCGACGATATGTGCTTCGAGGTCTGCGGCTTCGGTCAATACGGCGCTGCCGCCGACGGCATTGCGCAGGCGCTCAATCACGGACTCGCTGTTTGGACTGTTCATTGAATTCAGAGTTGAAAGTGTTGTTGTACCGGAACGCTCGTGAGCCCATTGTAATCATCCGGGCAGATCACCATGAAGCCGGGCAACACGCCTCAGCCTTGCAGTTTCAGTGCTTGATCTTTTTAATGACTCCGCGGGGCCAGAAAAAATAGTCATATAAAACAATTAGTTATGTTCAATCATCGTTATTCATGGGTGATAGGCTCCGGCTGCCGTGGCTGCTGCGTACAGTACATGCAGGCCGTGCCAGCCTGAACACCATTCACTACACTGCCACTGCGCCTCGCTGCTGCACCCCATCCACCATGCGGTGCTCAACCTGCCGGAAGCCGGTAGCTTGCCAGCAGTCAACCGGTTAAGATTCCCGCCGGCATTTGCAATTGATCGTGTTCCGCACAATCAACGCCAGGCGTTTTTGACGCACAACATCGCGGAACCTTTGTTTTTGGCGTTCCGATCAGGAGGAGTTCCAAGCATGGTTGACCGCATCATTTTTGTCTGTACGGTGCTGCTTGCAGCCGTATACCTGTGGGCGACGTCGAAGATTCCGACGCTGGCGCTGGGCGACCCGCTGGGACCCAAGGCCTTTCCGCAGATGCTCGGCGTCGGCCTGCTGATCGGTGCCGGCATGCTGCTTGCCGAAATCATCCGGGCCGGGCGCAACAAGAGCGGCAACACTGAAAAAGCCGCGCCGCTGCGTTTTGAGAAACACGATGCTGTCGTGCTCGCGGTCATCATTGGCACCGCTGTCTATGTGTTTGCCTTCGAGCGCCTCGGTTACCTGATTTCCACCGCGATCTACCTGCTGGTGATGACCCATTTTTTCAACCGTGGCCGCTGGCTGATGAATGTGCTGACCAGCGTGCTTTTTGCCGTGATCAGCTATCTGGCCTTCGCGAAGCTGCTGGGTGTGAATCTCGCCCGCGGCATTCTTCCGTTCTGAGGCCGCCATGGATACTTTTACCCACATCATGAACGGCTTCGTCGTCGCGACGGAGCCGATGAACCTCTGGTACACCTTCCTCGGCGTGCTGATGGGCACCATCATCGGCGTGCTCCCGGGCATCGGGCCCTCGGCCGGCATCGCGCTGCTGATCCCGATCACCTACGGCATGAACCCGACCTCGGCCCTGATCATGATGGCCGGCATCTACTACGGCGCCAAATACGGCGGCTCGACCACCGCGATCCTTATCCGCACCCCCGGCGAGGCCGCCTCGGTGATGACCTCGATCGACGGCTACGAGATGGCCAAGAACGGCCGCGCCGGGGCCGCACTCGCGGTCTCCGCGATCGGCTCCTTCATTGCCGGCACCATCGGCGTCATCGGCCTCACGCTCTTCGCGGTGCCGCTGACCTCGATGGCGCTCAAGTTCGGCCCCGCCGAATACTTCATGCTGATGCTGTTCGCGATGACCGCGGTGTCCACGCTGACCGGCGATTCGCCGGCCAAGGGCGTGATCGCCACCATCCTCGGCCTGATGATCGCCACCATCGGTATCGACCTCCAGTCGGGCCAGGCGCGCTTCACCATGGGGGTGCCCGAGTTCCTCGACGGTGTCGGCTTCGTGGTGGTGGTGGTCGGCCTGTTCGCAATGGCCGAGGTGCTGCGCGGCCTCGAGGACATCTACCGGGGCAGTTCCGCCAAGGCCATGCGTATCACCGGCAAGCTGTGGCTGACGCGCGAGGAGTGGAAGCGTTCGATCGGCCCGATCTGGCGCGGCGGCATCATCGGCTTTGTCATCGGTGTGCTGCCCGGTGCCGGCGGCACCATTGCCGCGATCATGTCGTACACCACCGAAAAGCGGCTGTCGAAGCACCCCGAGGAATTCGGCAAGGGCGCCATCGAAGGGGTTGCCGGTCCCGAATCAGCCAACAACTCCGACACCGCCGGTGCGCTGGTGCCGCTGCTGACGCTGGGTATTCCCGGCGGCGGCGCCACCGCGGTGCTGCTTGGCGCATTCATCATGTACGGCATCCAGCCCGGTCCGCTGCTGTTCCAGACCAAGCCCGACCTGGTGTGGGGGCTGGTCAACAGCATGTACATCGGCAATGTGATGCTGGTGATCCTCAACCTGCCGCTGATCGGCCTGTTCGTGCGCCTGCTCTACATCCCGCAGGGCATTCTTTATCCCCTGATCGTGGCCATTTCCGCCATCGGCGCCTATGCCATCAACGGCAGCACGATGGACCTGTGGCTGATCCTCGCCTTCGGCGTGGTCGGTTACGTCTTCGACAAGACCGGCATCCCGGTGGCGCCGCTGGTACTGTCGCTGGTACTCGGCGGCATGATGGAGCAGTCCTTCCGCCAGGCGATGACCATCTCCAGTGGCGACCTGAAGATCTTCTACGGCAGCACCATCACCGTGGTACTGCTGGTGATGTCGGTGATCTCGGTGCTGCTCCCCTTTGTCATCCCGATGCTGCGCAAGCTCGGCAGCAAGGGCGACGAAAGCTAGTTCCGCGTTCAGGCTTCACCCACACGGCGCCCGGCATGCCGGGCGCCGTTTTTATATCCGCTTGCCACGTTTTGGGCTGGCAGCGGTTTTTTCCGGAAGACTCTGCTCTAATCGGCTAAATGTTCTGTATCGGAAAGTGACGGTTATGGGCAAACGCATGGCGTTCATGGGCGCGGGAGCACTCGGCGGTTACACCGGCAGTTATTTCGCCCACCACGGCGAAGACGTGACCCTGATCGATTTCTGGCCCGAACATATCGAGGCCATCCGCGCCGGCGGCATGCATCTTGACGGCCTGAGCGATGCTGAAAAAATCGTGGTTACCCGCGCAAAAACGCTGCACGGCAAAGATCTCGAAAGCCTCAGGAATCAGCCACCGTTTGACATCATTTTTATCGCGGTAAAGTCGTACGATACCGAACGCATGACCAAGGCACTGCTGCCTTATCTGGCTGCGGACGGCTTCATGGTGTCGCTGCAGAACTGCTGCAACGAGGAAACCATAGCTTCGATTGCCGGGCAGCTGCGCACGGTGGGTGTCATTGCCTCGTCAATTTCGGTTGAGCTTTACGGGCCGGGACGCATCCGCCGCATGGCGGAAAGGGGCGGCTCGGCGCATACGGTGTTCCGGGTCGGCGAGATTGACGGCAGCATTACCGGCCGCGTGAATGATCTGGTGAGCCTGTTTTCAAAAGTCGACAGCACAAAGGCCACCGCCAACCTGCAGGGCGAGCGCTGGACCAAGCTGGTGCAGAACGGCATGAGCAACGGCGTTTCCGCGGCAACGGGCCTCACCGGCCACGCACGGGACAACAATGATGCGATCCGGCGGTTTTCGATTGAGGTGGCCGGCGAGGCGATACGTGTGGGCCGGGCGATGGGCCTCAAGCTCGAGAAAATGGGAAAATTCATGCCCGACCAGCTTGAGGCCGCCAGCCGTGGCGTGCCTGAGGCGCTTGCTGAAGTCGAGCAGATCATGAAAACGCGCAAGGCCGCGAATCCCCAGGCGGGCATTCAGCGGCCGTCGATGGCGCAGGACATGCAAAAAGGCCGCAAGACCGAAATCGAATTCATGAACGGCCTGATCGTGCGTAAAGGCAGGGAAGTCGCAGTGCCGACGCCGGCGAATGAACGTCTGGTTGAAGCGGTGCTGAGTGTGGAAACCGGCAAGGTGAAGGCCGCGCCCGAAGTGCTGGGCGGCTGATGCTGGTCATTCGCTTTGGCTCTGCGCCGGGCATTGAGTCGGTACGCTGACATGGCTCAATCACGTCCGCGCATTGCGATCCTCGGCATCCATCTTGAAAGCAACGCCTTTGCTCCGGCTTCCACCGGGGAGGATTTCCGGAAGTCCTGTTACCTCGAAGGAGCGGCCATGTTGGCCGAAGCGGCAAAACCCGCGCCCAACATGCCCGCCGAAATACCGGGATTCGTCGAGGCCATGAACGCGGCTGGCCCCTGGGAACCGGTCCCGATAATCATTACCGCCACTGAGCCGGGTGGACCGGTGGAACAGGGTTTTTTCGATGCCACATTGGCGCGGATGCGCGCCATGCTCGCGGCTGCAGGACGGCTGGATGGCATCTACATCAGCAACCATGGTGCGATGACCTCGACGGGCGCTGAAGACCCCGATGGCACCCTGTACGCAATGGTTCGGGAGGCAGCCGGATCCGCCGTGCCTGTGCTGTCGACTGTTGACCTGCACGCCAATATTTCTCGGCGAATGGTGGATAGTGCGGACTGCATACTTTCCTATCGCACCAACCCCCACATTGACCGCCGCGAGCGTGGCGCCGATGCGGCACCGCTGATGCGACGCCTGCTGTCCGGCGAGCGCTGGGAAAAATTCTTCATTCGCATGCCAATTGCGGCACCCTCGGTGACTTTACTGACGGCGCAGGGTGTCTATTCCGAAATGATCGCGGAAGGGCAGCGGCATATCGCTCCTGACTTGCCGGTGGTGTCGGTGCTGGGCGGGTTTGCTTTTGGCGATGTGCGCGAGGGTGGCATCACGATACTGGTTTACGGTCTTGGAGAAAAACCGGCGCAACTTGCGCGACAGCTTGCCGAATTTGCATGGGCAGGTCGCGAACACTTTCGAGTGCAACTGACCCCGCTGGAAGAGGCCATTTCCCGTGCTGTCCAGGCTGGCTGCAGTGGCACCGGCAGCGTCATCTGTCTGGCTGATGTGGCAGATAACCCCGGCGGCGGCGGCCGCGGCAATACCACGGACATTCTGGAGGGCTTGCTGGTCAATCGCGCGGAAAACGTGCTTTTCGGGAATTTTGTCGATGCTGCGGCCGCCGCAAACTGTCATGCCGCGGGGGTCGGCGCCAGCTTGAGGATCACACTCAATGAACGGAACGACGATGCCGATGGCCGTGCGGTTCCGGTCGAGGCCGTTGTACTTGGCCTCTCCAATGGACTTGTCACCGGGCGGCGCGGTATTTACGCGGGCCGATCAGTGGATATGGGCCCGGCAGCGGCCATACGCGCCTCGGGTGTCACACTGGTGATTTGTTCGCGCCGTATCCAGTGCGCCGATCCCGTATTTTTCGAAATCTTCGGTTTGGACATTGGTGCTTTTTCATCCTTGGTCGTGAAATCGCGGGGTCATTTTCGAGCCGGCTTTGACGCCTGGTACGATGATTCGCGCATTATCGAAGTCGATGCCGCAGGCCTGACGTCGCCGATACTCGAACGTTTTGCATGGAAGCGCTTGCCGCGCCCTGTGTGGCCACTGGATACTGATACCCGCTGGCAGCCACCGGCCATTGAATCGGAACCCGGTAATCCATAACATTCGCCATTATTGATGCGCATGTATTTCAAAAAGCACTGTTCGAAAAAGGCATGGATATGAACGTGTACAACATCAAAGCAGCTGTTATGCCGGTGTTCCCGTCATGCAGAACCTTCCCGCTTTTTCTTTGTGCCTTACTGTTGCCGTTGTACGCTGCGGCGCAACCCGCGTATCCGGTCAAGCCGATCCGTATCGTGCTCGGTTCCACCCCCGGCGCCTCGCCCGATATTCTCGCGCGCATGATTACCACAAAGATGAGCGAAAACTGGCAACAGACCGTGGTTATCGACAACAAGGTTGGTGCAGGCGGCCTCATTGCCGCCAATCTGGTCGCCAAGGCCACGCCGGATGGTTACACCTTGCTGGCGACGTCGCCGGCAATTGCGATCAGGGCGGCACTGGCATCAAATCCGGATGATGTTCTCAAGGATTTTTCGGCGGTTACGGAAATCGGTTTTTCCAACACGGCATTACTGGCCGGACCAGCCAGCGGTGCGAAATCGATCAGGGAGATCATCGCTTTTGCCAACGCCAACCACGGCAAGGTGTTTTTTGCCTCCGGCGGTGCCCTGACAGCGGATCACATCAATGGCGAGCGCTTCCGCATTGCCGCGGGCATCAAGGTTCAGCACGTTGCATTCAAGGGGCAATCGGAGGCTTTGATCGAAGTTGTGGCCGGACGCATGCTGTACACCAGCGCCAGCCTGACATCATCGATGCCTTTCATCAAAAATGGCACATTACGGGTTCTGGCTGTGGCGCAGCGCACCCCGCTGCTGCCGGATGTGCCATCCATGGAGGAATCGTTGAAGGGGTGGGGCCGCAATGGATCGCAGGCGTTGTTGGCTCCGAAGGGCACACCCCTGGCGATCCGCCAAAAAATCAGCCGGGAGGTCGCACGAATTACCAGTCTTCCGGAAATCAAGGAAAAACTCGATGCGGTGAGTTTTGGCATCACCGCCAACTCGCCTGAGCAGCACGAAAAGAACCTTCGTGCCGATGTTGCAGCCTTTTCGCGGGTGCTCAAGGAATCAGGGTTGAAGACCAACTGAGCGGATTCCGGAGCTTCGGAAAAATTGTCACGGGTGTTTTGGTTGTTGAATATTTGAATCAGGAGAATAAGCTTTGAACAAAGTCACCGTGGTGCCGGGCGACGGCATCGGACCCGAAGTCGTCGGCGCGACCTGCGCCATCATCAAGGCTTCGGGCGCGAAGGTCGAATTCGAGGATGTACTGGTTGGTCTGCGTGCTGAAAAAGAGCACGGCACGCCGCTGCCGGTGAGCGTGCTCGAGTCGATCGAGCGCAACAAGCTGGCGCTGAAAGGCCCGACGCAGACGCCGTTTGGCGGCAATTACCGGATCAAGATCGAGCGCATGCGTGGCGGCAAGGAATGGCGCGCCGACTATCCGAGCATCGCCATCGCGTTGCGCAAGGAGCTGCAGCTTTTCGTCAACGTGCGGCCGATCAAGAACTACCCCGGCGTTGCCTCGCGCTTCGACAAGGTGGATCTGGTGATCTTCCGCGAGAACAGCGAAGACCTCTACGTCGGCAACGAGCGCATGATCGATGACGATACCGCCGAGGCGATCAAGCGCATCACCCGCGGCGCCACCGAACGCTGCGCACGCTACGGTTTTGATTACTTGAAAAAAACCGGCCGCCGCAAGATGACCATCGGGCACAAGGCCAACGTCCTGAAATTGACCGACGGCCTGTTCCTGAGGGTTGGGCAGGAGGTGGGCAAGGATTACCCCGAGATCGTCTGCGATTCCCGCGTCATCGATGCGCTGTGCATGGAGCTGGTGATCAAGCCCGAAACCTTTGACGGTCTGCTGCTCGCCAACCTGTTCGGCGACATCGTGTCCGATCTTGCCGCCGGTCTGGTCGGTGGCCTGGGTGTCGCGCCCGGCGCCAACATCGGTCCGGACTGCGCCATGTTCGAAGCCGTACACGGCACCGCGCCGGATATCGCCGGCAAGGACATCGCCAACCCGATGGCGATGATCCTCTCCGGCGTGCTGATGCTGCGCCACATCGGCGAGAACGATGCCGCCAACCGCATCGACGCCGCGCTGACCGCGGTGCTCGCCGAGAAAAAGCACGTCACGCGCGACCTCGGCGGCGATGCCGGCACCAAGCGCTTTACCGAGGCGATCATCGCCAAGCTTTAAAAACTACAAACCTTGAGCCACAGAGTTCACAGGGAACACATAGAAAAACAAATAAAAACAATGGTTTACGGTGAATCCCGGGTTTTCTCTGTGAACTCTGTGCCCTCTGTGGCTGCTTTTGACTTTGATCTTGTTTTTGCAGGAGGACTCCATTTTGGGTAAACGTATCGTAGTTGTCGGCGCCGGCGCCATCGGCGGCATCGCCGGCGGGCACATGACCCGCGCCGGGCATGACGTGACCATGATTGACCCCTGGCCGGAGCACGTCGAGGTGATGCGCACGCAGGGCCTGCACCTCTCCGGCATGACAGCGGCGGAAACGCATCAGGTGAAATGTAATGCCCTGCACATCACCGAGGTGCAGCGCTTCTGCAAGGAAAAGCCCTTCGACATCGCCTTCATCTGCGTGAAGTCGTACGACACCGAATGGGCCACGCACCTGATCAAGCCGTACATGGCCCCCGACGGCTATTTCGTCTCGCTGCAGAACTGCATCAATGAGGAACGCATTGCCGCCATCGTCGGCTGGGGCCGGGTGCTCGGCTGCATCGCCAGCCTGATCGCCGCAGAACTCTACGCACCGGGGCGCATCAAGCGCATGGTGCCGCTGGGCGGTGACCAGCACACCGTGTTTCGCGTCGGCGAGCCGCATGGCCGCATCACGCCGCGCGCAAAAGAAGTAGTCGAGCTGCTGAGTCCGGCCGACAGCGGCAAGGTCACCACCAATCTCTGGGGCGAGCGCTGGTCCAAGCTGACGGTGAACGCCATGCGCAACGGCCTCTGTGCCGCGACCGGGCTCTCCGGCAACCAGCGTGATGCCGCCGACGGCCCGCGCTCGGTGTCGATCCGCCTTGGTTCGCAGTCGGTGCGTGTCGGGCAGGCGCTGGGTTATTCACTGGAGCGCATGCTCGGCATGGAACCCGAAATGCTCGCGCTGGCGGGCGAGGGCAACCGCGATGCGCTGGCCGGCATCGAGGAAATCCTGCGCGAGGGCGCCAAGAAACGTTCCGATGACCAGCGCCCCTCGATGGCGCAGGACATGTTCAAGGGCCGCCGCACCGAAACCGACTACATCAACGGCTATGTCGCCGAGCGCGGTGCATCCATCGGCGTGCCGGCGCCGCTGCACGTCAAAATGAACGAACTGGTGCATCGCGTCGAACGTGGCGAGGTCAAGCCGAGCGCTGATCTCATCGCCGGCTGGTAAGGCGGCAGGGCCGCGCCGCCCCCGGCGGCGTGTATACGCAGCAAATGGAGGAGTGCGGATGATCCGGAATCTGTGGATTGCTGTCGTACTGGCACCGGCCTTACTGGTCCAGACCCCGGCCGAGGCCCAGGGCTGGAAACCCGAAAAGCCGATCGAGATCGTGGTGCCGACCACGCCCGGCGGCGGCATCGACCGCACTGCCCGCCTGCTGCAGAAAATCATCCAGGAGGAAAAACTCGCTCCGGTCGCGGTCACCGTCAACAACAAGCCGGGTGGCGGCGGGGCGCTGTCGCTGGTCTACCTCAACCAGCATCCCGCCGACGGCCACATGGTCGCGATCAATTCGCCCAACCTGATCGCCAACGACATCAACGGCCGCAGCCCGGTGAAGTTTCGCGAGGTCACGCCGCTCGCCAACCTGTTCAGCGAATACACCGTGGTCGCGGTGCGCGCCGATTCGCCGCTGAAGCGCGGCCAGGACTTCATCGACCGCCTGCGCAAGGATCCGCAGTCGCTGGCGGTCTCCACGCCGACCACGCTGGGCAGCGTCAACCACATGTCCTTCGCGCTGGTGGCCAAGGCCGCCGGCATCGACCCGCGCAAGCTCAAGGCCGTGGTCGTTGGCTCCGGCGGCGACGCGGTGACCGCGCTGCTCGGTGGCCACATCGACGCCCACACCGGCACGCCGTCCTCGGTGGTGCGCATGGTGCAGGCCGGACAGATCCGCGTGATCGGCGTGCTCGCGCCGAAACGCCTCTCCGGCCCCTATGCCGACACCCCGACCTGGAGCGAGCAGGGCTTCAAGGCGGTGATGGACACCTGGCGCGGCGTGATCGGCCCGCGCGGCATGACCCCCGCGCAGATCGCGTGGTGGGACGGCGTGCTGGCGAAAGTGGTGGCCACCCCGGCCTGGAAAGAAGCGCTGGAACAGAACACCTGGGAAGCGAACTACCTGAACAGCGCGCAGACACGCAAACAGTTCGATGACGAGCACGCCGAATACCGCGCCATCCTGCTCGAACTCGGCATGATCAAGTGAGAACCCCGCCATGACCGCACACACGATGTTCGACAAGATCTGGGACGCCCACGTCATCGACGAGGAGGAGGGCGAAATCCTGCTCTACGTCGACCGCGCGCTGATCCACGAAGGCTCCTCCCACGCCTTTGCCGCGCTCAAGCGCCGCAACCAGTCCGTGGCGCGCCCGCAGCAGGTGTTCGCCTTCACCGATCACTACGTGCCGACCACCGGCCGCGAAAAAGGCATCCAGGGCATTGCCGTCGATGAAATCCGCAACATGGTGATTGCACAGCACGAGAACACCAAACTCCACGGCATCCGCCTCTTCGGCTTTGACGACCCCGCGCAGGGTATCCTGCACATCGTGCCGCCGGAGCAGGGCATCACCCAGCCGGGCATGCTGATCTGCGGCGCGGACTCGCACACGGCCACCCACGGCGCCTTCGGCAGCATCGCCTTCGGCATCGGCGCCTCCGACATGACGCATGTGATGGCCACCCAGGCCACCTGGCAGCGCAAGCCGAAAACCCTGCGCATCGTCGTCAACGGCGAGCTGGGTTTTGGCGTCGCACCCAAGGACATCATCCTCGCGGTAATCGCCAAGATCGGCGCCGCGGGCGGCGTCGGCCACGCCATCGAATACGCGGGCAACACCTTCGAGCGCATGAGCATGGAAGGCCGCATGACCGTGTGCAACATGTCGATCGAGGCCGGCGCGCGCTGCGGCATGATCGCGCCCGACGACATCACCTACGCCTACATGGACGGCCGTCCCTGGGCGCCGCAGAAAGGCGCCGAATGGGACGCCGCGATGGCGCTGTGGCGTACGCTGCCCAGCGACCCCGGCGCGCGCTTTGACCGTGAGGTAACCCTCGACGCCGCGCAGATCGAGCCGATGGTGACCTGGGGCGTGAACCCCGAAATGGCGAGTCCGGTGGGTGCTGCCGTGCCCGATCCCAAAACCGCGCCCGACGAACGCCGCCGCAGCGACTGGGCGATGGCGCTGGACTACATGGGCCTCAAGGCCGGCACGCCGCTGCAGGACATTGCCATCGACCGCGTGTTCATCGGCTCCTGCACCAACAGCCGCATTGAAGACATCCGCGCCGCGGCGGAAGTCGCAAAACATGGCCGCGCAAAAGTGCCGGCCTGGGTGGTGCCCGGCTCCAAGACCGTGAAGCGCCAGGCCGAAGCTGAAGGCCTCGACAAGATCCTCACCGCCGCCGGCTTTGAATGGCGTGATCCCGGCTGCTCGCTGTGCACCGCGATCAACGGCGACCAGCTCCAGCCCGGCGAGCGCTGCGCCTCCACCTCCAACCGCAACTTCCGCAACCGCCAGGGCCCCGGCGGCCGCACCCACCTAGTCAGCCCGGCGATGGCGGCCGCGGCGGCGCTCAAGGGGCGGTTTACGGATGTTCGTGAAATTATTAAATAAAAACAATTACTTAAGATCAAAGGCTAGCCACAGAGGGCACAGAGTTCACAGAGAAAAACCAAAACCCAAGCTTTTTGTTTTTGAAGTTCTCTGTGCTCTCTGTGCCCTCTGTGGCTAAAAGGTTTTGAAGTTTTGGGAGTCATCAATGCAGCCCTTCACCACACTCACCGCCATTGCCGTGCCGATGCACGAAGCCAACATCGACACCAACCAGCTCTGCCCGACGCGCTTCAACAAGGTGCCGCGCGGGCCGCGCTTTCGCGAGATCCTGTTCTACGACGCGCGCAACCGGCCCGACGGCACGCCCACCGAGTTCGTGCTCAACGCCGCGCCCTACGACCAGTCCGGCATCATCGTCGCCGACCGCAACTTCGGCTGCGGCTCCTCGCGTGAGACCGCGGTGTATGCCCTCTATGAATTCGGCATCCGCTGCGTGATCGCGCCGAGCTTCGGCGACATCTTCTCCGCCAACTGCGCCAAGAACGGCCTGCTTACCGTGGTGCTGCCCGAGGCCGAATGCGCCGACATCCGCCGCCAGCTGCAGGACCGTCCCGGCGCGACGCTGCACGTGGACCTGGCCGCGCAGACCGTCACCGATCTCGAAGGCCGAGCGCACCGCTTCGACATCCACGAAGTGCGCAAGCGCTGCCTGCTGCAGGGGCTGGATGAGATTGACCGCACCAAACAGTACTCGGCGAAGATCGAGGGTTTCGAGCGGGGCTATTATCAGAGCCGGCCCTGGCTGGCCGCCCGCGGCTGAATTCCGGCTGTCCGGGGCCCGCCCCGGGCGGCATAACAACACTGGAGGAGAACCAATGAACGCAACGCGCAGGATTGCAGTGGGGCTGGCGGCTGTCGCGCTGGCGGGTACGGGTGTGGCCGCGCAGGCGCAGGCCTGGCAGCCTGAGCGCAATGTCGAGATCGTCATCAACACCGCGCCCGGCAGCGGGCAGGATGTCACCGGCCGGCTGATCCAGAGCATCCTGCAGGAGCGCAAGATCGTCGCCGTGCCGATCAACGTCAACAACAAGCCGGGCGGCGGCGGCATCATTGCCTATACCCACCTGCAGAGCATGGCGGGCAACGGACATTCCATCTCCGTGGCCTCGAAGAGCCTGCTCACCAACCACATCTCCGGCCGCGCGCCGCTGACCTACAGCCACCTCACGCCGCTGGCGATCCTGTTTGACGAATACATCACCGTCGCGGTCAAGGCAGACTCACCGATCAAGACCGGCCGCGAACTGGTCGAGCGCCTCAAAAAAGACCCCGGTGCGCTGAGCTTCGGAGTGGCCACCAGCCTCGGCAACCCCAACCATCAGGGTGCCGCGATGCCGCTCAAGGATGCCGGCATCGACCTGCGCAAGGTGCGCACACCCGTGTTCCAGTCCGGCGGCCAGGCCATCACCGCGCTGCTCGGTGGCCATGTCGATGCGGTGCCCGGCTCGGTGGGCCTGATGCGCCGCCACCTCGAGGCCGGCACCATCCGCGTGCTCGCCGTCGCCTCACCGCAGCGTCTGGCTGGCCCCTTCGCCACCGTGCCCACCTGGCGCGAGCAGGGCATCAACGCCGTGGTCTCCAACTGGCGCGGCCTGGTCGGCCCGCCCAACCTGAGCGCCGCGCAGATCGCCTTCTGGGACAGCGCGATGAAGCAGCTCGTCGCCACTGACGCCTGGAAAAAGGAACTCGCTGACAACAACTGGGACAACGAATACCGCAATGCCGCCGAGACTCGGAAATACATGGATGCGGATTACGCGGAGCTGCGGGCGTTTTTGACGGAGCTGGAGCTGGTGAAGCCGGTGTCGAAATAAATATCAATAAAAACAATGACTTGTGAGCATTTCGTGGGGAAATCAAGAGTGTGAAAGATAGCGCCCGCTACGTGAAAATCGTTGCATGGTCTGAAGAGGACCAGTGCTATGTCGGCAGTTCACCCGGACTGATCTATGGCGGCTGTCATGGCGAAGAAGAGAGTGCGGTGTTCGAGCAACTGTGTACCGCGGTTGAGGAAGCAATTGCGCTTTATCGCGCGGATGGTAAGTCACTGCCGCCTGCTACTTCGGGTCGGGATTACGCCAATAAAATGTAGGATGTGGCGTGAGAGAGTAAAAGGCAAGATCTAACCCTTGCCGTGTTTTTGACGGAGCTGGAGTTAGTGGGTAAAAAGTAAATTAAGTAACTCATGCTAGAGGCTTGTCGTGGACTTCTCTGAAGAAAACATTGCTGCGTTATTTGGTCATGAGGCTGCCGAGGATGAGGATATATCTCGCCTGAAAGGCTATTTTTTTAAGGGAAATATCTACGGCCAAATTGCTAACGATCTTCCGATTAGGATTCTCGTTGGGCATAAAGGAATTGGTAAGTCGGCGCTCTTTCATGTGGCTATGTTGGAGGAGACTCAAAGAGGAAAACTTTCTCTTCTTATTAAGCCGGATGATATTGCTGGTATTGGGGAAAATGAAACGGATTTTCTAAAACTTATTCGCGAGTGGAAGTCCGGCATATCGGAAATAATATCTAGAAAAGCATTGATTTCTTTTGGTCAATTGCATGAGGGATGGCGAGGAAAATTAAATGAGTATGGCGGCAAGTTTATTGACTATTTGCAATCAACTTTTAAAACTGATGCGTATGCAAATCTCGATGCCTCAAAAAAATTAATTGTTAATGACTTCCTGAAATTCGGGAAAATCTATGTATACCTTGATGACTTGGATCGTGGTTGGCAGGGCAATGCTAAAGATATTCGTAAACTCTCCGCTCTATTAAATGCGGTAAGGGATATAGCTTCAGAAAGTAAGGGGGTGTCGTTTCGTATTAGCTTGAGATCGGATGTTTATTACTTAGTAAGAACTTCTGATGAGTCTACGGACAAAATAGAGGGATCCGTCATCTGGTATTCCTGGACTAACCACGAAATATTGGCTTTATTAATTAAGAGGGTTGAGCAATTTTTTGGGAGGTCACGTACCACAGAGGAATTGACCAGAATGACGCAAGCTTCGCTAGCGCGGTTTTTGGATCAAGTTATGGAGCCGAAGTTCGACGGATCTGGTAAGTGGGCTGACGTTTCTACATATGTAATGCTTATGTCGCTGGTTAGGAAGCGGCCTAGAGATTTGGTGAAGTTGTGCACGTTGGCCGCGCGCAATGCGCGAATGACTGGTGCTGACTTGATATCTACAAAGAATTTTAATAATGTTTTTGAGGAGTATTCTCAGGGCAGATTGCAAGACACAATTAATGAATATAGATCAGAGTTGCCTGATATTGAGCGACTTCTTCTGGGGATGAAGCCGTCTCGTGAGGAGCGAAAAAATAAAAGTGGTTATCTATATTCGACAGAGCTTTTATTGAAAAAGATCAATAGTGTTCAGCAAGGCGGTTCTTTAAAGTTTCATAGCGGAAAGGTTGCGGACACCAAAGATTTGGCTGCCTTTCTATATAAGATTAACTTTATTACCGCTCGTAAAGAGCGGGGTAAATTTATTGACCGTCGCTACTTCGAGGAAAGTCGATACCTTTCGCACAAGTTTGTTGATTTTGGTTTTGATTGGGAGGTGCATCCTGCGTATCGTTGGGCTTTGCAACCAGACAACATGAAGGAAATATTTGATTCACTTAAGCCCAGCAGCATGGATTGATGTGCTGAATGCAGTTAAATGGGTTCGAAGTAAGATTTCTTGTAATTTTCGCCTTCCTTTTTATACCTCTCGGACACCCCGCGCCGTATCCGGGGGGGGGCTGAGGGACTCGACTTTTCTCAAGATTTTTCCGGCATGAACGCTGAGACTGTTCATCGCCTGACATCCATTCAGCAACCGCCTTCCGTATAATCCGCCGCTTTTGTCCGATGCGCTGAATGGCGTATTCAAAAACGGACACCCCAAGCGAAGGGAAATACAGGAATGGGCGACACGGCAACACCTGCAACGCAGGCCAGGATTCTTCAGAACATTGCAACAGAGCTGGGTGTGCGGCCGAGTCAGGTCGCAGCGGCTGCGGCCTTGCTGGATGAAGGCGCCACGGTGCCCTTCATCGCGCGCTACCGCAAGGAGGCCACCGGCAATCTGGATGACACGCAGTTGCGCAACCTTGAGGAACGGCTCATTTATCTGCGTGAGCTGGAGGACCGCCGTGCCAGCATCCTCGCGTCGATTACCGAGCAGGGCAAGCTCACCGATGACTTGCAGAAGGCCATTGACGCCTGCGTGACCAAGCAGGCTCTGGAAGACATTTACCTGCCGTACAAACCCAAGCGGCGGACCAAGGCGCAGATTGCGATTGAGGCCGGGCTGGAGCAGCTGGCCAATGCGCTGCTGGCGAATCCCATGCTCGATCCGCAGGCCGAGGCCGCGGGGTATATCAAGGTGGTGCCCGCGACGGATGGTGTAGAGGCCATCAATGTGCCGGATGCCAAGGCCGCGCTGGACGGCGCACGGGACATTCTGGCCGAGCGTTTTGCTGAAACGGCGGAACTGCTGGCCCAGTTGCGCGCTGTTCTGCAGCGCGAGGGCATCCTGACCTCCACCGTCATCCAGGGCAAGGAGATGGCGGAGGAAGAAAAATTCCGCGACTACTACGCGTACTCCGAAGCCCTGCACAGCGTGCCGTCGCATCGCGCGCTGGCCCTGTTCCGCGGGCGGACGCTGGGTGTGCTGATGCTGGAGCTGGGCCTGGGCGCGGAACGCGATGCGCTGGTGCCGCACCCCTGTTCGGCGATGATCGCCAAATTCTTCGGCATTGAAAACCGCGGCCGTCCCGCCGATGCCTGGCTGGCTTCGGTGTGCCACTGGACCTGGCGGGTCAAGGCGCACTGGCACCTGAGCAGTGAACTGCTGCAGCAGTTGCGCGAAACCGCCGAGGCGGAAGCGATCAAGATTTTCGGGCGCAATCTGCACGACCTGCTGCTGGCGGCACCCGCGGGTTCCAAGGCGGTGCTGGGGCTGGACCCCGGCCTGCGCACCGGCTGCAAGGTGGCGGTGGTGGATGCCACGGGCAAGCTGCTCGATACCGCCACGATTTATCCGCATGTGCCGCGCAACGACTGGGAGGGGTCTCTGGCCACGCTGGCCAGCCTCGCCCTCCGTCACGGCGTCGAGCTGATTTCCATCGGCAACGGCACGGCCAGCCGCGAGACCGACAAGCTGGCCGGCGAACTGATCAGGCGCATCACGACGCAGGCGCCGCAGCGCAAGCTGGCCAAGGTCGTGGTCAGTGAGGCGGGCGCTTCGGTGTATTCCGCCTCGGCGTTTGCCGCGGCGGAGTTTCCGGATCTGGATGTGAGCCTGCGCGGCGCGGTGTCGATTGCGCGGCGCGTGCAGGATCCGCTGGCCGAGCTGGTGAAGATCGAGCCCAAGGCGATCGGCGTCGGGCAATACCAGCATGATGTGAACCAGCGGGCATTGGCGCGGGCGCTGGATGCCACCGTCGAGGATTGCGTCAATGCCGTGGGTGTGGACGTCAATACGGCATCGGCGGCCCTGCTGGCGCGGGTGTCGGGGCTGAACAGCACGCTGGCGCGCAATATCGTCGATTACCGCGACGGCAACGGGCCGTTCCGCAACCGCGAGGGCATTCTCAAGGTGCCGCGCCTGGGGGCCAAGACCTTTGAGCAGGCGGCGGGTTTTCTGCGCATCAACGGCGGCGACAATCCGCTGGATCGCTCCGCCGTGCACCCCGAGGCCTATCCGGTGGTCGAGCGGATACTGGCAAAAATCGGCAAGAACGTGGCGGAGGTGATGGGGCAGTCGGCTTTGCTGAAGACACTGTCGCCCGCCGAATTCGCCGACGAGCGCTTTGGTGTGCCCACCGTGCGCGACATCCTCAACGAGCTGGAAAAACCGGGGCGCGATCCGCGACCCGAATTCAGGATGGCGGTGTTTCAGGACGGCGTGGAAAAGATTGCCGATCTGCAGCCCGGCATGGTGCTGGAAGGCGTGGTGACCAATGTCGCCGCGTTTGGTGCCTTCGTCGATATCGGCGTGCATCAGGATGGCCTGGTGCACATTTCGGTGCTGGCCAACCGCTTTGTCAAAGACCCGCATGAGGTCGTCAAGCCGGGGCAGATCGTCAAAGTGAAAGTGATGGAAGTGGATATCAAGCGCCAGCGCATCGCCCTGAGCATGCGGCTGGATGAAGCGCCGGGCACGGCGCAATCGCGAGGTGGTGCAAGAGATGGCGCGCCGGGCCGCGACACGCGCAACAAGCCGGATGGCCGTCGCCCGCAGCCGCGTTCATCCGCGCGTGAAAGCGAGCCCGCCAGTGCGATGGCGCTGGCTTTCGCCAAGTTGAAGAACAAGGGATGACGGTGGGTGATGTTGGATGTGGATCGAAATAAAAAGTCAATAAAAACAATAACTTAAGAATAATCACCGGGGAGCGGGAGCCATGCTGCGGCGTCGGGTGTCTTAGCACTGGCGCTGCTCCCGCCGGCGGCCTCATTCAGTGGTCGCTGTTCTTGACGCTGTCCTCGATCAAATTTTTTGCATCCCACGCCCATGCCGCAACCTTCAGCACTGCAACAAACCCTCGCCCTCGGCGCCTGGCTCCTCGCCAGCTTCGTCACCGCTGCCATCGGCGGCTTCGCCTCGATCAATGCTGCCGGCTTCTACGGTGAACTGACGCAGCCCGCCTGGGCACCGCCGGCCTGGTTGTTCGGGCCGGTGTGGACGGTGCTCTACATCCTGATGGCCGTTGCGGCCTGGCTGGTGTGGCGCCGGCAGGGGTTTCAGGGCGCGGCGCTGAAACTGTTCATCGTGCAACTGCTGTTCAACGCGCTGTGGACCTGGCTGTTTTTCGTGTGGCGGCTGGGTGCGGTGGCCTTGATCGAGATCGTACTGCTGTGGCTGCTGATCGCGGCGACCATCGTGTTGTTCTGGCGCGCGCAGCGGGTGGCCGCGCTGTTGCTGCTGCCTTACCTGGCCTGGGTGAGTTTTGCGACGGTGTTGAACTTCGCGCTGTGGCGGCTGAATCCTGCGCTACTGGGCGGGTAGTGCCGGTTCGGATGGGCCGGTGCAATACGCTGCGCTTATTGCACCCTAAGGCAAAAGTTACGAGCCCGAATGAGCATGGCGCAACGGCCTCAGTCGGCCTTGATGCCCACGGCCTTGATCAGCTTCGCGTATTTCTGGATTTCGGCGGCGAGGTAGCTGCGGAATTCTTCCGGTGATGCGGTGGGAAACGGCACGATGCCCAGCACGTGCAGCCGTTCCTTGACGTCGGGCAGGTTGAGCGCCCGCGTCATCTCCACATTGAGTTTGTCGACGATGGCCTTGGGTGTGCCGGCGGGCGCGACGAAGGAATACCAGTTGTCGATGGCGAAGCCGGGCAGGCCGGCCTCGGCGATGGTGGGCAGGTCGGGGAAGAGGTCGGAGCGTTTCGCCGAGGTGTTGGCGATGGTGCGGATGCGGCCGGTCTTCATGTGCGCGGCGGCGGTGGAAACCGTCGCAAAAATCAGCTGCAGGTTGCCGGCGACGAGGTCGGTCATCGCCGGGGCGCCGCCCTTGTACGGCACATGCTGCATGCGTACGCCGGCCAGCATGTTGAAGAGTTCGCCGGCGAGGTGGTCGGCGCGGCCGGGGCCGGATGAGCCGAAGTTGAGCTTGTTCGGATTCGCCCTGGCGTGGGCGATCAGATCCTTCACCGATTGCACCGGCAGCGAAGGATGCACCACCAGCACATTGAGTGCGGTCGCCGCGCGCATGATCGGCGCGAAGTCTTTCAGCGGGTCGTAGGGCAGCTTGGTGTGCAGGCTGGGCGTGACCGCCACCGGGCCGACGCCGCCCTGGGCAATGGTGTAGCCGTCGGGCGCGGCGCGGGCGAGGATTTCAAGGCCGACGATGCCGCCGGCACCAGCGCGGTTGTCAACGATGATCTGCTGGCCCCAGCGCTCGCCCAGCTTGGCTGCAATGACGCGCGTGGTGATGTCGCCACCGCCGCCGGGCGCCACCGGCACGATCATGCGGATCGGCTTGTTGGGATAGTAGGTTGCAGCGGACTGCGCCCATGCGGGCAGCGCAATCAACAGCCCGCTGGCGGTGAGACCTGCGGCGGCGTGTACGATCAGGCTTTTCATGTGCGCGCTCCCGGTGATGGACGTTTTGATTCTGGAGTGCGTGTTGCGCAGCGTCAATGCAGTGCCCACGTATTGGCGTGAAGTTGAAGCGCCGCGCAGCAGTGGTGCGCGATTTCCTGCCTCGGCCCCATCGTGGTGCCCTGATGAGGCTGGGTGATGCGCCGTGCCCGCGTTACCATCGCCGGATGGCTTTCATTTCTTTCGCACGGTTTGCAGTGTCTTCACGTTGATCGCTTTCGTCGAACTGCCCCTCGCCACGTTGCTGGCGGCCAATCTGGTGATGTTTTTTGCCTCCGCCGTGCAGGCTTCGGTGGGCGTGGGCATTGCGCTGGTATCGGTGCCGCTGCTCGCGCTGCTGCATCCGCAACTGGTGCCGGGGCCGATGCTTGCCGCCGGTTCGCTGGTGGCGCTGGTGACGGCGTGGCGCGAGCGCGGGGCCATCCGCTATGGCGGCTTCGGGCTGTCGCTCGCGGGCATGGCGCTGGGCACGGTGATCGGGGCGCTGGCGCTGGATGCACTGCACGGCCCTGATGTGGAGCGCGTGTTCGCGGTGCTGATCCTGATTGCGGTGGGCTTGAGTGTCGCCGGCCTGCACGTCAAGCCTTCGCCGCTGTCGCTGGGCGCGGGCGGCACCGCCTCGGGGATCATGGGCACCATGGTCGGCATTCACGGCCCGCCGATTTCGATCGTGTTCCAGCATGCACGGCCCGATTACGCCCGTGCCATGCTCGGGGCCTATTTCTTCATCGCCTATGTCGCGTCCTGCATCGCGCTGGCGGTGTTCGGCCTGTTCGGCGTGCTGGAACTGAAGCGTGCCGCGGCGCTGCTGCCGGGTGTGTGCGCCGGGCTGCTTGTTGCGCCGGCCGTGGCGGGGCGGGTCAGTCAGGCGCAGTTGCGCGCGGCGATCCTGCTGGTGTCGGCGGGCAGTGCGGTGCTGCTGCTGTTGCGCTGATCAGAAGCCGTAAAGCCGCTGCGGGTTGTCTACAAGAATTTTCCGGCGCAGCGCGGCATCCGGCGTCCAGGCGTTGAAGAGGTCGAGCAGGTGGCCGTCCTCGGGCATGTCCTTTTCCAGCCGCGGGTGTGGCCAGTCGGTGCCCCAGACCACCTGGTCGGGGTTGGCTTTCACCAGCGCTTCATGGATGGGCTTGGCGTCGGGGTAGTCGGAATACTGCTCGGACACGCGATAGGCGCCCGAAACCTTGACCCAGATTTTGCCTTCGGCGAGCAGGCGCACCATCTGCTGCACGCCGGGCTGGTTCGCGCCGAGCTTGCCGTCCACGTTGCCCATGTGGTCGAGCATGATCGGCAGCTTCCAGTCCTTGAAAAATGGCATCGCGCTGTCGAGCGCGTTGGCGTCCATCATGAACTGGGCGTGCAGGCCGAGGTCGGCCATGAGCGGCGCCAACCGTTCAAAGGACTGCATGCCCAGCGAGCTGAAGCCCACGCCATGCGGCATGTGGTGAAAGCGCAGCGCGCGCACGCCGAGGTCGCGCATGCGCTGGAGTTCGGCTTTCGGTGTGTCGGGCTTGACGATGCAGGTCGCGCGCAGGCGCTTCGGCTCGCGCTTCAGTGCATCGAGTACCACTGCGTTGTCGGTGCCGTGGGCGTTGCCCTGCACGATCACGCCGCGCGCCATGCCGAGGGCATCGAGCATCTTCAGCAGGTCTTCCAGCGGTGCATCGTCCGGGGTGTACGAGCGCGACTCGGCAAACGGAAACTTCGCCCGCGGCCCGAACAGGTGGAAGTGGGTGTCGCAGCCGCCCGCGGGCGTGGGGATTTTCGGGGGGCGGGTGTTCGCGATTGGCGGCAGGCAGGGCAGTTCCATGGACGGGGCTCCTCGGGTGAGCCGCGATGGTAGAGCATGGGGCGGTGCGGCTCAACGGCGGGGTCTCGTTATAATCCGGCGGTCATTCCAACCACTGCGAGCTGCCATGATTCCCTCGAAACGCCTGCCCTATGTGCCCATCATCGACCGTCCGCCGCTGAAGCCGCCGTCGGGCGTGCGCCTGATCGTGTGGCCGGTGGTCAATGTCGAGGTCTGGGACATCGGCCGGCCGATGCCGCGCCAGGTGCTGCCGCCGCCGACCCACATCACGCGCCTGCCGGACTTCGCGCACTGGGCCTGGCACGAATACGGCAACCGCGTCGGCTTCTGGCGCGTGAAGCAGGCGCTGGACGAGCTCGACATCAAGGCCTCGCTGTTCACCAACGGCCGCATCTGCACGGACTACGCACGCATCGCCGAAGAGTCGCTGAAATCGGGCTGGGAGTTCGTCGGCCATTCCTGGGACCAGCAGCCGACTCACGTCGAGCGCGACCAGCGCGCGATGATCCAGCGCACGGTGAAGCAGATCAAATCGTTTACCGGCAAGGCGCCGGTGGGCTGGCTCGCGCCCGGCCTCACCGAAACCCTGCACACCCCGGACTACCTCGCCGAGGCCGGCATCCAGTACATCGCCGACTGGGTGGTGGACGACGAGCCCTGCGACATCCAGACCAAACACGGCAAGGTGGTGGCGATGCCGTATTCGGTGGAGCTGAACGACATCGCGATGATGATGGTGCAGCACCACTCGGCTGCGGAGTTCGAGTCACGCTGTATGGACCAGTTCGAGCGCCTGTATGAAGAGGGCGCCAAGCGGCTGAAGGTGATGGCGATTGCCGTGCATCCCTACATTTCGGGTGTGCCGCACCGGATCAAGTATTTCGAGAACGTGTTCCGCCGTCTGCGCGACGAGCCGGGCGTGGAATTCTGGACCGGGGATCAGATCCTGAATTGGTACCGGCGCAGCGCCAAACCCGCGGCGAAGGTAAAGCGGAGTAAATAGCTTTTCATGCAAGGTAAGTCAATTTTAGAAGAGCTAAATGCCATTACCACTTACAGATCTTGAGAAATTCGAGAAATGGTACGCCGTACCTTTGCTCAGACTGGCGCAGGATCCGGATGCTGGATTTATTATGTTGATGGCTACTTTCCCCATTCTTGAGCGTTATCTCAAGGTTAAGTCAGGTAGTGTTCCAGTTAAGCCGCCATTTCTAAAAGCATTGATTGACGTTGTGCCAGAGATCGAAACTAAAGAGCGAGCAAAAACGTTATGGACAACCTACAGAGATCAGCTTTTGCATAATGCTTCTTACGACAAGCGCTCTCACTGGTTGAGCCCGGATAAGAAAATTATTGAACATGACGAGGATGGGCGTGACTGGCTAAATCCGGCCCTGTTTGTTCAACGAGTTATTTCAGTTATTCGACGTGACTTTTCTTGTTTTGAGGCTGGTTTGCCGCTTGCTGAAGTGTCTGTATTTGATTCTCCTAGTGAGTTGCCGGATGGAGTTCACATGACAATGGTTCAATTAGGTACTGGCACTCCGCCGCGTCGAAAGAAGTGAAGTGGAGTGAGCGCCTAGGTTGCGTTTTTGTAATCCTTCTTTTTCCTCGGGAATGTATTTGCTTTGATTTGATGGTCACTATCTAACCCTATAGCTGAACCCGGTTATTCTGGCTGCTTGTGTGTCATGTTGTTGGGCTTGCGGCAGTATCACTGAAGGATAGGGCATACCGCTGGTCTGATTTTTTCGGTGCTCGGTTGCTTTGAGGTGACGCATGCACCCGTTTCATGTTGCGCTGGTGATTTACGCGGCACTCGTGCTGGCGGGTTTTGGCTTTGTGCTGCGCTGGGAGCGCCGGCATTTTTCCGCCAAGGGGCTGGGTGGCAGTTGGCTCAAGGTGCGTCTCAGCAGCATACCGGCTTTGTTGGTTACGGCGGCGCTGGTGGTGTTGCCCGCGCGGGGTGCTTCAGGCATGGAGGGGCTGGCGCTGTTTTACGGCCTGCTCATCGTGGTGGCGCCGCTGCTCTGGTTCGGCCTGCACTGGGCGGCGGGCCGCATGGTGCGGCCTCCGCTGGCCTTCAGTGATTCCGCGCTGGTGGCGGGATCGCCGCTGCTGTATGCGCTGGCTGCGGCTTTGGTCGCGCATCCCCTGCAGTCGATGGCCTGGTCGCTGCTGAGGTCGCTGGGCCTGGCGTGATGTTGGCCGGGGCCGGCCACGCCGCTCAGTCCAGCAAGGCAAAAAAACTCTCTGCGTAATCCTTGCGGTAACGCGCCGTCACCGCGCCTACTGCTTCGGCAAACGCGCGGTGTTCCTCCGCACTGAGCTTCACCACCTCGTTCCGCGCCGGGTCCAGGCGTTTCAGCATTTCCTCATCTTCCGCCGCCGCGAGCAGGCGCTGCAGGGCCGTGGCTTCGCGCGCGGCGATGTCCACCGCGCGCTGTACGGCTGCCGGCCAGGATTCGTATTGCGCGCGGTTGACCATCAGGCAGGCGACGCCGTAGACATGGCCTGAGAGGGTGATGTAGCGGTGGTGCTGGTGGACGTTGAAGTTGACGATGTTGGTCAGCGGGTTGTCCTGGGCGTCGAAACGGTCGCCGGCGATCTGTTCGACGAAGATCTTGATGTCCTCCAGGATCGGTTCCATGCCGAGCAGGCGCAGCGATTCGGCCTGCAGCTCGCTCATCTGGATGCGGATGCGGATGCCCTTGCAGTCGGCGGGTTTGCGGATGGGGCGGACCTTGTTGCTGAAATGGCGGAAGCCGTTGTCCCAATACGCAAGCAGGCGGAAGGGCGACTGCGCCGAGACTTTCTCCCGCAACGACTGCCCGAGTTTGCCGTCGAGCACCTTGTACGCCGCGGCGCGGTCCGGAAATAGGAAAGGCAGGTCGAACAGTGCCAGTTCCGGCACCCATTTCGAATATCTCAGCGACGAGATGTAGCAGGCGGATAACTCACCGCTCTCGACCATCTTCGGCAGGTCGCCGGATTTGTGGCCCAGCGCCAGCACATCGGGCACGAATTCGAAACGCACCGCATCGCCGGCTTCGCGCTGCAGCACCTCGCCGAAACGCAGGCAGGCGCGGGTGTGGATGGAGGCGGGTTTCTGGTAGCCGCCGAGGCGGAAGGTGATGGCGGTCATATCGTTTCAAAACGATGGTAATCAAAGCCATCCGCTGATCAGGCCCAGCGCCACGGCGAACAGTAACACCGCGACCAGTTTCTGAATGCCTGCCATCGTACTCTTGTGCAGATAGCGATTGCCGAGCAGTGATCCGCACAGGGCTGCAAGCACAGCGGCGGCGAGCAGCAGGTAATCAAAGTGTTCATGCTCGTTAAGGATCAAGCGTGCGTAAATTGCCAGTCGTGATACATCAATCAGGAAGGCGATTGCTGCGCCGGTGGCGACATAGGCGGCCTTGTCGAGTCCGGCCTTGACCAGGAATGCGGAGCGCAGCGCGCCCTGCATGCCGGCGAGGCCACCAAAAAAGCCGCTGAGCAGACCGCCCAGTGGTTGAAAACGCGGAGCGAAGCTCAGCTTGCGCAAGGCTGGCAGGCCCTCGGCACAGGCAAACAGCAACAGCAGCAACCCAATCGTCAGCTTTACCGGCATGATTTGAAGTTGACGCCCGGAGAAGGTGTAGCTGTAGAGCGGCTGTGCTTCAGCCAGCGTTGTCAGCAGCCATGCGCCGGCAAGCGCGCCGAGGATGGCGGTCAGGCCAAAACGCAGAACAACCCCGCGATCGACGTGACGCCACACCAGCGCCAGCTTGAATGCGCCATTGAGGAAATGCACCACCGCGGTCAGCGCAACGGCCTGCTCGATGGCGAAAAACAGCGCGAAGGCTGGCAGCAGCAGGGTGCCGAGGCCAAAGCCCGAGAAGAAAGTCAGGCAAGAGGCGAGTGCTGCCACGCCGCAAATTACAAGGTAGCTCATGGAGCCTCTTCATGTGTTCCGGCCGGGCCGGTAGTGGTTAACTGTGCCACCCGTAGGCAGTCCGCCGCAAGCTGTGTCAAAGTATGTGTGCCACGGATTTTCCGGATGTCCGGATCATGAACAATCGCAGGAGGAACTCCATGAAACTCAACGGCGTACACCACATCAACATCGGCTGCCGCGAAAGCGACCTGCCGGCGATCGAGACTTTCTACACTCAGGCGCTGGGCCTGAAGGTCGGTTACCGGCCGAACTTTCCCTCGGGCGGCATCTGGCTCTACTGCGGCGACCATCCGCTGGTGCATGTGGTGACGCGCTTCAAGGCAGACTGGGCGGGTGTGGACGAATCGCGCAGCAGCTATGACCACACCGCCTACGCGGTGCAGGGCGTGCAGGATTTTCGCGACCGTTTCAGGAAGCTTGGCATCGAGTACGAAGAGCAGAACGTGCCCAATGCCGGCTTCCAGATGTTCCTGCGTGACCCGGTCGGCAACAAGGTCGAGCTGAATTTCCCCAATGAAGAGACGCCCGCCGACGTTGAAACCGGGCGCCTGTCCTCGATGCAGTTTCCGGAGCATGCCAAGCCCCGCACGGCCAAGGCTTGAGTTTTATATAACTATTTGATTTTATTGATATAATTTTTGCGGTCTCCGCAGGCCGCGTTGTGCTCCGATGAAACTGCTCGAACTGGCGCGTGTGGTGCGCAGCAAAAACGCCGGCCCCACCACGCTGACCATCGACCTGATGTTCAACGACGAGTCCGGCTATCGCCGCGCCTGCGCCGCGGCGGCGCTGCAGCCGTCGGCGATTGCCGCGCTCTACGGGCTTGAGCCCTCCAAGGTTGAAGTCATTCCCTATCCGCCGGCGCAGGCGATCAAGATCGTGATGGACCGTGCCATCGTCGCCGGCACGCCCGGCGACCGCGATGTCTACGGCGCGCAACAGCACGGTCCTTTGCTCGGCATCACCTTATGAATCACCTTGAACGTCTGCGCGCACAGTTCGTCAGCGGCGGCAAACGCCAGCCGCTGCGCGCGCTGGCGGCTTCGGGCCAGCTCGGCTATGGCATTCCCGAGGCGGCATTGGCCGAGGGCGTGAAGCGCCAGCCGCATTTCATTGGCTGCGACATGGGCTCGGTCGATCCCGGTCCGTATTACCTCGGCAGCGGGCAGATGGCGACCAGCGAAGCGATCACCCGCGACGATCTCGCCAAGGTGCTGCGCGCGGCGCGTTCGATCCAGGTGCCGCTGTTGCTCGGCACGGCGGGCACCGCCGGTGCCGCGCCCCACCTCGACGCGACACTGGCGATGGTGCGCGACATCGCGCGCCGCGAGGGCCTGCATTTCCGCCTCGCCTCGATCCGCGCCGACATGCCGCGGGATCTGCTCAAGGCGGCAGTGCGTGCAGGGCGCACGCGGCCGCTGGGCGCAATCGCGCCGCTGAGCGAAGCGGAGATCGACGGTGCCGCGCAGATCGTCGGCCAGATGGGCATCGAGGCCTTCCAGCGCGCGCTGGAGGCCGGCGCCGATGTGGTGATCGCCGGCCGAGCCTGCGACACCGCGGTGTTCGCGGCGATTCCGGCGGCGCTGGGTTATCCGCTGGGGCCGGCGATGCACATGGCGAAGATCATCGAATGCTGCTCGATCTGCACCACGCCGGGTGGCCGCGATGCCTTGCTCGGCACCCTCGATGGCGACGGTTTCACCATCGACAGCATGAACCCGATCCGCCACGCGACACCGATGTCGGTGGCGGCGCACAGTCTCTACGAGCAGGGCGATCCGTACCGCGTGCATGAACCCGAAGGCACGCTGCACACCGACACCGCGCGTTACGAGGCGCTGGATGAACACCGCTGCCGCGTCAGCGGCGCGCGCTGGGAACCGGCCACGCAGTTCACGGTGAAAATCGAAGGCGCGACCCGCGTCGGCGAACGCGCGGTGCTGCTCGCCGGTTGCGGCGACCCGCGCGCGATTGCGGCGATGCCGGATATCCTCGCCAACGTCGAAAAGACGGTGCGCGAGCTGGTGGAGCCTTCGGTCAGCGGGCCGTTTGCGGTGTATCCGAAGATCTATGGTCTCAACGGAGTCACCGCCTGGCCGTCGCCCGCGGAGCCGCTGCCACGCGAGGTGTTCGTGATGGTGGAGGTGATTGCAGCCACCGCCGCCGATGCCAAGTCGGTGGCCACGGTGTTCAAGCAGTACCTGCTGCACAACGGTTTTCCGGGGCGCATCTCCACCGGCGGCAACCTGGCGTTTCCGTTCACGCCGCCCGAGGTGATGGCCGGCACCGCCTACCGCTTCAGTGCCTACCACGTGGTCGGAGTGGATGCGCTGGCGCCGCTGTTTCCGGTGACGGTTGAGGAGTTGTAAGCGCCGGGTCAAAGACTGATTTACAGGATGGGCAGGATAGGCAGGATCAATTCGCAGGATAAAAAAACGACATGCGAGGAGAAGGCGTGATGCAGAACAAACTGATCAAGGCATTGCTTGCCGGCCTGCTGGCCGTGGCGCCCGCGCTGGCGCAGGCCGCGGAAGTGTTTCCGGCGCGCGCGGTGCGCTGGGTGGTGCCGTTCACGCCGGGCGCCTCGAATGACGTGATCGCTCGGCTGCTGGCGAACAAGCTCACCGAGATCTGGGGCCAGCAGGTGCTGATCGACAACCGCGGCGGCGCCGGCGGCATGCTCGGCGCCGACATCGTGGCCAAGGCGTTGCCCAACGGCTACACCATGCTGATGGCCAATCCCGGCGCCAATGCGATCAATTTCGCGCTGCGCACCAAGACGCCGTACCGCGCCGAGGACTTTGCCGCGGTGAGCCTGCTCGGCTGGTCGCCGATCCTGCTGGTGGTAAGCGCGGGCTTTCCCGCCAACAACGTCAAGGACATCATCGCGATGGCCAAGTCGCGGCCGGGCAAACTGTCTGCGGGTTCCTCGGGCACCGGCGGCAGCAGCCACCTGGCGCTGGAGTTTTTCAAGATGCTCGCCGGCGTGGACATCCTGCATGTGCCGTACAAGGGGGCTTCACCGGCGATTGTCGACATGATGGCAGGTCAGCTGCAGCTGATCTTCACCACCTCTGCCACCGCCGCACCGCTGGTCAATGCCGGCAAGCTGAAGGTGCTGGCGACCGCGGGTGATCAGCGTCTTTCGCTGTACCCCAGCGTGCCAACCACCGCCGAGCAGGGGCTGCCCGGCTACGATGTGCTGATCTGGTTCGGGGTCACGGTGCCCGCTGCCACGCCGAAGGCGGCCATCCAGCGTCTGAATGCCGGTTTTGAGAAGGCCCTGCAGTCCACGGACGTGCGCGATAGGCTTACCGCCATCGGCGTGCAGCCCCAGGGCGGACCGCCGGAACGCTTCTCGCGCTTCCTGGTCGAGGAGGTCGAGCGCTGGAGCAAGGTGGTGAAGGCCGCCAACGTCAAGGCAGAGTAGTGGCTGCTGCAACGGGGCGCGGTAAACTCGCGCCTCTGCATTTTTGAACCAAGGAAAAATCTTGAAACTGGTGACATTTATTGCCGACAGCCGGGTGCGTCCGGGTGTCGTGGACGGCAGCGTGGTGGTTGACCTGGCTGCCGCCGGCCTGCCGGTGGACGAGCAGGGCGACCTGATGGCCATCGTGCGCGGCGGCGACGCCATGCTCGAGCGCGTGCGCGCAGCAATCAGCAGCCCGACCCGCCGCGAGTTGCCGCTGAACGAGGTCAGGCTCACCGCGCCGCTGCTTGCACCCTCGAAGATTGTCGCCGTGGGCCTGAACTACATCGACCACTGCAAGGAAGCCAATCTGCCGGTGCCGGGCGAGCCGGTGCTGTTCACCAAATGGCCGAACTCGATCACCGGGCCCTATGACGAGCTGCACTGGCCGGAAGGGGTGACCAATGAAGTCGATTACGAGGTCGAGCTCGGCGTGGTGATCGGCCGCCGCGGCCGCAACATCAGCGAAAAGGACGCGCTGGATCATGTCTGCGGTTACACCGTGGTCAACGATGTGTCGGCGCGAGACCTGCAGTTCGCCAACGCCAAGCAGTGGGACCGCGGCAAGTCGCTGGACACCTTCTGCCCCTGGGGGCCGTGGATCATCACCCGCGACGAGATCGACGATCCGCATGACCTTGAAGTGCGCACCGTGCTCAACGGCAAGGAAATGCAGAAGTCGAACACGAAAAACCTGATCTTCAACATCAACCAGATCATCGCCTACGCCTCGCAGGGCACCACGCTGATGCCGGGCGATCTGATTCCGACGGGCACACCCTTCGGCGTCGGCTTCTCGCGCACGCCGCCGGTGTTCCTGAAACACGGTGATGTCTGCGAATGCAGCGTCGAGAAGGTCGGCAGCATCCGCAACCAGGTCAACCTGAAGTAGCAAGGCGCCGCCACGACGCGGCGCGGAGGAGAACACAGCATGCGCAATACCCTGATCGCGGCCGGCCTTGCGGCCCTGGTGCTGGCACCTGCGGTGCAGGCCCAGGCGAATTATCCGAACCGGCCGCTGCGCTTCATCGTGCCCTTCGCGCCGGGCGGCAGCACCGATCTGCTGGCACGCTTTCTGGCGCAGAACCTGGGCGCGCCGTTGGGCCAGACCGTGGTGGTGGACAACCGCGCCGGCGCCGGCGGCGTGCTTGGCGCCGAGCTGGCGGCGCGCGCGCCGGCCGACGGCTACACCATCGTGCTGGGCAGCGCGGGGCCGCTGACCATCAACCCCAACATCCGCGACAAGACCCCGTACGACCCGCTCAGCGATTTCGCGCCGATCACGCTGGCGACGGTGAGCCCGTTCACGCTGGTGGTGCATCCCGGATCGCCGGCAAAGACGGTGAAGGAGTTGATCGCGCTGGCCCGGGCCAAGCCGGGTTTCCTAAACTTCGGTTCTGCAGGTAATGGTTCGGTCGGGCATTTTTCCACCGAACAGTTCATGACGATGACCGGCATCAAGCTGGTGCACGTGCCGTTCAAGGGCGCGGGCCCGGCGGTGACCGACCTGCTCGCCGGCCGCCTCGACATGATGTTCGAGAACCTGCCGACCATCCTGCCGCATGTGCGCTCGGGCAAGCTGCGCCTGCTCGCGGTGGGCACCCGGCAGCGTTCGGCGCTGGCGCCGGAATTTCCGACGGTGGCCGAGGAGGGCGTGCCCGGCTATGACTCGGCGACCGTGTTCGGCGTGCTTGCACCGGCGAAGACGCCGCCGGCGGTGATTGCGCGCCTGAACAAGGAGATGGTGACGGTGCTGAAATCGGCGGAGAGCAAGTCGGCGCTGGCGGCGCGCGGCCTCGAAGCCGTGGGCAGCACGCCGCAGGAATACGCCGCGCAGATCAAGGACGAGTTTGTCCGCTATGGCCGCATCGCCAAGGCGGCGAATATCCGGGTCGAATAATTTATCAATAAAATCAATTAGTTATGGAGTTTCATCGATGAATGCCGTGACGGTGACTGCATTGGGGGCGGCGCTGGGCGCCCAGGTGGACTGCGGCGACCTGCGCAGGCTGGATGACAAGGCCTTTGGCCAGGTCTATCGCGCGCTGCTCGATCACCTGGTAATCCGCATCCGGGGCCAGCAGCTGAGTGATCCGGATCTGATTGCCTTCGGTAAACGCCTCGGCACGCTCGATTTCGCGCCGCTCGCCAAGACCGGCAAGGAGCGTGCGCGCACCCATCCGGAAATTGTCATTGTCTCCAATGTCATGGAAAACGGCGAGGCCATCGGCGTGCTGCGCGACGCCGAAGTGGTGTGGCATTCCGACAATTCCTACCGCGACCGGCCGTTGTCTTACAGCGCGTTGTACTCGCTGGAGATTCCGCCCAAGGGCGGTAACACCGGCTTTGCCAACATGTATCTGGCGCTGGAAACCCTGGATCCGGCGCTGCGCGCGAAGATCGAAGGCCGCACGCTGAAGCACGACATGACCTATAACAGCGCCGGCGACCTGCGTGAAGGTTTCCAGCCGGTGAATGATGTGCGTGATGCGCCGGGTCCCAGCCACCCGATCATCCGCACCCATGCCGAAACCGGCTGCAACGCGCTGTATCTCGGCCGCCGTCCCAACGCCTATATCAACGGTTATTCCGTCGAAGAATCCGAGGCCCTGCTTGAGGCACTGTGGTCACACGCCACGCAGGAACACTTCACCTGGCACCATGTCTGGCAGCCCGGTGATTTGCTGATCTGGGACAACCGCTGTGTGATGCACCACCGTGATCCCTTTGATGGCGGCTATCGCAGGGTGATGCACCGCATCCAGTGCGCCGGTGATGTGCCGGCCCTGAAGCCGGAAGGGAAGATTGGGCATCCAAGGGCAAAGGTCGCGGCGTAAGTTGCGGTTGTCCGCCCTTCGACAAGCTCAGGGCGAACGGCCCAGGGGTGCATCACCCCGCAATCCTCAATCCGCGATCTTTACTACTGATCCAAACCGTGTAACGCCACTCCCGCAAATGACGGCCAGGCGCGCCACAGGTCTTCCAGCTGCGGCAGCAGTTTGCGCAGGGCTTCCGGATTGCGCTGGAAAGTGACCTGATCACCACCGCGGTTGATGGTATGGCTGTGGCTGTAGCTGATGCCGGCAGGATTGGCGCGTGCTGCATCCAGCATCAGCAGCACCGCGTGCTGGCGGCCGATATTCATCAGCCACAGGTCACCGGAGCCTGCGCGGCGATAGACATGGAGTGATTCGTCCGGTATCGGACCGCTTTCAAGGCCGATGCGGATCTGTTTGCCGTTGGCCGTACCCCAGGACAGAAAAGGTTCGGCAAACGTCATCAGCTGCTGCGCATCGGTGCGGTAGTTCATCACCGTCACCATCTCGACCAGCGGTTTCAGCGCGTCGAGGAACAGGCTGCCGCGCAGACGCTGGCCACCCCACCAGAAGGGCACCGCGACATCGATCGGCATCGCCGCGCGCGGCCTGATCAGCGCCAGCGTTTCGACATAGGCGGCGAGCCAGCCTTCGGGATCATGGGCGTAGCCGGGGTTGAGATAAGGTTCGATGTCGAGCTGCAATCCGGCCAGCCGTGATGCCGGGGGGGCCTTGCGGTTGTAACTGGCCAGCGCCTCGGCGAGCGCGGCGTATTTCTGGCGCTCGCCCGGCAGCACCGCGCGCGGATCGCCGGCCACCGCCCAAACCTGCAGACCGCGGCGGCTGGCTTCACCGATGAAACGCTGCAGCGCGGCAGGCTGTTCGACTTCGGGCGGCTCGCCCTGCAGCGGCACCGAGATGTACACGGTATTCGCATTTTGCGCGGCAAGCAGTTCAAAGAGTTGGACATCCTGCTGCCGCCAGTATTGCGGCTGCCAGACCCAGAGTGCCCGCGAACGGGTGCCGCTGCCCGCAGCGGCGGCGAGCCTGAGTCCATGCAGCGTGAGCCTGGCTTCGTTGCGCGGACATTCCAGCACCCAGCTTCGCCAGTTGCGGTTGTCGAGTGATTGCGGCAGTTCGAGTTGCACCGCATGGCGGTTGCCATCAAGGCTGCCCAGAGTCAGTGCGTCTCCCCGGCTGTCGTGCGCCGCGTCGGCGGCGGCGATGCGGAATGCGGCGGTGGCCTCCGCATCGACGCGCAGCGCGAGGCGCGCAGCGGCGGGCAATGACAGCCTGCCGCCGCGGAGCAGGGCGCCGGCGGGACGTTCACCCGCGCCGCACTCCAGCACCAGCCGGTCGCCGTCACGGCGCAGGCTGGCGCGGCCTTCAGCACCGAAGGTGCCGGCCTGCAACCGTGGCAGCAACTCGCTGCCGGGCATCATCAGCGCCGGACCGGCTGGCCCGGCCCCCGCGGCCGCGGTGTCGAGTTCGATCACATCCTGCGGCGCGCTGCTGCGTGATTCGCCGCGACCGGTCTGCAGCATCATGCCGGCGGTGTAGCGTTGCGCGCCGGCGTGATCGAGCAGCCGGGCCCAGCGTGGCGGGTATTGCAGCGTGATGGTTTCGCAGTCGGCGATGCGACCTTCATGCAGCAGCAGTTGCAGGGATGCGCCCGAGGGGCGCAGCACGCTGTCGAGGATGCGCGTGCCTGTTTCCGTGCCTGTCATGCCGGGGCACAGGTTCAGGGTCGGGTTCAGCGCCGCCGCGCCAGCGTTGGCGGCGGCAAGCAGCAGCAGGGCCGGCAGCAGGTGCTGAATCGGGTGCTGAGTCAGGCGCGGCATCAGGGCGCGGCTTTGAATTCGATGGTGATCACGCCGCTGTGCTCCCCCTCCAGCAGCAGGCGGCTGCCGTTCTGGCTGATGCCAGCGGAAGCGTGCTGCGGGTCGATACGCCACTGCGCCGGCAGGTCGAGCGCAAGATCATGCAGCGCCCGAGGCAGCGTCAGTTTCAGGATGCGCTGCCTGCCCTGCGCCGAAACCTCGAGCCGGGCCGCGTCCCGCGCCCCCCACCAGCCGCCGAATTCGCGCAGTGTGCCGAACCAGGCGCGGTCCTTCAGCGCCGCGATCAGCCGGTTCTGGAACTCGAGCTTGTGGTCGAGGATGTTGGGATGGATCAACACCACGTAGAGGCCGCCATAACGCGCCAGTTTGCCGGCAAGGTCGAGCGCCTGCGGCAGGCGGTCACCGAGGCGCGCGCCGAGTTCGTCCTCGATGGTGATCGGAAATTCGTAGATGCCGGTCTGCGCGTTGACATCGCGGTCGAAGGTCAGCCGGAACGGCAGATGGGAGAGCGCAGTGTTGGCGGTGATCGAGGAGCTGTAGCGAAAACCCGTGGCCTCCAGCGCCTGTGGCAGCGAGAACGGGTATTGCAGATGACCGGGGCGGAAACTCACCGGATCTCCGGCCTTGCCCAGGCTGCCGAGCAGGAAACGGCTCACCCGCAGTTCGCCAAGTATGGTGCCGTCACGCGTGGTGGCGGCATCAAACACGAAGGGCCGGTAATCCGGATAACGTTCTTTGCCGTCTCCGAGCGGGAATTTGCTGAATACCCGGGAGTGCGACACAGAGTGGCTGGCCATCTCCATGCCGAGACCGGCGATACGCTCGAGGATGGGCGCCGATTGCGGCGTCAGGAAGGCATCGTCGTTCCAGTCACGGATGTATTTGGTCTGCACAAAATGGGTGGCGCCGACACCGGCCTCGCGCGCCGCTTCGGCATAGACCAGGGCGTTGCGCAGCGAAGGCGTGAAGTCGATGTCATAGCTGAGGATCACGCTGAGATCGCGCCCGCGCGGCACCGTGGCGAGAGTCACCGCATCGGCCTCACCCTGGCGGTAGATGTTGCGCAGCAGGCGCAGCAGCACATCGAGAGTGGGTTCGAAGTCGTTGGCATAACTGCGGGCGACACCCTGCTCGCGGTAGTTGTAGCCCTTCAACAGGAAAAAGCCGAGGTCGATGCCGAAGGCATAAGCGTGCCCGCTGCCGACCGCGCGGTAGGTGATGGCCGCGGCGCCGTTGTCATAGGCGGCGAGGGGTGGTTGCCGGGGCTGGCCGTAGGCGACCACCCCCATGTCGTTGGCCGAGCGCTGCGGCGGATTGATCGGGATCACCCGTTCCCGCGGATCGCTGAATTCGGCGCTGACCGGCAGCGCGGTGTTGAAGCGCAGCCCGGTGCGGCTGCGGTCAGGTGCGACGCCTTCGAAGCCGAACACCGCGTCCAGACCGCCGCCTTCGACATTGAATCCGATCAGCGTGCCGCCGTTGCGCGGCAGCGCGGCGAGCGCCTGCAGTGCCGGCTGGTCGAGCACGCGGCCGGAGATCGTCGGGTAGACCAGCACCACGCGATGGCGCAGCGCGCGTTGCGCGTCGGTGGTGATGATGAAGGGCAGGCCGATGGTTTTCAGGCCATGGGCGAGGCCCAGCCAGGCTGAATCGGGATCGGTGAGCAGGATCGCCAGCGCCTGCGGCCCGCCTTCTGCGTAATCCTGCCAGTTCGCGCGCCGCGGCTGCGGGATTGTGGTCGCCTGCGCCGGACCCGAGAGGTCCGCAAACACCGGTGGCGGCAGTTGTGGCCGGGTGAAAACCCAGGCTGCAAGTGCCACGGCGGCAAGCACCAGTGCGGCAATCAGCCGGTAGGAGATGCGGGCAGGGGCGGGGTGTGGCATCGGGGCTGCGAATCGACGGCGTTGCGGGTCAAGTGCAGTGGCTGGAGCGGAAACCCGGGTTGGCGGAGATGATTTTTTACCGCGCCGCGCGGACGGACAGGGGTTATCATATCGTCATCCAAGTCATTGTAGTTGCAAGTATTACTCTTGCAGATATTGCTGTTGCAGGCATTACTGTTGACGGTACGACAATGATCATCACTGCGAGCCCGCCCCGAATCACCGCCAAGCGTCCCGACCAATGTCCGCCGATTCTGTCACCGCCCCTGAAACACGTCACGCCCTCGTGGTTGAGGACGAGGAGCAGATCGCCTATCTGCTGCGATTCATCCTGTCGCGGGAGGGATTCGTGGTCGAGGTCGCGAACGACGGCCGCGCGGCACAGGAACTGATCGCCAAAATGCCGCCGCCCGCGCTGGTGATGCTGGATGTGATGCTGCCCTTTGTCGATGGTTACCGGTTGCTGTCGGACATCCGCGCCCGTGAGGACTGGAGCGGGGTGCCGGTGATCATGCTGACCGCGAAGTCCCAGGAAAAAGACATCGTACGCGCGCTCGACGCCGGCGCATCGGATTATGTGGTCAAGCCGTTCAAGCCCGAGGAGCTGCGCGCGCGGGTGAAGCGGCTGGTGAAGGGGGCGGTGTCATGAACCTGGCCTCAAGGACGGCCCGCGCCGCAGTTGCGCTTTTTTGCGGAATTTCCTGCGGCCTGTCATCGATGCCGCTGCAGGCGCAGGGCGGGGGCTCCACCGGATTACGCGTGGCACGCCCGGCACTCGAGCTCGGTTACAGCCGCGAATCACTGACCAACAACAACCAGGACTGGACCAGCAGTTACCTGCTGGGCAGCGCCGGGCTCGGTGACCGTCTCACCGCTTATGGCGGACTGCGCGAGACCCGGCGTTTCGGGCTCGACGACAGCGAGGCGCATGCCGGCCTTTACTTCCCGATCACGGCGACCTGGAGCGGTGTGGTCGAAGGCAGCTTCAGCCAGACCTACAACGTGCTGCCCAAGAATTCGGTTTATGGCCAGTTGCAGAAGTCGCTCGCCGGCGGCTGGAATATCGGTCTCGGCCTGCGCCAGTCGGAGTACGCCACGATTTCCAGCAATGTGCTGACCTTGCTCGCGGAGCGTTATTGGGGCAATTTCCGCGGCGCCTACACGCTGTATTCGGGCCGTCCCGAGGGCGCATCCTCGGCTTCCTCGCACCGTTTCCAGGTCAACTATTACTACACCGACCGCAGCACCGTGGGCCTGTCGTACTCGACCGGACGTGAAGTGGAGAACGTCGGCCCGCCGCGCGGCGTGATCAGCACCGATGTCGAGAACTGGACGCTGGGCGGCCAGCACTGGCTGTCACCGTCCTGGGCACTCACCTACGACGCGGTGCGCCACGAGCAGGGCAGCCTCTACCGCCGGCAGGGGGTGAGGCTGGGCGTACGCCACAGCTTCTGAGTTCCTTGCGGCTTCTCCGTTGATTCCAGGATTTCCTCCGGGTTTGCCGCGTCTGGACTTCAATCTTTCGCGGATGCCGGGACCGGTCGCGGCCTCAAGCTGGCTGCCCCAGGATCCGCTGCTGGCGCTGGTGTTCCAGGCCGGCCTCGCCATCATCGCCTGCTCCCTGCTGATGCTGCTCACGGTGTTCGCGCTGCGCATGCGCCTGCTGGCCCGGCAGCGCAGCGAGCGTTTTTACGAGGCGCGCTGGAAGCCGCTGCTAGCAGAGTGTGTGTTCGGCGTTCCCGGGCGCCTGCCCGAAGTGCCGCGCGCGATGCGCTACACCTTCCTCAAGCTGTGGAATTACCACCACGAATCGCTGGTTGGCGCGGCGCGCAGCAATCTGGAAATCCTTGCCGGGCGCATGCACATCGAACAGGTCGCGCGCGATCTGATGAACTCCGGCAACCTGCGCGAGCGCCTGATTGGCGTGGTCACGCTGGGGCATCTCGGCGACCGTACGCATTGGCACGAATTGCGCGCGCTGGTCTCCGACCGCTCGCCGATGCTGTCACTGGCGGCGGCGCGCGCGCTGCTCGACATCGATGCTGCGGCGACGCTGGCCTGGCTGGTCACGGTGATGGCGGCGCGCGAGGACTGGCCGCTGGCGCGGGTGGTGGCGATGCTGAGCGAGGTCGGGCCCGACCGCAGCACGCAGCCGCTGATCGCCGCAACCGAAGCCGCTTCCAGGGGCGAGGGCGGCAAGCGTGAAGTGGTGCGCCTGCTGCGGATGATGGAAGTCGCGCATACCGAGCGTGTCGCGCCGCTGGCAGGGCGCATTGCCCGCGAGTCGGCGGAGCCCGAGGTGATCGCCGCCGCGCTGCGCCATGCCCAGGATCCGCGCGATCTGGACGCCGTGCGTGCGTTGGCCCGTCACGACCAATGGTTCGTGCGCCTCGCCGCGCTGCGCGTGCTCGGCCGCATCGGCGAGACGGCCGACCGCGTACTGCTGGTGGAACTGCTTGGCGACAAACACTGGTGGGTGCGTTACCACGCCGCGCGGGCCCTGATCACGCTGCCCGGGGCGCGGCTCGACGACCTGGACAAGGTACGCGCCACGCTGACCGACCGTTTTGCGGCGGACATGCTCGGCGAGGCGATCGCGGAGGCGCGGTCATGAGTGTGCTGGATCGACTGGCTTACGGCGACTGGATAGTCTGGGCGCAGTGCTTTTTCATGTTGTACTTCATAGGCATCAACGCCGGCTACATGATGCTCAACCTGCTGTCGCTGGGCAGCCTGAAGCGCTACGTCGAGATGCACAGCCTCGACGACCTGCCGCGCAGCATTTCCGGGTTCGAGCCGCCGGTGTCGGTGCTGGTGCCGGCTTACAACGAGGAGGCGACGATCGCCGGTTCGGTGCGTTCGATGCTGCAACTGAATTACCCGGAATACGAAGTGGTGGTGATCAATGACGGCTCGAAGGACGGCACCATGGCGGCGCTCAAGCGCGAGTTTGCGCTGCTGCCGTTTCCCGAGGCCACCTGGCAGCGCCTGCAGACCAGGACCGTGCGCTGCGTCTACCGCTCCGCCACCCATCCGACGCTGCGCGTGATTGACAAAGAGAACGGCGGCAAGGCCGACGCGCTGAATGCCGGCATCAACGCCGCGCGGTATCCGCTGTACTGCGGCGTCGATGCCGACTCGGTGCTTGAGCGCGACAGCCTGCGAAGGGTGATCGAACCTTTTCTTGAAGACCCGCGCACCATCGCCTCCGGCGGCACGGTAAGGATTGCCAATGGTTGCACCGTGGACAGCGGTTTCCTGACCTCGGTCGGGTTGCCGCGCAATCCGCTGGCGCTGCTGCAGATCGTTGAATACCTGCGCGCCTTCCTGTTCGGGCGGCTGGGCTGGACGCCGCTGAACGCGGTGCTGATCATTTCCGGCGCCTTCGGCATTTTCCGCAAGGAGGTGGTGGTCGAGGCCGGCGGCTATCGCCACGACACGGTGGGCGAGGACATGGAACTGGTGGTGCGCCTGCACCGGCTGTTCCGCACCCGCGGCACGCCTTACCGCATTGTCTTCGTGCCCGATCCGATCTGCTGGACCGAAGCGCCGGAGTCGCTGCGCGTGCTGAAAAACCAGCGGGTGCGCTGGCAGCGCGGCCTGTCCGAAAGCCTGACCATGAATCTGGGTTTGCTGTTCCATCCGCGTGGTGGTGCCGCCGGCTGGCTGGCGTTTCCGTTCATGGTGATGTTCGAGTGGCTGGGGCCGCTGATCGAGGTCGCCGGCTATGCGTTCATGATTTCCGCCTTCATGCTGGGTGCGGTTTCCGCCGAGGCGTTCTGGACTTTCATGCTGATCGCTTTTGGTTTCGGCCTGATATTGTCGGTAAGCTCGCTGCTGCTCGAGGAGATTTCCTTTCACATTTATCCCAGGCCGGGGCAGATCGGCGTGCTGCTGCTGGTGGTGATCCTCGAGAATTTTGGTTATCGCCAGCTCAATTCACTGTGGCGGCTGTGGGGGCTGTTATTGTGGATGGTCCGCTCCAAGGCGCGCTGGGGCGAGATGACGCGCAAGGCGGGCTGGCAGACCGGGGGAGGTGGCGGAACATGAGTGAATCGATGGCCAGGCGCCTTGCGGCACTGCGTACCCCGTTCTACAACCTGCTGGCACTGCTGGTGGCGATTGTGCTGCCCGCGGTGGTGGTGGTGCAGGCCTGGCAGGTGCAACTCGAAGCCGTCGAGGCCAGGGCCAATGCCAGTTTCGAGGCGCGCGCGCTGCGTCTGCGCGATGCCATCGCCGGCCGCCTGCTCGATTACGAGCAGGTGCTGCGCGGTGCCGGCGGCCTGTTTGCCGCCTCCGAAGCCGTCAACCGTGACGAATGGCGCGCCTATTACGAGAGCCTCAAGCTCGACGTTTATTACCCCGGCATCCAGGCCATTGGCTACGCCCCCCGGCTGCGCGCCGCCGATGTCGAGCCTTTCCTGAAGCGCATCCGTGCCGAGGGTTTCGCCGGTTACCAGATCACCCCGGCCGGTACTCGGGACTACTATGTTCCGAACGCCTATGTCGAGCCGTTTTCAGGGCGTAATCTGCGTGCTTTCGGCTTTGATTCGGCCTCGGATTCCGTGCGGCACGCCGCGCAGGAGCGTGCGCTGCTCACCGGACAGCCGGCGATCACCAGCAAGTTGCGCCTGGTGCAGGAAACAGAGGCGGACGTGCAGCCTGGCGTGGCGATGTACATGCCGATTTTCCATCGCCTGAAATCGCCGGAAACCGCTGAAGAACGCCGCAGCGCGGTGACCGGCTTTGTGTTCGCGCACTTTCGCACCGGCGACCTGATGCGCAGGCTGCTCGGCAGCCAGACCGACGTCGCGCTGCGTCTTTATGATGGCCGGGTTGCCGCCGGCCATCTGCTGTTTGACAGCGTAGATCCGTTGCACCGGGGCCGCTTCCAGTTGTCGTCCAATCTGGAGGTGCTGGGCCAGAACTGGGTGATGCAGGTCGAGTCGACCAGCGCCTTCGAAGCGGGCATTGACCGTACCGCACCGAGCATCGTGCTGCTCGGTGGCGTGGCGATGCACATGTTGCTGTTCGCGATGCTGTGGTCGCTGTGGAATACGCGCAGCCGCGCGGTGACGCTGGCCGGCAGGATGACCCAGGCGGTGCGCCGCCGCGAGGCGGAATGGCAGGCGATGAGTGATGCGTCGCCGCTGGGCATTTTTCGCGCCGATGACACCGGCTGCTGGACCTATGTCAATCCGCGACTGGAGGCTCTGGGCGCGCTGCCGGCGGCCGGCTTGCTCGGCGGGGGCTGGCAGCAACTGGTCCATCCGGATGAGCGTAATGAAATCATCCTCGCCTGGGCTTCCGCGCTGTCCAACCTGAAGGAGGAGTTCAGCGCGACCTGCCGCATCGTGCCGGCGGGCAGGCCCGAGGCGTGGATCATGATCAAGGCGGCGAAGATCCTTGATGAGGGGCGATTTGCCGGTTATGTCGGCCTGGTCGAGGACATCACCGAACGCCGGCAGTACACCGATGCCATCCTGAAAAGCCGCGAGCGCCTGGAGCTTGCGCTCGAAGGCTCGAATCTTGCCCTGTTCGACTGGGACATCCGCGCCGGCGAGGTGCGCCTGTCCGAGCAGTGGCAGGTGATGATGGGCGGCAAAAAGGCCGAGACCGTGCTTGGCGTCGAGGCGCTGCAGGCGATGGTGCATCCCGAGGATCTGCCCAAGCTGCAGCGGGTGCTGATGCAGGTGCTGAAAGGGGAGATTGCGTTTTACGAGGTGCAGCACCGGGTGCGCACGCCACGTGGCGAATGGCGCTGGATGCTGAGCCGTGCCAAGATCACCGAGCGTGATTCCGGGGGGCGCGGCCTGCGCCTGGTCGGCACCAACGCCGACATCACCGCGGGCAAGGAGGTCGAGCGCCTGAAAAACGAGTTCATCGCCACGGTCAGCCACGAACTGCGTACTCCGCTGACCGCGATCATCGGTTCGCTGGGGCTGGTGCGCGAGACAGCCACCGACATTGATGCCGAGACCGCAGGCTTCCTCGACATGGCGATGCAGAACAGCGAGCGACTGGCGGCGCTGATCAATGACGTGCTGGATATCGAGAAGATCAGCTCCGGCCAGATGACCGTCGACCTGCGGCCGATGCTGCTGCGCGCGACCCTGGACAAGGCGGTACGCATCAACCAGCCCTATGCCGGCATGCACAATGTGACGCTGCAACTGCTGCCGGGAGAGGACTGCAATGTCGCTGCCGACGCCGACCGGCTGATGCAGGTGCTGACCAACCTGATTTCGAATGCCGCGAAGTTTTCGCCGTCCGGTTCGGTGGTCGAGGTCAGCCTGAAGCGGGCTGCCGATCATGTCCGGGTGTCGGTGCGCGATTACGGGCCGGGCATCCCGGAGAATTTCCGCGCCAGCATCTTCCAGCGCTTCGAGCGTGCCGATAATTCCAATACCCGGCGCAAGGGCGGCACCGGGCTGGGGCTTGCCATCAGCAAGGCGCTGGTTGAGCATATGAACGGCGAGATCGGTTTCGATTCGGCGGAGGGCGAGGGATCGACCTTCTGGTTCGAGCTGCCGCTGGTGCGCGATGGATTCTGAATTGACAGGATGAACCGGATGTTCAGGATGGCCCTTCGTGCCCCAACGTCTTCAGGGGTTTATCCTGAATATCATGCCCATCCTGTAAATTGAATTTAAGTATTTGTTTTTATTAATAAAAATAATCACTGGGAGTTAGGTCATGTCAAAACTGAATCAGATCCTGGGCATCGGCATGTTATGGGTGATCAGCCTGTGCTGGATAACACCGGCGGCGGCACAGCCAATGACGGAGGTGCAGGCACTGGTGGCGAAGGAAAGGGTACCGATGCTCGACAGCATGAAGGCGCTGGTCGAGATTGAGTCGGGTAGCTCCGACCGCGAAGGCCTTGACCGCATCGCGGCGCTGATCGGCCAGCGGCTGCAGGCGCTGGGCGGCAAAGTCGAATTCATCGAGGCCGGTGCCGACATTTACAGGATGTTCGACACCCCGGACAAGCCGGGCAAGACCGTGCGCGCCACCTTCAACGGCAAGGGCAAACACAAAATCCTGCTGCTCGCGCACATGGACACCGTCTACCCGCGCGGCATGCTGGCGCAGCAGCCATTCAGGATCGATGGCGACCGCGCCTTCGGCCTTGGCATCGCCGATGACAAGCAGGGCATCGCGCTGATTTTCCACACCATCGCGGTGCTCAACGCGATGAATTTTCGCGACTACGGCACGCTGACCGTGCTGATCAACGGCGACGAGGAAATCAGTTCGCCGGGTTCACGGCACCTGATCACCAAAATGGGCGCCGAGCACGACGCGGTGCTGTCCTTCGAGGGCGGCGGCGGGCCGACGGTGGACCAGATCCGGCTCGCCACCAGCGGCATCGGTGCGGCAACGATCAATGTACGCGGCCGGGCATCCCACGCCGGCGCGGCGCCGGAGCGCGGCGTCAACGCGCTTTATGAGCTGGCACACCAGGTGATGCAGGCGCGCGATCTGTCGAAGCCCGAGGTCGGCACCCATGTGAACTGGACGCTGGCCCGTGCCGGCGTGGTGCGCAACATGATTCCGCCCGGTGCCCAGGCCCAGGCCGACATTCGCGTTGATATCGTGGCCGACCTCGACGGCATCGAGAACACGCTGCGCGAGCGCATCAAGAACAAGCTGTTGCCCGAGTCCGAGGTCAAGCTGGAATTCGAACGCCGGCGGCCGCCGCTGCAGGCCACAGACGCCTCGCGCGCGCTCGGCGCGCATGCCGCTAAAATCTACACTGAACTCGGCCAGAAGCTGATCGTGCGCGACCGTCCCACCGGCGGCGGCACCGATGCCGCCTTCGCCGCGCTGAGCCAGAAGTCGCCGGTGCTGGAAGGTTTCGGGCTGCGCGGCTTCGGTGCGCACACCACCGATGCCGAATACGTGCTGCTCGGCTCCATCGAGCCGCGGATGTATCTGGCGGTGCGCATGATCATGGACATCGCGCAGGACAAGGCAAAATGAGAGGGTTGCAAACCGGCAAGCCGGGGCTGCGGGACAGGACCATCCTGTGCTGCGGTTTTAGTCCCAGCTGATCTGGTCACCGGACACCAGCAGGTTGTTGATGCTCTTGAGTCCGGCAATACGTTTCACCACATCCCGTGCGCGAACCGCGACATCGGCGTGGCCGACGATGCCCTTGATCACCAGCACGCCGTTGCTGACCTCGAACTTCACGTATTCAAAATCGATGCCCTTGACCGCGGCGAGCGCCTGTTTCACCGCCGCGATGAGGGTGGCGTCATCCACGGTGGCGGCGATACGTTCCCGTTCGAGAGCTGTTTCAGCGTTGCGGTATTCCGCTTCACCCAGGCGGCCGTCACGGTTGCTGTCAAAGCGCGCGAAATTCTTCAGCAGCAGCGCATCGGCGGATACTTCGCTGCGTGACAGGTAGCCGTCGCGGCTGGTATCGCGGCGGATGAAGTCGCGGTCGCTCAGACCGAACCTGTCGTAACGCGCCGCATCACGCAGTACGGAAACCGGCAGCGCGGTGGCGGCAAGCATGTAATCGACCACCGCACGCACCTCGGCTTCGGAGAGGTCGGTGCCACCGCGCGCCAGCATTGCGGTGTTGGGCATGCCCTCGACGGCGTTGCGATAGACCATGTTCAGGCCCGGCTTCAGGCGCAACAGCCAGTCATCGTGGCGGCCGACCTTGGGTGCGCCGTGAACCCCCGGCAAGTGGCACATCGCGCAGAACTGCGTGTAACGTTCGGCCGGTGTTGCGGCACTTGCCTGGGCAATTCCACCGGCAAGGCCTGCGATCACCAGCCAGGCCGGAACCATGCGCAAAAAACCCTGCAGGCGTGACGGGATATGCATGATGCCGGCGAGGTTAGCATGGCCGCATCTGCGGCGCGCCACGGTCGGTGTTATCTTTGATGCATGAACGATGCTTTCGAACTCAAAGCCTGGCGCAAGGCGCAGCGCAATACGCTGATTGCGCGCCGTGCCGCGGTGCCTGCGCCCGAACATCAGGCGTGGAGCGTGGCGATCACCGCTTTGCTGGTTGAAGGTTTTCCGTTGCTGAGGACGCTCAGCATCGGCTTCTACTGGCCGATGCAGGGTGAATTCGACACGCGTTTCGCGATCCGCCGTTTCCGTGACGGTGGCGCCGTCGCGGCGCTGCCGGTGGTGGTGCAAAAACAGGCGCCGCTGCAGTTCCGTGAATGGCGGCCGGGTGTTGCCACCAGCAGGGGGGTATTCGATCTGCCGGTGCCGGAGGGCACACGTGTGGTGGTGCCGCAGGCAGTGCTGATGCCGCCGGTGGGTTTTGATGCGCGCGGCTACCGCCTCGGTTACGGCGGCGGTTATTTTGATCGCACGCTGGCCTCGATCACGCCGCAGCCGCTGAAGATCGGCGTCGCCTTCGAGTTGTCGCGCATCGACACCATTCATCCGCAGGACTACGACATCCCGATGGACTTCATCGTCACCGAGGCCGGGATCCATGAAGTGACGCAGCAGGGATTGAAACTGTTGACGACGCCGGAAGCAGCAGCCTGCGCCGAAGCGCTGCTGCAGTCGCGGCATCCTCAGGGCGCTTATACATCGCCGCCGTGTTACGGCCACCAGTTTGGGGAAGGCGGCGCGACCTGATCAGGCAGCGGCTGCGCTGTGCTTGATGGCGCGATTGACCTGCGGCATCACTTTTTCCGCCATCAGTTCCATCGAGCGTTTCGCCAGCCGCGGATCAACCCAGTCCATGCCGGCGTAGACGATTTCGCCGAAGTCGCCGGTTTGTTCGCGCAACTGCAGTATCTGTTCGGCCACGCTGTCCGGCGTGCCGCAGATCACCAGGCGTTTGACCATGTAGTCGGTGGTCAGCTCGCGGTCGTCCTGTTCCTGGCTGGTCTTGAAAATGCTGTGGCGCTTCGAGATCAGCATCTTTTTCAGCAGCAGTGCCCAGTAATAGCGGTACGGGCTGGCTGCATCCTCCAGCGCGTAGCGGCGCGCGGTGTGTTCGTCATCGGCGACGAAGATGGTGCGCGCGATGCGCCAGTCGGCTGGATCAGCAGTCTGGCCGGCGCGGCGCTTGCCCTCGGCGTAGTTCTGCCAGTGCGAAGGCAGATAATGAGACAGCAGGAAATTGGCCGACAGCGGGTGGAAATCACGCTCGCCCATCGCGATCACACCCTTCGAGCCGGGTGCGACCACGGTGCCGACGATTTCCGGCCGTGGCTGCTGCAGTGGCTTGTACATCGCGCCGCGGCCGATCTCGGCGTTCCGGGTGCGGGCAGTGCTGACCTTGAAGCGGTTGCCTGGCAGGTCGATGTCATAGGGCACATCGCGCTTCCAGATTTCGAGGATGACATCGATCGCCTCGGCGAACAGCTTGTTGCGGTCCTCGTCGAGCAGCCCCAGCACTTCGGCATCCGAGGGCAGAGCGCCGGGGCTGACGCCGAAGATGAAGCGGCCGCCGGCGAGGTGGTCGAACATCGCGGCGTGGGCGGCGATCAGCGCCGGGTGGCTGTGCGACAGGTTGGAGGTGCCGGTGGCGAGCTTGATCGTGTGTGTGTGGTGGATCAGCGTGGCGAGGAAGATGAAGCTGTTGCTGACGTTTTCCGAAGGCTCGGTCAGGTGTTCGCCGACAAAGGCGTCGTAAAAACCGAGGCGGTCGGCGAGGATGATCGCCTCGCGGTCCTCGGCCAGCGTCTGCGCCGGTGCGCGCTGCGCGGGATGCAGCGGCATCGTGAAAAATCCCAGTCGCATCGCGCGGTCTCCTCCGGCATTGAGTGGTGCATGGTGTTGGGAAAATCCGGTTTCGATTCAATGTAACATCGTGCCATCGCCGCTCGCAATGCGGCCCGACGACATCGACTGGACACGACATGGATCTCAGCGCCATCCGCAGCGGACTGCAGGGCTCGACCGAAATCATGGTCGGCACACGCGACACCGCGCCGCATGTCGGCAGCGGGCGGATCAAGGTGCTGGCGACGCCGGTACTGGTGATGCTGCTCGAGGAGTCGGCGCTGAATGCGGTCGAGGGCCTGCTGCCGGCGGGCCATCAGACGGTTGGCACACGGCTCGATGTCAGCCACACCGCGGCGACGCCGGTGGGCATGCGCGTGAAAGCCCATGCCGAAGTGATCAAGGTTGAAGGTCGCAAGCTGACCTTCAGGGTATGGGCCGAGGATGCACTGGAACGTATTGGTGAAGGTGTACACGAGCGCATCATCGTCAACGTCGAACGCTTCGATGTGCGCACCCAGAACAAGGTGGCGATGGTCAATGGCGGCGGTCAAAAATAGTCAATTAAAACAAGTGGTTAAAAATAACCCCCGGGGGCAGGGATGAGTCCAACCCGGCTTACCCGTTATGCCTGGCTGTCGATCGCGGCGGCACTGGTGACAATAGCGCTCAAGGGAGCCGCGTGGTGGATGACCGGGTCGGTGGGCCTGCTCTCCGATGCGCTGGAGTCGCTGGTCAATCTGGCGGCGGCAATGATGGCGCTGTGGGCGCTGAGCGTGGCGGCCACGCCTGCCGACGCCCGCCACGCCCACGGCCGCGAGAAGGTCGAGTATTTCTCCAGCGCCTTCGAAGGCATGCTGATCCTGGTGGCGGCGATCAGCATTGCCTACGCCGCGGTGGATCGCCTGTGGAGTCCGCAGCCGATCGAGTCGGTCGGCGCTGGTCTGGTGGTTGCGGCCGTGGCCTCGCTGATCAACCTGGCGGTGGCCCGCGTGCTCCTCAAGGTCGGCCGCGAGCATCGTTCGATCACGCTGGAGGCTGATGCGCATCATCTGATGACCGATGTCTGGACTTCGGTGGGGGTGGTCATCGGTGTTGCACTGGTGTGGTTCAGCGGCTGGCTGTGGCTGGATCCGGTGATCGCGCTGCTGGTGGCGCTCAACATCGTCTGGACCGGCTTGCAGCTGATGCGGCGTTCCGCGGAGGGGCTGATGGATGTGTCGCTGCCGCCGGAACAGCTTGCCGGAATCGAGCGCGTGCTTGATGGTTATCGCGCGCAGGGATTCGATTTCCATGCGCTGCGTACCCGCCAGTCCGGCAGCCGCGCTTTTGTCACCGTGCATGTGCTGGTGCCAGGTGCGTGGACCGTGCAGCGGGGGCATGACTGTGTGGAGCGTATCGAGCACGACATCCGCGGCGCGGTGCCGCACGCCCATGTGCTGACCCATCTCGAACCGCTGGAGGATCCGGTTTCGCTGCTGGATCAGGAGTTGGACCGCAAGCCGGACTGATCCGGGCGGCGGGGGCGTGCCTATTCGCGGCGTTGCGGCGGCTGTTCGATCACCGCGGCTTCGGTCACTTCGGCCTCGACCACGCGGTATTCACCCTCAACCACATCGGCCTGCTCCGCCTTGCGCAACTTGCGCCTGAGCCACCACCAGCGCGCGGCCAGCGCCGTGGCAAGTGCAAGGCCGGCGATGATCGCGATGCCGATGAAAAAAAAGGCGGCAACCGCCACCATCAGGGCGATGATGCTGAACACGATGCGTTCGAGGAATCCGGCGTGTTGGCGCGGCTGGATGTGGATGCGGGGGCCGGTTGTCATGGGCTGGCGGGTTTCCTTCGGTTATTGCGCTTCAGACCGCGCTGCGGAGTGGTCGTTCAATAGTCCGGGTTGAAGCTCCTGATGATCACGCCGCCTGATTTTTCGTCAGGTTCGAGTTCGAGCAGCTTGCGTGACTGTGCTTCGTCAAGCAGCTTGCCGAAGGAGCGAAAGCCGTAATAACTCTCGTTGAAGCCAGGCTGGCGGCGTTTCAGCGCCTGTTTGACCATCGAGCCCCATATTTTTTCCTCAGCGCCGCGCTCGGCGAACAGTGCCTCGATGGTTTCCAGTACCAGATCGAGGGCCTCGGTCTTGCGGTCGCTGCCGTCCCTGTCAACCGGTTCCTTTTCGCCAGCCTCTTTCTCGCCGCTTTCCTTGTCGGCGCCGGCGGCGGGTTTGGCGGCGGCGGGTTTTTTCCGGCTTTGCTGTTTTTTCGCCTGCTTTTTCTCTTTTTCGCGGGCGAGGTCATCGTAGAAAATGAATTCGTCGCAGTTGGAAATCAGCAGGTCGGAGGATGATTTCTTGACGCCGACGCCGATCACCACCTTGTTGTTCTCGCGCAGCTTGGATACCAGCGGTGAAAAATCCGAGTCACCGCTGATGATGACGAAGGTGTCGACGTGGGCCTTGGTGTAGCACAGATCGAGGGCGTCAACGACCATGCGGATATCGGCGGAGTTCTTGCCCGACATGCGCACATGCGGGATTTCGATCAGTTCAAAGGCTGCTTCGTGCATCGGCTTCTTGAATTCCTTGTAACGCTCCCAGTCGCAATAGGCTTTTTTCACCACAATGTCGCCCTTGAGAAGCAGGCGTTCGAGCACGCGCTTGATCTCGAAGTCGGGGTACTTGGCCTCGCGCACGCCGAGCGCGACGTTCTCGAAGTCGCAGAACAGCGCCATGTTGCGGGTGTCGGATGTGGTGCTCATGTCGGTCTCCGGTGAGACTGCGTTGCGGGTTGTGGCGGGGAAAGGCGGGAACGGATTTTGAGGGTCGGCCCCGGTTTTGTCGACGACAAGTCACGGCCGGGGTGCCGCAGGAGTCTTGCCCCTGACTCTTGCCCCTGACTCTCGCGCTGGCGTAGAGTAGCGCCGGATTCGACCTTACAGGGCGCGGCGAGCTTGGCTGCGGCGGTCACTCACACCAAAATAATGACCAACACAGACGAAGACGATCTTGCGGTGCTGTTCGCCGACATTGTCGACAGCACGGCGCTCTACCGCCGGCTCGGTGACATCGAGGCGCTGGGCATCATCAACTCCTGCCTCGAGTCGCTGTCGCAGGTGCTGCCCCGGCATCACGGCCGCGTGGTCAAGACCATCGGCGACGCGATCATGTGCCTGTTCGCCGATGCCGATGGCGCGGTCAATGCCGCGATCGAGATGCACCGGGTGATGGCATCGCTGCGGCCCGGCGGGCTGGTTATGAAGGTGCGCATCGGCCTGCACACCGGACCGGTGGTGGTCGGCGGTGATGACGTCTACGGCGACACCGTCAATGTCGCGGCCTACCTTGCCGACGCTGCCAGCGCCGACCAGATACTGATCGCGCAAAGCACCCGTGAGCAGCTCGGGCAGATTCATGCCGCGGGGACGCGCACCGTGTTCGAGGCCATGCTGAAGACCTCGCTGTCGAAAACCTCGGTGTGCGAGGTGCAGTGGCGTGACGACCTGATCCATCGCACCCAGATCAATCCCAACATCCATCGCACGATTCCCGAGGATTCGGGCAGTCTGGTGCTGGCACTGGGAGCCGACGTACGCCGGCTTGACCACTGGCATCCGCTCCTGACCATCGGCCGCGAAGCGGGATGCGAGCTGCTGATCACCGACTCGGTGGTGTCGCGCCGCCACGCCACGATCCGCGTTGAGCGCATGCAGTTTTTCATAGTGGATCACAGCGTCAACGGTACCTTCATCACCCGTTCCGACGGCGCCGAGATCCACCTGATGCGGCGCGAGATGATGCTCGAGGGGGAAGGTGAGATACGTCCCGGCTACAGCAGCGCGGCGACGGGGCGGCCGGTGATCAGTTTTCGCCGCGACCGCCGGTCACACTACCGGGTCTGAACGTCAGGGGTCTGAACTTCAGGCAGGAGTCTGACCGGCCGGATCATCGGCCAGTCCCTGCACCACGGCCTGTCCATCGCGGCCCTGCCTTCGCGCTTCTTCCGGTGACTCGCGGCCGAGCACAGTTTTCGCGATCATTTCGTACATGTCCGCTGCGCCGAGCAGGACGCGCGGTGTGAGTCCGGCGCCGTCAAAGGTTTTTGCGATTTCCAGCATCTCCGGCACCCAGCGATGTGCCTTGGGCGGCATCACCGTGCAGCGGCTGAGCACCCACTGCCGGTTGTCAGCGGCGCTTTCCTGCAGTTCGCGGTCGAGCGCCTGATCAACGCCGAGGCGGCGCGCCGCCATAAGCATTTCGACACCCAGCGCCACCGCGCCCTTGGTGTACGAGGCGTAACACATCTTGATCGCCGAGGCGTCGCCGATGCGTCCGCCCAGTACCCGGACCGTGATGCCGCCGGTGTTCAGCACCTGCAGTTTTTCAGCCTGCGGGCCCGACACATACATGCGCATGCCGGCCTTGCCCCGTGGCGGCGGGCCGATGATGCCGGCATCCACGCAGTCGCCGCCGGCGTCGGTGATCAGTTTCGCGATTTCGTGCATGGTCTGCGGGGCGATTGCATTGCAATCGACGTAGAGCAGGCGTTTGCCTGCGGCCTTGATCGCTGCCGCCGCGGCACGTGCGTTATCGACGGCGGCGGCGGGGTTGAGGATCGACAGCAGCACGTCGCAGGTCGCGACCAGTTTCTCCATGCTGCCGCAGTCATCGAGGCCGGCGTCGAGTGCCAGCTCCCTGGTGCGCGCGCTGCGGCCGTCGAGCGCGGCATGGACGTTGAAGCCGCCTGTTTTCAGGGTCAGTGCCACGGCCTGGCCCATGTCGCCGGGGCTGGTAAGGCCGATATGCTTGATGTTCACGGGGTTTCTCCGGGAAAGTTGGAAGGGCGAGGAAAAGGGGTGCGCTAAAATACACGCGCCCGCCATGAATTTCCAAGCCTTCTTTTTGCATTCTGCCGCACCAGCAGGCCGTAACGTCATCGCGACGCCGACGGAGGGCTGAACGAATGCCGGTCGTCTTCCGGGTGATCCTGCTCAGCGTGCTGTCGCACACCGCGTTCAAGGGCAGCAAGGTGCTGTTGTCGCTGTCGGCTCTGGAGATGGGTGCCAACGATTTTGTGGTTGGCCTGCTGTTTGCCACCAACGCGCTGCTGCCACTGCTGCTGTCAGTGTATGCCGGGCAGATTTCCGACCGCATCGGTTTCCGCAAACCGATGCTTTTCGGCATGGCCGGACTGTTTCTCGGCCTGTCGCTGCCGCTGTTCTGGCAGCGCATCGAAATGCTGTTTGTGGCGGCGGCGCTGATGAGCGCCTGCTACATTTTCTACACGGTCTCGGTGCAGCATCTGATCGGCGCGCTGGCCGACGGCCTGGAGCGCACTCGCAACTACAGCTGGTTCAGCCTCGGCATCGCGCTGACCGCGCTGCTCGGGCCGACCACCGCCGGTTTCCTGATCGACGCCATCGGCCACCGTCATACTTTCGGTGCGCTGGCGCTGCTGCCGGTGATCCCGATGTTGCTTCTGGCGTTCTGGCGCGGCTGGCTGCCGCCGACCTCGCATGTGCCACGCGGCCCCGGCAAGAGCGAGCGGCGCACCTTCGACCTGCTGCGCAACCAGCCGCTGCGCCGCGCGCTGATCGTCGCCGGCATCATCGAGACCGCGCTTGAATTGTTCAACCTGATGCTGCCGATCTACGGTCACCGCATCGGCCTTTCCGCATCGCAGATCGGCCTGATCCTCGGCGCCTTCGGCTGTGCTCTGCTGATCGTGCGTGTGCTGATGCCGCATCTCGTCAAACGTTCGAGCGAGGAACGGGTGCTGGGTGTGTCGCTGCTGCTGGCGCTGACGGTGTGCCTGGTGTTTCCGTTCCTGACCAGCTTTGCAGCACTTGCCGTGATGTCCTTTGTGCTGGGGCTGGGACTGGGCTGCGGCAGTCCGCTGTCGATGCTGCTCGCTTACAACCGGGCGCCCGAAGGGCGCAGCGGCGAGGCGATGGGGCTGCGCCAGATGGCGAACAAGGGTACCGAGGTGCTGGTGCCGTTTGTGTTCGGCACGCTGTCCGCCGCATTCGGCATGGTGCCGGTGTTCTGGCTCGATGCCGCGCTGCTTGGCATCGCGGCGCATCTGCTGCGCGGCGACATACGCAGCCAGTCCTTGACCCATAAAAAATAATAAATAAAAACAATAACTTATATTGAATCATCGATGACCCTTCGAAGACTGGCGACCTGCTATCTTTGCGGATGTTGAAAAAGGGGGAGGCATGAAAGGGATCTGCAGCCGTATTTGCGGCATCTTGCCGGGCCTGCTGTTGATGGTCTGCGGTTACGTCGCAGCGGGCGAACCGGCGCTGCCGGAGACGGTGAAGTTTGCCAGCGCGGATGGCCGCACCGAACTCACCGGCTATGTATTCAAGCCGCAGGCGCCGGGCCGTTATCCGGCGGTGGTGATGATGCACGGCAGGGCGGGTTCGTATTCGTCGCTCAAACGCGGGCAGTACGATGCGGGCGCGCTGACCATGCGCCACAACATGTGGGGACGTTTCTGGTCCGAACGCGGCTACATCGCCATCCATGTCGACAGTTTTGGTCCGCGCGGCTTTCCCGAGGGTTTTGCCAAACATTCCTACAGCAGCCGGCCGGCCGAGGTCAGCGAGATCACGGTGCGTCCGCTCGACGCCTACGGCGCGCTGGCCTATCTGCGTACGCGCGCCGATGTCATCGCCGATCGCATCGGCCTGCAGGGCTGGTCGAATGGCGGCATGACCGTATTGTCGACGCTGGCGCCGCAGCCGCCGGGACTGAAGGACCCCACGCCGCTGAGCGGTTTCCGCGCCGCGCTTGCGATCTACCCGAGCTGCCGCACCCAGGCCTCGGAATCCGGCTACAGGCCCTATGCGCCGCTGTTGCTGGCGGTGGCGGAAAACGACGACGAGGTGTCACCGACGGTGTGCCGCAGTTTTGCCGAGGTGCTGCGCAGCCGCGGCGCCGAACTCGAGTTTTACTGGTATGACGGCGCGCAGCATTCGTACGACGATCCCGGCAAGACCAAGCAGGGCCACGCGCCCAACCGCGTTGCGATGGAAGACACGCTGAAGCGCAGCGAGGCATTTTTCGCGAAACACCTGAGGCCATGAGCGCCTGCCCGAAATCCGGCCGCCTGCCCATCCTGTATCATTCGCGCCCATGAAAACGACCTTCCTCGATTTCGAGCAGCCGATCGCCGATCTCGAAACCAAGATCGACGAACTGCGCTACGTGCAGGACGATTCCGCGCTCGACATTTCCGAGGAAATCTCGCGGCTGCAGAAAAAAAGCCAGGGCCTGACCAGGGACATCTACGCCAAGCTCACGTCCTGGCAGATCGCCCAGGTCGCGCGCCACCCGCAGCGTCCGTACACGCTCGATTATGCGGCCGGCATGTTCACCGATTTCGAGGAATTACACGGCGACCGCGCCTATGCTGATGATCCGGCGATTGTCGGTGGCCTCGCGCGTTTTGGTGAGCAGAGCGTGGTGCTGATCGGCCACCAGAAGGGCCGCGACACCAAGGACAAGATCCACCGCAACTTCGGCATGCCGCGCCCCGAGGGCTACCGCAAGGCACTGCGGCTGATGAAACTCGCCGAAAAATTCGGTTTCCCGGTATTCACCTTCATTGACACGCCCGGCGCCTATCCCGGCGTCGGTGCCGAGGAGCGCGGCCAGTCCGAGGCGATCGGCCGCAACCTCTACGTGATGGCCGGGCTCAGGGTGCCGGTGATCTGCACGGTGATCGGCGAGGGTGGCTCTGGCGGCGCGCTGGCGATTGCCGTCGGCGACACCACTCTGATGCTGCAGTATTCGACCTATTCGGTGATCTCGCCCGAGGGCTGCGCTTCGATTCTGTGGAAAAGTGCCGAGCGCGCCCCGGAAGCCGCGGAAACGCTGGGCATCACCGCGACACGCCTGAAGGCGCTGGGCCTGATCGACAAGGTGGTCGCCGAGCCGCTGGGTGGCGCGCACCGTGATCCCGGGCAGATGATGCAGACGCTGAAAAAAGCGCTGCAGGACAGTTGGCGCCAGTTGCGCGACACGCCGGTGGACAAGCTGCTTGAGGCGCGCTTCGCGCGGCTGATGGGCTACGGCGCCTTCAAGGAAGCCGAAAGCCGCTGAGTTCGCGGCGCGGCGCCGGCATGGTGAACCAGGCTCTGGCCCGGCAGCTTGCCGGATCAATCCGGACGCACCGGCTGGAGGACGCGACGTTTGCCGTCGCGCTGAGCGGCGGCATCGATTCGATGGTGCTGCTGCATCTCATGCGCCACGCGCTGAAGCTGCCGCCGTCCCGGCTCGGCGCCATCCACATCAATCACCGGATCAGCCCCGCTGCCGCGGCCTGGGCCACGCACTGCCGGCGGCATTGCCGCGAACTGGGTGTGCCGCTGCGTGTGCACAAGGTCGAGGTTGTCCACGGCAACAGCACCGAGGCGGCGGCACGCGACGCGCGTTACCGCGTCTTTGCGAACAGCGCAGCGTCGGTGATTGCGCTGGCCCACAACCGGGATGACCAGTCGGAAACGGTGCTGCTCCAGCTGTTGCGCGGTGCCGGGCCGCGCGGCCTAGCGGCGATGCCGGAATTCCGTGCCGGCAGGCCTGCACTGTGGCGCCCGCTGCTGGAGGTGCCGCGCGCCGACATTGCCGCCTATGCCAGTCGCCACCGGCTGTCGTGGGTGGAGGACGAGAGCAATACCGATACCGGCTACACCCGCAATTTCCTGCGCCATCAGGTGCTGCCGCTGATCGGGCAGCGCCTGCCCGGCGCCGCGGTGGTGCTGGCGCGTGGCGCGCGGCTGCAGGCCGAGGCCGCGCTGCTGCTCGACGATCTTGCGCGCATCGATCTCGATCACGGCAGTGATGACACGCTGCGGGTTGCGGTGCTGGCGCGCCTGCCCGTGCCGCGCGCGCGCAATGCGCTGCGTTACCACCTGCGCCGGCACGGGTTGGTGATGCCCGATGCGTCGCGGCTGGATGAGTTGCTGCGTCAGTTGCTCGAAAGCCGTGATGATGCGCGGCTGAGGATCGACCTCGGCGGGTACTCTGCACGGCGTTTCCGCGGCGAGCTGCATCTGGTGCAGCAACTGCCGCCGCTGAAGGCGGCTTACATGCGGCAGTGGAACGGGCGCGGCCTGCTGCCTCTGCCGGAGCTGGGTGGCACGCTGCGAATGGTGCGCACGGCGCAGGGCGGCCTTGCCGGTCGCTGGCTGCGCACCCTGACGGTGCAGGGCCGCGATGGTGGTGAACGGCTGCAGATCCATGCCGGCGCTTCGCGGCGCACCCTGCGCAACCTGCTGCGGGAGGCGGCTCTGCCGCCCTGGCAGCGGGAACGGCTGCCGCTGCTGTTTGTCGGGAGCAGGCTGGCGGCGGTTCCGGGTATCGGTGTTGATGTCGAATTCCAGGCGCAGGCGGGAAGGGCGGGTTGGTTGCCGCAGTGGCGCGTGCAACCGGCTGCCGGGGCTTAGCGCTGGCGGCGTTGCCAAACCCGGCGGGTATTGTGCTAACCTGATCTTGAATTATTCGCCGCCACAACAACAATCAGCAAACCAAAAAAGAAATCGCGGCAGCAACGCGGTTTCCGGCGCACCCAGTCCGACAAAACCTGAGGAGAATCCGATGAAAATCACCAAACTGCTTGCCGCGGCCATTGCCGCCGCCGGGCTTGTCTGCGCCACCGGTGCCCACGCCCAGGCCAAGCCGAATCCGAAATGGCCCGCCAACCTGACGCTGGGCACGGCATCGGTCGGCGGCACTTACTTTGTCTATGGACAGGTCTGGGCCAGCCTGGTCAATGAAAAGATCGGTACCAACATCAGCACCCAGCAAACGCAGGGTCCGAATCAGAACATCATTCTCGCCGATTCGAAGCAGATCGATTTCGGCATGACAACGATGGGTGTCGCGCTGCAGGCCTGGGAGGGCAAGGGCGACTGGACCAAGGGCCAGAAGTTCAGCAACATCCGCGCGATCTTCCCGATGTACGACACGCCCTTTCACTTTGTCGCGCTCGAGAAGTCGGGCATCCGCTCGGTGAAGGAACTGGCCGGCAAACGTTCCGGCGTCGGCCCCCGCGCCGGTACCTGCGGCACCTACTTCCCGCTGATGTTCAAGGTGCTGGGTATCGAGACCACCATTCGCAACGGCCAGGCCTCCGACATGTCGGCCAACCTGCAGGACGGCCTGATTGACGCCTTCCCGTTCTGCGCCGGTGTGCCGATTGCCGCTTATTCGGAACTGGAGACCACCAACAAGGTGCGCTTTTTCACTTTCACCGATGACGAGCTGAAGCGGATCAAGGCCGCTCTGCCCGAGCTGTCGGATTCGGTGATCCCGAGGGGCACCTACAAACAGCAGACCGAGGACCACAGGACGGTCGGCCTCTACAACTTCGCGATTGCCAACAAGGATGTCGCCGATGACCTGGTCTATGCCGTGGTCAAGGCCGTGCTTGAGAACAATCCGCAGATGGTCAAGGGCCACGCCGCGGCGCAGGAGACCCTGCTGCAGAACTGGAACCGCAACAGCTTCCTGCCCTTCCATCCGGGTGCGATCCGCTACTTCCGCGAAAAGGGCATCACCGTGCCCAAGCACCTGATCCCGCCGGAATTCAAGGGCTGATCCCGGAGCAACATCACCACACCGCACTGGGCGCGAGCGCAGTGCGGTTTTTTTTGTGCGGGGTTCCGGGGCTGAAAGGCGAGGCATGAACACAAACGCAGGTGAAGAGATCAAGGCGCCGCTGGTCGACGAGGAGTTCGCCGGCAACAAGCGCCAGCTGGCTGGCTGGCAGGCGGTGACACTGGCTGTGCTGTGTATCGGCTTCACGGTGTTTCATCTGCTGGTGCTCAACCTGTATTCGCTCGAGCCGCTGTTGTTCAGGGCAATCCACGTCGGCTGGGGCGGTGCCATCGGTTTCATGATCTATGCCGCGGGCAGTCGCGCGCGGCGGGACGGCGTGCCCTGGTACGACTGGCTGCTGGTCGTCGCCTCGCTGGCCTGCGCGGTGTACATCACTGTTGAACTCGACGGCCTGCTGTTCCGCGCCGGCGCGCAGTTCACCCGCGGCGATGTCATCACCGGTCTGGTCGGCACGCTGCTGATTCTCGAATTCGGCCGGCGCACCTCCGGCCTCGCGCTGCCGATCATCGCCGGTGTGTTCATCCTCTACTGCTTTGTCGGGCCGTGGATGCCAGGTGTGCTCCAGCACAAGGGATTTGCCGTTGACCGCTTCTTCACCTACATCTACAGCGAGTACGGCATTTTTGGCGTGACCACCCAGGTTTCGTCCTCGTACATCATCCTGTTTGTCTGTTTTGCCGCCTTTCTGCAGGTGTCGAAGGTCGGCGATTACATCAACGACCTGTGCAACGCGATGTTCGGCTGGGCGCGCGGCGGACCGGCGAAGGCGGCGGTGGCCTCGGGTGTGCTGTTCGGTTCGATTTCCGGTTCTGCGGTGGCCAATGTGGTGGCTTCGGGCATGGTCACCATCCCGATGATGCGCAAGGTCGGTTATGACAAGCCGACCGCGGCGGCGATTGAGGCCACATCCTCGACCGGCGGCCAGATCACACCGCCGGTGCTCGGCGCCGGCGCCTTCCTGATGGCCGAGATCACCGGCATTCCGTACACCGAGATCGCGCTTGCCGCGGTGATCCCGGCCCTGCTGTTCTACATTGCCTGCTGGATCCACGTCGATCTGCATGCGATCCGCCTCGGCCTGCGCGGTTTGCGCAAGGATGAGTTGCCGCCGCTGTACGAAATGCTGAAGCGCGTCTACCTGTTCGCGCCGATCGTGGTGCTGGTATGGGCGCTGCTCGAGGGCTACTCGCCATTTCGTGCCGGCGGCCTCGGCATCCTGACCGCGCTGATCGCCGGCTGGCTGGCGGTGCGTTTCCGTGACCTCGAAGGATCGGATCCCGCCGCAGCACCTGCGGGGCTCGACATTGCATTCGCCACCGCCCTGCTGGTGCGGATCGCTGCGCTGGTGGCCATCGGCGCCGCGGCCTCTCTGGTGGTGGTGCATGTGCCGGCGCTGATCAAGCCGCATGCTGGCGCCTGGACCGGCACCGCGGTGCCGATCGCGGTGCTGCTCGGCCTGGCCTGGATGTTCGGCTGGCGCAAGACGGTGGAGGGGCTGAATCTCGCCGCACGCGACACCATCCAGCTGGTGGCGGTGTGTGCCTGCGCCGGGATCATAGTCGGCGTGGTTGCGCTGACCGGCATCGGCGGCCGCTTTTCCGAGATGATTCTCGGCATCGCCGGCACCAACCAGTTGCTGGCGATGGTGTTCGTCGCCGGTGTCGCGCTGATCCTCGGCATGGGCATGCCGACCACCGCCGCCTATGCCATCGCCGCCGCGGTGCTGGCGCCGGGGCTGACCAAGATCGGTGTTCAACCACTGGTCGCGCACCTGTTCATTTTCTATTTCGCGGTGATTTCGGCGATCACGCCGCCGGTGGCGCTGGCGTCCTTTGCCGCGGCCGGCATGTGTAATGCCGACCCGTGGAAGACCTCGTGGATTGCGCTGAAGATGGGATTGGCCACCTTCCTGGTGCCGTTCATGTTCTATTTCAGCCCGGTGCTGCTGATGAAAGGTGAGCCGCTGGCGATTGCCCAGGCGGTGGTTTCCGCCTCGATCGGCGTCTGGTTCCTCGCCGGATCGACCGAGGGCTGGTTCGGCGGGCGCATGGTGATGCTGATGCGTGTGGTGCTGTTTGCCGCGGCGCTGTGCCTGATCCACCCTGGCACCGTGACCGACATGATCGGCCTGCTGATCGGCGCGCCGATCTACGTCTGGCAGCGGCTGCGGCAGCGCACGGCCGCGGTTTGAGCGCAGACAGGGGCTATGCCCCTGTCTGCACAGCGTTTTTTCAGGCAACCCATCGCGCTGCCTGGCGGGCGTTTTTCGCCTGTGGATTTTCCCCAATTCGCCTTTTATTCAACACCTTATCGTGATATCCTCGCGGGTTGTTTTTATCGCTTTTTTTAAACTCAGGAAGTCGAGGATTTCATGGCTGTCGAACGCACCCTGTCCATCATCAAGCCCGATGCCGTCGCCAAAAACGTGATCGGCCAGATCTACGCCCGCTTCGAGGGTGCCGGCCTGCGCATTGTTGCCGCGCGCATGACCCAGCTTTCGCGTGCCCAGGCTGAAGGTTTTTATGCGGTGCACAAAGCGCGCCCGTTTTTTGGCGAGCTGGTCGCTTTCATGATTTCCGGCCCGGTGATGATCCAGGTGCTGGAAGGCGAGAACGCGATCCTGAAAAACCGCGACCTGATGGGCGCCACCGATCCCAAGAAAGCCGACAAAGGCACCATCCGTGCCGATTTTGCCGACAGCATCGATGCCAACGCGGTGCACGGTTCCGATTCTTCGGAAACCGCCGCGGTCGAAATCGCGTACTTTTTTCCCGCACTCGAAGTGCACTCGCGCTGAACGGCCTGAGTGACGTTTAACGGCTTTCGATCATGACCGTCAACCTGCTCGGGTTCAACCGCAGCCAGTTCGAACACTGGTGCGCCGGGCGGGGCGAGAAGCCGTTCCGCGCGCGGCAGATGCTGCGCTGGATACATCAGGCCGGCGTGGATAACTTCGACGCGATGTCGGATGTGTCGCGCGACTTTCGCGCACAGCTTGCCGGGTGCGCGGTGATTGCGGCGCCGCCGGTGCTGAAGGATTCCATCGCGCCTGATGGCACCCGCAAGTGGCTGTTTGACGTGGGTACCGGAAACGCGATCGAGGCGGTTTACATCCCCGAGGGCGATGTCGATCCCGGAGAGGATGGGGAGCCGGGTGAAAGCGGCGGCGAAACCCGCAGCGGCCGCCGTTATCGCGGCACACTGTGTATCTCCTCGCAGGCCGGCTGTGCGCTGGAATGTTCCTTTTGCTCCACCGGCCGCCAGGGCTTCAACCGCAATCTCGGCGTGGCCGAAATCATCGGCCAGCTCTGGCATGCCAGCCGCTGCCTGACGGCGGACCTCGGCATCGAACGGCCGATCACCAATGTGGTGATGATGGGCATGGGCGAGCCGCTGGCCAATTACGACAACGTCGTCGCGGCGATGCAGCTGATGCTGGATGACCACGCCTACGGCATTTCGCGGCGGCGGCTGACGCTGTCGACTTCGGGCATCGTGCCGGCACTCGACCGGCTGGGTGAAGCCTGCCCGGTGGCGCTGGCGGTGTCGCTGCATGCGCCGAACGATGCGCTGCGTGACCAACTGGTGCCGATCAACCGCAAGTATCCGATCCAGCTGCTGCTGGAGGCCTGCGTGCGTTACATCGAACGCGCGCCCCGGGATTTTGTGACTTTTGAGTACGTGATGCTCGACGGCATCAATGACAGTGTCGCGCAGGCGCGGGAACTGGCGCGGGTGGTGAAGCCGGTGCCATGCAAGATCAACCTGATCCCGTTCAATCCCTTTCCGGATTCCGGCTATCAGCGTTCACCGGCGCCGGCGATCGCCGCATTTCGTGATGTGCTGCAACAGGCCGGGCTGACCACCACGGTGCGCAAGACCCGGGGCGATACCATCGATGCCGCCTGCGGCCAGCTCGCCGGACAGGTCAGGGACAAAACCCGGCGCGTGCAGCGTCGCCTCGAGGAGCGCAGGGCATGATTAACTTTCAAGTCATTGTTTTTAAAAGATTATTTTTAAGAACGATTTCTATCCTGATGCTTCCGGCCTTGATCTCCGCCTGCGCCGGGACTGGCGGCGGCCCGGAAAGTGGCGACCTGCAGCCGGTGATCTCGACCTCCGGGAATGAAAGCGAGGCGCGCAACCGCTCGCGGATTCACACCGAACTTGCCGCGGGTTATTTCGAGCTGGGCAACCTTGGTGTCGCCCTCGAGGAGGTCAACATCGCCCAGCAGGCAGATCCGACCTATGCACCGGCCTTCAATGTTGGTGGCCTGGTATTTGCCGCGATCAAGGATGATCGGCGCGCAGAAGACAGCTTCCAGCGCGCGCTGCGCCTCGCTCCGGCCGACCCCGACGTCAACAACAATTACGGCCAGTACCTGTGTCAGCGCAAGCGCGAGGCCGAGGGCATCAAGTATTTCCTGATTGCCGTGCAGAACCCGTTGTACCAGGCGCCCGAACGTTCACTGGTCAACGCCGGCGTGTGCGCGCGGCGGCGCGGCGACACGTCAGCGGCCCAGGAGTTCTTCCAGCGGGCCATCACGCTGCGGCCGAACCAGCCGCAGGCGCTGTTCCAGCTCGCCGATCTGGCTTTTGCTTCGAACAACCTGGCTAACGCGCATGGCTTCATGCGCCGGCTGGTGCAACTTGTGCCGCCGACACCGGAAATCCTCTGGCTCGGCCTGCGCATCGAGCGGCGCATGGGCAATTCTGTGGCGGAAGCGAGTTACACCCACCAACTGCGCAACAATTTCCCGCAGTCGCGCGAGGCTGAGGCGCTGCAGGCCGGGCGCTTTGACTGAGCGCCGGATGAGTGACAGCAATGAGTGAGACCGATCAAACGGTTCCGGAAGGGGTGACCGCATCAGCGCAACCGCTGCCCGGCCGTGATCTGGCTGTGGCGCGTGAGCGGCGCGGCCAGAGTATTGCCGAAATCGCGCAGCAACTGAAGCTCTCGCCCCACCAGGTCGAGGCGCTGGAGGCGGACAACTACGCCAGGCTGCCTGGCGCGGTATTCGTGCGCGGCTTCGTGCGCAACTACGCGCGCCTGGTTGAACTCGACGGCGAGGCGCTGGTGGCTCGCCTTGAATTGGTGCAGCCCGCGACGACCGCACTCAATGCCGTGCCGCATTCGCAGAACATTCCGTTCCAGGACAGCAAGGGTGCGCGCTGGCCGCTACTCGCCGCGGCGGTGGCGCTGCTCGCCGTGATCGTGCTGCTGTTCGAGTGGCTGATGCCCGATGCAGCCGAGGCGCCGGTGCAGGCACCGGCGGCCTTGCCCGTGCCGGGGAATCCTGCGCCGGTGCTCTCGGTGGTTGCCGCCACTGAGACCTCAGCACCATCACCGCCCCCCGTCGAAGAGGCGGCACCGGTGCCCACCGTTCCCGCAGCCATACCCGCAACGCCGGCGACGGCTTCCGTCTCCCCACCCCCAACACCGTCGGCCGCGGTGCAGGCCACCGTTGCAGGTGGCAGCGAACTGCGCTTCGTGTTCGAACGCCAATCCTGGGTCGAGGTGCGCGACCGCAATGACAGCATCGTGTTCTCCCAGCTCAATCCGGCGGGTGCGGTACAGACCGTGCAGGGACTGGCGCCGCTGAGTCTGGTGATCGGCAATGCCGCCGGCGTGAAACTCAGCTACAAGGGCAAGACGGTGGATCTTGCCGCGCATACCAAGACCGATGTCGCGAGGCTGACTCTTGAGTGATCAAGCCTTGAACATGCCGAAGCCACCGGCTTGCCTGCCCGTATGGGGGGCGGCTGTGCGACGGCGCAGCGTCTGTATCGATGTCGCCGGCCACCGCATCGGCGGTGATGCGCCGATCCTGGTGCAGTCGATGACCAATACCGACACCGCGGATGTGGCGGCAACGGTGGCCCAGGTCGCTGCCCTGGCGCGCGCAGGTTCGGAGGTGGTGCGCATCACTGTCAACAATGCCGAGGCTGCTGCTGCAGTGCCGCTGATCCGCGAAGGGCTGGAGAAACGCGGCGTCAGCGTGCCGCTGGTCGGCGATTTTCATTTCAACGGCCACCGTCTGCTGACCCAGCATCCGGCATGTGCCGAGGCACTGGCCAAACTGCGCATCAATCCCGGCAATGTCGGCAAGGGGGCGAAGCGCGACGAGCAGTTTGCGACGATGATCGAATTCGCCTGCCGTTACGGCAAGCCGGTGCGCATCGGCGTCAACTGGGGCAGCCTCGATCAGGCGCTGCTGGCGCGGCTGATGGACGACAACGCGCGCCAGCCGCAGCCGAAGGAGGCCGCGGTGATCATGCGCGAGGCGCTGGTGACCTCGGCGCTGGAAAGCGCGCAGCAGGCTGAGGCACTGGGCCTGGCCCATGACCGAATTGTTCTTTCTTGCAAGGTCAGCGGGGTGCAGGACCTGATCGCGGTGTACCGTGACCTCGCCGCGCGCTGCGATTATCCGCTGCATCTCGGCCTGACCGAGGCCGGCATGGGTTCCAAGGGCATCGTTGCCTCGACCGCGGCGATGGCGGTGCTGCTGCAGGAAGGCATCGGCGACACCATCCGTGTGTCATTGACGCCGGAGCCGGGGGGGGATCGTACCCGCGAAGTGGTGGTGGCGCAGGAGATCCTGCAGACCATGGGCCTGCGTTCGTTCACGCCGCTGGTGATTGCCTGCCCCGGTTGCGGCCGCACCACCAGCACCGTGTTCCAGGAACTGGCCGACCGAATCCAGGGTTATCTGCGCGCGCAGATGCCGGAGTGGCGCGGCAAGTATCCCGGTGTCGAGGAGATGCACGTCGCGGTGATGGGCTGCGTGGTCAATGGTCCCGGAGAGAGCAAGCAGGCCAATATCGGCATCAGTCTGCCGGGCTCCGGCGAGACGCCGGTGGCGCCGGTGTTTGTCGATGGCGTGAAAACGGTGACGCTGAAGGGCGAACGCATCGCGGAGGAATTCCAGGCCATCGTTGATCAATATGTGCGCGACCGCTACGGCGCGGCGCGCTGAACCGGTTCCGAAGAACAGTCCACATGGCCAATCCGATCCAGGGCGTGCGTGGCATGAACGATGTGCTGCCCGCAGACGCAAAATACTGGGCGTTTTTCGAGGGCACGGTGCAGCGCTGGCTGCACGCCTACGGTTACCGCGAGATTCGTATGCCGATCCTCGAGCGCACCGAGCTGTTCGTGCGTTCGATCGGCGAAGTCACCGACATCGTCGAGAAGGAGATGTACACCTTTACCGACGAGTTGAATGGCGAGCAGCTGACGCTGCGTCCGGAAGGCACTGCGTCCTGCGTGCGTGCCGCGCTCGAACACAACCTGCTGTACCCCGGCCCGCAGCGGCTGTGGTACCGCGGGCCGATGTTCCGCCACGAGCGTCCGCAGAAGGGGCGCTACCGCCAGTTTCACCAGATCGGTGTCGAGGCCCTCGGTTTTGCCGGGCCTGACGTTGACGCCGAGCACCTGCTGATGTGCGCGCGGCTGTGGCGCGAACTCGGGCTCGACGGCATCCGCCTGGAAATCAATTCGCTGGGCTCGGCCGAGGCACGAGCCCTCTACCGTACGAAGCTGGTGGCCTATCTGGAAAGCCGTGCCGGCGAACTCGATGCGGACTCGCAGCGGCGCATGCACAGCAATCCGCTGCGTGTGCTCGACAGCAAAAACCCGGCAATGCAGGCCTTGATTGAAGCGGCACCCAAACTGGCCGATGACCTTGACGGGGAATCCGCGGCGGCGTTTGCCGCGCTGTGCGCCTCGCTGGAGGTGGCGGGTGTGCCGTATCGGATCAATCCGCGACTGGTGCGCGGCCTGGACTATTACAATGGCACGGTATTCGAGTGGGTTACCGACCGCCTCGGCGCGCAGGGCACGGTCTGCGCCGGCGGCCGTTATGACGGGCTGATTGCGCAGATTGGCGGCAAGCCGGCGCCGGCCTGCGGTTTCGCGATGGGTGTGGAACGCCTGCTCGCCCTGATCGTCGAAGGCGGTGTGGCGGTGGGCGAGGCGGCGGGTGATGTGTATGTGCTGCGCCAGGGGGATGCGGCGGAGCGTTATGGCGAAACGGTGGCCGAGCAGCTGAGGGATGCCGGACTCGCGGTTACGCTGCATTGCGGCGGCGGCAGTTTCAAATCGCAGATGAAAAAAGCCGATGGCAGCGGCGCGCGGTTTGCGCTGATCATCGGGGATGACGAAGTGCAGGCCGGCGAAGTCACGCTGAAGGCGCTGCGCGAAGAGCGGCCGCAACAGCGGCTCAGGCTCGAGGCGGCGGTTGCGGCAATCAGGAAGCGGTAAATAACCGGAATTAAAATCAGAAATAAATCAAGGTAAATCAATGGCTTACGATCTTGAAGAACAGGAGCAGCTGTCAGCATTAAAAGGCTGGTGGCAGCAATACGGCAAGCTGGTGATCATCACCGTGGTGGGTGCCACGCTGGCGGTGGGCGGGGTTCGCGGCTGGCATTACTACAAGAACCAGCAGGCTTCGTCCGCAGCGGTGTTGTTCGGCCAGTTGCAGATGGCCGAGCGCGGCAATGACCACAAGAAGGTGCGCGACATCGCGACCCAGATCGTCGACAACTACGCTTCGACCCAGTACGCCACGCTGGCTTCGCTGTCGGCGGCAAAAAGCGATTTTGAAACCGGCGACCTGCCGGCGGCCAAAAAGCGCCTGCAGTCGGTGATTGACGGCGCCAGGGAAGAGGAGGTGCGCGACGTCGCGCGGCTGCGCCTGGCAAGGCTGCTTCTGGACGAAAAAAATCCTGCCGAGGCGCTGAAACAGCTCGAAGCCAAACATGGCGAAAGTTTTGCCGGCCTCTACGCCGAGGTCAGGGGTGACGCGCTGATCGCCAGCGGCAAAAGCGCCGAGGCGCGCGCCGCCTACCAGACGGCCTTCGACAAGAGCGACTCGGCCAGCCCTTCGCGGCAGATACTGCAGCTCAAACTCGACGCACTGGGCGAGGCGAAATGATGCGCTTACTGCCGCTGGCGGTCGCGGCGCTGCTGCTGCTGTCCGGATGCAAAACGGTGACCGGCTGGTTTGGTCCCTCGGCACCGAAGCAGAAGCCGGCCGAGCTGGTCAGTTTCCAGCCAAAGGCGACTGCCCGGGTGGTGTGGCAGGGCAATGTCGGCAATGCGCAGCGTAATGCTTTTTTCCCCGCGGTCAGCGGCAACATGATTTACGCGGCTGGAGCCGGCGGCCAGATTGCCGGCTACAACGCCGCGAACGGTTCACAGCAGCACCGGTTTGACGCCGGCACGCCGGTTTCCGGTGGCGTCGGCTTTGGTGCGGGCCTGGTGCTGGTCGGCACGGTGCGCGGTGAAGTGCTGGCATTCGAGCCCTCGGGCAAGCAGGTCTGGCGGGCGCAGTTGAGCGGAGAGGTGCTGTCACCTCCAGCCGCTGCCGAAGGTGTGGTGGTGGTGCGCACCGGTGATGGCCGCATCCACGGCCTGAATGCCGCCGACGGCAAGTCACGCTGGGTGTATCAGCGCGCGCTGCCGACGCTGTCGGTGCGCAGCTTCGCCGGCGTCACCGTTGAGCGTGGCGCGGTGTTTGCCGGATTTCCGGGCGGACGCCTGGTGGCGATCGGCTTGGCCAACGGCAATGTCGGCTGGGAGGCGGTGGTGGCGCTGCCCCGCGGCGCCACGGAACTGGAGCGGGTAACCGACGTTGCCGGCACCCCGGTGGTGGATGGCGGGCAGGTCTGCGCCGTGGCCTATCAGGGGCGGGTCGGCTGTTTCGATGCCCAGCGCGGCGACACCCTGTGGGCGCGTGACGCCTCGAGCGTCAACGGCATGGGGCTCGACAGCCGCGCGGTGTACATCACCGATGACCGCAGCGCGGTGCTGGCACTGGAGCGGCGCAATGGCGCCAGCCTGTGGAAGCAGGATCGCCTGAACGGACGCTGGGCTTCCGCGCCGCTGGCGATCGGCCGTTATGTGGTGGTTGGTGATTTCCAGGGTCAGGTGCATGTGCTGTCGCGCGAAGACGGTTCCTTTGTTGCGCGTGTGGCGACTGACGGCAGCGCGATCCAGGTGCCGCCGGTTGCACTCGACCTGTCCACTTTCCTGGTGCAGACGCGCAACGGCGGCGTCTACGCGATCAACGTCCAGTAAGGGCGGGCGCGGGTTTGCCCGTCGCCGCTTTTTCTTTCTTTCAGCTTCGGCACATGAAACCCACCGTCGTCATCGTCGGTCGTCCCAATGTCGGCAAATCGACCCTGTTCAACCGGCTCACCCGCAGCCGTGAGGCGATTGTCGTTGACGCACCAGGCATCACGCGGGACCGGCACTATGGTGAGGGCCGGGTCGGGCGCAAGCCGTACCTGGTGGTTGATACCGGCGGTTTCGAGCCGGTTAGCAAGGACGGCATTTTTCACCAGATGGCGCGGCAGACGCGACAAGCGGTGGACGAGGCCGATGTCGTGCTGTTTGTGGTGGATGCGCGTGTCGGCCTTGCCGCCCAGGATCGCGAGATTGCCGGTGAACTGCGCCGCAGCGGCCGCCGCATCTGGTTGATCGTAAACAAGGCCGAGGGCATGAATTCAGCCGCCGCCACCGCCGAATTCCACGACCTCGGGCTCGGCGAGCCGCTGGCGATTTCCGCCAGCCACAACGAGCATGTCAGTGACCTGATGGATCTGGTGCTGGAGTCCTTCGGGGACGCCGCTGCCGAGCCCGAGTCCGGAGTCAAACACCCCAAGATCGCCATTGTCGGCCGGCCCAACGTCGGCAAGTCGACGCTGGTCAATGCGCTGCTCGGCGAAGAGCGGGTAGTGGTGTTTGATGCGCCGGGTACGACTCGTGATTCGATCCACATTGATTTCGAGCGCGAGGGCAAACCGTACACGCTGATCGACACCGCCGGCATGCGCCGCCGCGGCCGCATTGACGAGGTAGCCGAGAAATTCTCGGTGATAAAGACGCTGCAGGCCATCTCCGATGCCAACGTCGCGGTGCTGGTGCTCGACGCGCGGCAGGAGGTGTCCGAGCAGGACGCGCACATCGCCGGCTTTATCCTCGAGGCGGGGCGTGCGCTGGTGGTGGCTGTGAACAAATGGGAAGGGCTGACCGAGTCCGAACGTGACCAGATCAAGCGTGATGCTGCGCGCAAGCTCAACTTTCTCAATTTCGCGCGTTTTCACTTCATCTCGGCGCTGCAGGGGCAGGGCGTGGGCGCGGTGCTGCGTTCCGCCGACGATGCCTATGCCGCAGCGATGACCCGTCTGGCGACACCGCGGCTGACCCGGGTGCTGGCGCTGGCGATCCAGCAGCAACAGCCGCCGCGGGCGGGCATGGTCAGGCCAAAAATGCGTTACGCTCACCAAGGGGGCAGCAATCCGCCGCGGATCATAGTCCACGGCTCGGCGCTGGACCGTGTCCCGGATTCGTACCGACGCTACCTTGAACGTTTTTTTCGCGACGCGTTCAAACTCACCGGAACGCCGCTGAAAGTGGAGTTCAAATCGGGTCGAAACCCCTACGGTCCCAAGGATTAGCAGTGTCTCGAAGCGCGGCTAACTTGATGGCCAGACTCGATTATTTGCGATAAAGTGACTTTTCTGACCATCACCAACCTGAGGGTGCCATGAGCAACAAAGGGCAGCTGCTACAAGACCCGTTCCTGAATGCCTTGCGCAAGGAACACATCCCCGTCTCGATCTATCTCGTCAATGGCATCAAACTGCAGGGCCAGGTCGATTCTTTCGACCAGTATGTGGTTCTGCTGAAGAACACGGTCACGCAAATGGTCTACAAACACGCCATTTCCACCGTGGTGCCGGCGCGTGCGGTTAACCTCCTGTTTGACGAAAAACAAGATAAGTAATTGTTTTCATTGGCATTTTGATGTTTGAGCGGCCCGGCAGCGGCAATCTGGCGGTGTTGGTGGCGCTCGACTTCGGCGAGCCCGACTACGCGGAAAGCGTGGACGAGCTGCAATTGCTGGCGCGAAGCGGCGGCGTCTCCGTGTCCACTGTGGTGCGTGGCCGCCGTGACCGGCCTGACGCCGCACTGTATGCCGGCAAGGGCAAGGTCGAGGAAATCGGCGAAGCGGTGCGCGCCAGCGGCGCCTCGCTGGTGCTCTTCAACCACGCCCTGTCACCGATCCAGGAGCGCAATCTCGAGCGCAAGCTCGATTGCCGGGTGGTCGACCGCACCAGCCTGATCCTCGACATCTTTGCCCAGCGCGCGCGCAGCCACATCGGCAAGCTGCAGGTCGAACTGGCCCAGCTCGAACACCTGTCCACCCGGCTGGTACGCGGCTGGACCCACCTGGAACGCCAGCGCGGCGGCATCGGGATGCGCGGCCCCGGCGAAACCCAGCTCGAGACCGACCGCCGCCTGCTCGGCAAGCGGGTCAAGGTGCTGAAGGAAAAACTGCTCAAAGTGCGCTCGCAGCACGAAACCCAGCGCCGCTCGCGCACCCGCGCCCACGTGTTCTCGGTGTCGCTGGTCGGTTATACCAATGCCGGCAAATCCACACTGTTCAACCGGCTGACCCGCGCCGAGGCCTATGCCGCCGACCAGTTGTTCGCCACGCTCGACACCACGACGCGGCGGCTCGGCGGCATCGAAGGGGCTTCAGTGGTTTTGTCCGATACCGTCGGCTTCATCCGCCATCTGCCGCACACCCTGGTCGAGGCTTTCCGGGCGACGCTTGAGGAGACCATACACGCCGACCTGTTGCTGCATGTGGTGGATGCCGGCAGTCCCGACCGCGACGCGCAGATCGCCGCGGTGCAGGGTGTGCTGGCGGAGATCGGCGCCGATAAAATTCCGCAGATCATGGTGCTCAACAAGATTGACCGCACCGCGCTGCCGCCGAGGGCCGAACGTGATGAATATGCTAGAATTTCACGCGTTTGGCTGAGTGCGGCAAACGGTGACGGCATTGATCTTCTGCGTGCAGCCATCGGTGAACTTGCACAACAAGCCGCCACACCCGATCAAACCGTTGCCGCCTAGTTCATCTCCAGTCCGTTCCCTCCCGTCCGATCCCGCTAAAGTGATCCTCCCCGATGATTGCCTCGATTAGTTCTGTACGCGACCGCCTCAAGGCTTTGCTGGCCCGCATCCTGGCACCGCTTCTTTCCCTGAATGATCCGCAGTGGGGGCGGCGGCCGGGTGGCGGCAACCAGGGTCCGCCCGACCTCGATGAAATCTGGCGCAACCTGAACGGGCGCCTGTCGCGGCTGCTCGGCGGCAAGGGTGGTGGCAATGACAATGGCGGCGGCGACGGCGGTGGTGGTGGTAGGCCCAGCCCGGCCATGATCAGTGGCGGCGCCGGGCTGGTGGTCGGCTTGGTGTTCGTGATCTGGCTCGCCAGCGGTTTTTACATCGTCAATGAGGGGCAGGAGGGTGTGGTGCTGCGTTTCGGCAAGTTTGTCGAAACCACGCAGCCCGGTCCGCGCTGGCACATGCCGTATCCAATCGAAGCGGCCGAGGTGGTCAACGTGAAGCAGGTGCGCACTGTCGAGGTGGGCTACCGCAACAACGTGAAGAGCAAGGTGCTGAAAGAGGCGCTGATGCTGACCGACGACGAGAACATTGTCGATGTGCAGTTCGCCGTGCAGTATGTGCTCAAGAGCTCGAATGAGTTCCTGTTCAACAACCGTGCGCCCGAAGATGCAGTGCTGCAGGCGGCGGAAACCGCGATCCGCGAGATCGTCGGCAAGAACAGCATGGACTTCGTGATTTTTGAAGGTCGCGCCGAAGTCGCGGCACGGGCGCAGAAATTGATGCAGGGCATCCTCGACCGCTACCAGACCGGCATCAACATCAGCAAGGTGACGATGCAGAACGCGCAGCCGCCCGAACAGGTGCAGGCTTCCTTCGACGACGCGGTGAAGGCCGGCCAGGACCGCGAGCGCCAGAAGAACGAGGGCGAGGCCTACGCCAACGACGTGATACCCAAGGCGCGAGGCATGGCCGCGCGACTGATGCAGGAGGCGGAGGGTTATCGCAGCCGGGTGGTCGAACAGTCGCAGGGTGATGCGGCGCGCTTCCGCTCCATTGTTGCCGAATACAGCAAGTCCCCGCAGGTGACCCGTGACCGCATGTATCTCGATGCCATGCAGCAGATCCTCAGCAACACCAGCAAGGTGCTCGTTGACCAGAAAAGTGGCGGTGGCAACCTGCTTTACCTGCCGCTCGACAAGCTGATGCAGATGACCGGCTCCGGCACCACGCCGCCGGCCGATGCCGCCGCGGCTGCCAAACCCGCCGAACCCGCCGCCGCGGAGGGCGGGGCGAGGGGGCGCGAAGCCTTCCGCAGCCGTGAACGGGAGGGCCGCTGACATGAAAAAACTCAATCCCAGCCAGATTCTCAGTGGCTTGCTGGCCCTGCTGGTGCTGCTCAGCCTGTCGCTGTTTGTTGTTGACCAGCGCCAGAACGCGATCGTGTTTCGCCTTGGCGAGGTGGTATCGATCAAGAAGGAGCCCGGGCTTTATTTCAAGCTGCCGCTGCTCGATAACGTGCGTTTTTTCGATGTGCGCATCCTCACCATCGACACGCCGGAGCCGGAACGTTTCCTGACTTCTGAAAAGAAGAACGTGCTGGTCGACCTGTTCGTGAAATGGCGCATCATCGATGTGCGCAGCTACTTCACATCGGTCGGCGGTGACGAACTGCGCGCGCAGACGCGCCTGCTGCAGACCATCAACGATGGCCTGCGCGCCGAGTTCGGCAACCGCACAGTGCACGACGTGGTGTCCGGCGAGCGCGACAAGATTATGGAGCTGATGCGCAACAAGGCCAACGAGGACGCCTCCAAGATCGGCGTCGAGGTGCTGGATGTGCGCCTGAAGCGCGTCGATCTGCCGCAGGAAGTCAGCGAGTCGGTCTACCGGCGGATGGAGGCGGAGCGCAAACGTGTCGCCAACGAGCTGCGTTCGACCGGTTCCGCGGAATCGGAAAAGATCCGCGCCGATGCCGACAAGCAGCGCGAGGTGATCCTCGCCGAGGCCTATCGCGACGCGCAGCGCATCAAGGGCGAGGGTGATGCCAAGGCGGCGGCGATTTACGCCAGAGCCTACGAAATCAATCCCGAGTTCTATGCCTTCTACCGCAGTCTCGAGGCCTACCGTGCGAGCTTCAAGAGCCGCAGCGACGTGCTGGTGCTGGAGCCGAACTCCGATTTCTTCAAGTACCTGCGCTCGGGCGGACGGCCCGCGGGCAAGTGACGGCGGGGCGGTGCTGTCCGCCACTTGCGGCTGCACGTGGCTGACACGCTGCTCACGGCGTTCGCGCTGATGCTGGTGATCGAGGGGCTGCTGCCTTTTCTCGCCCCCGGTGCCTGGCGCGAGACCTTCCGCAAGCTGATCGAGATGCATGACGGCCAGTTGCGTTTCATCGGACTCACCTCGATGCTCGCCGGCCTGTTGCTGCTTTATTTTGTGCGCGGCTGAATTCACCGCCGCCCGCACCGCGCTTTAATATAATGTTGCCCCTGTGAATCCATTTTTCGCGCAACCCCGGCTGCGCGTTTCGACATTGTCATGAGAACCTGGCTGTTGCCCGAATACATCGAGGACGTGCTGCCCGCCGAGGCGCGGCGCATCGAGCGTCTGCGCAGGCTGGTGCTCGACGACTTTGCGGTGCACGGCTACGAACTGGTGATGCCGCCGCTGCTTGAATACGTCGATTCGCTGCTCACCGGCACCGGCCATGACCTCGACCTGCACACCTTCAAGCTGGTGGACCAGTTGTCGGGCCGCATGCTCGGTATCCGTGCCGACATCACGCCGCAGGTGGCGCGCATCGACGCCCATCTGCTCAACCGCGGCGGCATCACCCGGCTTTGTTACTCGGGCAGCGTACTGCGCACCCTGCCGGGCATGAACCGCACCCGCGAGCCGATGCAGATCGGCGCCGAGTTGTACGGCCACGCCGGCATCGAGAGCGACGTCGAAGTGCAGCGGCTGATGCTGCGCGCGCTGCGGCTTGCCGAGGTGCGCGAAGTTTCGCTGGACATCGGTCATGTCGCGATTTTCCGCGCGCTGCTGCGCCGCGGACGCGTGTCACGCGGGCTGGAGTCGGATCTGCATCGCGCGATGCAGGTCAAGGATGTGTCGGCGATCACCACGCTCGCCCGCGGCCTTGACCGCGGCACACGTGCCGCGCTCGCCGAACTGCCCGGGCTTTACGGCGGCATCGAGGTATTGTCGCGGGCGAGGCGCGTGTTGCCTGCGGTTCCCGAAATCCGCGCCGCATTGCGTGACCTTGCGGCGCTGTCGCAGCGCCTCGCCGACCTCGCGCGGATCAGGAGTTTTGATCTGGGCGAGTTGCGTGGTTATCACTATCACAGCGGCGTGGTGTTCTCCGCCTATTCCAACGGCCGGCCCAACGCGATTGCGCAGGGCGGACGTTATGACGAAGTCGGCAAGGCCTTCGGCCGCGCGCGGCCGGCCACCGGTTTCAGCGTGGACCTGCGCGAACTTGCCGCGGCCGGAACCGCGGCGCGTCCGGTATCGCGGGTGCTGGCGCCATACCGGCCGGCGGACCGCCTGCTGCAACAACGTATTGCCGCGCTGCGCGGCCGCGGCCTGGTGGTGATCGTGGATCTGCCGGGGCATGCCCGTTTTCGCGGCGAACTGGGTTGCGAGCGCGAGCTGGTGCGTAGTGGCGGACGCTGGATCATGCAGGCACGGAAAAGCAAAAAGTAACATAAATATTTGTTTTTATTAATAATTTAGCCAATCAAGGCGGCTGGCAATGAGCAAGAACGTGGTGGTGATCGGCACCCAGTGGGGTGACGAAGGCAAGGGCAAGATCGTCGACTGGCTGACCGACCGTGCCCAGGGCGTGGTGCGTTTCCAGGGCGGACACAACGCCGGGCACACGCTGGTCATCAACGGCAAGAAGACAGTGCTGCACCTGATTCCCTCGGGCATCCTGCGCGAGAAAGTGGCCTGTTACATCGGCAACGGCGTGGTGCTGTCACCGGAAGCGCTGATGGAAGAGATTGCAACGCTGCGCGCAGCCGGTGTAGATGTCACATCGCGCCTGAAGATCAGCGAAGCCTGCCCGCTGATCCTGCCCTATCACGCCGCGCTCGACCGCGCGCGTGAAGCGGCCAAAGGGGCTGGCAAGATTGGCACCACAGGACGCGGCATCGGCCCCGCTTATGAAGACAAGGTGGCGCGGCGCGCGATCCGGCTGCAGGACCTTTTTCACCGCGAGCGCTTCGCGGCGAAGCTGGGCGAGGTGCTCGACTTCCACAACTTCGTGCTGAAGAATTACTTCAAGGCCGACACCGTGCCGTTCCAGAAAACGCTGGATGACGCGCTGGCCTACGCCGAGCACATCGAGCCGATGGTGGCCGACGTGCCGCGCCTGTTGTTCGAGGCGCAGCAGAGGGGCGACAGCCTGCTGTTCGAGGGCGCGCAGGGCACGCTGCTTGACGTCGACCATGGCACCTATCCTTTTGTCACCTCGAGCAACTGCGTCGCCGGCGCCGCCGCGGCGGGTGCCGGTTTCGGTCCGCAGAATCTGCATTACGTGCTCGGCATCACCAAGGCCTACACCACCAGGGTCGGTTCAGGCCCTTTCCCGACCGAGCTCGAAGATGACATCGGCAAGCAGATCGCCGCCCGCGGCAACGAGTTTGGCGCGACCACCGGCCGTCCTCGGCGCTGCGGCTGGTTTGATGCCGCGGCACTGAAACGTTCGATCCAGATCAACGGTGTATCCGGCCTGTGCGTGACCAAGCTTGATGTCCTCGATGGCATGGAAAGCGTGCAAATCGGCATTGGCTACAAAATGAATGGTGTTGCCCGCGACATCCTCCCCTTCGGCGCGGAACTGCTTGCCGAATGCCAGCCGGTCTACGAGGAAATGCCGGGCTGGTCGGACAGTACTGTTGGCATCACCAATTTTGACAAGCTTCCTGTTGCCGCCCGCAACTACCTCAAGCGCATGGAAGAAGTCTGCGGCGTGCCTATCGATATGGTGTCCACCGGCGCTGATCGGGAGCAAACGATCTTGAGGCGAAATCCCTACGACTGACAATGAAAAAGAGCGCGATGCAGTTGCATGGCGCTCTTTTCAACGGCAGTCATCCATCAATCGACTGCCCGGTGAACCTCCACGGTGTTACCCGCCAGTACCTGAAACTGGTGCGTCTACCAATTCCGCCATCTGGGCAATGAGGGCGGCATTCTAGCCCATGAAAGCATGCAATTCAAATGAAAAAACCGAAAAAAACTGCGGCTAGCGGCCGCACTGATTCCCGTCGCCACAGCGACCCCCAGGCGGAACGCGAAGCGGAGCGTTACGAACATCCGTTGCCCAGCCGCGAGCTGATCCTTGAGGTCATGGTCGAAGCTGGTGTGCCGCTGGAAGAGGGTGATCTTGCGCGCGAACTCGACATCAAGCGCCGCGAGCGCGAGGCGTTCACGCGCCGCATCGCGGCGATGGAGCGCGATGGCCAGATCATGCGCAACCGCCGCGGCGATCTTTGTGTCGCTGACAAGCTCGAACTGGTGCGCGGCCGTGTGCAGGGCCACAAGGACGGCTTCGGCTTCCTGATCCGCGAGGATGGCGGCCCCGATCTGTTTCTGGATTCCGGCGAAATGCACAAGGTGCTGCATGGCGACCGCGTGATGGCGCGCATTTCCGGCCTGGATCGCCGCGGGCGGCCCGAAGGCAAGATCGTCGAGGTACTCGAACATGGGCAGACGCGTATCGTCGGCCGCCTGCATGTCGAACATGGCGTGACCTTTGTCGCCGCCGAAGACAAACGCATCAGCCAGGATTTTGTGGTGCCCGCGGGCGAGGTCGGCAAGGCCAAGCCGGGGCAGGTGGTCAGCGTCGAGATCATCACCCAGCCGGGTCGCCAGGGAAAACCGCTGGCGAAAGTGGTCGAGGTGCTCGGCAATTACGCCGACCCCGGCATGGAAATCGAGATCGCGCTGCGCAAGCACGATCTGCCCTGGCAGTTTCCGAAAGAGGCAGAGGCACTGGCGGCGAAACTGCCGAAAGAAGTGCGCAAGACCGACCACAAGGGTCGCGAAGACCTGCGCGACATGCCGCTGGTGACCATCGACGGCGAGACCGCGCGCGATTTCGATGATGCGGTGTACTGCGAGCAGTCGCGCAGCGGTTTCCGCCTGGTGGTGGCCATCGCCGACGTCAGCCATTACGTCCAGCCCGGTGATGCGCTGGATCACGAGGCGCGCGAGCGTGGCAACTCGGTGTATTTCCCGCGTCGGGTGATTCCGATGCTGCCCGAGGCGCTGTCCAACGGACTGTGCTCGATCAATCCGGATGTCGAGCGGCTGGCAATGATCTGCGACATGCAGATCGACGGTCAGGGCCAGATTCAGGGCTACAAGTTTTATCCGGCGGTGATGCGTTCACACGCACGCTTCACCTATACCGAGGTTGCGGCAATTCTCGCGGATCCGCGCGGCACCGCGGCACGAAAACGGCGCGAACTGGTGCCGCATCTGCAGGCACTGTACGCGCTGTATCACCAGTTGGCGAAGGCGCGCGCCAAACGCGGTGCCATCGATTTCGAGACCATCGAAACGCAGATGATCTTCAACGACCAGGGCAAGATCGAAAACATCGTGCCGGTCATCCGCAACGACGCGCACCGCCTGATCGAGGAGTGCATGCTGGCGGCCAATGTCTGCACCTCAGATTTCCTCGGCCAGCGCGGCCATCCCGTGCTCTACCGCGTGCACGAGGGGCCGACGCCGGAGAAACTCGCCGCGCTGCGTGATTTTCTGAAGGGCTTCGGTCTGCAGCTTGGCGGCGGCGACATGCCGCAGGCTTCGGATTACGCCAAACTGCTTGCCAAGGTGAAGGATCGTCCCGATGCACAACTGCTGCAGACGGTGATGCTGCGCTCGCTGAAGCAGGCGGTGTACACACCGAAGAACGCCGGCCACTTCGGGCTCGCCTACGATTCCTACACCCACTTCACTTCGCCGATTCGCCGTTATCCGGATCTGCTGGTGCATCGTGCAATCAAGGCGGTGCTCGCCGGCGGCCAGTACAATCCCGGCGACTGGCATGAGCTGGGTGCGCAGTGTTCGATGACCGAACGCCGCGCGGATGACGCGACACGTGATGTCACCGCCTGGCTCAAGTGTTATTACATGCGCGACCGGGTGGGCGAAGTGTTCATGGGCAGCATTGCCGGTGTCGCCGCCTTTGGCGCCTTTGTCGCGCTGGATGATGTGTATGTTGAAGGACTGGCGCACATCTCGGAGCTGGGCAAGGATTACTTCCAGTACGATGCCGGCCGCCATCAGCTGCTTGGTGAGCGCACCGGCCAGCGTTACCGCATCGGTGACCGGCTGCGGGTGAAGATTGCGCGGGTCGATCTCAACAACGCACGGATCGACTTTGTATTGGCATAAAATAGTTCAATAAAAACAATTACTTAGAAATGTTTTATGAGTGACCTGCAACTGATCCACGGTTTTCACGCCGTCACCAGCCGCCTGCGCAGCCGAGCCGAGGGTGTGCGCGAGATCTATATCGACGCCGCGCGCCAGGACCGGCGCTGTCGTGACCTGATGGCGCTGGCCGAAGCCAAGGGTGTGCGGGTGATCGCGATCGATGCCAGGCGCCTCGATGGCATGAGCGGCCAGGAGCGGCATCAGGGCGTGGTGGCGCGGGTCGAACCGGTGAAACTGCCTACCCATATTGACGATGTGCTGGAGGATATTTCCGAGCCGCTGCTGCTGCTGATCCTCGATGGTGTGACCGATCCGCACAACCTTGGTGCATGCCTGCGCGTGGCCGATGGCATGGGCGCCCATGCGGTGATCGCACCCAAGGACCATGCGGTGGGCCTCAATGCCACGGTGGCCAAGGTCGCCAGCGGCGCGGCCGACAGCGTGCCCTACATCATGGTCACCAACCTTGCCCGCACCATGCGCGAGCTGAAGGACCGCGGCGTGTGGCTGATCGGTGCCGACGAGCGCGCGGACAAGGATCTCTACGCGATCAAGCTCGACGGGCCGATGGCCTGGGTGCTGGGTGCTGAAGGTGAGGGCATGCGCCGGCTGACCCGGGAAACCTGCGACGAGCTGGCGCGGATTCCGATGCTGGGCAGCGTGGAAAGCCTCAACGTTTCGGTGTCGGCGGGCATCTGCCTCGCCGAATCACGCCGGCAGCGGCGCTGAACCCGCGCGCAACCTGGGTGGAGGCTGTCGCCATCCGGCGACAAGAAGCGGACAACCATCGGACAGCCCGCGGGTTGTGATAATTGTCACAATCCACGGCAAAGGCGCCGCGGATAAGCTCGAAATGAGCGGCCTGTTGCCCCTATAATCCTGAAGGTTGAAGTGAACGCTGTCGTGGCCAGGCCACAAGGCTGCGCGGGGTTCCGACCGTTTCGTGATGGCAGGGCCAAGCCGATCAGGGGGTTCCATGAACAATAACAATGCCGCGCAAAAAAACCGTACTGCGAGCCGCAATCGCGGCCAGCGCATCCGCCCCAAAGCCGCCGCACTGGCCGTTGCCGCCTGCTTCAGCACTGTGGTCTGGGCGAACCCGACCAACCCGACAGTGGTTCATGGCAACGCGAGCTTCCAGCAGAATGGCAACATCCTCAACGTCACCAACAGCCACAACGCGATCATCAACTGGGGTTCGTTCTCGATCGGTGTCAACGAGCTGACCAAATTCATCCAGCCCTCGGCGCTGTCGGCGGTGCTGAACCGCGTCACCGGCGGCGACCCCTCGGCCATCCTCGGCGCCCTGCAGTCGAACGGCCGCGTATTCCTGCTCAATCCCAACGGCATCGTCTTCGGCGCCGGTTCACAGATTGATGTCGCCGGCCTTGTTGCCTCCACCCTCAATCTTTCCAACGCCGACTTCCTCGCCGGGCGCATGAACTTCACCGGTGGTGCCGGCGCGGGTTCGGTGCTGAACCAGGGCGCGATCAACGCCGCCGGCGGCCCGGTCTATCTGGTCGGCAATGCGGTCACCAACCAGGGCATCATCACCAGCCCCGGTGGCGAGATCGTGCTCGCTGCGGGCAACAGCGTGGAACTGGTCAATCCCGGCACGCCCAACCTGCGTGTCGAAATCCAGGCCACCAACAACGAGGCGCGCAACCTCGGCAGCATCGTTTCCGAAGCCGGCCGCATCGGCATCTACGCCGGCCTGATCAAGCAGGGCGGCGTGATCAACGCCGACAGTGCGGTGGTTGAGGGCGGGCGGATCATGCTCAAGGCCACGCGGAATGCCACGCTTGAAGCGGGCAGCGTGATCAGCGCCAAGGGTGTGGGCGGTGGCCGCATCGAGGTGCTGGCCGATGACAGCACGCATGTCGCGGGAGTGCTTGATGCATCGGCACCCAACGGCGGCAACGGCGGTTTCATCGAGACCTCGGGCAAGATCAGGGTGACGGTGGATGACAATGCCAGGGTCAGTACCGCGGCGCCCCAGGGCTCGACCGGTGTCTGGCTGATTGATCCGACCGATCTGCTCATCAGCGCAATGGGTGGCGACATGACTGGCGCTTCGATAGCCACCAACCTGGCGACAACCAGTGTCGTGCTGACATCCGACAACGGCAGCTCCGCGGGCAGCGGCGACATTCTGGTCAATGATGTGATTGCCTGGAATAGCGCCAACAGCCTGACGTTGACGGCGCGGCGCAATGTATCGGTCAACGGTTCGATCAGCAACGCGGGCAGCGGCGGCATTAATCTTTTTGCGGGATGGGATGGCTCCAGTTCCCCCAGTGCGCCCACATTGTCCAATCTGGGCATGATTTCGCTGATGAACAGCCTGTCAACCGCCGGCACCGTTCAGCTCAAGGCCAATGCGGATATCAACCAGAGTGCCTCCGGTGTGATTACCGCCGCCCAGCTCAAGGCGGTCAGCGGAACGGCATCGGTCAACCTGAACAGCGCAGCCAACAATGTGGGTGTCATCGCGGGTTCCGCGAAAAGCGAGTTCAACTTCAAGAACGCCGGCAGCCTGACGATTGGCAGCGTTGGCGCCGACAACGGCATCGTCGTCACCAGCAACGGTAGCGCTCTGGTTGATGTGCATCTCAATTCCGGCGATCTGACGGTTAATCAGTTGGTGCAGGCTACGACCACCGGCCTCAGCAGCAGTGCCACGGTGGTTCTGCATGCGGACAATGGCAATGTCACCATCAACGCCCCGGTCAGCGCGGTTGCCGGAGGTGATACTTCGATAGATGTTTACGCCGCCAATAATGTAATCATCAACAGTTCGCTTTCAGCTACTTCCGGCCAATTAGGCGACGCCTTGATACAAGTCGAAGCTGCGGCTGGCAACATTGTGGTTGCTGGCACCGCGCAGATCGCAGCAGACGCATACGAGGGTGCCGCGGAGATTAATCTGCAGGCCGGTGGTGCCATTCAGCTTGGTGCTGGCACCAATCTGATGGCTACAACCGACAACATTTATGGCGGCGATGAGGCTGATATCTATCTCACCGCAGCTGGCAACATCACCCAGAATGCGGGCATCACCGCCGACGGTGGTGAGCGCGGCGTGGTCTCACTGAACGCCGGCGGTGCCATTTTGCAGACCGACCCCCTGGGCTTCATCCGCGTGGTGGGCCCGAGCAATTCTTACTCAAGGTTGGATCTGACCGCGGTCAGCGGCATCGGCACCCGCGCCAATCCGGTGCGCATCAATATGGGTGCCGACCCTGACCTGACACCCTATAACACCGGCATGACCGGTGACATCGCCCTGTCGTTCTTTAATACGCCTTCAAACCCCGCATACGCCGCGCTGGGCAACGGCCTGTTCATCGACAACGACCTGAACGGCGTCTACAACAACAACCCCAACGGCATGTTCTACTTCAAGAGTGATGCCAACATCATCCTGGCCATCCCCTTCACGCCGGACGGGCAGGCCCTGCCTTCAGGCCAGAGCGTGGTCTTTGACGCGCCCAACGGGCAGATCCACATCGGGCAGCAGTTCGTTTATGACGGTTACTACGGCTATATGCCGACCGGCACCTACGGCAGCATCAAGGCCGGTGTCGGTGGTGCCGGCAATGTCGAGCTGATTGCCGGCAACAAACTGACCATCCAGAACGGCTCATTCATCACCGGCCGCGAGCCGCTGATCAAGGCCGGAGATATCGATCTACAGGGCGTGATCCGCGCCACTGACAGCAATTTCGGTTTTGTCGACCTCCGGCATGTCACCGGCGGTCCGATCCACCTCGGCGTCTCAGGCGCTGGTGTGGGCGGCGCGCTGGCGCTGGACAATGCCGAACTCAACCGGATGACACGCTGGGACGGCAGCGGCGATCCATTGACCTCCGGCTCGGGGGGCGGTTTGCTGATCGGCCAGACCACGGGTGGTCCGCTGATTTTCAAAGGGGCGGTGGGCCCAACCAGCGCCTTCCTCAACGCCCGCGGTTCTACGATCACGCAGGACAGTGGCGCCATCATCACTGGCGGGCTCAACGCTTCGGCCCAGACTTCGGTGATGCTGACCGACACCGGCAACCAGATCAATTACATCACCGGTGGTCTGGCGAGCAGCGGTACCTTCAGTGTCGTCACCGCGGCGCCGGTCACTGTCGATTCGGTTTCCACGCCGGGTGGCAACATCAACATCGCCTCCAGCGGTGGCATGACCCTGCAGGGCCAGATCAACGCCGGCGCCGGCACAGTCCAACTGACGGCGAACAGCATTGCCGACAATCACGTCGGTCTCGACATCATCGCCAACTCGGCATTGATAACCGCCACTGCGGGCGGCTCAATCGGGTCGATAGCCAATCCGCTGGAAACCTCGGTGCTGAGCCTGAATGTGAGTTCCTCAGGGGCCGCAGGGCAGGAGATCGGCGTCATCAATGCCGGCAACATGGCACTGTCCGGGTTTGATTTTGGCGGCTCGCTGGCTGCGATCGGTACCACGGGGGTGATGAGTCTCAGTTCGCCGCTGACGGTGATGGGCAGCGGTCTGTTCCTTTCCGGCAACGCCGGTTTGAACCTTGTTGGCGGCAATGTCATCAATGCCGCGGGTTCATTGACTCTCGCCTCTGGCAGCGGCGCATTGTCTGTCACCGGCGCTTCGGTCAGCGCAGGGGGCAGTCTGGGCCTGAGTGGCGCCAATATCCAGATCAGCAATGCCACGCTCAACAGCGCCGGCATCACCACGGTCAACACACCGGGCAGCCTGAGTGTGATCAATGGCGCCCTGTTGTCGAGTTCGGGCAACATGAACATCGTCACCGGTGGCAACGTGCTGGTCGACCAGGCGCGGATTTTTGGCTCGCCCGATGTCGTGATGTCGGTGGGCGGCCTGATCAACATCAATGGCACCCTGGTCCAGCCCGGCAAGATCGAGGCTGCATCGCTCAACACCATCCGGCTCGTGTTCCCAGGGCTCGCCCGCGGCGGATTCTCGATCAACGGTGTCGAGGGCGTGGTATACGACGCCTCGACCAATACCGGCTTTTTCGCCGGCGGCGCGCCGGCGGTGCTCGGTGGCGGTCTGAAAGTCAGTTACGGCGCGGCTCCCGCCACCACCGCCGTGGTGCCGATCGATGCCCTGATCGTTGCCCTGGTGCAGGCCTCCAAGCCGCCCGACCAGCAAAGCAGCACCAACTCCAACACTCGCGAAGACGACAAGAAGGACGCCAAAAAAGACGCTCCGGCCTGTCGCTGATGTCCATCGCCGACCACCCCTCAACCCGGCCACAAAAGCCGGGTTTTTTCTGGGGCGTGGCAAATAGGGTTGTGAATTCAGGCATTTGCTGGATTTTTTGGGCTCTTTTGCGATAATGCGATGACTTTGCGCAGTGCAGCGCGTAGCACCGGTAGCAGCATCATCAGGACTTCCGGCATGATAAATTCATCAATAAAAACAAATACTTACATTGCAATTCTGGCGGCATCCCTGACTCTGCTGCCTACAGGCCTGCGAGCCCAGGATGCACCAGATACGGCAATTCCCGCCCCGCGCTTCGAGATTCGCAGTTTTGAAGTCACCGGCGACTCGATCCTGGGTGCCGAAACCGTGCAGCGCATCGTTTCCGCCTTCACCGGCACCCAGAAGGATTTTGGTGACGTGCAGCGCGCGTTGGAGGCGCTGGAGGCCGAATACCGCAGGCGCGGCTTTGGAGTGGTGCAGGTGCGCCTGCCCGAGCAGGACATCACGCGCGGGGTGGTGCGTTTCAGCATCAACGAGCCGCGGGTCGGCAGGGTCAATATCGAGGGCAACCGGTTTTTCAGCAACACCAATGTGCGGCGTTCACTGCCTGCGGTGAAAGAGGGCGAGATACCCAATTCGCTTGCCATCGCGCGCGACCTGCAGATTGTTTCCGAACACCCGGTGAAGCAGACCAATGTGCTGCTGCGCTCGGGCGCGACCGAGAGCCAGGTTGACATCAATGTGCGCATCGCCGACGACCGGCCCTGGCGCCTGCTCACCACGCTCGATGACACCGGCACCAGCGACACCGGCTACATGCGCCTCGGCCTGGGTTTCCAGCACACCAACCTGTTCGGCCTTGACCACTCCTTCTCGGCGCAGTACGTGACCTCGCCGACCAATCATGACCAGGTGGCGATCTACGGCCTGGGCTACCGCATTCCGTATTACCGGCTGCACAGCACGCTGGACATGTTCGCCGGTTATTCGGATGTGGATTCCGGCACCGTGCAGGGGCTGTTCAATGTCAGCGGCAAGGGTTCGATCTTCGGCGCTCGCTGGAACTACCACCTGCCGAAGTGGGACGACATCGAGCATCGCGCCTTCATCGGTCTCGACTATCGCGCCTTCCAGAACAACGTGACCCTCGGCGGCGTCGGCTTCGTGCCGGACATCACCGTTCATCCGGTGTCGATCGGCTATGCCGGTCTTCAGCGCACCACCTACAGCGAATGGAATTTCAACGCCTCGCTGGCACGCAACATCCCCGGCGGCAAGGACGGCGACAGCGGCGATTTCAACCGCACCCGTACCGGCGCCAGCGCCACCTACACCATATTCCGTTTCGGCACCTCGTACGTGCAGATCTTTGGCAAGGAATGGCAGGGCAGGGCCGCGTTGTCCGGGCAGTACACCCAGGACATGCTGGTGCCCGGCGAGCAGTACGGCATCGGTGGATTCGACACCGTGCGCGGCTACCAGCCCCGTGAGGCCTCCAACGACAAGGGGCATGCGGTGCAGCTTGAAATCTACACACCGAACCTCGCTGACAAGGCCGGGATGTCCGACAAATGGCGGGCGCGGCTGCTCGGCTTCTACGACTTCGGTGATGTCAAACGCAACAATCCGCAGCCTGGTGAGCAGGCCGGCAAATTCCTCGCCAGCACCGGCATCGGTATGCGCCTCGCCTATGGCAAAACCGTCAGCCTGCGCCTTGATCTGGCACAGCCGCTGAAGGCCTTTGGCACCCGTCAGGTTGATGACTGGCGGCTCAACGGTGCGCTGGCACTGGTCTACTGATCTCCGGCGCGTCTAAATCCTTGATTTCAAAGCCCTTGATCGACAAGGGCATTCCGGTATAATCCGGCCTCCCGTTCGGGCGCCAGTCCGCCGGGATGCAATACCACAATCGAAGGTTTCCTTGCCGCACCGCGCTCGCATCGCAGGCGGCCCAACAGCCCACAAGGAGAATTGAATGCGACATTACGAGATCGTTTTGATCGTCCATCCGGACCAAAGCGAGCAGGTCCCGGCGATGGTGGATCGTTATCGCCAGCTGATCACCAGCCAGAAAGGCGTGGTGCATCGCTTCGAAGACTGGGGCCGCCGCCAGCTCACCTTCCCGATCCAGAAGATGCACAAGGCGCACTATGTTCTGATGAACATTGAGTGCGGCAACGAGACACTCGGCGAACTCGAACACGCGTTCAAGTTCAACGACGCGGTGCTGCGCCACCTCACGGTGGGCATGGACGCCGCGGTGACAGCGCCGTCGCCGATGATGCGCGAAGAGAAAGCGCGTCCGGCTTCCAGTGACGAGGTCAGGCCGGCTGCTCCTGCAGCGCCTGTGGCACCGGCTGCCGCAGCGGAGAGCACAGCCTAACCAATGAGCGGCAACACGGTCAGGCTGCACGCTGTCCTGATCGCGATGGAAGCTCTGCGCCACACGCCAGCAGGGTTGCCGGTGATTGAGTTCACTGTCAGCCACACCTCGCAGCAAACCGAAGCGGGGCAGGACAGGCAGGTGGTTTTCGAGATGGCGGCGAAGGCCGCCGGTGATCTGGCAAAACGGATCGCCGCGCTGCCGCAGGGCAGCGCGATCGGATTGCAGGGGTTTCTGAACCGCAGGCACAGGTTAAGCAGGCAAATGATCCTGCACGTGACGCAGATTGAATGAAGCATCGAAACGAATAAAGACTGAAAGGATACGGACATGCCAAGATTGGGCGGAAGTGGCGGCAAGGGTAAATTCGGCAAAGGCAAGGGCAAGGACGGCCGCAAAAAGGGCAATGCCCTGTTTCGCCGCCGCAAGTTCTGCCGTTTCACGGCCGAAGGCATCAAGCAGGTGGACTACAAGGACATCAACCTGCTCAAGGATTTCATCAACGAGAACGGCCGCATCATCCCGGCCCGCATCACCGGCACCAAGGCGCGTTACCAGCGCCAGTTGACGATTGCAGTCAAGCGCGCGCGTTTCCTCGCGCTGCTGCCGTACACTGATCAGCACTGAGAGACCAGCCATGCAAATCATTCTTCTTGAGAAAGTCATCAACCTCGGCACCCTCGGTGACGTTGTGCGCGTCAAGGACGGCTATGCCCGCAACTTCCTGATCCCGCAGGGCAAGGCCAAGCGTGCCACCCAGGCCAACCTCGCCGATTTCGAAAAGCGCCGCGTCGAGCTGGAGAAGGCCCACGCCGAGCAACTGGCGCAGTCGCAGGAACGGGGCGCCAAGCTTGAAGGCCTGATGGTGCAGGTCACGCAGAAGGCCGGCGTTGACGGCAAGCTGTTCGGCTCGGTCACCAACTCCGATATTTCGGAAGCGCTTAAAAAGCAGGGTTTCGACGTACCCAAGGCATCGATTCGCATGCCGGAAGGCCCGTTGAAAACGGTGGGCGACTACCCGATCAAGGTTGCGTTGCACGCCGACGTGGTGGTCTCGATCACCGTGTCGGTGCTCGGCGAAGCCGCCTAGGCCCGGGTTTAACGCACGTAATCAAGGCATTAGCGCGGGGCAAAAAAGGGCTGGCGACAGCCCTTTTTTGTTTGTTACAGTCGGGATGATGCCGGCTTGGCGCCGGACATTTTTTATTTTAAAATCAATAACTTACAGGCAATCCCGATGGTGCAGCTGGTTACCCCGCTTGCCAAGGACCCGCAGCTCGAAGCGGCGCGCACCCCACCACATTCCATCGAGGCCGAGCAGTCCGTGCTGGGCGGTCTGCTGCTCGACAACAGCGCCTGGGACCGCATCGGCGACGTGGTCGGCGAATCCGATTTCTATCGCGCCGATCACCGGCTGATTTTTCAGCACATCGCGCAACTGGTGGAGCAGAACCGTCCGGCCGACGCGCTGACGGTTGCCGAACAGCTCGACCGTGGCGGCAAGCTCAACGAAGCCGGCGGCCAGGCCTACATCGGCGCTCTGGCCCTGAACACACCCAGCGCGGCGAACATCCGCCGCTACGCCGAAATCGTCCGCGAGCGCTCGATCCTGCGCAACCTCGCCGCGGTCGGCACCGCGATTGCCGACTCCGCCTACACCCCCAGCGGCAAGGATCCGCAACTGCTGATCGACGAGGCCGAGGGCAGGGTGTTCCAGATCGCCGAGGCCGGCGCGAAGACGCGCCAGGGCTTCGTCAAGATCGATCCGCTGCTGACCGAGACCGTCGAACGCATCGACATGCTCTACAGCCGCGAGAACAAGTCCGATGTCATCGGACTGCCGACCGGTTTTGTCGACCTCGACCGCATGACCTCCGGCCTGCATGGCGGTGAAATGGTGGTGATCGCGGGCCGCCCCTCGATGGGCAAGACCGCGCTGGCGATGAACATCGCTGAAAGCGCCGCGCTCGACAGCAAAAAGGCGGTGGCCGTGTTCAGCATGGAGATGTCCGGCCCCCAGCTCGCGATGCGGATGATCGGTTCGGTGGGCCGCGTCGACCAGCACCAGCTGCGCACCGGCACCTTCAAGGAGGAAGACTGGCCGCGGCTGGTCGATGCCGTGGGCAAGCTCAACGATTCGCAGATTTTCATCGACGACACCGCCGGCCTCAACGTGCTTGAAGTGCGCTCCCGTGCGCGGCGGCTGCACCGCCAGTGCGGCGGACTGTCGCTGATCGTGGTCGATTACCTGCAGCTGATGTCCGGCACCTCCAGTGGTGGCCGCGAGGAAAACCGCGCCACCGAGATCGCCGAAATTTCACGTTCGCTGAAGGGCATCGCCAAGGAACTCAAGGTGCCGGTGATCGCGCTGTCGCAGTTGAATCGCAGCGTCGATTCAAGGCAGGACAAGCGGCCGATGATGTCCGATTTGCGTGAATCCGGTGCCATCGAACAGGACGCAGACGTGATCCTGTTCATCTACCGCGACGAGGTCTACAACAACGATTCGCCGCGCAAGGGCATTGCCGAGATCATAATCGCCAAGCAGCGTAACGGCCCGGTGGGCAAGGTCGACCTCACCTTCCTTGGCCGTTTCACCCGCTTCGAGAGTTATGCCGGCGGCGGTATTGGGCCGGCAGAATACTGACGGTACGCGGATCTTCAGCCGTCATTTCCCCTGAAGCGGGGTGCGAAGTCCTCTGTGTCCTCTGTGTCCTCTGTGGCTCAAGCTTTTGGGGTTGGTGTCACAGCGATTCCGCCGCAAAATCCGCCAGCCGCGAACGCTCACCGCGCATCAGCGTGACATGGCCGCCATGCGGCCAGCCCTTCATCCGGTCCACCACGTAAGTCAGGCCCGAACTGCCCTCGGTCAGGTACGGTGTGTCGATCTGCGAGATGTTGCCGAGGCACACCACCTTGGTGCCGGGTCCGGCACGGGTGATCAGGGTCTTCATCTGCTTCGGCGTCAGGTTCTGCGCCTCATCGATGATCAGGAACTTGTTGAGGAAGGTGCGGCCGCGCATGAAGTTCAGCGACTTCACCTTGATCCGCGAGCGGATCAGGTCGCGGGTCGCGGCGCGGCCCCATTCACCGGCCTCGTCGTCGGTGTGGTTCAGCACGTCGAGGTTGTCCTCCAGCGCGCCCATCCACGGATTCATCTTCTCCTCCTCGGTGCCGGGCAGGAAACCGATGTCCTCGCCCACCGGCACGGTGACGCGGGTGACAATGATCTCGGAGAAATTCTTTTCGTCCAGCGTCTGCGCGAGGCCTGCCGCCAGCGTCATCAGCGTCTTGCCGCTGCCGGCCTGGCCGAGCAGGGTGATGAAGTCGATGTCGGGGTTCATCAGCGCGTTCAGCGCGAAGTTCTGCTCGCGGTTGCGTGCGGTGATGCCCCACACCGCGTTCCTTTGATGGCTGTAGTCCTTCAGTGTCTGCAGTATCGCGGTCTTGCCGGTGACTTCACGAACCTGCGCCTGGAAGGGCTGGTCGCCCTCCAGAAACACGAACTGGTTGACCAGCAGGCTTGAACACAGCGGGCCGTGTACCCGGTAAAAAGTTTGGCCGGCCTGCTGCCAGGACTCCATGTTCTTGCCGTGGGTGTCCCAGAAATTGGCGGGCAGGGCGCAGATTCCGGTGTAGAGCAGGTCGGAATCCTCGAGCACCTTGTCGTTGAAGTAATCCTCGGCGGCGAGCCCCAGCGCGCGCGCCTTGATGCGCATGTTGATGTCCTTCGACACCAGGATGGCCTGGCGCTTGGGATGCAGCTCCTGCAGGTGCTTGACCACGCCGATGATCTGGTTGTCGGCCTTGCCGCTGGGCAGGCTGGACGGCAGGGTGCCGTTGATCGCTTCGGTCTGCAGGAACAGCTTGCCGGTGGCGGCTTTGTCGCCGTGCCTGGCCAGTTCGACGCCCTCGGTGATGTCGCCCTGCATCGTGGCGACGATTTCGTCGAGGTAGCGGCTGGCCTGGCGCGCGTTGCGCGAGACTTCCGACATGCCTTTCTTGTTCCCATCGAGTTCCTCGAGGGTGGCCATCGGGATGTAGATGTCGTGTTCCTCGAAGCGGAACAGCGAGGTGGGATCGTGCATCAGCACGTTGGTGTCCAGCACGAAGAGCTTGGTGCCGGCGGGCAGACGGGATACGAGCGTGGGGGTTGTGGCCGACTTGCTGCGCTGGATCATGAGCCTCCCGTTGAATCAGGTGATTAAATCAGGTGATTAAAAAACCGGTGTGGCCGGGACGCTCAGCCGAGGGATTTTACGAATTCCAGCACCTCCTCGACATGCCCCGGAACCTTCAGGCCGCGCCACTCGCGGCGGATGATGCCCTTGCGGTCAATGACAAAGGTGCTGCGCTCGATACCGCGCACCTTCTTGCCGTACATGTTTTTCATCCTGATCACGTCATAGGCCTTGCAGGCCTCTTCGTCGACGTCGCTCAGCAGGTCGAAGGGGAAGCCCATCTTCGCCTTGAAATTCTCGTGTGATTTAAGGCTGTCGCGCGACACGCCGAAGATCACCGCGCCGGCCTTCACAAACTGCGCGTGCAGGTCGCGGAAATTCTGGCCCTCGGTGGTGCAGCCTGGCGTGTTGTCCTTCGGGTAGAAGTAGAGCACCACGATCTTGCCGGGCAGTGCGCCCGGGCTGACCGACTTGCCGCCGGTCGCCGGAAGCTCGATTTCCGGCGCGGTCTGGCCCGGCAGTTTTGAATCCGTGGTGTTGGTTTGAGGCATGAGTCTGGACTTATCTTGGCTGAATTTTCCGGCGCTTGCAACAGGCTTGTCCGCCCAACAGCCTGCGCCTCAAAATTGTCATCAATCCGCAGTACCACCGCAAAATCCGCCGCCGATGCTGTGACGGCGGACAAAGCACGGCTCCATCCGGTGCCGGCGGGATGCCGGCGCTGCGGGGTGCGGTGATGCAAATCGTCATCATGGGTTGTGGTTACGTCGGACTGGTCACTGGTGCCTGCCTGGCCGAAATGGGCAACCAGATCACCTGCGTCGATACCGATCCGGGAAAACTCGCGCAGCTGCGCATGGGCCTGGTGCCGTTTTTCGAGCCCGGGCTTGAAGCGCTGGTCCAGCGCAACGTGCAGCAACGGCGGCTGGTGTTCGCGGAGGATCCGCGCGCGGCATTACGCGAGGCGGAGATCGCCTTCATCGCCGTCGGCACACCGCCGCTGGACAATGGCAGTGCCGATACCCGCCAGGTTTTTGCAGCGGCCGCGGACATCGCGCGTTACGCGCATCCCGGCTGCGTCATCGTCAACAAATCGACCGCGCCGGTGGGCACTGCCGAAGCGATCGCACGGTTGGCCGCGAGTGAAGCGGCGCGCCGCGCCGGGGACCCGCCCTTTGTGGTGGTGTCAAATCCGGAATTCCTGCGCGAAGGCGCCGCGGTGGAGGATTTCATGCGGCCGGATCGTGTCGTACTCGGTGTCGAGGATGCCCGGGCCGAGGCGGTGATGCGCGCGCTGTATGCGCCCTTCATCCGCAACCACGAGCGTTGCCTGGTGATGCGCCGGCGTGATGCCGAACTCGCCAAGTACGCGGCCAACGCGATGCTGGCGACACGTATTTCCTTCATGAACGAGATCGCGCGCCTGTGCAGTGCCGTCGGCGCCGACATCGAGCAGGTGCGGCGCGGCGTCGGTTCCGATGCGCGCATCGGTTACTCCTACCTTTACGCCGGCTGCGGCTACGGCGGCTCGTGCTTTCCGAAGGATGTGCGCGCGCTGGCCGAAATGTCGCGCCGTGCCGGAATCGAGTCGGGCATCCTGTCCGCGGTGCAGCGGGTCAACCAACTGCAGAAACGCTGGGCTTTTGATCTGCTCACGGCGCGTTTCGGGCGCAGCCTGCGCGGCCGGCGCATCGCCGTCTGGGGTCTTGCCTTCAAGCCCGAAACCGACGACCTGCGCGAGGCTCCGGCGCAGCTGCTGATCGGCGACATCCTCGATGCCGGTGGCGAAGTGTTCGCGCATGACCCGGTGGCGATGCCGCGGGCGCGCAGCGAATGGCCGGAAGCCTGGTTCGGGTCCGGCTGGCTGCAGCTTGCCGCCGATCCCTATGCCGCAGCCAAGGGCGCCGATGCGCTGGTGCTGGTCACCGAATGGAAACCCTACCGCTCACCGGATTTTTCCCGGCTCAAGGCCGGTTTGCGCAGCCCGCTGATCATCGACGGCCGCAACCAGTACGATCCGCAGCAGATGCAGGCACTCGGCTTTGAGTATTGCGGCGTTGGGCGCGGTTTGCCGAAACCGCAACGGCTGCAGGGCAGCACACCGCGCCGGGCGGCGCTGCTCACTGCGTGCTGATCATTCGTGGCGAATGATCGCCTTCGCCAGTGTGTTCACCGCGGGCTCGTCACAGCCGGCCAGGTTGAAGCGGGGTGCTTCAACAAGCCGCGGGTAGTGGCTGTCGATGGCACGGGTGTAGGCAGGGTCGTAGTGGCGGACGAGCAGTGCTTCGGTCAGTTCGCGCCAGCGGCCTTCGCGCGCCTGCGCCTGCCAGTCATTGATGGTCTCGCCGCCGTGCAGCGGGCGCAGGCAGTCGAGCTGGGCGTTCAGCGCTGCGGCATCACTGACGAAATGGGTGTATTCGTCAATCAGCAGATCCACCCGCACCGGGATCGCGGCCTCGATCACCACGCAGCGGCTTTGCCACATCGCGGCGATCAGTTCGGGCGGCACCCGCAGCTGTCCGACCTTCTTGCTTTCGGATTCGACAAACACCGGCCGCTGCGATGACAGCGTCTTCAGCGCATGCCAGACCCGGCTTTCGAAGAGTTTCTGCGAGGGTTGCGGTTCATCGGGCAGGTTGCCGAGCACCGAGCCGCGGTGTGCGGCGAGCGCTTCGAGGTCGAGCACCTGTGCACCCTGGGCGGCCATCGCGCGCAGCACGCGGCTCTTGCCGGTGCCGGTCATGCCGCAGAGTACCCGCCAGTCAAAACGCGCGGGCAGGGTTTCCAGTTCGCTGATCACTGTCTTGCGGTAGGTCTTGTAGCCGCCGCTGATGCGGCCGACCTGCCAGCCGATCTCCGCCAGCACATGCGCCATCGCACCGCTGCGCCCGCCGCCGCGCCAGCAATACACCAGCGGCTTCCAGTCGCGCGGTTTGCCGATGAACTGTTCACGCAGATGGCGGCCGATGTTGGCGGAAACCAGTGCGGCACCGATCTTTTTTGCGTCGAACGGTGACACCTGCTTGTAGATGGTGCCGACTTCCGCCCGTTCCTCGTTGTTCAGTACCGGGCAGCTGATCGCGCCGGGAACATGGTCTTCGGCGTACTCGTCTTCCGAGCGTACGTCGATGATGGTATCGAAGCCGGCGAGTGCTTCGCTTGGGGCGACATCGGAAATGCGTGAGGGGCGCTGATTGCTCATTGGGGGAGTGGCTGGTGGGCGGCGGATTTTAACCCGGCGCGTCCACCTTGCCGCGGCGTAATGCCTGCAGCAACTGCCGCGCCGGATCGAGGGCTGCGGCGAGTTCACGCTCCAGCGGCGGCGGTTCGCCGTTGGCCATGCAGGCGATCAGTTCCGCGGCGGGCACCGACCAGGCCAGGCCGCGCGAGCCGTAGCCGAAGGCACCATAAAGCTGCGGCTGGCGCGGCAGGTCCTGCAACTGTGCGCCGCGCAGTTCCTCGGCGCGGGCGATCGCGGCAGCGGTGTCGGGCATTGCACCGGCCAGCGGCAGGTGGTCGGGCGTGGAAACGCGGCTGCCGGTCACCGCATGCAGGTCGTCCTGCGGCAAGGCATGGCCGGTGACACGCTGCCAACGTTGCAGGTTGTCGCGATGCGCTTCTGCAATCGAAGCCGCTGCTCCGCTGGCGTAATGACCGCCAAGCAGCAGGCGGCCATCGTCCAGCGTAAAGGCGTTGACCGCACCGGTCAGCGGCACTGCAGGCCGCCACGTACCCGGTGCTGACAGCAAAGTCTGCTGGCCGTGATTCATGCGCAGCGTGAATTCCGCGGGCGCCAGCCGCGCGGCGTCGGCGGCGTTCGCCAGCACCAGCGCTGCGGCACTGGCGATGACCTGTCCGGTGGTGTCAAGCGCCTGCCATTGTCCTGCGCTGCGCCTGATGCCGGCCACATGTTGCCCGCGGATCAGCCGGGTGCCGGCGTATTCCAGTTGCGCGGCGATCAGCGCGCGTGGTTCTACCCAGCCGCCAACGGCAAACCACCAGCCGCCGTGGCGCAGGGGCAGGCCGCAGCGCGTGGATAATGTCGCGGCATCGAGGCTGCAGGCGTACTGCGGCGGCAGCGCAAGGCGTGCCACGGTTTCGGCCATGTTTGCGGCTTCGGCCTCATCCTCTGCAACCACGGCGAGACCGGTGCAATGTGCCTCGGGGTCATGCCCGGCATCAGTGAGCATCCGCCATGCCGCCGCGGTGTGCAGAAAACCGCTGCGCAGCAGGCGCGACAGCAGCGCATCGTCCGGTGACAGGTGCGGGTGCAGGGTCGCGGCGCGGATTGCTGAAGCGCCGCCGGGCAGTGTGTCCGCGGCATCGATCAGCGTGCTTGTCCAGCCGCGCCGTGCAAACTGCTGGGCCACCGCCGCGCCGGCAATGCCGCCGCCGATGATCAGCACTTCGCGTGCTGCGGGGGCCGTGGTGGCAGGATCGGCGGCCATCGTTCGCCACGCCGGTGGCCGGTACACCGCCTGCAGCCGGTGTTTTTTGCGGCCGAATCCCGGCTGGCGCTCCACCGCGAAGCCGGCACGGGTCAGACCTTCGCGCACCGCGCCGGCGGCGCTCCAGGTGGCGAGGGTGGCGCCAGCGGCGGCGAGGCGCGCGCATTCGCCGAATACGTTTTCACTCCACATCGCCGGATTACGCGCCGGCGAGAAGCCATCGAGATAAAAGGCGTCGAAGGGCCCGTCGAGTTTCGGCAGCAGGCTTTCGATGTCGCCGAAACACAGCGTCAGCAGCACCCGGTCCTCGGCCAGCCACAGCCGGTGCAGACCGGGGAGGGGCAGCGGCCATTGTGCGATCAGTTCGCGGCTCAGTGACGCAAGTTCAGGGTGATGGCCGTGGCTGCGCGCAAGGTCTTCCGCGCTCGCCGGATGTTTTTCGATGGAAAACAGATGCAGCCGCTCGCCGTGTGCCGGATCGGCGAGCCAGGCGGAGGCCGTGGCGAGTGTGTTGATGCCGAGGCCGAAACCGGTTTCGAGCACACGGAAAATGCGCCGGTCCGCCCAGCGCTGCGGCAGGCCGCAGCCGGTGATGAACACCGCCCTGGCCTGGGCCAGTGCGCCGTCGGCGCTGTGATAGACGTCGCCATAGTCCGCTGCGTACGGCGTGCCGTCTTCCAGCAGCGTGATGTGTGCGGCGGTGATGGTCGGGTTGTTCACGATGGGGGGCTGCGGTGCCTCGTCAAGCCGGGGTGGTTATGTTACGTTTGCCACCGCCTGAAGAATCGTTTTTCAGGCGTTTCATTCGAAAAACGAGCATTCGAAAAAATCAGGTCACCACGATGAGCGACAAACCCGACACCGCACCCCTCCGCCTGACGCAGTTTTCCCACGGCGGTGGGTGAGGCTGCAAACTGACGCCAGCGTTGCTGAGCGAGGTATTGTCGCAAACCCCCGCGGCCCTGCCGTTCAAGGACCTGCTGGTGGGCAACGAGTCGGCTGACGACGCGGCGGTGTATCGCCTGAATGATACGCAGGCGATAGTCGCCACCACGGACTTCTTCATGCCCATCGTGGATGATCCCTACGATTTCGGGCGCATCGCCGCGACCAACGCGATCTCCGACGTGTATGCGATGGGCGGCAAGCCGTTCATGGCGCTGGCGCTGCTCGGTTTCCCGGTGGGCAAGCTGCCGATGGCGGCGGCGCAGCGCATCACCGCCGGCGGCCAGGCGGTCTGCACGCAGGTCGGTATTCCGATTGCCGGCGGCCATTCGATTGATGCGCCCGAGGCGATCTACGGCCTGGTGGTGCTGGGTCTGGTGCATCCGGACCGCGTCAAGCGCAACGACCGCGCGCAGGCCGGCGACGTGCTGATCCTCGGCAAGGGGCTGGGTGTGGGCATCATGAGTGCCGCGCTGAAAAAGGGCGAGCTGCACGACAAGGCCTACCAGCAGATGATTGAATCCACCACCAAGCTCAATACGCCGGGCGCGCAGCTCGCCGAAATGCCCGAGGTGCACGCGCTGACCGACGTCACCGGCTTCGGTTTGCTCGGGCACCTGCTGGAAATCTGCCGCGGCTCGAAACTTTCCGCGCAGCTCGATTCGGCGAAGATTCCGGTGCTTTCCGCGGCGAAATTTCTGGTCGAGCAGGGTTTTGTCACCGGTGCCTCGGACCGTAACTGGCAGAGTTATGGCCACGATGTGCGGATGCCGACGGGTGACACGACGAACCTGCGCAAGCTGCTTACCGACCCTCAGACCAGCGGCGGCCTGCTGGTGGCCTGCGCGCCGCAGGCGGCTGAAGCGGTGTTGAACCGTTTCCGCGCCGAGGGTTTTGCCGATGCCGCGGTGATCGGCCGGATGGAAGCGGGCGCTGCCCAGGTGAAGGTGGTCTAGGGCTGATTAACTGTAAACTATTGTTTTTATTGAACTTTTAGTTCTGCCCCCAGCACCTTCCACACCGTATCCAGGATCAGCGGCTGTGCAGCCGCAACGGGGTGCAACTGATCCGGCTGGAACAACTCGCGTTTTTCGGCGAACCCCTCGAGCAGGAAAGGCACCAGCGGCACCCGTTTGGCGCGGGCAATCTCGCTGAAACTGCGGCGGAACTTTTCGGTGTATTGCGGGCCGTAGTTGGGCGGTATCTGCATGCCCACCAGCAACACCCGTGAATTCGCGCGGCGCGCGGCATCGATGATGCGCTCAAGATTGCTGCGCATCGCCTCGACGCTGGCGCCACGCAGGCCGTCGTTGGCGCCGAGTGCGACGATGGTCAGCGCGGGGCGGTGTTCACGCAAGGCCTGTTCGATGCGGTTCAGTCCGCCGAGAGTGGTCTCGCCGCTGATGCTGGCGTTGGCCACCTTATAATCTGACTTGAGTTCACGCAGCCGTTGTTGCAGCAGCGCCGGCCAGTCGGCGCCGCGGGCCAGACCGTAACCGGCGGACAGGCTGTCGCCATAGACCAGGATCGTGGCCGCCGATGCCGGCAGCGCACCCAGCAGGCCCAGCAGCAGGGCAGGAAACAGTTTCAGCAGCTTACAAACAAAAACACGAAAAAAAATGAACAAGGAATCTTCCCCGGTGATGGTGCAGGTGGCAAACCTCGGCAAGCAGGTTACCACCGGCGATTCTGCATTGACCATTCTCGAAGGCGTGAGTTTCGAGGTGCAAGCCGGCGAGGCGGTCGCCGTGGTCGGCGCTTCGGGCTCCGGCAAATCGACATTACTCGGCCTGCTTGCCGGCCTCGACACGCCGACTTCGGGCAGCGTGCACATCAGCGGTGAAGACCTGTTCGCGCTGGATGAAGACGGCCGTGCCGCATTACGCGCGCGGTTGCTCGGCTTTGTGTTCCAGTCCTTCAACCTGCTGCCGGCAATGACTGCACTCGAGAACGTGATGCTGCCGCTGGAACTTGCCGGCGCACGCGGAGCCGCGGCCGAGGCGAAGGCGCTGCTGGAGCGTGTCGGCCTTGCCGCGCGGCTCGACCATTATCCGAAGCAGCTCTCCGGCGGCGAACAGCAGCGTGTGGCGATTGCGCGCGCCTTCGCCACCAAGCCTTCACTGCTGCTGGCTGATGAACCCACCGGCAATCTCGATGCCGCCACGGGTGCGGCGATCATTGACCTGATGTTCGAGCTCAACCGCGAACGCGGCACCACGCTGGTGCTGGTGACCCACGACCTTGAGCTGTCGCGGCGCTGCGGCCGTGCTTTGCGTCTGGCCGGCGGGGTGCTGCAGGCATGAGGCTCACGGCGGATCTCGCGCTGGCGCTGCGCCTCCTGGCTCGTGACTGGCGCGCCGGCGAACTGACGCTGGTGGCCGTGGCGGTGGTGGTTGCAGTGGCGAGTGTGACCACGGTGGGCTTTTTTGCGGATCGTGTGCAGCAGGCGCTGACCCGCCAGGCCAACCAGTTGCTCGGTGCCGACCTGGTGATTTCCGGCGACCGGCCGCTGGATCGTGACTATGCCGGCGAAGCTGCGAAGCGCAGCCTGACCGTGGCACGCATGCTGCGTTTCCCGAGCATGGCCAGCGGCGGCGGGCAGAACGTGCTCGCCGAGATCAAGGTGGTCACTGCCGGTTACCCGCTGCGCGGCGACCTGCGCATCGCTGATCAGCTGCATGGAACTGATCGCAAGGCCACCGAAATTCCGCAGCCGGGCACGGTGTGGGTCGATGAGCGACTGCTGTCGCGGCTGGGTGTTGCGGTGGGTGACCGCATCACCATCGGTGTCAGCCAGTTGCCGATTGCGCAGGTGATCACCCAGGAGCCTGACAGCGCCATCGGTTTCATCAACGCTGGCCCGCGGGTGCTGCTTAATGATGTCGACATCGCCGCCACCGGCCTGATCCAGGTCGGCAGCCGGGTGCGTTACCGTCTGCTGGTCTCCGGGGAACCGCAGGAGATTGCGTCGTACCGCGCCTGGGTCACGCCGAAACTCGGGGCCGGGCAGCGCGTCGAGAGTATTGAAGATGCGCGGCCCGAAATCCGCTCGGCACTGGAGCGCGCTGAAAAATTCCTCAGCCTCGCCGCGTTGTTGAGCGTGGTGCTTGCCGCGGTGGCGATTGCGCTGGCCGCGCGCCGCTTTTTGCAGCGCCACCTTGATGCCTGCGCGATCATGCGCTGCCACGGCGCCAGCCAGCGCCGACTGGTGACTTTGTACCTGACGCAGTTCGTCGCGCTCGGTGCGACGGCGAGCCTTGCCGGCTGCCTTGCCGGATTTCTGGCGCAGCATGCGCTGGCGCTGTGGCTGGGCACGCTGGTCACCGTTGAACTGCCCGAGCCCGGCCTGATGCCGGCGCTGCATGGTGTGGTGGCGGGCATGGCCCTGCTGCTTGGCTTTGCGCTGCCGCCGGTGGTGGCGCTGGCGAAAGTGCCGACGCTGCGTGTGCTGCGCCGGGACATCGGCGCGCCCAGCGGCATGGGCTGGCTGGGCTACGGCCTCGGCATTGCGGTGATCGCGGCGCTGATCCTGTGGAAGGCCGGCGACCCCAAACTCGGCGGCCTGGTGTTTGCCGGTTTTGCCGGCGCGATGCTGGTCGCCGGTGCCGTGGCCTGGGGTGTGATCGCGCTGCTGTCGCGGCTGGGTGGTTCCGGCGTGTCCTGGCGCTTTGGTATCGCCAATCTGCGCCGGCGGCGGCTTGCCAGCGTGCTGCAGGTGGTGGCGCTGGGCATCGGCGTGATGGCGCTGCTGACGCTGACCATCATCCGCAGCGAGCTGCTCGATCTGTGGCAGCGCAGCCTGCCGCCGGATGCGCCCAACCGCTTCATCGTCAACATCCAGCCCGACCAGGTGCCGGCGCTGCAGAAATTCTTTGCCGGCCGCAACATGGCCATGCCCGAGTTGCATCCGATGGTGCGGGCGCGCCTGCTGAAGATCAACGAACGCGAGGTGAGCCCGGCCGACTACGCCGACGACCGCGCGCGGCGGCTGGTGGACCGCGAGTTCAACCTGTCGTGGGCGACCAAAATGCAGAAGGACAACCGTATTGTCGCCGGCAACTGGTGGCCTGCCGATACGCCAAAGCGCGAGCAGTTTTCGATGGAGGACGGCATCGCGAAAAATCTGGGCGTGAAAATCGGCGACCGCCTGACCTTTGATGCGGCGGGCAGCACATTCAGCGCCGAGGTCACCAGCCTGCGCAAGGTGGATTGGGATTCCTTCAACGTCAATTTCTTTGTGGTGGCGCCGCCGGGACTGATCGAGCGTTATCCGGCGAGTTATGTCAGCAGCTTCCATCTGCCGCCGGGCAATATCGAACTGCTCAATGCCCTGGTCAAAACCTTCCCGAACCTGCTGCTGATCGACGTGGCGCAGGTGCTGACCCAGGTGCAGACGATGATCACCCAGGTGTCGCGGGCGGTGCAGTTCGTGTTCCTGTTCACGCTGATGGCGGGGCTGGTGGTGCTGTATGCGGCGATTGCCAGTACCCAGGATGAACGGCTGTATCAGGCCACCATCATGCGCACGCTGGGCGCTTCGCGCGGCCAGCTCGCGCGCGCCAATCTTGCCGAGTTCGCGATGATCGGCGTACTCGCCGGGTTGATTGCCGCGGCCGGTGCCAATGCGCTGGGCTATGTCATCGCCAGCCGCATCATCAATGTCGAGTACGCCTTCAGCCTCGCGCTGTGGGGCATCGGCATTGGTTGCAGCCTGCTCGGCGTGATCGTTGCCGGGCACCTCGGCACGCGCTGGGTGCTCAAGGTCGCGCCGCTGCGTGTGCTGCGCATGTTGTCCTGACAGCGCCGGGCTATACTGCGCAGGTCATCTCCGGAACAGAATGAGTACAGTGTGAGCGAAGCGCAGACCATCACTATCTTATTGTTTTTATTGGTTATTTTAGCCATTGTCCTGGTGCTGCTGATGCTCCGGAGCCGCGGCCCGGCGCCGGCCTTGCAGGCACTGCAGCAGTCGCTGGAACAATCGCTCGAAACCAAGCACCGCGCGATGCTTGGTGATCTTCACGACGGGCTGACCAAACAGGGCGACCGTCTCGGCACCCAGGTCACCGAGGCCAACGAACGCCAGCGCACATCCACCGCCGACGAACTGAAGCAGACGCGTGAAGTGCTGCATGCGCTGCAGTTGCGCCTGTCGCAGGAGCTGGGCGGCCAGCGCGAAGCACTGCTTGAGCGCCTCGCGGCCACCACCGAAAGCCTCAATACCAAGATCGATGCGCGGCTCGGCGAAATCGCCGGCAAGGTCAACGAGCGCCTCGATGAAGGTTTCAAGAAAACCAACGAAACCTTCATGAGCGTGATGACACGGCTGGCCACCATCGACGAAGCGCAGAAAAAAATCGAAAGCCTGACCGGCAGTGTGGTCAGCCTGCAGGAGCTGCTCGGCGACAAACGTGCGCGCGGTGCTTTCGGCGAGGTGCAGCTTGAAGGCCTGGTGCGCAATGTGCTGCCGCCGAATGCCTATGACATGCAGTTCACGCTGTCCAACGGCACCCGCGCCGACTGCGTGCTGCGCCTGCCGGCACCGACCGGCATGGTCGCGGTGGATTCAAAATTCCCGCTGGAGAACTACCACCGCATGTTCGAGACCGGCGTCAACGATGTCGACCGCGCGCTGGCGCAGAAGCAGTTCCGCGCCGACATCCGCAAACACGTGGATGACATCTCGCGCAAATACATCATCGCCAACGAAACCTCGGATGGCGCGGTGATGTTCGTGCCGGCGGAGGCGGTGTTCGCCGAAATCCACGCCCACCACGCTGAAACTGTCGAATACGCCAGCGCCAAGCGGGTGTGGATTGTTTCGCCGACCACGCTGATGGCGGTACTCAACACCGCGCGCGCTGTGCTCAAGGATGTCGAGACGCGCAAGCAGGTGCATGTGATCAAGGAATCGCTGGCGCGGCTGGCGGTGGAGTTCGGCCGTTTCGACGACCGCATGAAAGACCTCGCCAAACACATCCGCCAGGCCTATGAGGATGTGGAGAGGGTGCAGGTCACCAGCGGCAAGATTTCGCAGCGTTTCGCGCAGATCGAGGGCGTCGAACTCGACGAAGAGGCCGAGCGCGCGAAAGTTTTGCAACTGCGCAACGACAACAGCTGATGGCGCTGCTGCGCTGGTTCTCCCGCTGGCGCCGCGCCCGCGCCGCCAGTCGCATCGAAATCAATGACGGTATCTGGGCCGGCGTGATCGGGCGCCTGTCCTTTCTGCGGACTTTGCCTGGTGACGACCGGCAGCGCCTGCGTGATCTGGTCGCCGCTTTCCTCGCTGAAAAATCCCTGCACGGTGCCGGCGGCCTCGAGCTGAGTGAAGACATGCGCCTGATGATCGCGGCGCAGGCCTGCCTGCCGATCCTGAACCTCGGCCTTGACTGGTATGACGACTGGGTCGAGATCATCGTCTACCCGGACGAATTCATCGTCGAGCATGAATACACCGACGAAAACGGCATCGTGCACCGCGTGCGCGAGCCACGCAGCGGCGAAGCCTGGGAACAGGGCCCGGTGATTCTGTCCTGGGTCGATGCCGAAGCGGCCGACGGCGGCGACGGCTACAACGTGGTGATTCACGAATTCGCGCACAAGCTCGACATGCGCAACGGCACCGCCAACGGTTTTCCGCCGCTGCACGCCGGCATGGACCGCAAACGCTGGACGGAAACCTTCAGCGCGGCCTACGCCGACTTCGAGCGCCGCACCGAAAGCTGGGGCGGCAATGAGGCCGAGGACAGCCTGATCGACGACTACGCCGCCGAAGACCCCGGTGAATTCTTCGCCGTGCTGAGTGAAGTCTTTTTCGAGCGCCCCGATGTGCTGCACCACGACTACCCCGAAGCCTATCGCCAGCTCGTGCTGTTCTACCGCCAGGACCCGCTGGCACGATTGCAGGCGGCCGGGGTGGCGGTTTCGGCATAATGTCCTGCAACCATCCCCTTGCTTTAATTCCCTCCCCCCGAAGTCTTTCGGGGGGAGGGTTAGGGTGGGGGGGCAACAACTCAGCTCAATAAAAACCAATAACCAAAACCCCATGACCCAGCACCTGATCCTCGCCGCCGACATCGGCGGCACCAACGCCACCTTCGCCCTTGCCGAAGCCGCCGCCGGCAAGCTGAACATCCTCATCCAGCAGGAATACCTGAGCCGCGAATTCCAGAATTTCGCGCCCATCCTGCAACGCTTCCTCGAACTGCCTGAAGTCGCGCCCCGGCGTGCCGCCATCGCCGCATCCTGCATCGCCGTCGCCGGTCCGGTGAAAGAGGGCGCCTCGGTGCTGACCAACCTCGGCTGGCAGGTCGAAGCCGCGGCGGTGGCCGAACAGTTCGGACTGAAGCAGGTGAGCCTGATCAATGACTTCTACGCGGCCGGCATTGGCGTTGGTGAACTGCAGGATGTGGATTTCTTTGAACTGCAGGCGGCAGAAGCCGACCTTGAAGCCGCGTCGGTGATCGTCGGCGCCGGCACCGGTCTGGGTGTCGGCATCATCACCCGCGATGGCGGGCGCCTGCGGGTGCTGTCTTCCGAAGCCGGGCACGGCGACTTCGCGCCCACCGACGAACTGCAGGACCGGCTGCTGGTCTACCTGCGCCGCAACTATGGCCGCGTGTCCTGGGAACGCGTGATCTCGGGGCCGGGCCTGATGCGCATCTTTGCCTTCCTGCAGGAAAGCGGATTCGGCGCACCGTCGAAACAACTGCTCGCCGCGACCAAACGTCCCGGCGTTGATCCCGCGGCAGTCATCACCGAATACGGCATGGGCAAACTCGACCCGCTGGCCGTGCGCGCGCTGGATCTGTTCATCTCCGCCTACGGTGCCTTCGCTGGCAACATGGCCTTGAATTCATTGGCGCGCGGCGGCGTCTACGTCGCCGGCGGCATCGCTCCACGCATCGTGCAGCGCCTGAAAGACGGCAACTTCATGCGCGGCTTCACCGGCAAGGGCGCGTTCACGCCGCTGCTGTCGGGGATACCGGTGCGGGTGGTGATGGAGCCGAAGGTGGGTTTGCGCGGGGCGTTGCGGGTGGCTGCTGGATAAATTATGTTTAAAAACAATGGCTTATATAATTTATAACGATCTGTCTTGTCCCGACTAAACTGCTCATTTCAAGCCATCAATTTTCATGGGAGGCCCCATGGGTAACCCGAAAGATCAGGTTCAGGCGCTGCTGCAAAAACTGCCTGAAGACGCGAGTTACGAAGACATCCAGTACCACCTCTATGTTCTGGAGAAAGTGCAGCGTGGTCTGTTGCGTGCGGATTCGGAAGGTACTGTCGAACACGCGGAGGCCAAAGGGCGTCTCGGCAAATGGCTCGCGTCCTAGTCTGGTCCCCTGAGGCGATTGAAGACGCCGAGAAGATTGCGGCTTACATTGAGCACGATTCGCCCTGGTATGCGAAAGCGGTGATCTCAAAGATCGTCGAGACGGTTGAAGCGATTCCTGATTATCCCGAGATGGGGCGGGCGGTTCCAGAATTGGGTGATGTGGCTGTTCGTGAGTGTTTTGTGCATCGTTACCGCGTTATTTATCGACTCGATGCGGCGCGAATCCTGATCGTTGCGGTGATACATGGTCGGCAGGATTTTTCCCCGATTCAAAGCCGGATGGCTGGCGATTAATGAATCGACTCCGCAACCTTTGATTTGAATGGCGTTTACTTGATGTAGTCATGGCTGTCGTCCTCATTGAACGTGATCCGGGTAACGCCAGACTCAGATGAACAACGCTCTGTCCATCGTTCGACTGCGCGATGTCGATCTGAATCGTATGCGCAGCATGCTCGACATGTTTGGTGAAGTATTCGGTGACCGCAAATCCTATTGCGAGCACCAACCCGACGATGCCTACCTGAACGATCTGCTGGCCCGCGATGATTTTATTGCGATTGCCGCAGTCATCGGAGGCGAGGTGGTCGGCGGCCTGGCCGCTTACGAGCTGCGGAAATTCGAACAGGCGCGCAGCGAGTTGTACATCTACGATCTGGCGGTTTCCGAGGCTTGCCGCCGCCGCGGTATTGCCACCGCACTGATTGAGGCGTTGAAGGAGATTGCGCGGGCGCGCGGGGCCTATGTGATTTACGTTCAGGCCGATTATGGCGATGACCCGGCAATCGCCTTGTATTCCAAGCTGGGTGTGCGTGAAGATGTCATGCACTTTGACATCGATCCGGTTGCCATCCCTCCTGAAATGACACAGGATTCTGCACAACCGGGGCTTGGCTCTCGGATCATTGACCACAGCGGGAGGAAAAACAAATGAAAAGCGCGGGCTTCAGACTTGGACTTTGTTCTTTGATCGGCGGCACGTTGCTGACGCCCCTGTGGGCCGCAGCGCAGGGCAGCACGCCCGCTTATCCGACGCGCCCGATCCGCGCCATCGTGCCGTTCCCCGCCGGCGGCGGCATCGATACCGTGATCCGCATCCTCGGGCCGAAGATGTCGGAATCGCTCGGGCAGCAACTGATCATCGACAACCGCGCCGGGGCCAGCGGCACGCTGGGCACCGAGGTGGTGGCCAAGTCGGCGCCGGACGGCTACACGCTGCTCGGCACCTTCTCCAGCCATTCGCAGAACCAGATTCTCTACCGCAGCCTGCCTTTCGACACGCTGCGTGACTTTGCGTCGATCACCGTGTTCGGCACCGTGCCCAACATCCTGGTCTCCAATCCTGCGCTGCCGGTGAAGTCGGTGAAGGAGCTGGTGGCGCTGGCCAAGCGCCGGCCCGGCGACATCCTCTATGCCTCAATCGGGCCGGCTTCGCCCTCACACCTGACCGCCGAGCTGTTCAACTCGATGGCCGGCGTCAAAACCACCCACGTGCCGTACAAGGGCGCCGCGCCGTCCATGGTGGCGATGGTGTCGGGTGAAACGCAGATCACCTTCACCACGGTGCTGGTGGCGGTGCCTTATCTGAAGGCCAACCGCCTGCGTGCGCTGGCGGTGACCTCGCTGAAACGTTCCTCCGCGCTGCCGGAAGTGCCGACGCTGGACGAAGCCGGCATTCCCGGTTTCGATTCAACAGCGTGGTGGGGCCTGCTGGCCCCGGCGAAGACGCCGAAGCCGATCATTGACCGGCTCTACAACGTCACCACCGCCACGATGAAGCTCCCGGAAATCCGCGCGCGGCTGGATCAACTAGGGGCGGAACCGGCTGGCCATACGCCGGAGGCTTTTGACCAGCTGATCCGCGATGACATCACCAAGTGGGGCAAGGTGGTGAAGGCGCTGGGGATTACGGCGGATTGAGTGTGCCTGGTTTCATCCTGCAAAAATATTTCGACGCCGGTACCTTTGATTTTTTTCTAACGACTGGTTCTTGGCCGACGCGTTCCGCTCGGCAAAACCGAAACGTTAGGCCGCACTTACCATCCCGCCAATCTCCACGCCCGCCAGAGCCGAATGCACGTCCTCGCCTCACACTACAGATCAGAGTTCCTGGCCACGCCGCAGCTCGTGCGTGTCGACTACGTTAAGGGGGCGAATGGCTTTGAGCCGACGCTCCTGGTGAAGGGGAGCACGCTTTTATTGAAGTACATGGTGCTTGGCGCACCACTTCGGTTTGCGTTGGGCCGCGTCGACGATCGTCTTCTGTACGCGTTCATTGCTTATGACGATGCCGCGAAGCCTGCGATGCTCTGGTCAGTCGTCGAGAGGGAGGCGGAAGTCAACGCGCTGAAAGGCATCGTTTCAGGCGAGTCTTGCCCGGTATTTCTGTTCAACGAACTTGCTCTCAACGTCGCATGGTCGAACGTCAAGGGCAGCTTCCCCTCTGAAGTCCAGGCCTGGATCGGCAACGCAAAGCTCGGCAAAGTGGATTACACGTTAATTGCTCAAAGGGCAGACGACCTCCTTGAACGGGAATTCAAGGGCACCATATCAACGGACGAATTGGTCGCCGCAGAGATTGTGCCGGTCGAGCCGTGGCATCCGGTTTTCAATCACTTCATTACGAGTCACGGCGCTGACAGCCCCATCGACTTGTTTAGCCGCGATGAGGGCGGTCAGCAGGAGCAACTTGCGGTGTGGCTGACGGACAGCTTGCATCCGCTTGGTGTACACCACAGTCCTCAGATTCCGAAAGGAAACGGCCAAAGGGAGCTAACCGATATTCTCCTGAGTCACGAGTACGGTGCATTGCTAATCGAATCGAAGGCGCTCACGGTCTTCAACCGGGACAAATTGCCCGACCGCACCAAGCTGGCGAAGGACGTGTCGCAGCACGTGGAAAAGGCTGTTCGCCAATTGCGTGGAAGTATCCGGAACCTCAAGGCGGGCGTACAGGTCACTACTCGCGCAGGAGCCGTGATTGATGTTGAGCGGTCAAAGCCAGCGCACGCCATAGTGCTCATTCCTGAGTTTGCCCTGATCGAAAACCAGGACCACTATGGCGCGGCGTTCATTGCGTATTTCATGGAGACCACGGGAGGCTTTATCCATCTGCTGGATCTTCCGGAGCTGCTCCGTGTGGTGCAAGCCGCCGAAATCCTCTCCAAGGGAAGTACGAAGGTCACGCCATTGATGGCGTTCGACTACTACCTCACTGAGCGCGCCAAGCGGACGCGAGATGTCGGTACGCTGTGCATCCAGGTTCTCTTGCGTACGAAAACTGAGAACGAAGGTCCTAGCCATGCGGCCTAACTCCGACGTTAATCGCGCCCGCTCTGCGCCAGTTCTTCCCGCGTATTGATATTGCGGAATGCCGCTTCATCCGCAAACTGTACTTCCACGACCTTCAGCTGCGAATACCACATGTCGATCTTACGGCCACCGCTTTCCAGAAAAGCGGTCAGGCTCGGCAGCACAGATGTCTTGCACAGGCTGAACACCGGATGCGGCTGGTCGCCGGTCTTGGCGACGGCAAGTTCGGCGTTGTTGGCGTCGAGCGCGGCCTTGAGTTGCGCCACCAGGTCCAGTGGCAGGAAGGGTGAGTCGCAGGGCGCGGTGACCACCAGCGGATGCGCGGCTTCGCTCAGGCCGCGATGCAGGCCGGCCAGCGGGCCGGCGTAGCCGCCGATGGCGTCAGGGATGACTCTGTATCCAAGTGCTTGATATTGTTCAATATTTTGATTGGCGTTGATCAGCAGTTCGTCGACCTGCGGGGCGAAGCGTTCGATGACGTGCTGCGCCATCGGTTTGCCGCGCAGCAGCTGCAGGCCCTTGTCGACGCCGCCCATGCGCCGGCCCTGGCCGCCGGCGAGTAATACGCCGGTGATTCCGGCTGTCGTCCCCGTCATGGTCATGCAATGAGTGTGCGCGTCACCGGCTTCACAAAACGCTCGCGGCCAGTGAACAGCAGGTAGTGCTTGTTGACGGCGCGGCCGATCATGGTGATGCCGGTGCGCAGTGCGACGTCGTGGCCCATCTGCGTGAGGCCGGAGCGCGACACCAGGAAGGGGATGCGCATCTGCGCGGCCTTGATCACCATTTCCGAAGTCAGGCGGCCGGTGGTGTAGAACACCTTGTCCGAGCCGTCGATGTCTTCCAGCCACATCAGGCCGGCGATGGCGTCCACCGCGTTGTGACGGCCGACGTCTTCAACGAAGTGCAGGATTTCGGCGGTGTTCTCGTTGACCGCGGCGAGCGCGCAGCCGTGTACGGCGCCGGCGCTTTTGTAGATGGTTTCGTGGCGGCGCACGGCGTCGAGCAGGGCGTAGAGGCCGGCTTCGGGCAGGCGCACGTCATCGCGCAGTTTGATGCTGTCGATTTCTTCCATCAGGTCGCCGAACACCGTGCCCTGGCCGCAGCCGGTGGTGACGGTGCGCTTGCTCATTTTCTGCGTCAGGTTTTTCACGCGTTTGCGTGTGGTGACGGCGGCGGAATCGGTTTCCCAGTCCACCTGCACCGCGGCGATGTGGTCGACCGACGGCACCAGGCGCTGGTTGCGCAGATAACCCAGCACCAGCGCTTCGGGGTTCTGGCCCAGGGTCATCAGCGTGACGATCTCGCGCTTGTCGAGGTAGATCGTCAGCGGATGTTCGCCGGCGATGGCTGTGGATTCGGCTTCGCCGTGCTCGTTGATCGATTCGACTTCGACAGTGAGCGGGCGGGTGGCGCGGGTGATTTCGGGTTTGGTCACGATTCCGGGCTGAGTGGTATGACTTCAGCAGCCCCTCACCCTAACCCTATCCCCGCAAGCGGGGAGAGGGGATGGATTTGAGGCTGGGCGGGTCAGCCGCCGATGTAGGACATCTCGATCTTTTTCAGCGGTATGGTGTTCTTGCCGCGGATTTCTGAATAACGGTCTTCGCGGGCGGACCACACGCTGCCGATGCGGGCGATGATTTCGTCATCGCTGGCGCCGCCGCGGATCAGGCCGCGCAGGTCGTGGCCGCTGGTGGCGAAGAGGCAGGTGTAGAGCTGGCCTTCGGTGGAGATGCGGGCGCGGGTGCAGTCGCGGCAGAAGGCCTGGGTGACGGAGGCGATGACGCCGATTTCGCCGCGGCCGTCCTTGTAGCGCCAGCGTTCGGCGACTTCGCCGGTGTAGTTGGCGTCGGCGGGTTCCAGCGGCATTTCACGCGAGATGGTATCGACAATTTCGCGCGCGCTGACCACATCGTCCATGCGCCAGCCGTTGCTGGCGCCGACATCCATGTATTCAATGAAACGCAGGATGTGGCCGCGTTCGCGGAAAAAACGCGCCATCGGCAGGATGCTGTGTTCGTTGAGGCCGCGCTTGACGACCATGTTGATCTTGACCGGTGCGAGGCCGGCGGCTGCGGCGGCATCGATGCCTTCAATCACTTTTGCTACCGGGAAGTCGACGTCGTTCATCGCCTTGAATACGGCGTCATCCAGCGAGTCGAGGCTGACGGTGATGCGTTTGAGGCCGGCGGCACGCAGGGCCTGGGCTTTTTTGGCGAGCAGCGAGCCGTTGGTGGTCAGCGTGAGGTCGAGGCCGGGGATGGCGGCGAGCTGTTCGATCAGCTTCTCGACGTTGCGGCGCACCAGCGGTTCGCCGCCGGTGATGCGGATTTTTTCGACGCCGAGCCGGGTGAACAGTTGCGCGACGCGGGTGATCTCTTCGAAGGACAGCAGCGCCGAGCGTTCGAGGAACTGGTAGTCCTTGCCGAAGGTTTCTTTCGGCATGCAATACACGCAGCGGAAGTTGCAGCGGTCGGTGATCGAGATGCGCAGGTCGCGCAGCGGCCGGCCGAGGCGGTCACGGCTGGCGGTGTCGGGGGCTGCGGTGAGTGGTGCGTTCATGCTGGCGGCTTGCGGGTCTTCCAGAGCTGCCGATTATGGCTTTCGGCCGGAGCAGGTGCAACCAAGCCCCTGGAAGACAATACTTGCGAATCAGGTATTTAGCGCATTGCGCTGTTGAATGGCCCGCGCCCCTGGCGCAGAATGCGCGCATGTCGAATCTTCCCGAAGATGTTCCCGCAGCCCTCGCCACGCGCTGGGCGGCTGCGGTGATCATGGAGCGTGTGCCGCTCGAAAACCGCTGGGCCAGCGAGCGCTGGGAGGCCAGGGGCGTGGTGCCCGACCTCAAGCCCGGCGCCGTGCCGCAGGTGATTGTTGATACGCCGGAGCGCCGCCAGATACTCCACAGCGGGCTGGCGGTGACGCTGCAGCGTGACGAGGCCGAGGGTTATTACATGAACATCACCTCGCCAGAGCCCAAGGTGTTTGTGATGTGGCGGATGGAAGAAGAGCAGGCGGTGCCGGCGGGGTTGACGGTGAGTTATCACGAAGGTTCGCGCTGGCTCGACAGTGGCGAGTCGGTGGATGGTGTGCCGTTGCCGGTGGAGCTGGTGCCGTGGCTGGCGGCGTATTGCGAGCAGCATTACCAGCCCGAACCCCGGAAAAAACCGAAATACGCGACCAACAAAGATAAAGGTCGCATGGGCAACTGGCGTCCTGACTGATTCATAAAAAACTCCCTCTCCTGCCTGGGCGGGAGAGGGTTGGGGTGAGGGTAGGGGATTCATTCAAAACTGACATGTCCGCTTCAGAGGAAAAGCCGTCTTCCGGGGAAGAATTTCTTTCCCGTTGGTCACGGCGCAAACAAACCGCTCGCGCTGAAGAACAGCAGCCGCCTGCTCCGGCCCCAGCACGTCCTGCAGTAGCCGATGCGCCGCCGGTGCTGCCGCCGCTGGATTCCCTGACTCCGGATTCCGATTTCACCGGCTTCCTGCACCCGAAGGTGGACGAGGGCCTGCGCCGCGCCGCACTGAAAAAACTGTTCAGCGATCCGCACTTCAATGTGATGGACGGGCTGGATATCTATATTGATGATTATTCGAAGGATGATCCGATCCCCGAGGCGATGATGAAGGAGCTGCGTCACGCGCAGGACATCCTGAAGGCATCGCGCGAACGGCGGGAGGAAGAGGCCCAGAGGGAAGCCCTGCGCGAAGCGCAGCGCCGGCGTGAGGCCGGATTGCCGCCGGAAGACGGGGAGCCAGCCCAGGTCGCTGCGCTGGCAGACGATTCGCCGGAGCTGCCGCAAGCACTGGCCGAGGCGGCACCCGATGCTGTTGTGCCCCTGCCGGCTGAAGCAGAAGCCGAAACCAACCCTGTAAAACGCGCCTGAACCGCGCAGTCATCCGAAACGGAAAGCCCATGCGCAACAAAACCCTGCTCTGCAATTGCAACCGCACCATGAGTGTCGATGGCAAGGCCGTCGCCGCCGCGCTGGGCGAGGGTAACAACCCGCCGAAAGTGCATGACGCGCTGTGCCGGCAGCATCTGGCTGCTTTCGAGGCGGCGGTGAAGTCCGGGGATGATCTGCTGGTGGCCTGCACCCAGGAGGCGCCGCTGTTCGGTGTGCTGCATGAGGAACTGGGCGGCAAGGGCGCGATCCGTTTTGCCAACATCCGAGAAAACGCCGGTTGGTCGGCGCAGGGCAAGCAGGCCGCGCCGAAAATGGCGGCATTGCTGGCGGCGGCAGACCTGCCCGATCCGGAACCGGTGCCGACGGTGGATTACGAGGCGGGCTCGGAGCTGCTGATTGTCGGCCCCGGCGCGGTGGCGCTGCCCTGGGCCGAGCGGCTGGCGGAGGCGCTGTCGGTGACGGTGCTGATCACCGATGACGCACGTGATGCCGAGCTGCCGGCCGAACGCGGTTATGCGGTGGTCTCGGGCGCGGTGGAAAAACTCGAAGGCCATCTCGGTGCCTTCGAGGTGAACTGGAAGCAGCACAATCCGATTGATCTGGAGGCCTGCACGCGCTGCGGCGCCTGTGTGCGTGCCTGCCCCGAACAGGCGATCAGCACGGCGCTGCAGATCGACATGGAGCGCTGCAAGTCGCATCGCAGCTGTGTTGCTGCCTGCGGTGATGTCAAAGCGATCGATTTCAACCGCGTCGATGCCTCGCGTAATGAACGCTTTGATCTGGTGTTTGATCTGTCCGATCCGCCGCTGATCCGCCGCTCGCAGCCGCCCCAGGGATACCTTGCGCCGGGCCGCGATCCGCTGGAGCAGGCACTGGCCGCGGCGAAGCTGCCGCAGCTCAGCGGCAGCTTCGAGAAACCGAAATTCTTCAATTACAAGGAAAGCCTCTGCGCCCATGCGCGCTCGGGCATCACCGGCTGCACGCGCTGCATCGACGTCTGTTCCACCGGCGCGATCAGCAGCCTGCTCAAGGAAAACCGCGTGGTGGTTGATCCGCACCTGTGCATGGGCTGCGGCGGCTGCGCCACGGTCTGTCCCTCGGGCGCGATGACCTATGCCTGGCCGCGGGTGGCCGATGTCGGGCTGCGCATCAAGGCCATGCTCAAGGCCTATGCCGCTGCCGGCGGCAAGAATCCGCGCCTGTTATTCCATAACGGCGGGGATGGCCGCACGCTGATCGCGAAGCTGGCGCGTAGTGGTACGGGCTTGCCGGCAGACCTGATTCCGGTGGAAGTGCTGCACGTCGCCACGGTCGGGCTGGACCTGATGCTCGGCGCGGTGGCGCTGGGTGCGGCGCAGGTGGTGGTGCTCGCGGCGGGCTCGGAGGCGGAGGAATACACCGCGGCGCTGTCGGTGCAGATGGCGCTGGGCGAGGAAATACTCGGCGGCTTCGGTCTGGGTGCAGGGCGCCTGCAATTGCTGGCTGTGGATGATGCCGCAGCAGCAGCGGCGCGTATCGCGGCCCTGCCGGTCGTGAACGCGCTGAAGGCGGCGGGTTTCAACCTCGGCAACGAAAAACGCACGACGCTGGATTTTGTATTCGATCATTTTGCCGAGCTTTCGGCGGCAAAGCCGGCGGTGATCGCGTTGAAGGGTGGGGCGCCGTTCGGCGGGCTGGAGGTCAACAAGGACAAGTGCACCTTGTGCCTGGCCTGCGTCGGCAGTTGCCCGGAAGGGGCGCTGCTTGATTCCAAGGAAACGCCGGCGCTGCGATTTATCGAGCGCAATTGCGTGCAGTGCGGATTGTGCGTACGCACATGCCCGGAACAGGCGATCACCCTGCAGCCGCGACTGCTGGCGGGCACTGCGGCGAAGCAGCCGGTGACGCTCAACGAGACCCAGCCCTTTGCCTGCATCAAATGCGGAAAACCCTTTGGAACCAAGCAGATGGTCGATGGCATGATCAGCAAACTCGGGCAGCATTCGATGTTTTCTCAGCCCGGTGCGCTGGACCGCATCAAGATGTGCGCGGACTGCCGGGTGGTCGATCTGCTGCAGAACGCGCAGCACGGGAACATCCTCGATACGTAAGGATGTTGTCAGTATCAGTTGCTCATGGCGTCAGATGAGAATTACTATCGTTTGATGCTAGTTTTGTTGTGGAAATTTGCCGGGCTCAGTCATAAGATAGGCAAGATTTCACATGATGACGGCAACCACAGAAACTGTCAGGAGCGCTGCTCCGCAGACAGGCAGCCCGGAGGAGAACGGCGCAAGAGCCGGTCTCTATGCCCTGTTGTCGCATCTGTTTCACTCGCGTCCTGATGCGCAGCTGCTGCAGCAACTGGCGGCCTCAGAGTCCCTGATCGAAAATGAATCTGCCGCACTCGGCTCGAGCTGGCGCGCGCTATGTGCCGCCGCGCGCAGCACTGATGCCGAGGCCGCCGCAAAACAGTTTGATGCGCTGTTTGTCAGCCCGGGCCAGCCCGCGGTGTCGCTGTATGCCTCGAGTTACATGTCAGGCCGCCGCCGCGGCCAGTTGCTGGCCGAGCTGCGCGATGACCTGGCCGCGCTGGGTTATGCCCGCTCAGAAGACAGCACCGAATACGAAGACCATCTGGCCGCGCTGTTCGACGTGATGCGCGGGCTGATCACCGACGAGGCGCAGGATCCCGAAGCCTTCGCCCGCCAGCGTGAATTTTTTCAGGCTTATGTCGCGCCGTGGACATCACGCCTGTTCGAAAAAGTGGCCGCGGCCTCCGCTGATGCGGAGCTGTATCGCCGCGCCGCCGGTTTTGCCGATGCATTCATCACCCATGAAACGCAGTATTTCGATCTCACCTGATATTTCGATCTTGCCTGAGGAGGACGCCATGAACAGCAAAATGAACCGCCGCAAGTTTCTCGCAGCAGTCGGTGTTGGTGGAGCGGCTGCAGCAGCAGCAGTGACCCAGGTTGGCGGCGAGCGCGAACGCAGCGCCGAGGCAGGGCAGAAGGTGCGCCAGGGCCAGGGCTACCAGGTGACCGAACACGTGCGCCGCTACTACGAAACCACCAAGGTCTGAGGAGAACATCATGTTGCTCACTCGTAAATCCACGCAATCCGGTGCCACCGCAGGCCAGCAGCGCATGGTGCGCAATGCCTCGGCTTTCCTCGGCAACACCATCGACCGCCGCACGTTCCTGAAGCGCAGCGGCATGGCTGCCGGCGGTGCCGCCGCGCTGTCACAGCTGCCGTTTCCGGTGATGAAAAAGGCCGAGGCTGCTGAAAAGGCCGGTGACGGCAAGATCGAGGTCAAGCGCACGATCTGCACCCACTGCTCGGTGGGCTGTGCGATTGATGCGGTGGTGCAGAACGGCGTGTGGATCCGCCAGGAGCCGGTGTTCGATTCGCCGATCAACCTCGGCGCGCACTGCGCGAAGGGTGCTTCGATCCGCGAGCACGGCATGCATGAAATCTCGCATCGCCTGCGCACGCCGATGAAGCTGAAGGACGGCAAGTGGGAGAAGATTTCCTGGGATGTCGCGCTGAACGAAGTCAGCGAGCGGCTGATGAAAATCCGCAAGGAATCAGGCCCTGACGCCACCTTCTGGATCGGCTCTTCCAAGCACAACAACGAGCAGGCCTATCTGTTGCGCAAGTTCGTGTCGTTCTTCGGCACCAACAACATGGATCACCAGGCGCGGATCTGCCACTCGACCACGGTCGCGGGCGTCGCCAACACCTGGGGCTATGGTGCGATGACCAACTCGTACAACGATGAACAGAATTCGAAATGCATCCTGTTCTTCGGTTCGAACGCGGCCGAGGCGCATCCGGTGTCGATGCTGCACACCCTCCATGCCAAGGAGAACGGCGCCAAGGTGATCGTGGTCGATCCGCGATTCACCCGCACCGCGGCCAAGGCGGATACCTTCTACCGCATCCGTTCGGGCACCGACGTCGCCTTCCTGATGGGCATGCTGCACCACATCTTCAAGAACGGTTGGGAAGACAAGCAGTACATCAAGGATCGTGTCTATGGCATGGACAAGGTTCGGGAAGAGGCTGCCAAGTGGACCCCCGACAAGGTCGAGGAGGTCACCGGCATGAAGGAGGCCGAGGTCCGCGATGTCGCGGAGCAGATGGCCAAAAACAAGCCCAGCACCATCGTCTGGGCGATGGGCCAGACCCAGCATACCAACGGCAATGCTGTGGTGCGCGCGTCCTGCATCCTGCAACTGGCGCTGGGCAACGTCGGCGTGTCGGGTGGCGGCACCAACATTTACCGCGGCCATGACAATGTGCAGGGGGCCACCGACGTTGGTCCGAATCCGGATTCGCTGCCGGGCTACTACGGCATCGCCGAGGGCTCGTGGAAACACTTCGCCAATGTTTGGGGTGTGGATTTCGAGTGGATCAAGAAACAGTTCGCTCCGGGCATGATGACCAAGCCCGGTATCACGGTGTCGCGCTGGATCGATGCGATCCTCGAGAAAAACGAATTGATCGATCAGGACAGCAACCTGAAAGCGGTGGTGTTCTGGGGCCATGCGCCGAACAGCCAGACCCGCGGCAAGGAGATGATCGAGGCGATCCAGAAGCTCGACACGCTGGTGGTCATTGATCCCTACCCCTCGGCCACGGCGGCGATGGCAGCCAAGGCGCGCAAGGACGGCGTTTACCTGTTGCCCGCGGCAACCCAGCTCGAGTGCGCGGGTTCCTGTACCGCGTCTAACCGCTCGATCCAGTGGCGCGAGAAGGTGGTCGATCCGATGTTCGAGTCGCGCACCGACCACATGATCATGTACCAGCTGGCGCAGAAATTCGGTTTCGCCAAGGAACTTACCGCGAAGATCAAGGTGGTCAAAGGCAAGGGCGGCATGGACGAGCCGGACATGGAAGACACGCTGCGCGAGATCAATCGTGGCGTGTGGACCATCGGCTACACCGGCCAGTCGCCGGAGCGTCTGCAGGCCCACATGCGCAACATGCACGTGTTCGACATCAAGACGCTGCGCGCCAGGGGTGGCAAGGATGCAAAGACCGGATACGACCTGGATGGCGACTATTTCGGCCTGCCCTGGCCCTGTTACGGAACGGCTGCGCTGAAACATCCGGGTTCGCCGAACCTGTACCAGACCGACCGGCACATCATGGATGGCGGCGGAAACTTCCGCGCCAACTTCGGTGTGGAGAAGGACGGCGTCAACCTGCTGGCGGAGGACGGTTCGCATTCCAAAGGCGCCGACCTGACCACCGGTTATCCCGAGCTCGACCACGTGCTGCTGAAAAAGCTCGGCTGGTGGGACGAGCTGACCGAGGACGAGAAAAAAGCGGCCGAAGGGAAGAACTGGAAGACCGATCCTTCGGGCGGCATGATCCGTGTGTTCATGAAGGAGCATGGCTGCCATCCTTTCGGCAATGCCAAGGCGCGGGCGGTGGTGTGGAACTTCCCCGATCCGGTGCCGCTGCACCGCGAGCCGCTGTACAGCCCGCGCGCGGACCTGGTCGAGAAGTACCCGACCCACGCCGACCAGAAGAACCGCTGGCGCCTGCCGGTGCTGTTCAAGACGGTGCAGGATGCCAACAAGGATGCCGGCAAGCAGTTCCCGCTGATCATGACCAGCGGCCGCCTGGTGGAATACGAGGGCGGTGGCGACGAGACGCGGTCGAATCCCTGGCTCGCCGAGCTGCAGCAGGAAATGTTCGTCGAGATCAATCCCAAGGATGCCAACGACCGCGGCGTGCGCAACAACGAATATGTCTGGGTGAGCACGCCGGCGCCAAGCAAGCCGCGGATCAAGGTGAAGACGCTGGTCACCGAGCGGGTGGCATCGGGCACGGTGTTCCTGCCCTTCCACTTTGCGGGTTGGTGGGAAGGCGAGGATATGAAAAAGCAGTATCCGGAGGGGGCCGCCCCGGTGGTGCGCGGCGAAGCGGTCAACACGGCAACCACTTATGGCTACGATATCGTGACCATGATGCAGGAAACCAAGACCACGCTGTGCCAGGTGTCCAAGGCATAAGCACCCGATACCCGCGAGGAGAACAATATGGCCCGAATGAAATTCCTGTGTGACGCCGAGCGCTGCATCGAGTGCAACGGCTGTGTGACCGCGTGCAAGAACGAGCACGAGGTGCCCTGGGGCGTGAACCGGCGCCGCGTGGTTACGCTCAACGACGGTCTGCCCGGCGAAAAGTCGATTTCGGTCGCCTGCATGCACTGCTCGGATGCGCCGTGTATGGCGGTATGCCCGGTGGACTGCTTTTACAAGACCTCCGAAGGCGTGGTGCTCCACGACAAGGACCTGTGCATCGGTTGCGGCTACTGTTTCTACGCCTGCCCCTTCGGCGCGCCGCAGTTCCCGCAGGACGGCGCTTTCGGCCTGCGCGGCAAGATGGACAAGTGCACCTTCTGTGCCGGTGGTCCCGAGACCGACCAGTCGGCGGCCGAGTTCAAGAAATACGGCCGCAACCGCCTGTCAGAAGGCAAGCTGCCGGCCTGCGCCGAGATGTGCTCGACCAAGGCGCTGCTCGGTGGTGATGCCGACGTTATTGCCGACATCTACCGGACGCGGGTGTTGAAGCGCGGCAAAGGCTCCGAGGTCTGGGGCTGGGGCACGGCCTACGGCAAGCCGGAAAAAGGTGCGACACCGCCGGCAGGAGCAAAGTCATGAGCAAACTGATTGTTGCAGCTGCCGCTGTTGCAGTGGCGGCGCTGGCCGCCGGCTGCGGCGAGAAGCAACCGGTCACTGTCTACAAACAGGGCCAGTATCAGGGCAAGCCCGACGCCCGGCCCTGGGAAAACGCGCAGTTCAAGAACGACCAGGTGGCCTGGGAAAAGGCGATCAAGGCGCGCAACGGCGGGCAGAACGAATACGGCAAGACCGCGCAATAACCGGTCCGCGATTGCAGCAGCGGGCTGGTGGACAAAGAATAAAGGAGGAGGCCATGCAGGTTGGCTTTAGGCGGTGGCTTGGAGCGGGGTTGGCGGCACTGGTGCTGGGGTTCACGGTGCCGGTGACCGCCGCCGATACGTCGTCGGCGCAGGAACAGGCGGCGCGGCAGCAGGCGCAGCCCGGCAACAATTCGCCGGTGTGGCGAGACGTGCGCAGTGGCGACAACCCGTACCAGACAACACAGGTACGCGGTGTCGAAACCTCGGTGCTGGTGCAGACCGAAGGTGAAACCTGGCGGCAATTGCGCAACCACGTGGTCACCGTCTACGGTGGCTGGCTGCTGGTGCTGATGGCAGCCATCATTGGCGCCTTCTACGCATGGAAAGGCCCGATCAAGCTGCATGACCAGCCCACCGGCCGCAAGCTGCTGCGTTTTGCCTACTGGGAGCGCACGGTGCACTGGGGCGCGGCGATCAGCTTTGTTCTGCTCGCGGTCACTGGCGTGGTCATCATGTTCGGCAAGCACGTGCTGCTGCCGATCATCGGCTACACGCTGTTCAGCCTGATCGCGCAGCTGTCCAAGCTGATCCACAACTTCGTAGGTCCGGTGTTTGCGGTTTGCACGGTGCTGATGTTCCTGACTTACGTGAAGGACAATCTGCCCAAGGCGCATGACCTGGGGTGGCTGGCTAAAGGTGGCGGCTTGCTCTCTGGCAACCATGTGCCCTCGGATCGCTTTAATGCCGGCGAGAAGGCGTGGTTCTGGATCGGTGTCACCGGGCTGGGTGTGGTGGTCAGCATCACCGGCTTCGCCCTCAATTTTCCCAACTTTGATCAAGGCCGTGAGTTGATGCAGCAGGCGAACGTGATTCATGCCATTGCCTCGCTGCTGTTTGTCACCATGTCACTGGGGCACATCTACATGGGGACGGTCGGTGTCGAGGGCGCCTATGAGTCGATGCGCACGGGTTATGTCGATGAGACCTGGGCGAAGGAGCACCACGAATACTGGTACCGCGATACTGTGGCTGGCGACAAAAGCCGCAGTGATTCGGACGGTGGCGGCACGGCAAAACCTGCCGTGGCTTCGGCAATGAAAGAAGGGTGGAAATCATGAGCATGCACAAATTGCTGGTGGCGGGCGCGGCGCTGATCGTGGGTATGACAGTTGGTGGGGTATCGGCCAAGCTGCCGCCGCCATCAGAAGAAGCCAAGGCCAAGGCGGCAGAGGCCAAAGCCAAGTCTGACGAGGCGGCGAAAAAGGATGGCGAGAGTCTGGCCAAGGCTCAGGATCGTGTGGCCGACCGTTACAAGAAACAGCAGAAATCCAAACCGGCAACGGTGGCTTCCAGCAAAAAGTGATTTGCTGCAGCTGCCCCGGTTGGATAAAAAACCCGGTTCTTACCGGGTTTTTTTATGAGTGGGATTTTATAAAAATATCAATAAAAACAATAAGTTATTATTTATCCCGGTGATCAGGCCAATACTCCCAGTCGTTCTTCGAGCAGGCGCCAGGCCTTGTCTCCGGTGATCTCGCGCCAGCGTTTGTAGAAGCCGGCTTCACGCAGGCGTGCGCGGAACTCATCGCGGTTGACCATGCTGCTGCTCATGCCCCAGCCGCTGATTCTGCCCTCAAGCGCGCGATTCAGTGCATCGGTATGGGCACGCTGCCGTGCGACATGTTTGCGAGCGACACGCTCGATGATCTGCCGGATGTCCTCGGGCAGCGAGTTCCAGAACTTCAGGCCGATCATCATGTTGAAGCCCGACCACATGTGCGAGGTCAGCGCGACATGGCGTGTCACTTCATGCAGCTTCAGCGCTTCGGTGATCGACAGCGGATTTTCCTGGGCGTCTATTTCGTTGTTTTTGAGTGCGTCGTACAGTTTCAGCACATTGACCTCAACCGGCACTGCGCCAAGGCTCTGGAAGGCGTCGGCAAACATGCGCCCCTCAGGGATGCGGATGCGCAGGCCTTCGAGGTCGGAGACGCCTTTGATCGGCCGCGTGGTGGTGGAGATGTGGCGAAAGCCGTTTTCGAGCAGGCCGCCGGGCAGGGCGTGGATGCCCTTGGCCTGCAGTTCCGCCTGCAGGTAATCGCCGAGTGGCCCGTCCAGCACCTCATGCACCTGGGCGTGGTCACGGAAGGCGAAGGGCAGTCCCTGGATTTCCAGGCTGGGCACCTTGCCGCCAAGAATGCCGCCCATCAGCACGTACGCCTCGATCTCGCCGGAGATCATCAGATCAACGATGGCGAGGTGTGAACCGGGCAGGCCCTGGTTGCTGGCGGTGACAGTGGCTGCGACACGGCCCTCGGTGGCCAGTTCAACCTCGCGCCACAGGTCAACCAGGAAGGGATGAACGTGGCTGTTTTGCGAGAGATAGTGATATTGGCGAATGCGCCACTGCGGCGCACTCATGCCGGCAGCGCCGAGGCCATCAGCTCCGGGGTAATACCCTGCGCTTCGGCATTGGCGAAATTGAGTTCGATCTTGACGCCATTGGGGTCGAACAGGAACAACTGGAAAAGCCCCTGGTCATCGACCATGCGCTTGCGGAACTCGACGCGGCTTTGGCTCAAGCGCTCCATCATTTCGTGCAGGCCCGTGCAGCGGAAAGCGATGTGGTCAACGACGCCGCTGCCGGTGGTCGCCTCCGACTGCTGGCCGAGGTAGGCCTTGCGGTTGGCGCTGACACCCTTGCCGCCTTGAGTCAGGTGCACCACATCGGTATCGCCGAGATAGAGCCACACCACCGGGAACTTGAAATCGGGATGCGGGCCTTCGCGGAAACCGAGCACCTGCACATACCAGTCGCGTGTGGCTTCGAGGTTTTCGGTCTGGATCAGGAAATGTTCGATGTGGCTGATTGGCATGTGACGGGTTCCGTGTCAGTTTGCAGTGATGCCCGCGGTTTTGGCGAGTTTGGCGAAGTCCTCGACATGGCGGCGCAGGTAGGCGTTGAATTCGTCGAGTGAATTGCTGGCGATCAGCGGAATGCCGATCTTGTCGAAGCGTTCCTTCAGTGCCGGTACGGCGACAGCCCTGGCGGTCTCGGCGCGGATTTTTTCGAGAATGTCGCGCGGGGTGCCGGCCGGGGCGACGATGCCGTTGAAGGTGCTGTCCTCGAAGCCCTTGACGCCGGCCTCGTCAATGGTCGGCACATCGGGGAAGACCGGCGAGCGTTTTTTGGTGGTGACTGCGATGGCGCGCAGGCGGCCTGCCTGCACGTATTGGGCCGAGGTGCTGACCTGGTCGAACATCAGCATGATCTGGCCGCCGACGAGGTCGGTGGTGGCCGGGGCGTTGCCCTTGTACGGCACGTGCATCAGCTTGATGCCGGCCTGCTGGCTGAACATCGCGCCGGCGACATGGCCGGTGCCGCCGCTGCCTGCAGTGCCGTAGGTCAGTTCGCCGGGCCGCCGCTTGGCGAGCGCGATGAACTCCTTCAGGTTTTTCACCGGCAGCGCCGGGTTGACCACCAGCACCATCGGAATGTCGCAGGTCTGCGAAACACCGGTGAAATCCTTCAACGGGTCGTAGCCGGGATCCTTGATGATCGCCGGCACGCGGGCGAAGGTGTTGGCGATGGCGAGGAAGGTATAGCCGTCGGCGGGCTGGCCCTTGACGTAGCGGGTGCCGACCAGCGCGCTGGCGCCGGGCCGGTTTTCCACCAGCACCTGCTGGCCGAGCGCCTTGCTCAACTGCTCGGCCACACCACGGGCGACAATGTCGACGTTGCCGCCGGCGGCGAGCGGATTGATGATGCGCACCGTTTTCACCGGATAGTTCTGGGCGGTGGCGGCAAGACTGCCTGCGGCGAGTGTGGCACTGACGGCCATCGTGATGGCGGTGCGGATCATATGACTCCTCCGAAGGTGCTGTTATGGGTATGCGGAGGATTGTGCAGGGTGCCGCATGCGGCTGCAAGCCTGCCGGTCAGGGGGTTACAGTGACGATGCGCCGTTCGTCGATGGCGGCAAGCACGGCATTGGTCACCGCTACCGTATATGCCGCATCCTCGCCATCGGGCAGCAGGCTGCGTTCGCCGCGGACATCGGCCTCGAAGGCTGTTACCTGCAGATCGTAGGCCGGGCTGACCGGGAAGCGTTCCTGTTCGACGCCGCCCTTGGCATCACGGATGGTGAGGACATGTTCCTTGGCAAAACGCAGCGGCGAGGTGACCAGCGTGGCGTCGGCACCTTCTACAATCAGGTTATTTTCGGCATTGCCGACTTCGCGCGTGGCGCGGGCCAGCGCATGGCAGTCGCCCTCGAGCCGGCCGAGCACGGTCATCGTGTCATCTGGGCGGCCCTCGCGGCGGTCGGGATGGGTGAAGGCGGAAACTTCAACGAAGCGCTGGCCGGTCACGTACTGGATCAGGTCGAGCAGATGTACGCCGACGTCATACATCACGCCGCTTTGCGCAAAATCGTTGCGCCAGGATAGTCGCGAGCCGAGGCCCGAGGCGCGTTCCAGGGAGACCTCGGCCAGCCGGCCGAGGCGGCCTGAGCGTACGATCTCTCGCGCGCGCACCACCGCCGCATCAAGGCGGATCTGGTGGGCGATGCGCAGCACCACGCCGGCCTTGTTGCAAACCGCAACCATTTCCCGTGCCTCGGCCGTCTTCATTGCAAAGGGCTTTTCGCAGAGGATGTGCTTGCCGGCACGCGCGCAAGCCAGCACTGCGGCATGGTGCATGGCGTTGGGCAGCGCGATATAGACCGCATCAACCTCCGGGTTGGAAAGTATTCCGCCGAGATCATCGTGGGCATGCGGCACCTGGAACCTGGCGGCAAAGGCGCGGGATTTTTCCGGTGAACTGCCGAGGCAGGCGGTCAGCTGCGAGCCCGGGCTCTTGATGATGCCCGGGGTGACGTAATCACTGGCGACCCAGCCGGTGCCGATGATGCCCCAGCGCAGGGGTTTGCGTGGCGTGGTCATCGCTGACTCAGACCACGCCTTCCATCACCTGCACCTCGACCAGCGTGCCCGGTGTGACGTTGCCCTGGTCGGTGGGCAGGATGATGAAGCAGTTGGCTTCGGACATCGAACGCAGGATTCCAGAGCCCTGTTCGCCGGTGACGCGCACGGTCAGTGCGCCGGCGGCATCGCGGGTCAGGATGCCGCGCTGGAATTCGGTGCGGCCCGGGGCTTTTTTCAGCGTGGAAGTGCAGGGCACCCTGAAGGTCGGCAGTTCTTCAACCGGATCGCGGCCCGAAAGCTTGAGCAGTGCATCGCGCACAAACTGGTAGAAGGTCACCATCACCGATACCGGATTGCCGGGCAGGCCGAAGAAATGCGCGTTGCCGATCTTGCCGTAGGCCAGCGGCCGGCCGGGTTTCATCGCGATTTTCCAGAACACCACTTCGCCCAGCTTGTTCAGCAAGACCTTGACGAAATCGGCCTCACCCACCGATACGCCGCCGCTGGTGATCACCACATCGGCAACTGCTGCAGCTTCGCGGAACGCGGCTTCGAGCAGTTGCGGGTCGTCGCGGATCACGCCCATGTCGATGATCTCGCAGCCCATGCGGCTGAGCATGCCGTGGATGGTATAGCGGTTGCTGTCATAGATCTGGCCTTCGCCCAGCGGCGAGCCGATGGATACCAGCTCGTCGCCGGTGGAGAAAAATGCCACGCGCAGTTTCCGGTAAACCGAAACCTCGGCGATACCCAGCGAGGCGATCAGGCCGATTTCGGCGCTGCGCAGGGGCTGGCCGCGGCGCAACGCGGGCTGGCCCTGTTGCAGATCTTCACCGGCCTTGCGCAGGTTCTGGCCTTTTTTGTGGCCACCACCGATGGTCACCGTGCCGTCTCCGGCCTCGGTGTGTTCCTGCATGACGATGGTGTCGGCACCTTCCGGAACCACGCCGCCGGTCATGATGCGCACGGCTTCGCCGGCGCCGACCTTGCCCTTGAACGGCGCACCGGCAAAGGAGCTGCCGGTGACTTTCAAGGTGACTTTGGCATCGGCCTTGAGATCGGCGATGCGCAGTGCATAACCGTCCATCGCCGAATTGTCATGCGAGGGGACATCCAGCGGCGAGATCACGTCGGCGGCGAGTATGCGGCCCAGTGCGGCACGTATCGCCACCCGCTCATGGGTGCCCACCGGTGACAGGTAACGCGCGATGACTTCGCGCGCTTTCGGCACCGGCATCGAATTCGGATCGTAGTCATCGGCGCAGGACAGTTCGCGCAGCATGCCCTGTTTGGAATTGGCTTCAGTCATCGCGGCATCCTCAAATTAGTCGATGATTTTATCAGGGGAGATCAGGGGTATAAGACTTGACGGATGAGACTTAACGGATGATCTGTGCCGCGGGCTGCCACTGCAATGCGGCAGTGGAGCGGTAGCCGGCCAGGCTGTTGACCAGACGGCGGAAGGCACGGCTGTCGAGATGGGCGAGCAGGGCGCGTACACCGGGCCGTACCAGCGAGGCCGGGCGCGCGGCCAGGTAATAGTGTTCGTTGACCACCGGCACAAAATCCAGCGCGTGTTCGCGTGCCGCGGCCTCAATGCCGAAGGCGACATCGGCCATGCCGCTGGCCACGGTGGCGGCAACCGCGGCGTGGGTGAATTCCTCATGGGTGTAGCCGTGGATGTCGGCTGGCGAGACGCCCTGCTGCGAGAGCAGGAAATCCAGGCACAGCCGTGTGCCCGATCCTGGCTGGCGGTTGACGAAGCGCACACCGGGTTTGCCGAGATCGGCAACGCGCTGCAGCTGTTTGGGATTGCCGGCGCGCACCATCAGCCCTTGGGTGCGGTCCAGCAGGTGCGTCGCCTGCCAGCCCTTGAGGCCCAGATAGGGGAGGAACTGCGCAGCCAGTGTGCGTGTGCCTGGGATCGCCGGCAGATGAAAACCCGCCAGATCGCATTGCTTGCGTCGCAACGCGGCGAGGCAGTCGAGGCTGCCGTGGAATTGCAGTTCAAGGCCGATGCCGGTGGCGCGGGTGAACATCGCGCGCATCTGCGCCAGCGCCAGATCATGGCTGACGTGCAGCACCACACCGGACGAGGCTACCGGCGTCGCGGGCGCCTGGGCGATATGGGCGACCATCCGGGCTTCGCCTTCGCGCAGGGCGGCTGCGAGAGAGCCATTTACGTCAACCATGCCCTCGAGCAGCTTGGTGCCCAGTGGCGACAGGGCGGTGCCCCGCCCCTGATGGCGGATCACCAGCTGGTCGCCGAGGCTGTTGCCGGCCGCCTCAAGCAGCCCCCAGGCATGGCGGTAGGACAGGCCGGCGCTTTTGGCGGCAGCCTGTAAATTGCCATTACGTGCCACCGATTCAAGCAGGGCCACCAACCGGGGCTCGATTTCCAGGGGGCCAAGGGTCCAGCGAATCTGGGCGCTGATGCGCGGCGAAGGGGGCATGGTCGGGGAGGGTTCGGGGGAATTTCGGATAATTTCGGCAAACTATTGCATATTAAGGCAGTGCTGATTATGCGGGAATATCCAGACAAATAATTCATGTCGGATATTTCATGAGTGAATTGGGGGAGGCTTTTGCCGCAGCCTGGGCGCTGATCGCCGGTGTCGAGCCGGGATTGACCGGCATCGTCCTGCTCAGTCTGCAGGTCAGCCTGTCGGCTGTGCTGATCGCCAGTGCCATCGCGCTGCCGCTGGGTGCGGCGATCGCGGTCGGGCGTTTTCCCGGAAGGCAGGCGCTGATCGTTCTGCTCAATGCGCTGATGGGCCTGCCGCCGGTAGTGGTCGGCCTGCTGGTCTATCTGCTGCTGTCGCGCGCCGGACCGATGGGCAGTCTCGGCATCCTGTTCACCCCGACGGCGATGGTGGTGGCGCAGACGGTGCTGGTGATCCCGATCATTGCCGCGCTGTCGCGGCAGGTGATTGAGGATGCGTGGCGTGAATATGACGAGCAGTTGCGTTCACTGGGCGCCAGCCGTCCGTCTGCGGCGCTGACGCTGATCTGGGATACCCGGTTTTCGCTGGTCACCATCGTGCTCGCCGGTTTCGGCCGCGCTGCAGCCGAGGTCGGCGCGGTAATGATAGTCGGCGGCAACATTGATGGCGTGACGCGGGTGATGACCACCGCGATTGCGCTCGAAACCAGCAAGGGCGACCTGCCGCTGGCGCTGGGTCTGGGCATCGTGCTGCTGACACTGGTGCTGCTGCTCAACGCACTGGCGGCGCTGATCCGCGAACTGGCGACGCGGAGGTATGGCTGATCATGCTGCCCCTGGAACTGCGCGATCTCAGGTTTTCCGCCGGCGGGCATCCGATCATCCGCGGCATCTCGGCGCGTATCGAGGCCGGACCGCGCAGCATCATCCTCGGCGCCAATGGCGCCGGCAAAAGTGTGCTGATGCGGCTGTGCCACGGCCTGCTCACGCCTTCCGGTGGCGAAGTCATCTGGCATGGCGCCAAGGGTGGTGACCTGCGCCGGCGCCAGGCCATGGTGTTCCAGCGCCCGGTGATGCTGCGCCGCTCGGCGCTGGCCAATGTGATCTACGGTTTGAAACTTGCAGGCCACTCATCGCGTGAGTGTGAGCTGCGCGCGCAGGATGTGCTTGAGGTGGTCGGGCTGGCGCAGCAGGCTTCGCGGCCGGCGCGGGTGCTTTCCGGTGGCGAGCAGCAGCGGCTGGCACTGGCGCGGGCCTGGGCACTGGGCCCGGATGTGCTGTTCCTTGACGAACCCACGGCCAACCTCGATCCGGCGGCCACCCACGAGATCGAGTCACTGATCAACATGATCCATGCCGCCGGCACCAAGATCATCATGACCACGCACAACCTCGGCCAGGCGCGGCGCCTCGGCGACGAGGTGCTGTTCATCGACCGCGGCCTGCTGCGGGAGCAGAGCCCCATCGAACGCTTTTTCAGCCAACCCGCTTCCAGCGAGGCGGAGACTTTCATCCGGGGAGAACTGCCATGAACCGATTCCGCAGAGTGCTGCTGTCACTGGTGTTTGTGTTGTCCGTCACCGGCGTGCAGGCGCAGCAGACTTTCATCACGGTGGCTTCGACCACATCGACCGAGCAGTCGGGGCTGTTCAAGCACCTGCTTCCGGTGTTCGAAAAAAAGACCGGCATCCAGGTGCGGGTGGTGGCGCTGGGCACCGGCCAGGCGCTGGACATGGCGCGCCGCGGCGACGCCGATGTGGTGTTTGTGCACGACCCGGCAGCGGAGGAGAAATTCGTCGCCGAAGGTTTTGGCCTGCGCCGCCAGGAGGTGATGTACAACGACTTTGTGCTGGTCGGTCCGAAATCCGATCCGGCCAGAATCCTCGGCAGCCGCGACATTGTTGATGCTTATAAAAAGATCGCAGCGGCCGGTGCCCCCTTCGCCTCGCGCGGTGACAAGAGCGGCACCCATGCCGCCGAACTGCGCCTGTGGAAAACAGCCGGAGTCGATCCGCAGACCGGCAAGGGCGGCTGGTATCGCGAGACCGGTTCCGGCATGGGGCCGACGCTGAACACCGCCTCGGCGATGAATGCCTATGCCTTCACCGACCGCGGCACCTGGCTGTCGTTCAAGAACCGCGGCGACCTGGTGATCGTCGTCGAGGGCGACCAGCGCCTGTTCAACCAGTACGGCGTGATGCTGGTCAATCCGTCCAAGCACCCGCACGTCAAGCGCGAGCAGGGCCAGGCTTTCGTCGATTGGCTGGTGTCGCCTGAAGGGCAGGCCACGATTGCCTCGTACAAGATCGGTCCGGATCAATTGTTCTTTCCCAACACCAAACGCTGAGCCCGGCGCCTGGGGTATGCTTGCGCGCTTTCACAGCGCGAAATCCCCCGGTGTCATTCACAGAAACCCGTCGCGGCCGTTTACCCCTGCTTGTCGGATGCGGTGTCATCGTGCTGACGCTGCTGGCCGCATGGGCCTTTGCCCTGGGCCGTTATCCGCTGGCGGTGATGGATGTGCTGCGCGTGTTGTGGTCATGGGCGGGCGGTGCGCCGCACGGGCTCGATCCTGCGGTTGAAACCGTGGTGCTGCAGATCCGCGGGCCGCGGGTGCTGTCCGCGCTGCTGGTGGGTGCGGCATTGGCCGCGGCCGGTGCGGCCTACCAGAACCTGTTCCGCAATCCGCTGGTGTCGCCGGATATTCTGGGTGTATCCGCCGGTGCGGCGGTGGGCGCGGTGCTGGGCATTTTCCTGTCGCTGGGGGTGGTGATGATCCAGGGCATGGCCTTCGCCGGCGGACTGCTGGCGGTGGCCCTGGTGTATTTCACGGCGCGAGCGGTGCGCGGCCATGATCCGCTGCTGGTGCTGGTGCTCGCGGGCGTGGTGCTGGGTTCGCTGCTCGGTGCCTGCGTCGCACTGATGAAATACCTCGCCGATCCGTACAACCAGCTGCCTGCGATCACTTTCTGGCTGCTTGGCAGTCTGGCCTCGGTCAATCCGGCCGACCTGCGCCTGGCCGCACCGCTGATGATCATCGGCCTGATTCCGCTGTGGCTGCTGCGCTGGCGCATCAATGTGCTGGCCCTGGATGATGAGGAGGCGCGGGCGCTGGGTGTGGCCACCGGCCGCATCCGCCTTGTGGTGATCATCTGCGCGACGCTGATGACTTCCGCGGCGGTGGCGATCGCCGGCGTGGTCGGCTGGATCGGGCTGGTGATCCCGCATTTCGCGCGGCTGCTGAGCGGTCCTGATTTCTCGCGCCTGCTGCCATTGTCGGTGCTGCTCGGCGCCGGTTTCCTGGTGGCGGTGGATACGCTGGCGCGTGTGCTCGCCAATGTCGAGATTCCGCTGGGCGTGCTCACCGCCTTTGTCGGCACGCCGCTGTTCCTGTGGCAGCTTGCCACGGCAAAAAGAGGATTTCAATGAGATTCGGGCAATGATGCTGGCAGCCGAAGCCCTGGATTTTGGTTATCACGGCCGCAGTGTTGGTCATGGCGTTTCGCTGCAACTGGCTGCGGGCGAGGTGCTGGCCTTGCTCGGGCCCAACGGCAGTGGCAAGACCACGCTGTTCAAGACCCTGCTCGGCCTGCTGCCGAAGCAGGGGGGGCGGCTGCTGCTCGATGGCACTGATCTCGAAGCACTTCCGCGCCAAGAGGTTGCGCAGCGTGTCAGTTATGTGCCGCAGGCGCACGGCACTTTTTTTCCGTACAGCGTGCGCGAAGTGGTGCTGATGGGGCGCACCGCACACCTTGGCCTGTTCGCTATGCCATCGCGGCGTGATCGCGAACTGGCCGATGAGGCCATCGCGCGTATGGGTCTCACGCAACTTGCCGATGCCGCCTTTACGCAGATCTCCGGCGGCGAACGCCAACTGGTGCTGATCGCGCGCGCGCTGGCGCAGGCGGCGACGCTGATGGTGATGGATGAGCCGACGGCCAATCTCGACTTCGGCAACCAGCTGCGCGTGCTCGAACGCATCCGCGCGCTTGCCGACGCGGGCATCGGCGTGCTGCTGTCCACCCACGATCCCGATCAGGTGTTTCTCTGTGCCGACCGCGTGGCCTTGCTGCGCGGCGGAACGCTGCTCGCCTGCGGCATGCCGCGCGAGGTGATGTCGGATGCCAGCCTGCGCGAGCTGTACGGCGTGGCCGTGGCAGTGACCACGGTGATGGCGGGGCAGGGCGAACGCCAGGTCTGCCTGCCGCTGTTCGGTGACGGGCGCTGACATGGCGCGTTACCCGGGACTGATGCTGCGCATCCTCGCCGAGGATCACCCGGCAATCGGACCGGGCAAGGCGCAACTGGTGGCGCTGATTGATTCCACGGGTTCCATTTCGGCGGCTGCACGCGAAATGGGCATGTCCTATCGTCGTGCATGGCAACTGGTGGAGGCGCTGAACGCCAGTTTCATCGAGCCGGTGGTGATGACCGCGGTCGGCGGCAAGCGCGGTGGTGGTGCGGTGGTCACCGCGTTTGGCCGTGAACTGGTGCAGCAGTTCCGCGCGATCGAGGACAAGGCCTCGAAAGCCATCGCCACCGACATCGAACGGCTGCAGCGACGGATGCGCAAGCCGCCACGGGCGCCGCAGCGCCAATGATTTCAAGGTTCCTGAATTGCCGCGGTTGCCACACTTCGTTATATTCAGAAAAACATAACGACGAGACTGGCGGACGCTGTATTTATTCCATGAATTTTAATAAATTATTGTTTTTATTGATTATTTTATGGTCATCCAGTCTTGCAGCCGCGCAGTCTGAAGTGCCGGCTGTGGCCGCGGCATCGGACCTGAAATTTGCGGTGGAGGAAATTGCCGTGCGTTTTCGCAGCGAGACCCGGCGTGAAGTGCGGCTTTCCTTCGGTTCATCGGGCAATTATTTCCAGCAGATCGTGCAGGGCGCGCCATTCCAGTTGTTCATGTCCGCGGATGAAGACTTCGTGCACAAACTGCATGCCGGTGGCAGGACCGAGGACCGCGGTGTGCTGTACGCCATCGGGCGCATCGTCCTCTTCGCCCCGCATGCTTCGCTGCTGCAGGTCGATGCGACCATGGGCGGGCTGAAATCGGCGCTGGCTGCCGGGCAGATCCGCCGCTTTGCGATCGCCAATCCCGAGCACGCGCCATATGGACGGGCCGCGGAGCAGGCCCTGCGCAAGCTGGGACTTTGGGAGGGTTTGCGCGACCGGCTGGTTCTTGGCGAGAACGTATCGCAGGCAGCGCAGTTTGCCGCGGGGGGCTCGACCCAGGGCGGGATTTTTGCCTACTCGCTGGCGCTGGCGCCGCAGGTTTCCAGGCTTGGCCGCTACGTGCTGCTGCCGGAAGAATGGCACCAGCCGCTGCGCCAGCGCATGGTGCTGACGAAGGGTGCCGGGGAAACCGCGCGGGCTTTCTACGCCTATCTTCAGCAACCCGCGGCGCGCGAGGTGTTCGTGCGTTATGGTTTCACGCTACCGCAAACCGCGCTGCAATAAACCGCCATGGACTGGCCTGCACTGAAGCTCTCGCTCGAACTGGCGGCATGGACCGTGCTGATCCTGCTGCCGGTCGGCATCTTTACGGGGCGGATGCTGGCTTACCGGCAATTCGGCGGCAAAGCCTGGCTGGAAGCACTGCTCGCGCTGCCGCTGGTGCTGCCACCGACGGTGCTCGGTTACTACCTGCTGGTGGTGATGGGCGGCGCTTCCCCGATTGGCCAGTTTTATGAATCCCTGTTCGGCCGGCCGCTGGTGTTCAACTTCGGTGGCCTGCTGGTGGCTTCGGTGATTTTCAACCTGCCGTTCGCGATCCAGCCGATCCAGCGCGGCTTCGAGGCCATCGCGCCCGAGGTGCGCGATGCTGCCGCCTGCTGCGGTCTGTCGCGCTGGCGTACGCTGTGGCGCATCGAGCTGCCCCTGGCCTGGCCGGGCCTGCTGTCCGCGATGGTGCTGACGTTTGCACACACGCTGGGCGAATTCGGCGTGGTGCTGATGGTTGGAGGCAACATCCCCGGAGAGACCAAGACCATCGCCATCGCGATCTATGACCGCGTGCAGGCTTTTGACAATGCCGCTGCGGGCATCATGTCGACCACGCTGTTGCTGATTTCACTGCTGGCGATCGCGGCGGCGTATTTCACCAGCGCCCGATTGCAACCCCGGCGCCATGGCTGAATGTCATGACTGAGGGCATACACATCAGGCTCAGGCAGACGGGCCCGATCCCGCTCGATGCCGCCCTCGATTGCGCACCGGGCGAGGTGCTGGCCCTGGTCGGTCCCTCGGGTAGCGGCAAGACCACCATCCTGCGTGCCATTGCCGGGCTGCTGCGTGTCGCGGAGGGGGAAATCAGCAGCAACGGCGAATGCTGGTTCGATGCTGCGCGTGATGTGTATGTGGCGGCGAGGCAGCGTCGGGTCGGCTATGTGTTCCAGAATTACGCGCTGTTCCCGCATCTCAATGCACTGCAGAACGTGATGGAGGCGATGCTCGAGCTGCCTCCGGCGCAACGTGAGGCGCGGGCGCGGGACTGGCTGGCGCGGGTGCGCCTTGCAGGGCTGGAATCGAGGCTGCCGGCTGCGCTGTCCGGCGGCCAGCAGCAGCGCGTGGCGGTGGCACGCGCGCTGGCGCGTGAGCCCCGGGTGCTGCTGCTCGACGAACCCTTTTCGGCGGTGGACCGCGCGACCCGGCAGCGCCTTTATCGTGAACTGGCTGAGTTGCGCCGTGAACTGGCGATGCCGGTGATTCTGGTCACCCATGACCTCGACGAGGCGCTGATGCTGGCCGACCGGCTTTGCGTGCTGCACCAGGGACGCAGCCTGCAGGCAGGTGATCCCTATGCGGTGATGACCCGGCCGGACAGTGTTGAAGTCGCGCAGCTGGTGGGCCTGCGCAACGTCTTTCGCGCCGGTGTGGTCGGCCATGATGCCGGGCGCGACCGCACTCTCATCGAGTGGCGAGGCCACCGGCTTGAGGCGAGATTACAGACAGCCTTCGCCCCGGGTCAGCAGGTGAACTGGGTAATCCCGCAGGGGCATGTCATGCTGCATCGCCGCGACCGGCCATCACGTGGTGAACGCGAAAATCCGCTGCACGGCCCGGTCATCGAGTGTCTTGGATTGGGCGAGCAGGTGGCGCTGACCGTGGCTGTCAACGGCGCGCAGCGGCCGCCGCTGTTTCTCAGCGTGCCGAGCCACGTCGCCAGACGCAACGGTATTGCCGCCGGTGTCGAGGTTGGTGTTTCCCTGCTGGCGGACGGCATACACCTGATGCCTGCCGATGAGTCACGTACACCGCCGCGGCCGGGTGAGCGCGGGCCGGGCACTGGTAAACTTGCGGCATCACATTGACGGCACAGGCATGAAAATTTTCGGATTCGCCGGTTATTCCGGCAGCGGCAAGACCACGCTGATCGAGCGGCTGATCCCGCTGTTCACCGCGCGCGGGCTGACCGTGTCGCTGGTGAAGCATGCCCACCATGCCTTTGATGTCGACCAGCCAGGCAAGGATTCCTACCGCCACCGCCATGCCGGCTGCACCGAGGTGCTGGTCACCTCGTCGCGGCGCTGGGCGCTGATGCATGAGCTGCGCGGCGCACCTGAACCGGGCCTGGCCGAGCAGATCGCGCGCCTGTCGCCCTGCGATCTGCTGCTGGTCGAGGGCTTCAAGCGCGAGGCGATCCCCAAGCTGGAGGTGTACCGCGCCGAGGTCGGCGAGTCGCTGATTCATCCCCATGATCCGAACGTGGTTGCGGTGGCCAGCGATGCCCCGGTCGACACCCGGCTGCCGCGGCTCGATCTCAACGCGCCGCCGCCGATCGCCGAGTTCATCCTCCGCCACCTTGGACTGCAATGAGGGGGCTGACATGAGCGGCGCAACCGTGACCCTGCTTTATTTCGCCCGCTTGCGCGAGTCGCTGGGACTTGCGCGCGAGGAGCTGGCGCTGCCCGCCGGCGTGGACACCCTGCAGGCGCTGCGTGTCCACCTTGCCGCCCGCGGTGGTGCCTGGGCCGAGGCGATGGCACCTGCGCGCAAGCTGCGCGCCGCGGTGAACCAGACGCTCGCGCTGGACGATACAGCGCTGAAAGCCGGCGACGAGGTCGCGTTTTTTCCGCCGGTCACCGGGGGCTAGGCCATGAACGTACGCGTGCAGGAGGCCGACTTCGACATCGCCGCTGAAATCGCCGCGATGCGCCGCGGCAATCCCAGGATCGGTGCCATCGCCAGCTTCATCGGCGTGGTGCGCGACATCAACGATGGTGATGCGGTATCGACGATGACGCTTGAGCATTATCCGGGCATGACCGAGAAATCGATCGGCGTCATCATTGAGCAGGCACGCGGGCGCTGGGAAGTGCTGGATGCGCTGGTGATCCACCGCGTCGGCACGCTCAAGCCCACCGACCAGATCGTGCTGGTGGTGGTCGCCAGCGGTCACCGCGGCGACGCCTTTGCCGCCTGCGAATTCATCATGGATTACCTGAAAACCCAGGCGCCGTTCTGGAAGAAGGAAGTCACGCCCCAGGGCGCGCGCTGGGTCGATGCCCGGACCAGCGATGATGCCGCCCTGGAGCGTTGGCGGCAGGGTTCGGGCTGACAGCGGGCAGGCCCTGCCCGGCAGGCGGACGGACAATTCCGTCTCGCCTATAATCCCGGCACATGCAAATCCTGCCGCAATCACCGTTCCGTTGAGCCGCCTGCTCGATCAGTTGCGCGAGGCTGCGCGCCTGCGCCTGCGCAAAACCCGCGATGACGATGCGGCCGCGCAAGTGATTGCCGGTTCCGGCAGCCTGCTCGAAGCTGCTGCGGCTCAGGCCCGGCGCAATGCGGCCCGGGAATCCGCTGAGAACCCGCGGCCGGAACAGGAACTGCTGGAGCTCCATTCGCATATCGCCGCCGCCGAGGCGGCACAGGCCGCCTCGCGCGAGTCTGCTGCCAGCGACGTTGCCCGGATTGAGGTTGAGCGCGAACTCAGGCAGGCCGCGGACCGTCGGGCGCAGGCCGAAGCGCAGGCTCTGGCCGCGAATCAATTACGTGTCGCCGAAGCGCAGCGTGCCCTTGAAGCCGCGGCACAGCGCCAGGCTGCGGAAGCGGCGGCTCTCCACATGGCACGCCAGCGTGAGCAGAGCGAGGGGGAGGCGGTGGCGCGGCTGCAGGCACAAGCCGAAGCTGACGCCGAAGCCGCGGCGCTGGCTGCCAAACGCGCCGTGCAGGAACAGGCGCTTGCCCGGCAATTGCGGGACAAGGCCGAGGCCGAGCAAGCCCTTGCCCGGGCCGCAGCGAACCGTGCCGCGGCCGAGCGGGAGGCCATTGCTGCAGCGCGTGAGCATGCTGAAGCATTGCAGGTGGCGCAGGCGGCCGTGATGCAGCGCGAACAGGCGGAGCGCAACGAACAGGAGCAGGCCGCGCTGAAGATCGCTGCCGAACGACTCGCCGCCGAACGCGCCGAGTCGCTCGCCGCCGCCGAACAGAAGGCCGCCATCGCCGCCGCACAGAAGGCGCGCGAACTGGCGCTGCTTGCCGAGGCCGAGCGGCAGCGCCGTGACGCCGGGGTCACGGCCGGTGTCGCAGCTGCAGCCCGGGCACAGGCTGAAGAGCAGGCCGCGGCGGAAGCGGCAGCGCTGGAAGGGGAACGCAGGGCTGCTGCCGAAGCCGAGACCCGTCGCGCCCAGGTTGAGGCGCAGGCCGAGGCCACGGCACAGCAGCGCGCACTGCAGGCGCGACGGGATGCGGATGCTGACCGGGCCGCGGCAGAAGCGCAGGTCGCGGCTGCCCGGGATGCGCTGCAGGCGGCGCAGGAGCGCATGGCCGCTGAGCGTGAACTCGAGCAGGCTGCGGCGGCGCGCGACCGGGAACTGGCGCTGTTGCTCGAAGCGATGCGGGAGCAGGCTGAGGCGGAATCCGAAGCCGAGGCCGCTGCAGCGGCGAAGCAGGCCGCCGAGACCGCGGCCCTCGGCCGCGAGGCCGAACTGCTGCAGGCACGCGCCCTTGCCGACGAACAGGCCGCTGCCGCGGCCCGCGCCCGGGTGGAGGCGCTTGCCGAAACCGCGCGGGTGTCGAAGCGTCTGGATGAGGCGCGGCTGCATTCGGCAGAGGCCGAGGCGGATCGTGAAGCCTCGGAGTCATCGGAGGCGGCCCAGGCGGCAGCCGCACGCAGGGCGTCGCAGACACAGTTGCTGCAGCGCTCTCGGCGTTACTGGCCAGCCTTGCCGCTGGCCCTGCTGCTGGTGGCGGCGGGGTTCGGCCTGGGCCAGTGGCGGGCCGGTATGGCACCGGCCGCACACGAAGCGAAAATTCCGGACGCACCGGCGGCCGAAATGCCGGCGACGCTGCAGCTGCGCCTGGATGCGGACGTCGAGACCTTCGGCAGCCGCCGTCCGCCCGCTGCGCAGGGCCGCTGAACAGCCAGTCTCAGAGACTGATGCTGTCGCCGCTTGCGATGGAGCGGATCACCGCATCGAAGGACGCGATGGTGTTGACCATTTCATCGGTGCTGATCGGATAAGGCGCCACACCGGCCACGGCATCGGCAAAGGCGTCGATTTCGGCCAGCACGGAATCGATTTTCGGAAAATCCCTGACCTCGGTCCTGCCGCCTTTCAGCCGCACGATGACGCGTGTTTCGTCCAGCGCTTCGACCGAACCCTCGTCGCCGAAGACATGCACGCGGAAATACAGCGGCGAGGCGCGCACCGCGCCGAGAAAACCGCTGATGTTATTTTTGAATTTGAACAGTACCGACACCGTGTCCCGCGGGTCGCCGCCTTCGCGGTGGCTGATGAACTGCGCGGTTATTTTTTCGGCGGGGCCGGCGATGTTGGCGAAGGCGTCGAGGATATGGATGCCGGTGCCGGTCATGCCCGCGCCCGGCGTTTCCGAGGGCAGGTCGCGCCACGGCGCGAAAAACTTGCTGGAGTGCTCGTTGGAGTAGTGGCCTTCGACATGCATGATGCGGCCCAGCACGCCGCTGGCCACCACCCGGCGCAGCTCCGTGCACGACGGCCAGAAGCGTTTGTTCTGGCCGACACCCAGCGGTAAGCCGGCTTTTTTGCAGGCATCCACCGCGCGCTGGGCATCGGCACGGGTCAGCGACAGCGGCTTTTCGCAGAACACCGCCTTGCCCGCAGCTGCGACCTGCTGCACCTGCTGGCAATGCAGCGAATGCGGTGTGGCCAGCACCACGGCCTGCACCTCGGGATCGGCCAGCGCTTCTTCCAGCGTGGCGGAAAGACGGAAGCCCTTGGCCCTGGCGTAGTCGCGGGTGGCGTCGAGTTCCTGGGTCACGCCGTGCACGAAACGCAGTTTGCTGCTCTTGCCCTGCACCGCATCGGCGATGTTCTTGCCCCACCAGCCGAGGCCCACGATTGCTGCATGGATCATAATTTTATCAATTAAATCAGTTAGTTAAGTTATTTCTGCGCGCAGATGCGGCAGGCATACTCTTCCAGTGTGGTGCGGGTGACCCCCACTGCGCCATGCTGGCGGCGGTTGTATTCCTCGCTTTCGAGTTCGGTGCGGAATGAATCGTTGAGGCGGTTGATCATGTTGAACATGCCGGTGATCAGCGAGATCTCGACAATCTCGGCGTCGCTGAACTGTTTTTTCAGATCGTCCCAGACTTTGTTGTCGCGTTTCGCGGTGTTCAGCGTCATCGCTTCCGCCCAGGCAATGACGGCTTTTTCGCGATCATTGAACAGCTGGCTGTCGCGGTAATCATCAGCCTGCAGTGCGTCGAACTCTTCGTCTTTCAGTCCCAGTGCTTGACCAAGCACGTAGTTGTGCTCCGTTCAATATTTGCAGCCGTTGATTGTCGAAGTTTTCAGCACGGCAAGGTTGCGCAGGCGCACATCGGATACCGCGCCGGCATTGGGCTGGCGCACCGCTGCGATGAAGGGCAGGGTCCAGCGCGCCAGATAAGGGCTGTGCGCGAGGATGCGCATCAGGTTGGCAGTGCGGCCGAGCATCTTGTTCGAGGCCTCGAACAGCTCTTTGGCCGGGCCTGTTGCTTCTTCGTCGCTGATGCCGCGGATGCGCTGGGTCATGGTGATGCCTCCTCAGGGTTGTTCGATGGCGTTCACGGCCGCATAACGGCCGCGGAAATAACCCAGCGCGTCGCGCTCGGCGTGGGCGTACTTGAGCACATGGCCGATGAAGATCACGTGGTCGCCGGCGTAGTGGCGCGCTTCGGTGCGGCATTCGAACTGCGCCGCGGCGCCGTCGAGCAAGGGCAGGCGCTCGCGGCCTTCGGAGCAGGCGACACCCTCGAACTTGTTCGGAATCGGCTTCGAGAAGCGCTGCGACAGCTCTATCTGGTCCCGTGCCAGCACATTGATCGCGAAATGCGTGGCCTGCAGGAAGTTGGGCAGGTTGGGTGAACGCAGCGACAGGCTCCACAGCACCAGCGGCGGTGCCAGCGACACCGAGCTGAAGGAGTTGGCGGTGAGGCCGATCGGGTCTCCCGCAGCGGTGCGGGTGGTGACGATGGTGACCCCGGTGGCAAACAGGCCCAGCGCATTGCGGAAGTCGCGCGGATCGAAGTCCGGCGCGGCCGGTGTGTTGTGGTCAGCCATCGTTGCAGGGTCGGATCGTTACAAAGTCGGCAAATCGGCGGCAATGCCCAGCAGGTCCTTGCCCGCCATCGTGGTGGCGATGTCCCAGGCCAGCGCGTAGTGGCTGTTCGCCGCGTGTACGTCACGGAAGGAACGCTGGATTGTCTGCTGGTTGTAGAGGAATTCGCCGCCACCGGCACCAAACAGCAGGTCCACCGCGGTGGTGCAGAGGTGGGCGGCATAGGCGCCGTCGCGGCGCAGGCGGATCTTGTGGTCACGCGCCAGCACACCTGTTGCGGCCAGCGCCATCACATCGCGGCAATTGCCGAGCAGCGTGCGTTCAGCGGCGGCCACCGCCGCGGCGGCATGACCCAGCCGCGACTGCGTGGTCGCGTAGTCGGCGAGCAGCGTGGTCGAGTAGGCGGTGATGCGGTGGCGGATGTCCTCGGTGAAACTCTCGAGCGCGCCCTGGGCGATGCCCAGCGCGGCGCCGGCGACCACATACGGAAACAAGTCGAATACCGGCAGCCGGTAGAGCGCCGCGGTTTCGCCGCCGGGCGCGATGCCGCCTTTCATGTCCTTTACCGCCAGCGCACGGTGCGCCGGCACGAAGATGTTGCTGACCTCAACATCCTTGCTGCCGGTGCCGCGCAGGCCCGCGACATGCCAGGTGTCGATGATGCGGTAGTCGGAGGCCGGTACCAGGAACACCTGGTATTCGGGCAACTCGCCTTCGCTGCTGTGGGCGATGCCGCCGAGCATGCACCAGCCGCAGGCGTCGATGCCGCTGGAGAATTTCCAGTGGCCGGAGAGACGGTAGCCGCCATCGGCGCGTTCGGCGTGGCCGGCGGGAAACATCAGTGCCGAACCCACCAGCGTGTCTGGCGAGGGTCCCCAGATTTCATCCTGTGCCTGGCGCGGCCACAACGCGAGCATCCAGTGGTGGTTGGCGAGGTTGGCCAGAACCCAGGCGGTCGAGCCGCAGCCGCGGCCGATGATCGCGGTCAGCTCGACGATGGCTTCATAGGACAGTTCGCTGCCGCCCACCCGTTTCGGTTGCAGCATGCGAAACAGGCCGCTGGCATGCAGGTCGGCCAGCGTGTCATCGGGAATACGCCGCAGTTCCTCGGCGCGTGATGCCCGCTCGCGCAGCCTGGGAACCAGCACCAGTGCGCGCTGGACCAGCTCGGCGTGCGTGGGCGCGGCGACGGCCATCAGGACTCTACCGGGACGATCTGCTGCGTCGCTGCCGACTTGAAGATCGCTTCCAGCGCGGAAATGTTGGCGATCATCTGCGACTGCGGCACCGGGTAGGGGGCGCGGCCTTCGGCAGCGTCGGCGAAGGCTTCGAGGTTGGCGAGCACGTTCGGTGCCGGCTCGTAGGCCTTGGTCTCCCGGCTTTCCGGTCCGCCATCGGGGTTGCGGACGACCTTGGTGAAGGTCCAGCCGGTCGGTTTCTCGGGATGGGTCTTGTCACGCACCTCGACCCACCCCTTGCTGCCATAAACGGCAAAGCGGCCATCGAAGGGCGTGGCGAGAATTGCGCTGATCAGTGCATGGCCGCCGTTCTTGAACGACACCATGATCGCCAGCGTGTCGCCGTTGACGAGCTGGCTGCCAAGCTGCTTCACACTCGCCAGCACGCGTTCGGCTTCACCGAACACGCCGACGGAAAGATCGAGCAGGTGGATGCCGGTTGCGGTCATCGGACCGGCCGGGGCTTCCTTGCCGGAGAGGCGCCAGTTGTCGGCGGCGAGCGTCAGGAACTTGTCCTGGCTGAAGTTGGCTTCGACCTGCAGCGGAGTGCCGATCTCGCCGGACTTCACCACTTTCATCAGGTCGATGATCGGCGGCTCGAAGCGGCGCTCGTGGCCCACCGCGAGGGCGACCTTGTTGTCATTGACGGCTTGGATCGCGCGCAGCACGTCGGCGCGGGTCATCGACAGCGGTTTTTCGCAGAACACATGCTTGCCGGCATTGGCCACCGCGATGATCTGCCCGGTGTGCTGGGTGTGCGGAGTGCACAGCACCACGCCGTGGATCGAGGGATCCTTCAATACTTCATCGAGACTGGTGACGACCTTGACGCCATGCGTCTTGGCGAAATCAGCGATTCCCGCGGCATTGATTTCGACGACGGTGCTGACGGTGATCTTTTTGCTGGTCTTGAGCAGCGGGACGATGATCTTGCCCCACCAGCCCATGCCGACTACGGCGACGTTGAACACTCGATATTCCTTTTTCAAGATTTGCCGAGGGCGGCGTTGACTTTCGGCAGCACCTGTTCGGCCATCAGTTGCATCGAGCGCTTCGACAGCGCGGGGTCCATCCAGTCGTGCATGGCATAGACCAGGGTGCCGAAATCGCCAACCTGCTCGCGGAAGGCGAGGATCTGGTCAACCACGCTGTTGACGGTGCCGGAGATGACCAGCTTGTCGGTGACGTATTCGGGCGTGATCAGCGCATCCGGCATGCTCTGGTCCGACTTGAACAGGTTGCCGCGGTTGCCGAAGCCGACCAGCTTGCGCACCAGTTGCTTGAAGTAAAAGTGATAGGGGCCTTCGGCGCTTTTGCCGTAGCGTTGCGCGGTGGCTTCGTCATCGGCGACAAAAATGCTCTTGGCGACACGCCAGTCTGCAGTGTCGGCGACCTGGCCGATGTTTTTCTTGCCTTCGGCATAGTTCGGCCAGTGGGTTTTAACCCAGTCCGGCAGCAGGAAGTTGGCGGAAATCGGCTGCCAGCCGCGCTCGGCCATCGCGGTGACGCCCTTGGAGAAGGGGGCGACCACCGTGCCAACGATCAGCGGATGCGGTTTCTGGAAGGGTTTCAAGATGATGCCCTGGCCGATTTCCGGGATCATCGTTTTTTCGGTGGTGATGTTCCAGAACTGGCCCTGCAGGTTGTACGGCGGCTCGGACTCCCAGATTTTCAGCACCATGTTGATGCCTTCGACAAACATCGCGTTGCGGTCTTTGCCGAAATTGCCGAACACTTCGGCGTCAGACATCAGGCCACCTGGGCTGATGCCCATGATGAAGCGGCCTTCGAGCATGTTGTCGAGCATCGCCACCTGCGCCGCGATGGCGGCGGGGTGGGAGTTGGGCACATTGATGGTGCCGGTGCCGAGCTTGATGCGTTTGGTCACCGGCGCCAGGCTCGCGAGGAAGGTCATGCAGTGGGTGACAGTCTCCGCGACGTCCGTGACATGCTCGCCGACATAGGCTTCCTCGAAACCGAGCTGGTCGGCGAGGATGATGGCCTCGCGGTCCTCGCGCAGCGATTGCGGGTAGTTTTTGCCGGGCGGGTGCAGCGGCATCATGAAGGAGGCGAGTTTCATTGCGTCTTCCTGGCGGTGTGGATTGGATGGGGCGGGGTTTATTCAGTCTGGATCTTGGCGTCGCGGATGACTCTGCCGAAACGCTCGGTTTCCGACTTGACGAATTTCAGGAAATCCTCGGGCGAGGCGCTGACGATGGCTGGGACGCCACCGTCGCTGAGGCGCTTGTTGGCGGCCGGATCCTTCATCGCCTTGACGGTGGATTCAAACAGCTTGTTGACCACCGGGCGCGGCGTGCCGGCCGGCACAAACACGCCCTGCCAGGAGCCGACCACCATGTCGAAGCCCTGTTCCTTCATGGTTGGTGCCTCGGGGTAGGCGGGGTTGCGCTCCGGGGAAATGATGCCGAGCATGCGCAGACGGCCCTGCTTGGCGAAATTGACCGTCGAGCTGAAGGTGGCGAACATGAATTGCACCTCGTTGCCGAGCAGGCCCACCGTGGCCGGGCCTGCGCCGCCTTTGTACGGCACTTCTGTCGCGGTGGTGCCGGTAAGTGCCAGGAACATCTTCGCTTCCAGAGAGTTGGCACTGCTAGGCGCCGGAGAGCCGAAGTTGAGCTTGCCCGGATTGGCCTTCAGGTGCGCGATCAGGTCTTTCACCGACTTCACCGGCACCGTGGGATGCACCACCAGACTGCCTGGCACATCGACCACCTGTGTGACCGGCACCAGATCCTTCAGCGGGCGGAACGGAGCCTTGGTGTAGTAGTTGGGGTTGATCGCGATGGAGCCGACATTGCCGAGCACAAAAGTGTAACCGTCGGGGCTCGCACGAACCGCGGCTTCGACACCGATGTTGCCGGCGGCACCGGAGCGGTTCTCAATCACCACCTGCTGGCCGAGGATTTCGACCAGCGGCGCCTGGAGGATGCGGCCGACGAAATCCGATGCGCCGCCCGGCGCGAAGGGCACGATCATCCGCACCGGCCGGTTCGGGTAATCGGTTTTTGCGGTCTTCGCCTGCGCCAGGGCGAGGGCGGGCAGCATCAGGGCCAACGATGCGGCAAGGACTACGGCAGGTTTGGCGTTCATCGGGGTTTCCTCCTCGAATGATGCAATGGATTGAGTTTAAGTATTTGATTTTATTTATAAATATTCAAAGGCTAGATTTTTTCATCGCCGGGCGCGATCGGCAGTGATACCGGGCGCTTCAGCTTTGCCGACAGGTCAATGGCCTTGGTCAGCATCAGGCGATTATGGCCTTCGGCGGCGGTGGCGTGTTGGGTCGGCACACCCAGTGACACGCGGTTGAGCCATGAGTTTGTTTCCTCGCGCATTGGCCCGCGCAGTTCCCCCAGCGCCATGTCGCCAACCGGGTAACTGGTCAGGAAATCGACGTGGCGGCGTTTGTCCGGCGCATAACCTTCGGCCTGAATCAGGTTGGTGGCGAGCACGATGTCGCGGTGGGTATCGTCGATGGTCAGCACGCCTTCGGTGCCGACCGCGCCGACTTCAAGGCTGTACACCGCGCCGGGCCAGACTTCGGGCAGCGCCCAGGAAATGACCCCGTGGTAGATCGCGCCGTCGTCGAAAGAAATGGTGTAACCGGTGCCGTCGACACCCTGCCAGGTCGGGCCCAGTGCCTTGTTCACCGAGCGCGCATAGACCTCGACCGGTTTCTTCACTTCCATCAGCCACATCACCACGTCCAGCGCGTGGGTGCCCGAGATCACCATCGGCGTCACTTCGGCGCGGTTGTCGCTGCGTTTGTAATTGTCGATCGCGACCAGGCGGTTCATGAAGGCGCGCGAAGTCACCATGGTCACTTCGCCGAGCGAACCGGTGCGCACTTTTTCCTTGGCCACCAGCCAGCGGCGGCGGAAGCGCTGGGTGTAGCCGATCACCGCGTCAACACCGTGTTTTTCGATCGCGGCGAGTGTCTGCGCCGACTCACCAAGGTCGGTGGCCAGCGGCTTCTCGATCAGCATCGGCAGCTTGCGCTCGGCGGCGAAGATCACCGGATCGACGTGCAGGTGTTCGTCTGTGCACACTGCGACCGCGTTGACTTCGGGGCGGGACAGCAGTTCCCTGTAATCAGTGGTGACAAAATCGCCGCCGCATTTTTCGCGCACGATTTCGCCGCGCTCGGGATTGAGTTCAGCGATGCCGATCCAGCCCACGGAAGGGTGGCGGGCGGCGAGTTCGGCGCGGATCAGGCCGACGCGGCCGGCACCGATGATGGCGAGGCCGATTTTTTTGGGGTCTTTTTTCATGATCGAATCCAGGTCAAAAGCAAGGTCAAAAGCAAGGTCAAAAGCAAGGTCAAAAGCTTAGCCACAGAGGACACAGAGAGCACAGAGGGTATGGCGATGAACCGTCATTCCAGCGCAAGCTGGAATCCAGTGGTTTTCGCATCCGTACTGGATTCCGGCGTTCCCCCCAGGGGGACTTCCTACGGGGCGCGCTGGAATGACGGCCAAGGAAAGGGTTTTCTCTGTGCTCTCTGTGTCCTCTGTGGCTAAAGGTTTCAGGTTTTAAGCTTTCAGCGTCCGACAGCAGCCACAGCCGGACGCGATTCGGGCAGCGGCAGCATCACCGGCTCGTTGCGTTCGGCGGAGAGGTCGGCGGCCATGTAGACCTCCATCACGTTGCGCGCTTCCTCGGCGGTGACCAGCACCGGGCGGTCGCAGCACACGGCCTCGATGAAGTGCACGGTCTCGGCGTGCATCGGGCCGGCGAAGGCGTGGTCGACACGCTCGCCGGGCATCGACGACATCGGCAGCTGGATGCCCTTGTTCACCGTGTTGAGCATCACGTCACGGTGGGTGTCGTCCACCATCAGTGCGCCGTCGGTGCCGATCATCTCGATCCAGGTGGTGCAGGCGTTGGGATAGCCGGGGGGCAGGCTCCAGCCGGCGCCGATGACGAAGGACATGCCGCTGTCCATGGTCACGGTGATCCACTGGTTGTCGGGGATGTCGGCGCCACTGTTGGCCTTCATCGCGCCGAAGTTGAGCTGCGAATAGACCCGGATCGGCTTCGCCGGGGCCAGGCACCAGAGGATGAAGTCGAGGTCGTGGGTGGCTTCCATCGCCGCCGGCGAGAGTTTGCTGCGGCCGGTGATCTTGGCGCCGAGGCTGCGCTGGATGTGGCGCGACACCAGCGCGCTCACCGGCTTGCCGATGATGCCGGTGTCGAGGCATTTCTTGACGTAGGCGTACTTCGGGTTGAAGCGCTGCGAGTAGCCGATGGTGAACTTGACGCCCTTGCGTTTGGCGATGGCGATCAGCTCGTCGGCTTCGTGCAGCTCGACGGCGATCGGTTTTTCCATGAACACGTGCAGGCCGCGCTCCAGGCAGTCACGGGCCATCGGGTAGTGCAGTTTTTCCGGAGTTGCCGAAATCATCACCGCGTCGAGATCCCTGACCTCGAGCAGCTTGTGATAGTCATCACTGGCTGATTTGACGTTGCACGACTTGGCGATTTCCTCGCGGCGCTCGGCGCGGGTCTCGACAATGTGCAGGTCCTTGACCGCCGGGTTGATGGCGCAGGTTTCGGCACGGATGCCGCCGCACCAGCCGGTGCCGATGATGCCCATGTTGATCGGTTTCACTTCGGGATTCTCCTTGGCAGGCGCCCGGCGGTGCCGGACGCGGAATTTTAGGACGCGCAATGGTAGCCAGCAGGAAAAGGTGGGACAAATACCGAAACTCAAGCCGTGACATGCCGAATTGGCATGGTTAGACTATATCGCAGCATGACTCCATTTGCCGCGTTGCAGCATTCCGGCTGCTTGTTTTTACTATGAAATCAGGCGTTTCCCCGCAGCCCTTGGTGCTGGCCGGTCTGGTAGCGCGGAAACATGCCGCTTTGTTATCTCAATCCACGATTCTCAATCCTTAATCCTGAACAGATGGATCTCAAAGGCATTCGTTATTTTGTCCAGATCGCAGAACTCGGCAGCATCACCCGCGCCGCGCAACATCTGCGCGTGGCGCAACCGGCGCTGTCGCGGCACATCCACGCATTGGAGCAGGAGCTGGGGGTGTCGCTGCTGGTGCGGCTGCCGCGCGGGGTGCGACTGACCACCGCGGGCCGGCAGTTTCTCGACCACTGCCAGCGCATCCTGCGTGAACTGAATCGCGCCCAGGACGAGTTGCGCGGCGGAGACGGCAGCGCGCAGGGGCGGGTGATCCTCGGCGTGTCGCCAACCACCGGGCCGCTGCTGCTGCCAGGCGTGGTCGAGCGCATGCGCCGGCAATGCCCGCAAATCAGCCTGAAGGTTGTGGACGGTTTCAGCAACCAGCTCTATGACTGGCTGCAGGCGGGTCGTGCCGATGTCGCGGTGCTGACTAACCCGGTGAATTCGCGCACGGTGAAGGTGACACCGCTGATTTCGGAGCCGGTGGTGGTGTTTGTGCCGGCTGATCAGCGGCCGCAGCGTTTTTTGACCGTGGCGGAACTGGCGCGCACGCCGCTGGTAAGCACCGAGGCGATCCGCATCATTGCTGACGAACAATTGCAGCGTCACAAGGCACGGGTGCTGGTCGAGGCCGAGATTGATGCCGTGGAGGCGATCCGCCGCCTGGTGCTGCGCGGCACCAGCCTGGCGCTGATGCCGGTATCAACCTTTCATGAAGATCTTGCCTCCGGAAGACTGCAGGCGCTGCCGGTTGTCGATGCAAACATCCATCGTATACTCACGCTCGGTCAACAGGCCGAACGCCGGCCTTCCGCGGCTATCGATGAGGTGGCGCAGATCGTCTCCGCTGAAGTGCGCGCGCTGGCCGAGCAGGGTGTGTTTGGCCTGCCCGGCAAGGGGGGCGCCCAGGAACAAGACCCGAATAAAAGCGCGGTTGCCAGCCCGCGCAGCAGAAAAACCCGCAAACAGGAAAGGTCTGAAGCATGAAACGCATCGACGTCCACAACCATGTGATCCCGGAAACCATCGTCAAGGCGATGCAGGCCGATCCGGTCTACAACACCAGGATCGAGGGCGAGGGTCACAACCGGGTGTTCATCCGCGGCAAGGTGCGTTTTCCCTTTGAAGCCGAGTTCTACGATGCCGATGCCAAGCTGGAGTCGATGGACCGCAAGAAAATAGACATCGCTTTCATCTCGCCCGGCCCGCAGACGTTTTTTTACAACCTTAAAGACGAACTGGCGATCAAGACCGCGCGCCTGGTCAACGACGGCATCGCGCAGATGGCTGCGGCGAAACCCGACCGCCTGCGCGGGATGGCGACGCTGCCGATGCAGCACCCGGAGGCGGCGATTGCCGAACTGGAGCGGGTGGTCAGGGAATACGGATTCAAGGGCGTAGAGCTTGGGACCGCAATCGGTGACGAGGAGCTGGCCGATCCGAAATTCCGCAAAGTGCTGAAACGCATCGAGGAACTGAAGGTGATGATCTTCGCCCACCCGAACACCCAGGGCGCGGCAGGCCGGCTCGACTGCTACTACCTGATGAATCTGATCGGCAATCCGCTGGACACCACGATCATGGTCGGCAAGTTGATGTTCAGCGGGGCGCTCGACGAGCTGAAAGACCTGAAAATCCTGCTCGCCCACGGCGGCGGCTTCCTGCCGTACCAGATCGGCCGTTTCGTGCACGGCCACAAGGTGCGCCCGGATACCGCTGAATTCACCAAATCCGATCCGCTGCAGATGCTCAGGCGTTTCTGGTTTGACGCGCTGACCCACAGCCCGCAATCCATCCGCCACCTGATCGACATCGTTGGTTCGGAGAATGTGGTGCTCGGTACCGACGCGCCCTTCGACATGGGCGAGATGGCGCCGGTGGACCGCGTTGAGCTGGTGCCGGGGCTGACGCAGCAGGAGCGCGAGAACATTTATTACAAGGCGGCCACCGCGCTGTTCAACGGCAAAATTTGATGTGATGAGTTTGGTGTAATAAGTCTGAAGTAATGAGCTGAAGCAATGAGTCTGATGAAATGAGCCACGGCGATTTCGTGGCGGGCCATCGCGGCCCGGCCTTTGTCGATGAAGAGGTGCTGTGCTGTGTCTTCCACGGCAACCGCATCTTTGTCGCGCGCGATGCAAACGGCCTGCCGCAATTGCCGAACCTTGAGGCGCGCCGCGGCGGCCTGTCATTAAAAGACGCGCACTACTTGGGGCGTCTCGACGGCCGGCATTGTTATGGACTGCAATTGCCGCAGGGGACGGAGCCGCCCGCCGGGCTGGAACTGCTGGGCCTTCGTGCACTGATCCTTGAAGGCAACGAAACGGCTTCGGCGCTGGCCGGGCAGGCCTTCCAGATTCTCGAATGGGCGCGCACCCACCGTCATTGCGGCGCCTGCGGCGCGCCGACGCAGGCACATGCCGCGGACCGCGCGGTGGAATGTACGGGTTGCCGCATCATCTATTACCCGCGCATCGCGCCGGTGATGATGGCGCTGGTGTACCGCCAGACCGGAAACGTCAGTGAACTGCTGCTCACGCGCAAGGCCGGTTATGCGCCGGGGCGTTACACCGTGGTCGCCGGTTTTGTCGAAGCCGGCGAATCGGTGGAGCAGTGCCTCGCGCGCGAGGTGAAGGAGGAGGTGGGTGTCGATATCCGCAACCCGCGCTACTTCGGCAGCCAGCCCTGGCCCTTCCCGAATTCGCTGGTGCTGGCCTTCAGCGCCGAATGGGCCGGCGGCGACGTGGTGCCGGACCCCGGAGAGCTGGAGGATGCGCGATGGTTCCCGGTCGACGCGCTGCCCGACCTGCCCGAACCGGTGCACATCTCGCGGCAACTGATCGATGACACGCTGGCGCGGCTGCGCAGCTGATCCTGCCTGATTCCCGCCGCGGCTGCGTGCTAGGATTAATGCAGGAGGAGGCTTCAGCCCGTGGCGTGCGGATTTGAATGCGACGCCCGCAAGACTCCATGTGTATCAATCCAGCCACCCGCAAGGCCACGTCATGCCATTTCATCGTTTCGAGGATTTCGAGAGCAATTATCTGACGCCCCACCTGTCCACCGGCAAGGCGCCGGTGATCGACGGGCAGTACATGTATTTCTGTCTGCTGCACAAGAACGCCGGTACCGGTTCCGAGCTGCATTACCATCCCAACGAGCTGCTGATTTTTCCGGTGCGCGGCAATATCAATGCCATCGTCGGCAAGGACCGCCGCGTGGTGAAGCCCGGCACCTTTGTCCACGCGCCGGCCTTTGCGCGGCATTCGATGAAGGCCACCGAGGACGGCAATCTGCAGTATCTCTATATCAAGGACAAGACCTGGACCGTGGTCGGGCTGGCCGAGGACGAGGCGGTACCCGACAAGGCGATGACGGTCGCCGAGGTCAACCAGAAGTATCAGGTGGGCGACAAAGACAAGCACCAGAAAACCCAGGGCCAGTCGCGGGCGATCATCGAGGGCCTGCCGGTGTGTTTCCACCCGATCCTCGACGACCTCGATGCGCCGCCGCGCTCGGGACGCTGCGTGAACCAGATCGAGGGTGAGCGTCTCTGTTTTGCCCTGCACGAGGTGCCGGCCGGCCATCCCGAGCCGGATGTGGTCAGTGCGCGCGAGATGTTTGTCTATGTGCTGAGCGGCAGCCTCGATGCGCAATCGGGCGACGAACACAAGCGCATCGGTCCCGGCGACATTGTTTACGTGCCGCGTGGCAGCCGCTACCGGCTGCAGGTGCGCGAGCACGCGCGTTATGCCACGGTGAGTTCGACACCGTGGCTTGAAGAGCGCCTCGACAACATGAGCCCCGAAGAGGCGGAGCAGGCGCGTATCCACATGAAGCCGAACTAGTGCAAGTATGAATAGAGGGCGCGTGGCGAAATCAGCCGCAAATAAAAACCGAGAAAAACGGGGCAGGGAGCCAATCATCAAAGCACAACCCAGCAAAAAATCGGCGGTCGGCAGCATCGGCCTCGGCATCATGGGTGGCGCCTTTGCGCGCCACCTGCTGTCCGAGGGTTTTGCGGTGCAGGGTTATGACATCGACCCGGCACGGCGCGCCGCCCTGAAAAAACTCGGCGGCAGTCCGGCGGCGAATGCGGCGGCAGTAACCCGGAGCTGTCCCATTGTGGTGACGTCACTGCCCAGCCTGAAGGCGGTGGATGCGGCGTTTTTTGGTGCCGGCGGCATCCTCACCACGGCCAAGCGTGGCACGGTGGTCATCGAAACCAGCACGCTGCCGCTGGCCAAGAAAGCGGAAATCCGCAGCCGCTGCGCGGCCAAAGGCATCATCGTGCTCGACTGTCCGGTCAGCGGCACCGGTGCCCAGGCCGCCAACCGCGACATCGCCATTTACGCCAGCGGCGAGCGCAAGGCCTACGACCGGGCGGAAGCGGTGCTGAAGGGTTTTTCACGCAGCGTTTATTTCTGCGGTGAATATGGCAACGGCTCCAAGCTCAAATATGTGGCCAACCTGCTGGTGACCATCCACAACCTGTCCACCGCCGAGGCGATGGTTCTGGGTCTGAAATCTGGACTCGACCTCGAGCTGGTCTACAAGGTGATCAAGGATGGTGCAGGCAATTCGCGCATGTTCGAGGTGCGCGGGCCGCTGATGATCAAGGGCGACTACAGCCAGGCAACGATGAAAGTGGACGTTTACAAGAAAGATATTGATATCATTGAACAGTTCGCGGCGGACCTGCATTGTCCGGTGCCGCTGTTCGAAGCTTCAAAACCGTTTTACGCCGCGGCCCATGCGCAGGGCCGCGCGCTGGAGGATACGGCGGCGGTCTGTGCGGTACTCGAGCAGATGGCCGGTATTGATCGTAGCAAGCAGGCAAAAAAGCGGCGCAAGTAAATCAACTTAAACCGAAAGAGAAAGACCCGATGAAACCGACCATGTCACCGCAGGCCCAGGCCGCACAGACCATCTCCCGCAACATGAAGCTGATTTCCCAGAACGAACTCACCGGCTTCGGCGGTGTGGGCGAGGGCATCAACATGCAGGTGACCAAGGATGGCCGCCGCATCCTGTGGCTGGCGCATGAGTCCGCGCCGAAAAATTTCACCGGCGTTGACGTCACCGACGTGCGCAACCCGAAGGTGATTGTGCAGACCGATCTGCCGCACGAGCGCGTGCGTTCGAACTCGCTGGACGTGGTCGGCGACCTGATGGCGGTGGCCTACCAGACCAAAAAGGTCGGTGACAAGCCGGCGGGCATGGATCTCTTTGACATCAGCACCCCGGAGAAGCCGCGGCTGATTTCGCACTTTGATGCCTCGGGCCCGCATTCGCGCGGCGCGCACTGCGTGTGGTTTGTCGATGGCGAATACGTGCACCTGACCTCGGGCTCCGATGATTTCGAGCCGACGCACCCGAACGACTTCCAGTTCTACCGCATCATCGACGTGCGCAACCCGTCGAAGCCGGTCGAAGTGGGCCGCTGGCACTACCCCGGCACGCACAAGGGTGACAAGGAAGCGCCGCCCCCGCGTCATCCCAAGTTCGACGGCGGCTATCGTCCGCACAACATCAACGTTTATCCCGAGCGTCCGGATCGCGCCTACGTGGCCTACCTCGACGGCGGTGCGGTGATTCTCGACATCTCGGACAAGAGCAAGCCGAAGATGATCAGCAACTGGCGCTACTCGCCGCCGTTCAACGGCTTCTGCCACACCGTGATGCCGCTGTTCGGCCGCGATCTGATGATCGTCACCGACGAGTGCACCAAGGACGACGGCATCGACTGGCCGAAACTCGGCTTCGTGGTCAACTCCAGTGTCGAAACCAACCTGGTGCCGGTGTCCACGCTGCCGTTGCCGCCGGTGGAGAACTTCGCCCAGCGCGGCGGCCGTTACGGCGCGCACAACCTGCACGAGAACCTGCCGGGTCCGGCGTCGTTCCGCTCCAACACCCTGGTGTTCGGCACCTTCTTCAACGGCGGCGTGCGCGTGTTCGACACCTCGAACGCGTACCAGCCCCAGGAAGTCGCCTACTTCGTGCCGGGCAAGCCGGCGATGTCGCCGAAGAGTGCCGTGCAGATCAACGACGTGTGGGTCGACGAGAACGGGCTGGTCTATGCCGTCGATCGTTTTGGCGGCGGTCTTTACGTCATTGAAACAACGGCCTGATTTTGAACGGAGTCTTTCTGTAATGCTGGATGCACTATCCGGGAAGTTCCCGGTCAGCGTCATCACCGGCTTCCTCGGAAGCGGCAAGACGACGCTGATCAACAAGCTGTTGAAGAGCCCGGACATGAACCGGGTCGCTGTCATCGTCAACGAGTTTGGCGAGCAGGCTGTCGACAACGACCTGGTTGAAGTTTCGTCCGAGCAGATGATGCTGCTCAACAACGGCTGTCTGTGCTGCGTGCTGCGCGGCGACCTGCAGGAAACCCTGCGTGACCTGTATGTGAAGCGCCGCAACGGCGACATCATCGACTTCACCCGCGTCATCATCGAAACCACCGGCCTTGCCGATCCGGCACCGGTGATGCAGACGCTGATGACCGACGAGCTGCTGCAGGAGAACTACCGCCTCGACTGCGTGGTGACACTGGCCGATGCCGTCAACGGCGTCGAACAGCTCGACACGATGGAAGAGCCGGTGAAGCAGGCGGCACTCGCCGACCGCATCGTCATCACCAAGTCGGATCTGGCTGACGAGGCGACCACGGCGAAACTGGAAGCACGGCTGCGTGCACTCAATCCGCAGGCACCGATCAAGCGCGCGGTCAACGGCGAAATCGACCTCGCTTTCCTGATCGACGTCGGCCTGCGCAACATGAAGGGCAAACTCGAAGACATCGAACGCTGGATGGGCGAGCCGGATGAACACGGCCATCGCCACAGCCACGATTCCAAGGTGAAGTCCTTCACGCTGCGTTACACCGAGCCGCTTTCCTGGAAGCTGTTTTCACAAACGATGGAAGTGCTGTCAGCGCTGCGCGGCTCGGACATGCTGCGTGTGAAAGGTTTGGTCAACGTCGAAGGCCACAAGGGGCCGATGGTGGTGCAGGGCGTACAACACCTGTTCCATCCGCCGGTCGAGCTGCAGGCCTGGCCCAGCGCCGATCACTCCACGCGTATCGTGTTCATCACCCGCGGCATTCCCAAGGAAACCGTGGCCAACCTGTTCTCGGCGATTGGGGCGGTGACGGCGGTGGCTTGAGGTTGGATCTTTTGTGAATGTTGTAGTGGCACGAAAGCCGCCGTTGAGGCGGCTTTTTTGTTGTTTGCTCAGAGGCGATGATTTAAAAATATCAATAAAAACAATTAGTTAAGCGTATTTTGTATCCGTCATTTTTCATATTTGACGGATACGGAAGCCCCCGCTAGTATCCGTCAAAAGTGAAATTTAGCGGATACATGATCAGTGGTGCTTCAATGTCAAAACCTCTTTTTACTGCACACAAAGCAGCGTTGACCACGCTGTATTCCGATCTCGACCAGTCTGCAGCTGGACTGGGCGAACTGTCGGTCGGCACGGCGGGTTCCGTACTCGAACGGACAAACGCCACCGGCACGCGCTTTTACGCCCATCAGTACTACGACGCGGAAGGTAAAAAGCGTGAACGCTACATTGCCGGGCCGATAGGTGACCGGTCGGCTGATCAACGCGCTGCCGAAGTGCGCGACAGGGTGGCTGCCAGCAAGGATCTGGTGAAATCAGCGCGCCTGCTGGCGCGTGAAGGGTATTACCTGGCCGATTCCAGAACCTACGCCACACTGGCCGCGCTGCATAACCACGGATTGTTTGCGGCCGGCGCGGTGTTGCTCGGCTCACATGCCTACGGCGTGCTGCTGAATCATCTGGGCGTGCGTGCTGCAGTCTATGAAACCCGGGATGTGGATATCGGCCGCAACGATCCGCTGGTTCTGCAGTCAGAACTGAAGGAAGGCATTCTCGGTGCGCTGACCACATCGGATGTGCGTTTGGTCGAGGCACCCAGGCTCAACGTGCGCGAGCCTTCGACCTCGTTCATGAAACCCGGTGCACCACCGTTTCAGGTGGATTTGCTGACCCCGGTGCGCAAAAGCCAGAAACCTTTTCTGCCAGTCAGTATTCCTGAACTGAAGGCTCATGCCACCGGCTTGCCCTATCTGGATTACCTGCTGGCCGAAACCCAGTTCGCCACTGTGATTGCCCGTGAAGGTGTCTGCCGCGTCAGGGTGCCTGTGCCTGAGCGCATGGCCTGGCACAAGCTGCTGGTTTCTGCATTGCGCGCGACGCAATCTCCCAAGTCACGCAAGGATTTTGAGCAGGGCTGTGTATTGCTGGCAGTTGTTGCTGAGCTGGATGGTGAGGCTTTGCTGGATGCGGCAAGGAAGCTGCCGGCTACTGCGAGATCGAAGATTTTCAAGCGGACTGCGCAAATTGAAGGATCACTCGAAGCCCACCCGCGGGCGCTGGAGGTTTTTGGGCGAGTGACCCGGGGCAACGGATCCTGACGCTTTGTGTTGTGCATGTTCAAGGTAATGCTTGGTTGCAAGACTTGACCCCAAGATTATGTGCGCCAGTTTTGAAATTTTGTGGATACAAACATTTGTAATGCAGGTGGTTCTGCAGAACAGGGTCCGTATGATTTCAAGACTTGTCTCCGAGAGGCGAAAAATAAAAATTGATGTAGGGTTATTCAAGCGAACGGAGTCACGTCTCGGCTGGGTGGGTGGGGGCTCGCACAATCAATGTCGCGCCAATACTAACCAATCACCATTGTGGCAGTAGAAGATTTCCGAAACGCCGTCGTACTCGCTAACAATGGAGAGCTTAGTTAAGCTGGCTTTTGGTCCTCGTCGCACGGGATCTTTTAAATAGACAAAAGAGCTTAATGCGGTTTCTTTGATCAGCTTGAGAGATAATCCACCGGGGTAGTTTTTTGTTTTAATTTCTTGCTCGCACCGAGAAAATGAGCCATTTTTTGATTGACCCTCGATCATCAAAGAATACTCTATAGATGTATTGATCTTTCGCTCGCACCAGAAGACCAAAGCACCCTCCTTTTCATTTTGAAGATAAGAATATGGGGGGGCTACAATCCCCGGCCGTTTATAGAAATTGGCAATCTGATTACAGTTCTTCGCTTTTGCTTTTTCAACGATATCTTGAGGCATCACATAATTGTCGTTAGCCATGCATGGGATGGCTAACGTTAACCCGAAGACGATCCCGATAATACATCTGGATTTCTCAAATCGGATTTTCATGGATTTACCGATGGAAAGTTATTAAAGCGTGGAGTAGGCGGAAGATTGATGTGCGTGTGACCATCAGGATATTGTCTTGTCGCAGTCGGGCTGAAATCCGTATTGCGAAGCGCCTTGTTAAACAGTTCGGCTCCAATCGGTGGTATGCACATCGTGCAACGACCGCCAGTTACATTAATTATTTTCAGATCAACTGAGCGAGCTCCTCTTTCAACTAGGTGAGGGCTTTTGGGGTCTGAATTTGGAATAACCTGATTATTTGTGAGTGAGCGATGGCGTCCAGATTGATCACGATAACGGTCTCCGCCAGTAACTTTCAGGATAAAACATTCGTCAGGTATTCCTTGGTCTATAAGCGCCTGATTTAATGCCGCGAGATTACTTACTACGAAAGAGTTGTTAAGGACATAACCACTCAAGTCAACTCGTAGTCCAAAAGGGTCACGCAGTGACAGGGGATTATTTAATACATAGGAGTAAGTATTGATGCCCCCCATCAACCCAATCGGATCACTCTGCACATACCGACCGGTTGCCGGATCATAGTCCCTGAAGTAGTTGTAATGCGTGTTGAGCTCCGCGTCGAAGTATTGCCCCGGCAACCGCAGGTTGCAGGTGAATTGCCCAGCCCCTGCCGGGTTCTCATTCGGCGCATTGTTCCCATACGGATCATCGTTATCCCAACGCCAGACAGGCTGGCCGGTGTCACTGGTAATCAGTCTCGGTGTGTTCAGGTGATCCGTGTGCACGAAGTACATCTTCGGCACCGTGGTCAGCGCAATCAGCTGGATCGCATCCGCAATCACAAACCCGTTGGCGT